>JACCDV010347222.1_pt1 | contig 10550 bp, 9 predicted proteins | sample 7446131 | NCBI WGS metagenome assembly JACCDV01 (sample SAMN15323448, study PRJNA562643) | freshwater metagenome | isolation source: river surface water | place: USA:Blue River Watershed | collected 2017-08-17
AACATATCTAGAGTTGGATTAGGCTAGCCGTTTTAGTTTGGAGTTTTGTATGCACCACGACTCTTACCGCCCACTTTGTTGGCTAGACTTGCCACTGCTGCTTTGTGCTCAATCGCTGTTTGCCGCAGCGCCCCTTGCCACACTCGCGGTCACAAACCCAATCGCAGCGGCCACGCCGGAAAACAGCGCTGCGCCCGTTGCTAAACACGACACCACCAAGAGCTTTCGATGGCCCGCCGGTAAAATTGCCGCGGTCAGTTTGGCCTATGACGATGCGCTCAATTCGCAGCTGGATGTGGCGGTGCCGCAACTCAATAAAGCCGGTTTAAAAGCCAGTTTCTACCTGCCCATCGCCGCACCGACGTTACAAACGCGGCAAAACGACTGGCGAGCGGTCGCTGCGAAGGGGCATGAACTGGGCAATCACAGTTTGTTTCATCAGTGCCGAAAATCGCTGCCGGGGCGGGATTGGGTGTCGGTGACGCGCGATTTAGACACGATTTCGGCCGCCGAAATGGCCGAACAAGTACGGCTGGCCAACGTGTTTTTGCACGCACTGGATGGCAAAACCGCCCGCACCTACACGGCGCCGTGCACCGATGCGCTGGCGCAAGGCCAGCCGTATTTACCGCTGCTGGCTGGCGATTTTGTCGCGATGAAAACCCACGTCGGTGGGGTGATTAGCCACATGCAAACGCTGGATCTGCAGCACGTGCCGGTGCTAACGCCCAGCAATGTCAGCGGCGCTGAACTGATTGCGCTAGTTAAGCAAGCCGGCGCGGCCGGTGGCATGATTAACTTTACCTTTCATGGCGTTGGCGGCGATCACTTAGCGGTCAGCCGCGAAGCGCATCAACAACTGATCGATTTCCTCGCCGCCAATCCGCAGTATTGGACCACCACCTTTATCGAACAGATGCGATACGTCCAAGCACAGCAACACAAATAACCACTAAACAGCTGGCCGGTAGGTCAGCCCATCTGCATCGTCTGGTGAGAAACACCACCCGTCGATGATCTTTTGATCATGTTGACCGAGCACTGCTTGAGCAAACCTCAAGCAGGCCGCTCGATTATTCAATTTTCTTTGCCTAGGTGGCTGCGTATAACGTACTTATCAACTGCTGTTTTATCACGATTTATTGAATCTCGACATGAAACAGCATGTACATATTAAAACGGTATTCAATAAATAAAGACCATGTTGTTGAACGCTGTATATGATAAGGAAAGCATCATGAGCCATGACATTCGATTTCAAATAAAACGCCATGTTTTCGATGAAAACTATGCACCAGCAAGCAGCACGCGGCTGACCACCAACTTTGCCAATTTGGCGCGCGGCGAGCGGCGGCAACAGAATTTACGCAATGCGCTGCAGATGATCAATAGCCGCTTTAACGCACTGGCGCATTGGGACAACCCGCACAGCACAAGGTATGCGCTAGAACTTGAGATCGTCTCGGTGGAGCTGTTGATTGACGGCCACAGCCAGTTGCCATCGATTGAAGTGCTGCATACCCAGATTCTGGACCAACAAACACAGCAGCGGCTGGATGGCATTGTTGGCAATAATTTCTCATCCTACTTGCGGGATTATGATTTCAGCGTCTGGTTGCTGGAACATAATAAAAACAAACCACAATTTACTATTCCCGATAATTTCGGCGACTTACACGGCTTATTATTTCAAAAATTTATTGTATCGGACACTTACCGGCAGGCCTTTAAAAAGCCCCCGGTGATTTGTTTAAGTGTCTCGGATAATAAAATATATCAACGCACACATAATCAACACCCGGTGCTTGGCGTTGAATATCTGCCGAATGAAAGCTCGCTGACCGAACAATACTTCAAAAAGATGGGGCTTGAGGTGCGTTATTTTATGCCCGAGCATAGCGTGGCACCGTTGGCATTTTATTTTGTGGGGGATTTGCTCAATGACTACAGCAATTTGGAGCTGATTAGCACCATCGCCACCATGGAAACCTTTCAGAAAATCTATCGGCCAGAGATTTACAACGCGCACGTGGCCGCCGGTACTTGGTATCAGCCGAATTTGGCCAATACCCAGCATTCGTTAACGCCTATTGTGTACGACCGCGAAGAGCGCAGCCGCTTGGCCAAACAGCAGGGCCAATTTGCCTTCGAGCATCTCATCAAACCCTACCAAAGCCAGCTGGAACGCTGGTCGGCCAGCGTAAACGCCTCGTCAGCCAGCACGCAAGGAGCAAAAGCATGAACAAGTTACTCCCGACATCTACCGCCGGCAGTTTGCCAAAACCCAGTTGGCTGGCCGAACCTGAAACCTTGTGGTCACCGTGGAAGCTTGAAGGTGCGGCACTGGACGCAGGCAAACAAGACGCGCTGTGTTTAGCACTGCACGAGCAGCAGCAGGCGGGGCTGGATATCGTCAGCGACGGCGAGCAAAGCCGCCAGCATTTTGTCACCACATTTATTGAGCATTTAAGCGGTGTGGACTTTCAAAAACGCCACACAGTGCGTATTCGTAACCGCTACGATGCCAGTGTGCCAACCGTCACAGGCCCGGTGGCGCGCACTAAACCCGTGTTTGTCGAGGACGCCAAGTTCTTGCGCGCGCGCACCCAACAGCCGATCAAATGGGCTTTGCCTGGGCCGATGACGATGATCGACACGCTGTACGATGCGCATTACCAAGATCGTCGTCAGCTGGCGTTTGAATTTGCCGCTATTTTGAATCAAGAAGCCAAAGAATTAGCGGCGGCTGGCGTCGATATTATTCAATTCGATGAACCGGCTTTTAACGTGTTTTTTGATGAGGTCAATGACTGGGGCATCGCGGCACTGGAGCGCGCTATCGAAGGCCTGACCTGCGAAACCGCCGTGCATATTTGTTACGGCTACGGCATTGCCGCCAACACCGAATGGAAAAAAACGCTCGGGGACCAGTGGCGTCAATATGAGGCGGTGCTGCCGAAACTGGCGCAATCCAACATCGATATTATTTCGCTGGAGTGCCATAACTCGCGGGTGCCGCTGGAATTGCTGGCGCTGGTGCGCGGCAAAAAAGTGATGGTCGGCGCCATTGACGTCGCCACAACGCAAATCGAAACCGCCGAAGACGTCGCCGCAACCTTGCGCCACGCTTTGCAGTATGTCGATGCCGATAAACTCTATCCCTGCACCAACTGCGGCATGGCACCACTGCCACGCGAGGTTGCTCGCGCTAAACTACAGGCACTCAACGCAGGTGCCGAGCTGGTGCGCCAAGAGTTGCAGCACAAGTAACGCGTTGAAAAAACAAAGCCCCTGCGATGTTTATCATAGCAAGGGCTTTATCTGCAGAGTCATGTCACCGCACAGTGCGGCGTGACGCTGTTTAGTCAGCGTTTGACATCACTGCCGATGGGTTAATCACTAATCGTGGTTGCTCTTCATTGGCAGATGGCGCATCCGGTGTATTCAGCGGCAGCTCATCGTAGAAATTGATACGAGGCGAAATCTGAGAAAGATACCCTTGGCTTGGGGTTCCACTGACCTGACTTTCAATAACCCATAAGCGTCGTTTTCCGCCAACCGTTTCCATTTTTAATGGTAAATACACGCGAACGGTCCGGTCAAAACTACCGCTAGTGGTGCGAACAAACTCAATGGTGTTACTGGGCCCTTTACGCCACACTTTTGGTTCAAGCGCGGTACGAGTGAAGCCATCTTCACCCGTCGAGTGATTAATGAATATGAAGTTGTCAAAGAACTGAAAACCAAAAAACTGGCTGAAGGTGGTGCTGCCACATCCGGTGTAATACTGATTAGCTACCCAACAGTTTTTTTGCCATGCGTTGACCATAGACTGCCAATATGAATCGCTCGCGTTTGCGATTTTCAACCCTCCTAAACTTGCTGGGTCATATTGGATAAACCAGTACACATTCTCAAAGTAGTTTGCACTGTTGGCCATATAGTTGCGAACCAACACTTGCGTCATCATTGAAGATTTTTCGACTTTCTTCACTTCGGTGCGATCGCCATCTGCATGCAGGATAACTAGGTTACCCTTGTTATCGATAACCCAGTTAAATACTGAATTACTGATCAATGTAGACCCTGTTCCATCGGCCTTAAAGCTCATCAAATCCGTGCTCAATAGATCCATGGAATTCACAGGCACAGTAAAGATTGGCGATACTTTGTTGGTATCAGACATGGAATAGTTATGGGTGATATTAAAAGACTTGCCTGCGACCTCGTCGTTGGTAAATTTCAACGCAGGTAATGTATCGCCATTTTTCAGCAGCACATTGCTAACCGCTTTGCGGATCAGTGGTGACGCGGTAAAAACCTGCCCACCCGCATTAATTGGATCAATGGTGTTGGACGTCTCTAAGACTTGGCGAAATACACTGTAATCGCGGCCACTTTGCACCAATTTCAACGAGACTTTGACATCTTTTGAACGCGTTCTAATCTGGAGAATTCCAAGTCTAGATAAGGTACTGACCGTTGTCCCCAAGCGCGTCGCAAGCTCTTCATTGACTACAGGAAAGCTTTGTATCTCAAAGCTGTTTTTAAATGCAATATCAATGACACCATCAGCAATCTGCCAATTGAAGGCATCTTGTGGCAAGGATTCGGTCATCCGATATCCAGTACTATCGGTATTAAAATAAAATTGACTGCCTCTGTAAGGGAGGTAGCCATCGGCCGCGGCCCATGTTTGGTAGTACACCGAAGGAATGTCTTTGGTGGTTATTGTCGGCATTAATCCAGTGTCAGCTAACACGGCATCAATATGCTTCTTGATAAGACCCGGTTCTGCTTGCTCAGCTGCTGCGATAAAATTGCGATACGTTTTATTGTTCGTTAACAACTGCAGCAACGTCACGCCTTGCGGTAATTCACGATTTTTATTGGCAACAATACGTGATACCGCAGTTGCTTCTAACAACTCGTCCGGTTCGATGCGTTTTTCTAATAATGCCAGTGCCGCCAAATCGGTCGGAGTTTTGCCATCGTTGGCTTGTTGTGTCAATGCAAAACGAGCAGTCGTCAGCTCACTAACAATCAGTTTCGACGCCGCATTTGCCGCAAAGCCTGCCACTTTGCCTTCAGCAACAAAATCGGACACAAAGGCATAGTTTTCTAAACCGGTGATGGCTGACGAAACAACTTTGACATGACCAAAACTTGGCGCGGCGGCATCATCATCTTGTTGCAGTTTTAATGTAAACACCCCTTGAGCATCGGCTTTACCATTAAAGGAATTACCGGCAATGCTGGCAATGACATTTGCATTGGCAAATGACGAGGCAGGTGCTTGTCCGCTCACCGAGTAACTCACTAATTGCTGAGTCACATTCACCGTCGCAGTTGCATTGACCACATCATTATCGTCATCTGTCACTTTCACGTTGAATGTTAATTGTGTATTTGCGGTCACTGATGGTGCAGCAAAACTTGGCGTCGCCGTATTTGCTGCACTTAAGACTACTGCAGGGCCGGCCGTTTGAGTCCATTGATAGCTTGAGACGCTGCCGTCGTTGTCGCTCGCGACAGCTTTTAAAGCAACAGTCGATTTTTCAATCCCAGTAGCATTTTCCGCGGTGACTGTTGGCAACTTGTTATTAGTAATCGCGATAGAAATTGTTTTATCTGCGGTCTGGCCCGCGCTATCAGTCACTGTCAGTTTTAATTGTGCCGTGGCATCTGCATCAATAGATGGTGCAGTCACAGCAACCGTGGCTGAATTGGTCTGGGCTAAGGTTAAAGCAGGGCCAGATATTTGCGACCACTCATAACGACTAATCGATTTATCATCTGTTGCGGTTGCTGAGATCGTTAGGTTTCTGCGCTCTTTTACCGTGGCACTTGCAGCAAGCTCAAGTTGTGGTGGGTTATCTTTGCTACCGCCACATCCAGCCAAGACAGCACTAAGCACAACAAGTGCTATGGGCGTTTGCTTAATATTTTTCATTCATAAATCCTGTTATTTACAAAAAATAAGTCCATTAAAATTTTTATAACAAAAATTTCGGTGTGGAGTTTAATCTTTTGCCTTTATTGGAGACAAGCAAAAACCGCAAAACGAAGGCTGGCATAACCGAAAGTGTTCGGTAATACAGTGATTTATCGATGACGAACTCTGGTCGCTAGCGCAAGTATTGGCAAAATATGCATTTTGCACTTGCGAATAATTCTCATTTAGATCTAAAATCAAAGCCGATACGGTGTTGTGCCGATGGCGCTGTGCGAATCCAAGCTGCATAGCGTCTGAAAAACCCTGGTTCGCCCGACAATGCTCGGGCATTTTTTGGGGAACATGAAATGGAATTTGTAGCGTTGGGCTTTAACATTCTGGCGTACGTAACGGCTTGTTTAACCTTTCCACAACAACAGCTCATTCCAGGCCCGCCATTGTCGCGGCGCTGGTTGTGGGGGGCCGCCACGTTTTCAGCTCTGGCGTTTTTTCTGTTATGCAGTAAACACACGCTGACGATCAGCGCTTGTATTTATGTGTTGTCATTGTATCTGGTTGCCAGCGTCTTTTTAGTGTTGGCGTTGGTCCCCACAATGCCGACGCCAACGTTGCCACGGACGTTATCACCGCAAGTAAACCGCTCGAACCCAACACCGGAGATGTTATGTTCATATCACGACTGAAACGCAAGTTGTTGGTGTTATTTACCTTGTTTAGTTTGTGTTTTTTGCTGTGGGTCAACAGCTTAATGCTGTGGTTTCCACTGCGAACACTATAAAAGGACATGCAACATGGCGCGCGAGCAATGGCATCACTGGATGCAACAAGGAAACATCGCATGGCAACAAGGTCAATGGCAGCAAGCACAACATGCCTTTAACAATGCCTTGCATGATATCTGGCCTGTTTGGGTGCACAGTAGCCTATTACCCACCCAATGGGCGAGTGATGACGACACCTTGTGCCTTCCAACCTGTTGTTTGACGGTGTGCGTGCGCAATCTCGCCTGTTGTATGCAAGCACAAGGTCGACTGCAAGCAGCTCGCGCATTGTTACGTCAATTACAGCAATGGTTTCATACCGCCTTACAGCAACCCGATACGCCCTGTGCACTGGCGGCCATGTTGTTGATGCAACAAGCCGATTTAGCCTATCAGCTCCAGGAGTACGCAGAAGCCGCTGGGCCTGAGCTTGTTACCATTCGCCACGAGCACAACACAGTATGGCTTACAACGCCGACACAACTGCAGTAACCCCTGATGCTGCAACAACTGACACACCAGACATTCTGGTTAAAGCATCCAGAGGAGTGTCTCATGCTGCGGTGATGGCCATATTTATACCCTTAGTCCTTAACGATTCAGGGATGTTGGCAACCTTCACTCACCTCAATCACATAGACAGCGATGTCTCCTTAGGATGCAGTTGCCACCACCTGCATCGTCAATGATTTTGGGTATAGTTCAGATTAAATTCACATTTCGAGAGTTAGCGTGCTGGTTCTTTCCAAAAAAATGTTGTCACCTGCACTACAAGGACTGTTATGAATGCCTATTTTCGAACTTTTATGTTAGTCACCCCCCTGTTGCTTACTGGCTGTACTTATCATCAAGTCGGCGAGCATTCGGCGGTCACGTTAGATACCGGCAATGATGTGGTGGATGCCGCGTCGTATGTCGTCGCCGGCGCGCATCTGCAAAAGAAAATCACCGAAGAAAAACGCAAAAATGGTGAACTGCGCAACCCCAACGACCCGGTGGTCAAACAAATGAACGAAGCAATTGAAAAAGCCAGAGCTCGCAAGCACGGCGCCCATAAAAACGGCGCACCTATCAACGACGCGCCAACTTCTGTGGTGGTGTCAGGCAGCGCTAGCGGCGGCGATTGGTAAGGCGCCGAATCTGCCGCCGTAACCTGAGTCAACGTCAGTGTTGATCATCGTTGCGCCCTTCGCGGCCAGCCCTTATCGGGTGTGGTCTTTGTTGGAATAAAATGCCTGCTGCAACGCCGCACATTGCTCAGCCCAACAGCGCTTCGCCGTGTTCGATGCACTAGCCCAGCTATCAAAGCCGTGAAAGGCATTGGCATAACATTGCAGCTCGACCGCCACGCCCGCTTGCTGCAAACGCGCCGCATAGTCGCAACATTCGCCGTAAAACAAATCAATGCTGCCTACCGCAATAAACGCCGGCGGCAAAGCGCTTAAATCAGTCGCACGACTAGGCGCGGCATAAGCAGATACCGCTGACGGCGCACCATCCTGCACAGCATTCGCCGCCCTAGGGTTAGCCGCTAGCACTGAGCTTTGAAGCGTGCTGCGAACCCCTAAATAACATTGCCAACCGGCGGTGTTTTCCTCAAGGCTCCACCCTGGCGTGGTGGTAAGTGATGTGGGAAGTGCTGTGGCGCACACGGTATTGGCCGGTGTAGACGCCGAGCTGTTCTGAGCACAGCTGTCCTGAGCACTGGTGTCCAGAGTAGTCGGCGCAAGCACAGTGCGGTCATCAAGCATCGGGTACAACAGCAGCTGAAAACAGACGGAAGGTTGGCCACAGTCCCGCGCCAACAACGCCAAACCGGCCGCTAAACCACCACCTGCACTGGCGCCAGCCACCGCAATGCGCGACCGATCGATCCCCAGCGAGGCCGCATGATCCGCCATCCAACAGAGCGCGGCATAGCCATCTTCAAGCGCAGCAGGAAACGGCTGTTCTGGCGCCAGCCGATAATCGACGGCCACCACCAGACAATCCAAGGCCAAGGCCAGCTGTTGGCACCGTTTATCATCCCAGCTCAGTTCGCCGAACATAAAACCACCGCCATGGCACCACAACAGCGCTGGCCGAGGCTCGCCGCGTGCCGCACGGGGTTGATAACAGCGCAGCGTTAGCGGCGGCGCGCCAGAGGCTGGGGGTGGCAAAGTCGTGCTGTCACCGCACGCGTCAGTGGACGCAATCGCAGGGCTTATTACACTGGAAGGAACACTCGCTGCTGCGGCGTCGGCAAGCGACGAGCAAGCAGCATTGGCTGTCGAAACCCTAACGCCGGCCCTCAGGTTTTCTAGGGTACGCACCGTAATTTGCACATCTTCAATGGAAACGTCAGCCAGTCTGGGCGCCGGGCGCTTTGCCTGCAGCCGCGCTAGCAACGCACGCGTCGCCGCGATGTTGTCAACATCCAAGCCGTGTGGGAAAAATTTCTGCATCGCCGCAAGCCCAGCACGCAGCTGCGGATCATCAATTGGCGGCAACGACACGCACTCCTTGCGGTTGGATGATGGAAGTTAGCCATTGGCTGAAGTCGCGCATCGCTGCCGTTTCCGGCTTGCTTTGCAAGCGGGTTAACCAATAACTGCCAAGCACCAGCTCGGTTTGAAAGGGCCGCACGATGCGGCCTTGTGCCAGCAGATGACTGAACATAGCCGCAGGCGCCAACGCGATGCCAACGCCTTGCTCTGCCGCCGCCAGCATCGTCACCGACGAGTCAAACACCACCACCGGCTGCGACGGCGGTAGCAGCGGCCCACCCGCCTTTTGCAGCCAGCTGCTCCATTCGTCACGCCGATACGAGCGTAACAAGGTGAAGTTCAGCAGGTCCGCCGGGCTTTTTAGCCTTGCGGCAATCTCTGGCGTGCACAGGGGCGTCAGCGGGCTTTCGCACAAGAAGTCGGCGTGTACGCCGTGCCAGGCGCCACTGCCAAACCGAATGGCTAAATCAAGGCCTTCCGCGGCGATGTCCAAGCGGTTGTTATTAGTCGACAGCACCAGTTCAATATGCGGAAATTTTTGCTGAAACTCCGGCAAACGCGGCAACAAAAAACCATTGGCGAAGGTGCCAACCACACCAACCAGCAGCTTTTCGCGCACTTGCCGGGCGCTGAAAAAATCCAGCGACTGGGCAATGCGGTCAAACGACTCTAGCAACACCGGCAGCAAATGTTCGGCTTCAGGGGTTAGCATCAAGCCCCGCGGCACCCGCACAAACAGCTGGCAATTCAGCAAATCTTCGAGCTGTTTTACCTGCTGGCTGACCGCCGAATGCGTCACATTCAGTTCAATCGCTGCGTTAGTAAAACTTAGATGCCGCGCTGCTGCTTCAAAGGCTCTAAGCGATTTTAAAGGGATATAACGCCTGGTCACTGAGTTACCTGTTAGAAAATCTTATAGCTGATGTTCAAATTAACCGTTTGTTGAAAAAGATCAACTGCCGCAAGCTATACACATCCACGGCCATGGACTAACTGTTTGTCACGTCGACGAACCATTGAACTGAGCATTTCACCCAAGCTTGTCAGCAAGAGCTTGTAACAAAGGACTTTTCCGATGCACTTGAAACTAACTTCCTTATCCTTGGCTGTTTGTTGTTTATTACCAGCAGCTGCGGCAACTGCCAACACCCCAACAACCAGCAGTACTCGCTTACCGACGCTGGTCAGCGAAAAAGTCAGCACGCTGATGCAACAACAACAGATCCCCGGCATGGCCGTCGCGGTGCTGTGGCATGGCCAAACCTACCTGTATTCATTTGGCGTGGCCGATGTGGCCAGCAAACGCCCAGTCACGCCAGACACAATCTTTGAAGTTGGCTCCTTGAC
>JACCDV010760975.1_pt1 | contig 10550 bp, 9 predicted proteins | sample 7446131 | NCBI WGS metagenome assembly JACCDV01 (sample SAMN15323448, study PRJNA562643) | freshwater metagenome | isolation source: river surface water | place: USA:Blue River Watershed | collected 2017-08-17
ACCATCCACACCTACCATACCGAAGGCGCGGGGGGCGGCCACGCGCCGGACATCATCAAGGCCTGCGGCCAACGTAACGTGCTGCCCAGCTCCACCAACCCGACGCGGCCGTTTACCGTCAACACCATCGACGAGCACCTGGACATGCTGATGGTGTGCCATCACCTGGACCCGGCCATCGCCGAAGACGTGGCCTTTGCCGAAAGCCGCATCCGCCGCGAAACCATCGCCGCCGAAGACATCCTGCACGACCTGGGCGCCATCAGCATCATGAGCAGCGACAGCCAGGCCATGGGCCGGGTCGGCGAAGTCATCTGCCGCACCTGGCAGACCGCGCACAAGATGAAGGTGCAGCGCGGCTGGCTGGCGCCCACACCGGGCCGGGCAGAAAAAGTCGAACAGAGCGACCGCAACGACAACTTCCGCGTCAAGCGCTACATCGCCAAGTACACCCTCAACCCCGCCATCACCCATGGCGTCAGCCACGAAGTCGGCTCGGTCGAGGTGGGCAAGTGGGCCGACCTGGTGTTGTGGAAACCCGCCTTCTTCGGCATCAAGCCCGCGCTCATCCTCAAGGGCGGCATGATCGCCGCTGCCGCCATGGGCGACCCCAACGCCTCCATTCCCACGCCCCAACCGGTCCATTACCGTCACATGTTCGGCGCGTTCGGGGGCGCTTTGCACAAAACATCGCTCACATTCGTGTCGCAAGCCGGGCTGGCGGCGGGCATCGGTCAACGCTTCGGCTTGCAAAAACCACTGGTGGCTGTCAAGGGTTGCCGCACCATCGGCAAGCGCGACATGGTGCTCAACGATTACCTGCCCAAGATGGAGATCAACCCGCAGAACTACCATGTGCGTGCCGACGGCCAGTTGCTGGTCTGCGAACCGGCTGCGGTATTGCCATTGGCCCAGCGCTACTGCCTGTTCTGAAATGACAACCATGCTCCACGCCACTCGCTGCATCCCTCAGGGTCAAGGTCTGGCCAAGGTGCTGCTCAACCGGGCGGCCACTGTCACACTGGACTGGGACCAGCGACAGAAAAGCCGCTTCGACTGCGAAGACTCGCAGGGCCGGCGCATAGGTGTGTTCCTGCCACGCGGCACCGTGGTGCGCGGCGGCGACGTTCTGCTCACCCACGATGGCTCACTGCTGAAAGTGGTGGCTGCGCCCCAAGCCGTGTTGCGCATCACCCACTGCACTGCTCACGGCACGCCGTTCGACCTGATCCGCGCTGCCTACCACCTGGGCAACCGTCACGTCCCCATCGAGCTCCAGCCCGATCACCTGAAAATCGAGCCTGACCATGTGCTGGCCGACATGCTGCGCCAGATGCACCTGATCGTCCATGAGGCGCGCGAGCCGTTCGAACCCGAATCCGGCGCTTACGGTGACCAGGGCGGACCAAGCGGGCACGGGCACCACCACAGCCACGACCAAGACCACCCCCATGGGCATGGCCACTGACACGCCGCTGCTCTCCCTGCTCTGGCTGGCCTCGCCCACGCTGCCCATCGGCGGGTTTTCCTACTCCGAAGGGCTGGAAGCCGCCGTCCACGCCGGGCTGGTCCGCGACGAAGCGAGCGCCTGCGACTGGATTGCCAGCCAGCTCTGGCTCTCGCAGGCCCGGGCCGATCTCTCGATCATCGCCCAGGCACTGCCGGCCTGGCACCAGCACGACTGGGGTCGCCTGCAGACGCTGAACGACTGGGTGCGCCAAACCCGCGAGACGGCCGAACTGCGCCTGCAAACCGAGCAGATGGGACGCTCCCTGATCGAATGGATGAAGTCGCTGCAAGACCCCTCCATTGACCTTCACAGCATGCCGCCCGAGCTGCGCCAACCCACGTACCCAGTGGCCTATGCACTCGCACTGTCGCAACGCTGGCCGATGGGGACACCCGTGCGAGACGCGCTGCTGGCCGCTGGCTTTGCCTGGGCCGAAAACATGGTGCAGGCCGCCATCAAATCGGTCCCGCTGGGCCAAAGCGCCGGGCAGCGCACCGTGGCGCGGCTGTGCCGCGAATTGCCCGCTGCCATCGACGCTGCCCTTGCGGTCACCGACACCACCCGGCAATCCTTTGCCCCCATGCTGGCCATCCTCTCCGCCCGCCACGAAACCCAGTATTCCCGCCTTTTCCGATCATGAACGCACCCGCTTTGCACCACATTCCTGGCCGCACCAAAACCCTGCCTCCGCTGCGCGTGGGCATTGGTGGTCCGGTCGGCTCTGGCAAAACCACCTTGCTCGAAATGCTGTGCAAAGCCATGCGCGAGCAGTACGACCTCGTTGCCATCACCAACGACATCTACACCAAGGAAGACCAGCGCCTGCTCACCATCAGCGGCGCGCTGCCGGCCGAGCGCATCATGGGCGTGGAAACCGGTGGCTGCCCCCACACCGCCATCCGTGAAGACTGCTCCATCAACCTGGAAGCCATCGACCGCATGCTCGACGAGTTTCCCAATGCTGACATCGTCTTTGTGGAACGCGGCGGCGACAACCTGGCGGCCACCTTCAGCCCGGAACTGAGCGACCTGACCATCTACGTGATCGACGTGGCCGCTGGCGAAAAGATTCCGCGCAAGGGCGGCCCCGGCATCACCAAAAGTGACCTGTTCGTCCTCAACAAAACCGACCTGGCGCCGCATGTGGGCGCCAACCTCGACGTGATGGCCTCCGACACCGCGCGCATGCGGCCCGACCCACAGCGTCGCCCCTGGGTCATGACCAACCTCAAAACCCAGGACGGCCTGGCCGAGGTGATCCGATTCATCGAACAACGCGGCATGCTCACGGCCTGAATCGGATCGCTCCAGGGTTCGGACTCGCTACACTGGGCACCTTGTCAAAACTGCCCCTGCTGCCATGCCCCTGGACACCCTGAACGGCCCGCTGCTCATCACCCTGGCCACCGTGCTGGGCTTGCTGGTGGGCAGCTTCCTGAACGTCGTCATCCACCGACTGCCCCAGATGATGGAGCGGCAATGGGCCGCCGAATGTGCCGAATTCCAAGGCCAGGAGCCGCCCCCACAGGCCCCGCTGAACCTGCTCACCCCGCGCTCGCGCTGCCCGCACTGCGGGACCAGCATCGCCTGGTACCAAAACGTCCCTGTCATCAGCTACCTGATGCTGCGAGGCCGCTGCCACGCATGTCAGGCGCCCATCGGTCTGCGTTACCCCTTGGTGGAACTCCTCACCGGGGGCTTGTTCGGCTGGGTGGCTTACCAGCAGGGTGCCAGCCTGGCCGCGCTGGCCTGGTTCGGCTTCGTCGCCGCCATCGTTGCGCTGGCCTTCATCGACTGGGACACCACACTCCTGCCCGACGACATCACGCTGCCACTGGTCTGGGCAGGCTTGATCGTGGCCGCGCTGGGCTGGATCGAGCCGTCCCTGACGGATGCACTGTGGGGTGCTGTGGGTGGCTATCTGTCGCTGTGGGCGGTGTACTGGTCTTTCCTACTACTAACTGATAAAAAAGGCATGGGCTATGGCGACTTCAAGCTGTTTGCGGCCCTTGGCGCCTGGTTTGGCTGGCAGGCACTGGTGCCCATGATCCTCATGGCCTCGGTCATCGGTGCGGTCATTGGCATCGCCATGAAGTTCTCCAGCGGTTTGCGCGAAGGCGGCTACATCCCGTTCGGCCCATTCCTGGCGTTCGCCGGCCTGTTTGCGCTGGTGTTTGGTCCGCAAACCTTCCTGGCCTGGGTGGGGCTGGGCGCGTGACACATCCATCGGCTGAACAGGCGCTGGGCCGGCCCTTGCGCCTCGGGTTGACAGGTGGTATCGGCAGCGGCAAAAGCACCGTGGCCGCGCTGCTGCAAGGCCTGGGCGCCACCGTCATCGACGCCGATGCCATTGCCCGCGCGGCCACCGCTGCTGGCGGCACGGCCATCGACGCGCTGCGCGCCCACTTCGGGGCCGACTTCATCACCGCGGATGGCGCGCTGGACCGCGACCGCATGCGCGCTCACGTGTTTGCCCACCCAGAGGCCCGGCAAGCGCTGGAAGCCATCGTTCATCCGGTTGTGCGGGCCGACATTGAGCAACAGTACCGCGCCGCGCACAGCGACTGCGCCGTGTTCGACATTCCCCTGCTGGTGGAATCGCCCGGCTGGCAAGAGCGGCTCGACGCCATCTGGGTGGTCGACTGCCTGCCCGACACCCAGGTGCGCCGAGTCATGCAACGCAATGGCTGGACCCGCCCACAAGTTGAGGCGGTGCTGGCCGCACAGGCCACCCGGGCCCAACGCCTCGCGGTGGCCGATACCGTGATCGACAACGACACGGCCACGCTGGCCGAACTGTCACGCGCCGTTACACGCGCTTATGGCGAATTGCGCCACCGTTTCGGGCTATGATGAAATCGTGATCCTGTACGAATACCCCTTCAACGAACGCATCCGCACGTTCCTCCGCCTGGAGCAGCTGTTCGGCCGCCTCACCGAACTGGTGGGGCGCAGTCATCCGCTGGACCACCACTTCGCGATCCAGACGCTGTTTGAAATCATGGACGTCGGGGCCCGTTCAGACCTCAAGTCTGAAATTCTCAAAGACCTTGACCGCCTGAAGCAGCAGTACAACAGCTACCGAGGCAATCCAGCCATCTCTGAAGGCGCGCTGGACCAGTTCATCGCACGCATTGACGTTTGCTTCAACGCGCTGCACGACGACAACGGCAAAGTAGGTCACGCGCTGGCCGACAACGAATGGCTCATGTCCATCCGCAGCCGCATTTCCATCCCGGGCGGCACCTGCGAATTCGATCTGCCCGCGTACCACGACTGGCAGCACCGCCCGACCGAGCAACGTCAACATGACCTGGCGGGTTGGGCTCGTGAGCTCGCGGGTCTGTCGGGCCCGATCCAATTGCTGATGGGCCTGCTGCGCGAATCGGGCGTGCCACAAAAAGTGATGGCTGTGAACGGCCAGTACCAGCAAAACCTGCCCCAGGGACGCACCTTTCAACTGTTGCGACTGTGGGTAGACCCGGCCCTGAACCTGGTGCCCGAAATCAGCGGTAACCGCCTGCTGTTTTCGGTGCGGCTGTTGCGGCGAGGCGATGAAGGCAAGTTACAGCTGGCGGCCGACCAGCAAGCCGAGCTGGAAGTGACCTTGTGCGCATGAACTTCGAGGCCAAAACGGTCACTTGCCCATGCTGCGGTGGTCCCAGCTTGTACGCACCCAGCAACCGCTACCGTCCCTTCTGCAGTGAACGCTGCAAACAGATCGACATGGGAGCCTGGGCGGCCGAAGATTTTCGCGTACCCACCAGCCCGCCACTGGATCCAGCTGGCCCAGACGCCGACTGGAAGCACTGACCCAGCAGGGCGGCAAAGGTCAGTTCGGCTCGCGGCTTTCCTCGGCCAGCCACTCCAGCACCGGCACAGTGCCCGGCAGCACCGGCGCCACGTTCACCGGCAAGGTCTGCCAAGCGAACTGCTGGCCTTCGTGCATCTGCAGCTCCCCGGTCCAGTCGAACACCTTGCAAAAGTTCAGCCGCACCAAGGCATGGGGGTAGTCCACCAGCTTGTCGCGCCAGGCGTGCACAGCACCCACCGTCACCCCAATTTCTTCCTGCAACTCACGTCGCAGGGCCTCGGCGACGGTTTCACCCGGCTCTACCTTGCCACCCGGAAATTCCCAATAACCCTCGTACACCTTGCCTGGCGGACGGCTGGTGAGCAAGAACCGACCCTGCGGATCGATCAGCAGCCCCACCGCCACCTCTGTCACGGGGCGCTCGGCGCCGCCCTCGCGAGGACGATCGCCATCGGCCACCAGGACAGCACCCAAACCGCTCATGCGCCCTGGCCCGCCGCCCGTTCGCCCGCATAGTGCCGGGCAAACTGAAAAGCCACGCGTCCGCTGCGCGAGCCACGCTCCAGCGCCCACACCAGCGCCTGTGGCCGGGCCTGCTCAAACTCAGCTTCGGGCACACCGTGGTGGCGCAGCCACTGGTAGGCCACGCTCAAGTACTCGTCCTGGCTGAAGGGGTAGAAGCTTACCCACAACCCAAACCGCTCGGAGAGCGAAATCTTTTCTTCCACCGCCTCGCCGGGATGCACCTCGCCGTCGGCGGTGTGGGTGTAGGACAGGTTTTCCTTCATGTACTCCGGCAGCAGGTGGCGCCGGTTGCTGGTCGCGTAGATCAGCACGTTGGGCGTGGCTGCCGCCACCGAGCCGTCCAGAATCGACTTCAATGCCTTGTAACCCGGCTCGCCGTCCTCAAAACTCAGGTCGTCGCAGAACACGATGAACTTTTCAGGCCGATCGGCCACCACGTCGACAATGTCGGGCAGGTCCACCAGATCGGCCTTGTCCACCTCAATCAGCCGCAAGCCCTGGTCGGCATAGGCATTCAGACAGGCCTTGATCAGCGAACTTTTGCCAGTACCGCGTGCGCCAGTCAACAGCACGTTATTGGCCGGCAGGCCCTGCACAAAATGGGCGGTGTTGCGCTCGATCTTGTCCTTCTGGTCGTCGATTTCTTGCAAATCGGCCAGTGCCATGGCGGCCACGTGCTTCACCGGCTCCAGCACGCCATGCCCACCGCGCTTGCGGTAACGGAAGGCCACGGACGCAGCCCAATCGGGTGCCCCCAGCGGTTGCGGCAGCACCGATTCCCAGCGCGCCATCAGCGATTCAGCGCGTTGCAGCAGGCGTTCAAAGGCTTCGTTCATCGGTGGCTGGGCCGTTCAAGAGCGGTAATCGGCGTTGATGGTCACGTAGTCGTGGCTGAAATCGCAGGTCCACACGGTGTCGGCCACGGCACCCCGGTTCAGCCCGACACGGATGGTGATTTCGCTTTGCGCCATCACACGGGCGCCATCTTCCTCGCGGTATGCAGGATGGCGGCCACCCTGGGTCACCACGTGCACGTCGTCCAGGTGCAACTCGATCTTGTTCTGGTCCAGATCGGCGATGCCGGCGTAGCCCACCGCAGCCAGAATTCGCCCCAGGTTCGGGTCGCTGGCAAAGAAGGCGGTCTTGACCAACGGCGAATGGGCAATGGCGTAGGCCACCTTCAGGCACTCGTCGGTGGTCTGGCCACCCTCAACCCTCACGGCAATGAATTTGGTCGCACCCTCGCCGTCGCGCACGATGGCATGGGCCAACGTCTGCGCCACCTCGGCCATGGCAGCCAGTAGCGCCTGACCGTCGGCACTGGAGAGGTCGGTGATCTCGGCGTGCGCCGCGCGACGCGTGGCCACCACCACGAAAGAATCGTTGGTGGAGGTATCACCGTCCACCGTTACCCGGTTGAAGGACACGTCGGCCAATTGCTTGGCCAGCCCACCCAGCAGGCCCGGCGCCAGGTTGGCGTCGGTGGCCATAAAGCCCAGCATGGTCGCCATGTTGGGGCGGATCATGCCAGCCCCTTTGGCGATGCCGGTCACCGTCACCGTCTGCCCGCCGATCTGCACCTGCCGGCTGGATGCCTTGGCCACGGTGTCGGTGGTCATGATGCCTTCGGCGGCCTTCAGCCAGTTTTCAGCGCAGGCATCCGCCAGCGCAGCCGGCAGGCCAGCAACGACGCGCTCCACCGGCAGCGGCTCCATGATGACACCGGTCGAAAACGGGAGAATATGCGCAGCCGCAACGTTCAGATGCTGGGCCAGCGCCTCACAGGTGGCACGGGCGTTCGCCAACCCAGGGGCGCCGGTGCCGGCATTGGCATTGCCGGTGTTGATGACCATGGCGCGGATCGGCTGCCCTGCCGCCAAATGCTCGCGGCACACCTGCACCGGTGCCGCACAGTAGCGGTTCTGAGTGAACACGCCACCCACGGCGGCGCCGTCTTCCAGCAAAAACACCGTGAGATCTTTGCGGTTCGCTTTGCGCACACCCGCTTCGGCCACGCCGATCGACACACCCGCAACGGGCAACAAGGTCTCTGCCGCAGGAGCGGTCCAGTTCACAGCCATGGCTGACTCCGGTGGATGTTCAACAAACGGGGCAGTGTGAGTCGATCAAGCGAGCTTGCCGTGACACTGCTTGTACTTCTTGCCACTGCCACACGGGCAGGGATCGTTGCGGCCCACGCGCGGCAGGGCGGCCGCCTCAGCGGCAGCGCCACCCAGCAATCCCCGGTCGGCCGTGGTTTCGGCCTCGCCGGTTTCGGTGGGCGCGGTATAGGTCACATTGCTCAGGTGTTCCGCCTGCGCTTCGAGTTGCTCGGCGGCGCTGCTCACCTGCTCGGCCGATTGCACCTTCACGTTCATCAAAATGCGCGTCACTTCGTTGCGCACCATGTCCAGCAACTGGCCGAACAACTGGAACGCCTCGCGCTTGTACTCCTGTTTCGGCTGCTTCTGGGCGTAGCCGCGCAGGTGGATACCCTGGCGAAGGTAATCCAGCGCGCTCAGGTGGTCGCGCCAGTGGCTGTCGATGTTCTGCAACAGCACCACGCGCTCAAAACTGGTGAAGTTGTCGCGGCCCACCTGGGCCACTTTGGCTTCGTACGATGCGTTCGCGGCAGCCACCACCTTCTCCACGATCTCCACATCGGTGATTTCGTTGGCGCCTTCCACGTCCTGCGCCAGGCTGAGCGACAGGCCCCACTCCTCGGCCAGCACTTTCTCCAAGGCGGGCAGGTCCCACTGCTCCTCCACGCTGTCCACCGGCACGAACTGGCGCACCACGTCGGTCATGCAACCCTCGCGCAGGCCAGCGATCTGGGCCGCCAACTCTTGTGCGTCGATGATGTCATTGCGCTGCTGGTAAATGACCTTGCGCTGGTCGTTCGACACATCGTCGTACTCCAGCAACTGCTTGCGAATGTCGAAGTTGCGCGCCTCCACCTTGCGCTGCGCACTCTCGATGCTGCGGGTCACAATGCCGGCCTCGATCGCCTCACCTTCGGGCATGTTCAGGCGGTCCATGATGGCACGCACCCGGTCACCGGCGAAAATGCGCATCAACTGGTCATCCAGGCTCAGGTAGAAGCGGCTGGAACCCGGATCGCCCTGGCGGCCTGCACGTCCACGCAACTGGTTGTCGATCCGGCGGCTTTCGTGGCGTTCGGTCGCAATGATGCGCAAGCCACCCAACGCCTTCACTTTTTCGTGGTCGGCCTGCCATTGGGCTCGGGCAGCTTCGATGCGCTGCGCCTTGCTGACCTCGTCCAGGGCAGCATCGGCTTCGATGGCGCCAATCATCTTCTCCAGGTTGCCACCCAGCACAATATCGGTACCGCGACCCGCCATGTTGGTGGCGATGGTGATGGCACCGGGTCGGCCCGCCTGCACAATGATGTCCGCTTCGCGCGCGTGCTGCTTGGCGTTCAATACCTCGTGCGGCAGCTTTTCCTGCGTCAGCAACTCAGCAATGATTTCCGAGTTCTCGATCGACGAGGTGCCCACCAGCACCGGCTGGCCGCGCTCGTGGCACTCGCGGATGTCCTGGATCGCCGCCTTGTACTTCTCGGGCGTCGTCTTGTAGACGCGGTCCAGCTGGTCGTCGCGCTTGCTGGGGCGGTTGGGCGGCACCACCACCGTTTCCAGACCATAGATTTCCTGGAATTCATAGGCCTCGGTGTCGGCCGTACCCGTCATGCCCGACAGCTTGGTGTACAGGCGGAAGTAGTTCTGGAACGTGATCGACGCCAGTGTCTGGTTTTCCGGCTGGATCTGGACCCCTTCCTTGGCTTCCACCGCCTGGTGCAAGCCATCGCTCCAGCGGCGGCCGGCCATCAGGCGGCCGGTGAACTCGTCCACGATCACGATCTCACCGTTCTGCACCACGTAATGCTGATCGCGGTGGTACAGGTGCTGCGCTTTCAGCGCCGTCACCAGATGGTGCATCAGCACGATGTTCGACGGGTCGTACAGCGAGGCACCGGCGGTCAGCAAGCCAGCCTGGGCCAGCAGTTCCTCGGCACGCTCATGACCGCGCTCGGTCAGGTGAATCTGGTGCGCCTTCTCGTCCAGGGTGAAATCGCCCGGCTTGGTGACCCCTTCGCCGGTGCGGGGGTCTTCCTCGCCTTCCTGGCGCTCCAGGCGGTGCACCAGGGCGCGAATCGCCAGGTACTGCCCGGTGTGGTCTTCGGCCTGGCCGCTGATGATCAGCGGCGTGCGCGCCTCGTCGATCAGGATCGAATCCACCTCGTCCACGATGGCGTAGTTCAGCTTGCGCTGCACCCGGTCCTGCGCTTCGTAGACCATGTTGTCGCGCAGGTAATCGAAGCCGTATTCATTGTTGGTACCGTAAGTGATGTCGGCGGCGTAAGCGGCCTGCTTCTCCTCGCGAGGCATCTGCGGCAGGTTGATGCCCACGCTCAGGCCCAACCAGTTGTAGAGTCGCCCCATCCACTGGGCGTCGCGGCTGGCCAGGTAATCGTTGACCGTCACCACATGCACGCCCTTGCCGGCCAGCGCATTCAGGTACACCGGCAGTGTGGCGGTCAAGGTCTTGCCCTCACCGGTGCGCATTTCGGCGATCTTGCCGGCGTGCAGCACCATGCCACCGATCAGCTGGACGTCGAAATGGCGCATCTTCAGCACGCGCTTGCTGCCCTCGCGGCAGACGGCAAAGGCCTCGGGCAGC
>JACCDV010934459.1_pt1 | contig 10547 bp, 13 predicted proteins | sample 7446131 | NCBI WGS metagenome assembly JACCDV01 (sample SAMN15323448, study PRJNA562643) | freshwater metagenome | isolation source: river surface water | place: USA:Blue River Watershed | collected 2017-08-17
GCCAGAGCAATCAGAGTCTTTTTCATTGCAAATTTCTCCAAAGAGTTAGACAAGGGTCCCGGTGTTGGGGGAAGCGAATTCTTCCCTTGGAACCCCGAGCCAACCTCCGTTTTCTGAAGGTTGAGCGTATTCAAACAGACTCTTGTGACGTTTTCCACCCTGACAGGTCAAAAAACGGGCTTTTTGTTGCACCCCTGCAACAAAATCTCGGGTTTTTACTAGGAATCGCTCTAAAAACAAGCAATGTGGCAGCTCAACTTCATGTGATTTATCAAGTTTTGAGGCGAAGCATCTGTTTAAACTACAGCCCATGACCCTAGAGCCCCTCATCCTCGCCGCCGACAGCGCCTTGCGCACCCTTTGGGCCGAGCCCCGCGCCGCCCGCGCCAACCCTGCGCAGGGTGTGGCCAGTGTAGAAATGTCCGAGGCCGAGCGGCGCGAAGCGGCGGCGCTGATGCGCGTCAACCACGTGGGCGAGGTCTGCGCCCAGGCGCTCTACACCGGCCAGGCCCTGGCCAGCCGCAACCCCGCGCTGCAAGCCAAGCTCATGGACGCCAGCCGCGAAGAGACCGACCACCTGGCCTGGACGCTTGAGCGCCTGCGCCAGCTGGGCGACCGCCCCAGCCTGCTCAACCCCCTGTGGTACGCGGGCGCCTTTGCCATTGGCTTTGCCGCCGGCAAGCTGGGGGGCGACAAAGTCAGCCTGGGTTTTGTGGTGGAGACCGAAAACCAGGTCGAAGCACACCTGGCCAGCCACATGGAGCGCCTGCCCGAAGTGGACGCCCCCTCACGCGCCATCGTCGAGCAGATGAAGGCCGACGAAGTCGAACACGCCCGCATGGCCCAGCGCGAAGGCGCCGTGCAACTGCCCCCCTTGGTGCAAGGCCTCATGCGCGGGGCTGCCAAGGTCATGACGACTGTGGCGCATCGGGTTTAAAAACAAAACCGCCTTGGTCAGGCGGATCTGAATGGGGCTCAAATGGGGCTCAAACGGCGCCTCATCAATCCATGGCCCATTCTTCGACTGCCAGACCGGGCACGCGATGGAACTCGCGGGTATTGTTGGTGATGAGCACGCTGTCTTCAGCGAGCGCATGAGCTGCGATCATCAAATCCATACCTCCAATGGGCTTGCCTACACGCTCGAGCGCTGAACAATTGGGATCTGACCCCGATTAACCCCAATTAACATCAGCCTGGCTGGGCTGCGTGCTGCAGCACCTCGGTCGCCCATTGGTTCAGGCTCTTGCCGGCGGCCTGCGCGGCGACAAGTGCGCGACCATGCACCTCAGCCGGAACGCGCAGTAGCAACTTGCCGGAGGCCGGCTTCTCGGGGTGAATGCCTTGCTCTTTGCAATCGGCCAGATAGTCTTTGATCGCGAGCTCAAACTCGGCACGCAGCTGTGCAACCGTTTCGCCATGGAAACTGATGATGTTGCGAATGCCGAGAATCCGGCCAATGAAGAGATCGTCACGCTCGTCGTATTCGACGCGAGCTGTGTAGCCTTTGTAGGTCATGGTGTTCATGGTTGCACTCCTGCTCGTTCCATTAATTCACGGGCTCTCGACCTGATAACGTTTAGCCTCTTTGCCTGGATGTGGCCGATGGCAGCGCCATTGCTCGCCATTGAGTTCGATCCTGACACGAGACCCTTCGCGCTCGTATACAAAACCCCCGAGGGCTTTGACAAGCGCCTCGATATCGGCGAACACAATAGACGCTGAAGTCGGTCGGGCAAAGACGCCATAAGCGTTTTGCGGTGTTTGGTGTTCATGCGCAAATGATAGCAAATAGTGATAGCAGATACAAATGCCGGGGTAATCCTCCCCTTTTGAACAATTGGGATCTGACCCCAATTACTCACCACTTCAGCGCGGATCCCTATCGATGGTCTTGTGTGTGGCAATCCGTTTGAGCTCTGCAGTCGATCCATTCAGCTCAAACGTGATCTGCCAAGAGTGATTGGCGAACACATCTATCTTCCAGACTGTAGGTTTAGGCAACCCAGTCAGTGGATGCAAGCGAAGGCTTTTAGCTTGTGGATGTCGCAACAACGTATCCAAAGCATCTCTTGCCGCAGCTTGAACACTTGGCTCTAGTTTTTGAAATTCATCCTTGAAACGCTCCGAATAGGCGAAGCGCTCGACTTGGATCCTCAAACTCACTTGTTAGCCAACAAAGAATCGAACAAGCTGCTCACCGAATTAAAGGTCTCACCGGTTGTCGGCTGAAGGACAGCATCATGATCACCAATCCACTCACGAAGCTCTTCAATGGAACTGTGGAGATCGTTCAGACTTTCCATGAATTCAGAGTAAGCATCCGTCACGCCATCATCTGAACGAAGCTGGGGATCAGCCGCCGCAGACTGATGACGACGTTGTGCATCTTTGTAGATCCGTGAGCAAGATTCAGAGGCCTTCTCAAGGACTGCGCTGATATGACCAGTTGGATCGATTTCAGTCTCGTTTGCGGACAGCTTTTGCTGGATCTCAACGTAGGTACGGCAGATAGAACGGACGAGATCCGTATCGGCGACCAAGTTATCCACGGTATTTTCAATGGCTCGCAGCAGATCCAGGTTGCGCGCAGCCAACGCCTGTGCGCCTGACGGCGACATACGTACGCTGATGAAAGCTTGTGCGTGCATTACTGGCATCCTTTATCCCTGTCTTTGATCGTACTGCATTTCACCCAGATAAGCACGCAAATTTTGTGGAACGGGGTAATCCTCCCCTTTTGCAGGGGCCAAAAAACAAAACCGCCCGAAGGCGGTTTGTTGCAAAACAATTGGGATCTGACCCCAATTAACCTAGCCCATGCTCTGCCACCCACTGCGCGTAGACCCGGACATACGGATGCACATCTTCTGCTTCAGCGGCAGATGCCGCGTCTTGCCAACGCCAGCCACTGTGCTGCTCCAGCGGCAAAGCACCCATGTCCAACGCACGCTCTAGCCGCAGCACATGCGGCAGGTTCACATAGTGCGTGGACACCTCGGAGCTGAACGCGCTGTCCTCGTAAAAATGATCCCACACGCCCATCAGCCTGGCGCCCTGCAGATCGTCGGCCTGCAAACCCAACTCCGAAGCAGCCACCCGCTGCATGCAACTGGCAAAAGCCTCGTTCTTACGCACTCGCCCACCAGGCGTAAACCACCAACCCCGGGCTGGCGCATTGCGCCGCTGGCCTAGCAACAACTGCCCCATCGCATTCACGACCACCAGGTCTACCGACACCAAGGGCAAAGCACCCACAGCAGAGATGAAATCAGAATCTTGTAACCAGCCAGCATTCTTCATGAACAATTGGGATCTGACCCCGATTAATCGAGGGCCGCCAAAAACTGCCCCGCCAGGTGCTGGGCATCTTCGTATGAAACTTGATAGCCCAAGCGATCAATGGCATCGAACTGCAGCTTCAAGATGTCCTTGCGCTGCTCTATCTGGGCCGCCACCAAACGTCCACACAGGGTCCTTGATCCCATGCTGATGAATTTCATCGACGAGGCTAAACGCATGGCGCAGCAATTCCTGCCACACCCCGTCAGGCAAAACAGCGGGCGTTTTATCGGTGCTACTCATGCCCAAACCTGTCTGGGCGAGTGCAGCTCGTGGGCCCACTGCATCAGGTGCTTCCACAACAACTTGGCTGAGCAAGAAGACAGGCTGGCCACCTCCTCTACCGCCCCCACGATGATGGGCAAAGGCGCCTCATCGAGAAGGGTTGCCACCTGAGGCTTCAATTGCGCAGGCAAATGCCCCGCCACCAGTGCTGCAGCCAAAGCTTGAGGCTCGAGGACTTGCTTGTAACTCACACTTGCCGTTTGGCTCGCCAAGCGCAAAGCGTTCAGGCGGTGTGGACGCTCGCGCGCGTCCAAATCAATCCCCAAGAGATCCAGCAGGCCAATGAGTTTGGCGGCACCAAGGTCCACAAGCGCACCCGTTTCCAACTGGTTGATCGTGGCACGGGACAGCCCGCTGAGCTTGGCTAGACGAGCCTGCGACAAACCCAGCGCCTGACGACGGCTCTGCACAAGACGACCAATGGACAGGAGATTCATGGGGTCAATTGAACCATTGACCTTCAATTTTGTCAAACATATTTGACATTTACAAAAACAAAACCGCCCGAAGGCGGTTTGTAGCGAACAATCGAAAAAACAATTGGGATCTGACCCCGATTAATGCTAGTCAAGCTGCTGCGCGCGGACGACGCGGGGCGCTTGCGCTTTTGTTGAGGGCAAAATCGCTGCCAATGTGGTCGATCACAACGGGCGGACGATCGGGGAATTTGGCCACCAGCTCCAGCTTGCCACCCATGCTTTCCACGTAATGGCGCATGGTTGAAAGCAACATGTCACTGCGCTTTTCCAGACGAGAAATGGTGTCCTGGCGAACCCCTAAGGCTGCAGCCATCTGCTCCTGCGTTTGCTGGACCGCGTGACGCAAGTCCTTAAGTGTTGCCAGCTCCATGGCGCGTGCCTCCACCCGCTTTTGACGCTCTTTGGGCAACGTGGCCATCACATCATCGAGTTTTCTTGCCATTTTTGGGCTCCTTGCCAAATTGTTTCCGGGGGCCAAGATGGTCGTCGTAACGATCATCTGCCACCGCAAGCAGGCGCTTATAGAACCTGCGCTGATCTGCCCCACCCTTGTCCCCACCGACCAGCAAGATTGCTTGGCGCTGCGGGTCAAAGGCAAAGGCCACCCTCCAAACTTGTCCGCTCCAGGAAAACCGAAGCTCTTTCATGTTGGTGTGCCGAGACCCCTTAAGGGTATCGACCGTCGGCCTCCCCAGATTCGGGCCAAACTCTTCCAACAACTTGGCATGCGCCAATAATTCGTCCTGAAGCCCTTCCACCAAAGCTTCGAACTCGGCATCGAAAGCATCGTGGAAAAGAACGGTCCAAGTCATTCGCACATTATGGACTTAAGAACATATGGAGTCAAATCCATGTTTAGCGCTTTCCACTCTGAAAAAACAAAACCGCCCGAAGGCGGTTTGCGGCAAAACAATTGGGATCTGACCCCGATTAATTTTTGGCCAGGTAGATCCAGTCGACGATTTCGGTGTCGGGGTGATAGCCGGGCACGAGGTGTTGGATGTGGGTGCGCATGGCGGGGACGTTGTTGGTGTCTACGGCTTGCATCAGCTCGGTCAGTTGCGCCTGCAGCTCGGGCCAGGGCAGGAACTCTTCGTGCGCTTTCATAATGCGGGGGTGCTGCGTGGGCATGGGGTTGTCGCCAATCAGCAGCTCTTCGTAGAGCTTTTCGCCGGGGCGCAGGCCGGTCACTTCGATGGCGATGTCGCCATCGGGGTTGGCCTCGTCCTGCACCGTCAGGCCAGACAACTCGATCATGCGGCGGGCCAGGTCCATGATCTTGACGCTCTCGCCCATGTCCAGCACAAACACATCGCCGCCACTGGCCATGGCCCCGGCCTGGATGACGAGCTGCGCCGCCTCGGGAATGGTCATGAAATAGCGGGTGATGCGCGCATCGGTCAGGGTGATGGGCCCGCCCTGCTGAATTTGCTGGCGAAACAGCGGCACCACCGAACCCGAAGACCCCAGCACATTGCCAAAGCGGACCATGCTGAACCGGGTTTGACCTTGTGTGGACCGCTGCGCAATGGCCTGCAACACCATCTCGGCCAAGCGTTTGCTGGCGCCCATCACATTGGTGGGACGCACGGCCTTGTCGGTGCTGATCAACACAAATTCGCTCACGCCATGGGCCAGCGCCTGCTCGGCCGTGTTCCAGGTGCCCAACACGTTGTTACGCAGGCCCTCTGCCGGGTTGTGCTCCACAGGGGCACGTGCTTGTAGGCTGAGGCGTGGTACATTCGACACCGGCCCGCAGATAGACCTTTTGCCATCGCTTCGTGGCATGTGAAAGCAATGTCAGGATCTATGCTCCTCGACGTCCTTATCAGGTATCCCTGAACGAAGAGCGCTATGCTCGTCTCGCGTAAGAGTGTCTGCGGGCCAACCTTAGCGGGGTGGTCCCATGTCTATTCTTAAGGCGTTGCAAAGCGCGTCTTCTTTGCATTCCGTCGCAGCCATCTTGGGTTGCACGCCTGCGGGCTTGTCCTGGCTCCTCTACAAAAAGTCCCCAGCTGAAAAGTACAAGAGCTTTGAAATTCCAAAGCGAGGTGGCGGACACCGAAACATTTCGGCACCAACGCCTGAACTAAAGGTACTGCAACGCAAGCTTGCAGACCTACTTGAAGCCTGCCGAAAGGAAATCGTCGAACGGGAGAATTTGAAGGATGACATCGCCCATGGGTTCAGGTCGGGCCGTTCAATAATTTCGAACGCAAAACGACATCGGGGCCGACGCTACGTCTTCAATGTCGACCTCAGCAACTTCTTCGGCACGATCAACTTTGGACGGGTGCGCGGCTATCTAATTAAAGACAAAAACTTCGCGTTGAACCCCAAGATTGCGACGATCCTTGCCCAGATCGCGTGTCACGACAACGCACTCCCGCAGGGTAGTCCGTGTTCGCCTGTCCTTTCTAATCTAATCGCTCATGTGCTTGACGTCCATTTGGTACGTCTTTGCGCAAAGAAGGGTTGCGTCTACACGCGATATGCGGACGACCTGACTTTTTCAACGAACCTTGCTGAGTTTCCAGCCTCAATTGCTGTCGCAAGCCCGGCTGCCCCCCATGTTTGGCTTCCCGGAAAGGAGCTGAGTCGGCTAGTCGCCTTGTCAGGATTCGAAATCAACCCCGCGAAGACCCGGATGCAGTACTGCAACTCCCGTCAGGAGGTGACTGGTCTTGTAGTAAACCGAAAAGTGAATGTGCGATCGGAATACCGTCGAACGGTACGTTCAATGGTCCATCGACTCTTTACGACTGGAGCGTACTCGCATGTTCAGCGCGTACCCGACGCAAACGGCATCATGGTGGAAACGTGCGTGCCAGGCACCCTAGACCAACTTCATGGCATGCTGGGCTTTATCGAACAGATCGATCTTCAATACAAGAAGGACGCCCTCAGCACAGGCAGGCATGTACGGCTTTCCAGCAAGGAATCGGTTTTTCGGCGGTTCCTGATGTTCAAGGAGTTTTACTCTGCCTCAAGGCCAACAATCATCTGTGAAGGAAAGACCGACAACGTTTATCTCGTTCACGCCATCCGAAGCTTGGCGGCTAAGTTTCCGCTCCTTGCTTCTGTAGACGCTGACGAAAGAATCAAGCTTGCTGCTCGCCTTTACAAGTACACCGGCAGCAGTACAGGAAGGATTCTCGGCCTGCATGGCGGCACTGGCGATCTCACGAAATTCATCCAAAGCTATAGAGCCGAGATGACACGGTTCACAGCCCCAGGAAAGTTCCAGCCGATCATTGTTCTCATCGACAACGATAGCGGAGCAGGTCCAATCTACAGCACGATCAAAGAAATCACCAAGCACACGCCGACAAAGCGCGAGCCCTTCATCCATGTCACAGGCAACTTGTACGTTTGTGCCACCCCAGTGCCCCCAGGAAAATCAGAGTCAATGATCGAGGATTTTTTCGATGCAGCAACCAAAGCTGAGGAAATTGGCGGGAGAAAATTTGACCCCAAAACCGACGGCGACACGGCCAAGACCTACGGTAAGGTCGTGTTTGCGCACAAGGTCGTACGAGCGAAGGCCGACACCATCAAGTTCAATGGTTTCGAACCGCTCTTAGCCAACATTTCCAATCTCATTGAGGAGCATCGGCGCAAGTTCCCGGCCGCGCACTCTGTCTAGTTAAATAGTTGATCAATCCTTTTACCGAAAGTCACGTCTCCAGAATGCACAAAACCGCCCGAGGGCGGTTTGTGGCAAAACAATTGGGATCTGACCCCAATTAAAAACTCAGCGGAATCACAATTTCGACACCCAGCCGGGTGTTGTTGCGCTTGTTAGCCCCTGTGTCCACGCCATCAGACAGTCGCAGCACCGACAACTCAGGGGTCACGCGCCAATCACGCCATTCGAAGGTTTTTTGCGCGGTCAGGCCCTTCAGTTTTCCGTGCGGCGCATTCGCCTCTGGATCGTACGAACCCAAGCTCATGCCCACCGTTCCGTAGTGCAATTTAACGAGCATGTTCAGTTCCGCATCTAGCCAACCCAAAGTTGTGACTCGGCTTGCGCCACCTTGGGCGGCGCCAATCCAACGGGCACCGTTGGTGTAGCCCTGTCGGTAGTACGCGTTCACATACCCAGGCTCCATCGCCGAGCTGTTAAAAAGCTGAGGCACATGTGTATCTGCATATTCCACAAACACCCGGTGCCGTCCCTGGCCCAGCACCTGCTCAAAACCCACCAGGTGCATGAATCGGTAAGGCAAAGGCGGATACTCACCCGCAGAGTCTTCCCCCATCATCTGCCCGTAAACTGCACATGCGCCTAAACTCTTCGGGCAGCGCACGCGCACATCGTAGCCCGCCAGCTGGTTGCTGCTGTCCTCATAGGGCGACCACTCCCACTTGTTCGTGTTTTGGCCAAAAAAAGCCTTCACGAAATTACTTAACCCACCGGGCCGTCCAGCGCCACCCGTCTGCAGCCCACGACTTACGCCCACCTCTAACCAATCGGTAGGCTTCAGTGTCAAGCGCATCCCCGAAAACAGATACCCAGACGCCTGCCCCGTAGTCACTATCGGGTCTTGCGCCTTGGCCACGAACACATCCAAAGACCAAGGCCCCATCCAATGGAGCCACTTGCTGGCTGAAGGCGCCGAACTGCCCCGTTGCAAGCCAACGCCCATCCAGGGCGTTGTATTGTGGCCATTGACCAAACTGCTCTGCCAACCCGGGCCCCACCAGTTGCGGTGCGCGAACGCCTGCACGTTCCACCCCCACAGGCCCAACACAGCCGCAGTGTCATCAGGTCGCACCTGCCGTGCTCCATCCAGACCCCAGCCACTTGGTTGGGCCAACAATGAAATACTGTTTTGCTCGACCCGAACACCCAGCTTAAGCGCCGTGCTCAGCTCACCAAAATCCCAACGGCCCTCGTCGGTTTTAAAAGCAAGGCTGCTGCCCGGCGTGTACTGCTCGTCAAAGCCAGTCAAGCCCTCAGCCCGGCTTCTTAAATTGAGCGACAACTCTGATTTGTCGTGCAACGCCCTCACCTCACGCAACACCACCTGACGCGAGGCGCTCCACGCTTCAGGCTCAGGTATCGAGTCCAAAGCCTGCTCCACAGCGGCCAAGGGCTGTGGCCAATGCGTCACCGGCAACTTCAGCCCCGCCTGGTCCGCCAAGAGCTGCAAGTGGTGCCGAGCCAGCAAAGAAGGCGTGTAGGGCACGCTGGCCTCCTGGGCATACACAGCCCCGGTCAACATCAGTAAAAGGCCTGCGCCAAGCGCTCTCATGATTTCATCTCCCATGCCCAAGCGTGCTGGACGATGGTGGCTAAGTCGGCAAACTGCGGTTGCCAACCCAGTTTCTGACGGGCTTGGGTAGCGTCTGCCACCAAGCGGGCAGGGTCACCTGCGCGGCGCGGGCCGTTGACCACGGCAATCTTGCGGCCCGTCACGCGCTCGGCGGTATCGATCACCTCTTGCACTGAAAACCCGTTGCCGTTACCCAAGTTGTAGGCCTGGCTGGAGCCACCGTTCATCAAGCTTTGCAGGGCCAGCCAGTGGGCACTGCACAAGTCGTTGATGTGGATGTAGTCGCGGACACAGGTGCCGTCTGGCGTGTCGTAGTCGCGGCCAAAAACGCTGATGCTCGGCCTGCGCCCACTGGCGGCCTGCAGCACCAGTGGGATCAAATGCGTTTCTGGTTCATGGCGCTCGCCCAGCTTGCCTTCGGGGTCGGCGCCTGCGGCGTTGAAGTAGCGCAGGCACACCGACTTGAAGCCGTAGGCTTTGTCATAGTCAACCAAGGCCTGCTCCACCATCAACTTGGTGCGGCCATAGGGGTTGATGGGTTGTTGGGGGTGCCGCTCGTCAATGGGCGTGTACTGCGGCTCGCCAAAGGTGGCGGCGGTCGACGAGAAGATGAATTTTTTTACCCCATGCGCACGCATGGCGTCCAGCAGGCCCAGCGTGTTAGTCACGTTATTGCGGTAGTACTTGTCCGGGTGCTGCACCGACTCGCCCACCTGAATGAACGAGGCAAAGTGCATGACCGCGTCAAAGCCTTTGGACAAAACAGCATCCAGCACCGCCCGGTCACCAAAATCGCCCTGCACAAAGTCGCCACACAAAACCGCATCACGATGGCCGCTGGACAGGTCGTCCAAAGTGGTAACTCTGCAGCCCTGTTGGCCCAGCAGCTTGACCATGTGTGAGCCGATGTAGCCCGCCCCGCCAATGACCAGAACTTTCATCTATGTGCTTTCAAACAAAACAATTGGGTTCTGACCCCAATTAAAATGCAATCAATGTGCCGAGGCTCCGACCACGGCGTCTGCTTTCACAAGGTGCAGCAACGCCATCATGTCCTTCTCGATGCGGTGCAATGCGGCTTCGGTTTGTCCTTCAAAGCGCAGCACCAGCACTGGCGTGGTGTTGGAAGCGCGAATCAGGCCAAACCCATCGGGCCAGTCCA
>JACCDV010366288.1_pt1 | contig 10546 bp, 12 predicted proteins | sample 7446131 | NCBI WGS metagenome assembly JACCDV01 (sample SAMN15323448, study PRJNA562643) | freshwater metagenome | isolation source: river surface water | place: USA:Blue River Watershed | collected 2017-08-17
AGCCTTATACACGTATAGCGGTGCTCAGTGCTACCCATGTGGGCATGCTTGCGGCGCTTGGTCAGCAAGAAAAAATTTGTGCGGTTTCCAATGCCAAATACCTCTTTGACCCTAGTGTTAAACGCCTACTTCGACTCAAACGCATCTCAGATTTGAATACAGAATTGGGTTTTTCAGCCGAGAAATTGCTTCAGAAAAAGGCGCAAGTGGTGGTCTACAGTGGTTTTGGAAATGAGAGCCAACAGCTCAAAAGACTGCCTTCCAACATGCTCAGTATTGCCAATTTTGAATGGCGCGAAAAAACGCCTTTGGCCAGAGCAGAATGGCTGCTCTTATTTGGTGCTTTATGTGGTCAGTTTGACAAAGCCCAACAGTTGTTTAAAGAGATAGAAGCCAATTATATCGCAATCCAAAAGGAAGTGCAACAAAATAACCGTTCCAACCAACTTCCGGTCCTCCTTAGTGGAAACTTATACGGCGATCAATGGATTGCTCCAGCTGGGCAAAGTTTTGAGGCCCGCATTTACAAAGACGCGGGTTTGGCTTATTTATTTAGCAAAGAGCAAGGTACGGGCAGTATTTTCAAGAGTCTAGCTGAAATCCTCAGAAAAGGGCCTGCTGTAGGTATATGGCTTAACCCAGGGTTACCGAATAGAAAAGCAATTTTAAAGCAGTATCCGAAGGCACAATTTTTTCCATTTTTTAAAAAACCAATTTACTGCTATACGTCCAATACCAACAAATATTGGGAGCAAGCTGCCGTTCACCCCGATTGGCTGCTCTCCGATTTGAGTCAAATCGCTTTGGTTCAGACAAAAAAGTTGCATTTTTATGCTTTATTGAAATGAAGCAACGCAGTATTCAACTTCTGATCAGTTCCGGAATGCTACTCCTTTTGTTGAGTTGGGTACAGCTCTTTTTACTCCAACAAGAGCACGGAGCGAACAGCAACTTGATTTTTTGGGAATTTCAAGTGCCGCGCCTGTTGAGTGCGCTCCTCGCGGGTGCAGGTCTTTCCTTGAGCGGTCTTTTGATGCAAAACCTTTTTCAGAATCCGATGGCGGGCCCTTACGTCCTCGGTATCAATTCGGGCGCAAGTCTATTTATTTCCATTCTTATCTTAGGTGTAGCTCCTACGTTTTTAAATGAGTTCAGTTATGTAAGTGCCGCCATGGCAGGGGCCTTTTTGGCAGCCAGCTTTATGTTTGTAGTTTCCAAACGTGTACAAAATATCCAATCTCTGCTGGTAATTGGGCTTATGTTTGCAAGTTTTACGGGTGCTATTGAATCAGTTTTACAGTCCTTTGCCGCCCCCGAGCAAGTCAAGCAGTTGTTCATCTGGAACATGGGTTCGCTCCAACAAATGAGTGCTGCACAAGCACCTTGGATGGCTACACTAGTTTTATTTGGCATTGCTTCAACCTTATTTTTAGTGAAAGGCTTGAATGCTATGGTGCTCGGCGAAGCACATGCACTCCAACTTGGCGTCAAAGTCAAGTTACTCAAAATCTCCATTTTATTTGTGACTGCTCTTTTAGCAGGTAGCATTACTGCTTATTGTGGTCCCATCGCATTTGTGGGCTTAGCTATTCCAAATTTATCGCGCGCGTTGCTCAAAACGCAAGATCACCTCTTGCTCATTTTGTTTTCTGTTTTAGCCGGCAGCTGTTTTCTCGTCGCTATTGATGTACTTATTTTGCTACTAGACCCATGGTTGAGCCTTCCGGTTAATGTCTTAACAGCCGTAATTGGCGCGCCTTATGTTGCTTACCTCATGTTACGTCAAAGATGATCTCTATTCAACACGCACAAGTCGGGTATCAAACTACGCTCATTGACATCGCACAATTAGCGCTTCCGGCAGGGCAAATTTATGCGCTCATTGGCCGAAACGGATCTGGGAAATCTACACTCCTGCAGACGTTCATCGGGCAGTTGCCTTTGCGTGCCGGAAGTATTTCTCTTGGTGCATTTTCACTTGGAGAGCTACAAAAAAATGCCGCGCTGCGCTCAACGCAGGTTTCTTATGTAGCGAGTATGTTTGCTGGAGTAGAGGCCTTGACGCTGCATGCTTATGTTTCGCTCGGGCGCGTGCCACACTTGGGTGCCTTTGGCCGCATGCAGGCAACAGATTTACAATTTGTAGATGAGGTGCTTCGAGTACTCAACTTAAGCGACTTAGCCCATAAGGAAACACGCAAGTTAAGCGACGGCGAACGGCAACTGGCAAGTTTGGCTCGTGCTATTGTTCAGGATACACCATTTATGGTTCTAGATGAACCTGCCTCTTTTTTGGATTATTTCAATCGAGAATTATTGCTAGATCAACTCCAACAATGGGTCCAGCAAAAACCTGAGCGCACGGCTGTTTTCTCGAGTCATGACATTGATTTGTGTTTGCAAAAGGGCATTCCGATGTTGGTTTTGCACCAACACAAACTGACGTTGTTGACCAAGCCAACCAAGCAAGAAGTAATGGCCTTGCTTTAGACCGTCATGATGTCTTTTTCCTTGAGCTCTACTAACTCGTCTACTTTTTTGATATAGCTATTGGTGATTTTTTGAATTTCTTCTTCACCTACTTTCACTAAATCTTCAGATAAGCCTTCGTTTTTAAGGTCTTTGATCATGTCTAGCGCGTCTTTGCGGTTATTGCGCACACCAATTTTGGCATTTTCTGCTTCAGTTTTGGCACGCTTCACTAAATCGCGACGGCGTTCTTCGGTGAGCGGAGGAACGGTAATGATCAGTTGTTCGCCGTTGTTCTGTGGATTGAGTCCGAGATTGGCATTGATGATCCCTTTAGCGATATCGTTGAGTAAAGGCTTTTCCCAGGGTTGTACAATAATGGTGCGCGCGTCTGTGGTATTGACGTTGGCTACCTGATGTAAGGGCGTCATGGAGCCATAATACTCAATCATTACGCTATTGAGCATGGCTGGACTTGCCTTTCCAGCTCGGATTTTAATGAGTTCGTTTTCAAGGTGAACCAAGGATTTTTGATTGGCTTCCTTGAATTCGTCGTAAATCATTGTAAGTTCTTCTGTCATGATGCGCTAACTAAAGTTCCGACATGTGCTCCTTCCATTAACTTGCGTAAATTGCCGGGAGTGTCCATGTCAAATACGATGATGGGTAAATTGTTTTCTTTGCAAAGCGTAAAGGCGGTCATGTCCATGACATTGAGGCCTCTTGCATATACTTCGTCAAATGAAATTTGATCAAATTTAATAGCTGAACTATCTTTAAGTGGGTCTGCGGTATAGATGCCGTCTACGCGGGTTCCTTTCAGAATAACCTCTGCATTGATTTCGATGGCGCGCAAAGACGCAGCAGAATCGGTAGTAAAGAATGGGTTTCCTGTTCCGGCACCAAAAATAACCACCCTGCCTTTTTCTAAATGACGGACTGCTCTGCGGCGCACAAATGGCTCGGCAATTTCTTTCATTTCAATAGCAGATTGCAAACGGGTCGTGACACCAACCGACTCTAGTGCGGACTGTAGGGCCATAGAGTTGATCATGGTGGCGAGCATGCCCATGTAGTCGCCGTGGGTGCGGTCCATGCCACCTTCTTCGGCTTGCACACCTCTGAAGCTGTTGCCACCGCCAATTACAATTGCTACCTCAACACCTAACTGATGAAGTTCTTTGATTTGTAGTGCATAGGCACTAATGCGCGCGTTATCTATGCCAAATTGTTTGTCTCCCATGAGAGACTCACCAGAAAGTTTGAGGAGTATGCGTTTGTATTTCATATGCAAGACAAATATACTATGAATCGTGTTTATTTGGGTTTGGGGTAAAAAAAAAGCTACCGGTATCGATAGCTTTTTTAAATATTGATGTTTGCTTAGCTCAAAGAGAAACGTTTGAACTCAGAAACAGTAAGACCTTTAGAGGTGCTGTTTAAGAATTGCTCTACGGTAAGTTTGTTATCGCGAACAAAAGCTTGACTTAATAAAGTGTTTTCTTGGAAGAATTTGTTCAAGCGACCCATTGCAATTTTTTCAGCCATGTCAGCTGGTTTACCTTCTTGGATAGCCAACTCTTTACCTACTTCGATTTCACGCTCAATTGTGCGCTCATCTACGCCGTTTTTGTCGATAGCGATAGGAGCCATTGCTGCCACTTGCATTGCAACTTGACGACCAGCTTCAGCGACTTCTTCACCGGCGACTGTTAAACCTACTAGTGTAGCTAACTGGTTACCTGGGTGATTGTAAGCAACTACGTTTTCAGCACGAACAACTGCATAAGCAGAAAGATCTAGTTTTTCGCCGATGACACCAACTTGCTCAGTGATTTTGTCTTCAACAGAAAGTCTGTCGTCGTATGCTAAAGCTTTCAATTCTTCAGCAGTTTCTGGAAGTTTGTTGAGTGCGAGGTCTACTAAAGACTGTACGAATGCTACATAACCGTCGTTTTTGGCAACGAAGTCAGTTTCACAGTTGAGGGTTAAGATAACACCTGCTTTGCTGTCTGCAGTAGCTTGTGCCATAATAAGACCTTCTTTAGCGTCGTTTCCACCGCGTTTCGCAGCGATTTTTTGACCTTTTTTACGAAGGATATCGATAGCTGTTTCGAAATCACCGTTGGCTTCAACCAAGGCATTTTTACAATCCATCATACCAGCGCCTGTCTGTTGGCGCAATTTGTTTACATCTGCAGCTGTGATAGCCATGTTATGAGAGTTTATGGGTGAATTATTCTGCGCTTTCTGTCGCGTCTGCTGCAACTTCGGCTTGTGCTTCAGTTGGAGCTTCGTCTTTGTCAGTAGCTTTCAAATTTTTACGGTCTTCTAAACCTTCTTTGATGGCACCACAAATAGCGTCGAGGATCAAAGTAATAGATTTAGTAGCATCGTCGTTGGCAGGAATAGGGAAGTCTACCAATTTAGGATTTGAATTGGTGTCTACCATTGCAAACGTTGGGATGTTCAAACGACGTGCCTCTGCAAGAGCGATATGCTCTTTAAGGATATCGACGATGAAAATAGCAGCTGGCTGACGCGTCATGTCTGCGATAGAACCAAAGTTTTTCTCGAGTTTCTCGCGTTGACGGCTTTTGAATAGTTTTTCACGTTTGTTGAGGGTGTCCCAAGTACCGTCTGATTTCATTTTGTCGATGAGCGACATTTTACGAATAGACTTACGAGTAGTTTGGAAGTTAGTTAACATACCACCAGACCAACGCTCCGTTACGAACGGCATGTTGACTGCTGCTACGCGCTCAGCAACGATTTCTTTAGCTTGTTTTTTCGTAGCAACGAAAAGTACTTTTTTACCAGATTTAGCAATTTGCTTCATTGCAGCACATGCGTGATCTAGGTGTACGAGTGTTTTGTTGAGGTCAATGATGTGAATACCTTTCTTCTCTTCGAAGATGTAAGGTGCCATTGCCGGGTTCCACTTGCGCTTAAGGTGACCAAAATGTACACCTGCGTCGAGTAGGGATTCAAAAGTTAATTTAGACATATTGTGTTTTTGTTTACGTTCCTAATAAAAAAAGCAACATTGGAGGGGCCAAAATGGCAAGTGCTCCAATGCTTGGATGCTAAACAGTCCAGTAGGCGGATTAACGCTTGGAGAACTGGAATTTCTTTCTTGCTTTTGGTTGACCTGGTTTCTTACGTTCTACCATACGTGGATCACGTGTCATGAGGCCTTCTACTTTAAGCATTGGTTTGTAGTCTGCAGATACTTCAACAAGCGCACGGGAAATCCCTAAACGCACTGCTTCAGCTTGACCATTGATACCACCACCAACAACGTTCACTTTGATGTCGTACTGACCAGCTGTGCCGGTAAGTGCAAACGGTTGGTGAACTTTTGCTTGAAGAAAGTCAATTGGAAAAAATTCGGTCATCTCGCGTTTGTTGATCGAGATTTTGCCGTTTCCTTTGGTTAAATAAACGCGGGCTACCGCTGTTTTTCTTCTTCCTAATGCGTTAATGACTTCCATACTAATTATTTGAGGGTATCAAGATTCAATAATTCTGGTTGCTGCGCTTCGTGGTTGTGTGCAGCACCTTTGTAAACTTTGAGGTTGGTGTAGAGTTTGCGACCAAGTGTGTTTTTTGGAAGCATACCTTTAATTGCCTTTTCGATGAGGCGCTCTGGATGGTTTTTGAGCATGCTCTCAGCAGATGTAAAACGCTGACCACCTGGATAACCAGAGAAACGAACGTATTCTTTATCTTGGAGTTTAGTGCCTGAAAAGGCGATTTTCTCCGAGTTGATAACGATCACATTGTCACCACAGTCCGCATGCGGCGTGTAACAGGTTTTATATTTTCCACGGATGACTTTGGCAACTTTACTTGCCAAACGTCCGACTGTTTGACCTTCAGCATCCACTACATACCACTTCTTATCGGCAGTTTCGGTATTACCAGCTAACGTTCTGTAACTTAATGTGTTCACGGTTCTTTCTGTTAAATAAAAAACTTAATTTCCCTGAATTTAGGGGTGCAAAGATACAACTATTGTGTTTATTTACAAATGAAAAGCAGAAAAATTCTAAGATTATTTTGCTTTAAAGGCTGAAATCGCATTTCTTGTAAATTCACTCAGGACCAAACGGCCACTTATTGCGGCGCGTTGAACTAAAAGTTCATCCCAATTTTCGGTGCCTTCCCAAAAGATTTTTTTGAGTTCTTGCATGGCTTCCGGATTGGATTGCGCAAGTTTGCTGCTCAGCGTTTGAATGGCGGTATCCATGCTGGCTTCGTCCTCGAATATTTCCGTGTAGAGTCCTTTGTCTTTGGCCCATTGGGCGCTGCGCCATTCGGTTGCGTTTATGGCGAGCTCACTCATGGCTGAACGGCCAATTTTGCGTTCTACTGCTGGCCCCACTACAAATGGCCCGATGCCTACAGCGAGTTCTGATAACTTAACTTCTGCTCTATTGGTTGCAAAGCAGTAGTCGGTGGCAGAGGCCAAACCTACACCACCACCAACTGCGCGTCCTTGTACGCGTCCGATGATGAGTTTTGGAGCTTTTCTGCAAGCATTTATGACTTTGGCAAAACCTGAGAAAAATGCAAGACCCGTTTCGAGGTCTTGGATGCTGATGAGTTCATCAAAACTGGCGCCCGCGCAAAAAGCTTTGCTGCCCTGTGATTGGAGTACGAGCACTTTTGTGCGTTCATCTGAAGCCAGTTCGGTAATGGTGTCAGCTAAAGATTGTAAGATATGCCCTGGAAGGGAGTTGCTCATTGGGTGTCCGAAGGTAATGAGCCCTATGCCAGTTGCTGAAATTTCGGTTAATACAAAACCGTCTTGGTGTGTGTTGTTCATTCTTATTTTAAAGTAAAGCTATCTGTGCCAATTAAAAGACCTTCGCAGTAAATGCGTACTTTATAAGTTCCTTTTGCTGCTTCTTCTCCTTTGAGTTCGTAGTAGATAGTAAGGTCTAAAGCTTGGTTTTGGTAATCGACATCTTTGCGTTGTGAATATGGCGTACTTCCGTTTTCTGTTTCTGTTACAAAATTGCTACTGGCTTGTAGTACCTCTCCATTCGGAGCTGTAATTTGCAAGTAAACGCTTTTGCGCCCAGCCGCGCTGAGTACGTTTTCTGAAAGTGTAAAGCTACTGCGGAATTGAACGGCACTCTTGGCGCGATCGGTTACTTCCATGGTGTTGTTCAGGCGTTGTTTGAGCGCTTCTGATTGAATACCGTAGGCTTGTAGTTTACTGCCCTTCTTTACTTGTTGTTGCGATTCTTCTGCTTGTTGGCGGTAGGTGTCGCGTTCTGTTGTTGTAGTAGATAGGCGTACATTAGTTTCCTCCAAGCGACTGCCTAGATCGATATTAAGCGTATTGAGGGAGTCAATAGTACGGGCATAACTACGCATGATCGAGCGCAGTGTTTCGTTCTCTTTTCGAGCCTTGACGAGGTCTCTAGCCGTCATTTTGGAGCGATCTAGTTTTTGGAGGAGTTGGGTAATTTGCGCTTTTTGGGCATTGAGGCTATCTGCTTTCGTAGCATCTTTTTCAATGAGTTTGTTGTAATTGCGCAGCATTTGTTGGAGGTCTTGCTTGAGGTCTTGCTTCATGCTGCCTGTGTAACCAGAAAGTGCAGCTTCCATATCGGCCATATCAGAGAGTAGCGCTGTATTTTTGTTGTTGCAAGTATTGAGCGCAGCACGTTGTCTGGACCAAGCGAGGGTGAGCCCTGCGAGGCCAGCAAGCAAAATAAAGATGAAAATGAAATAAAAACTATTTGATTTTTGAGGTGCTTGAGGTTGTGTTTCCATGTAAGGGTAGTTTGGTAATCAAAAATACAAAAGAAATTGGTGTTATTTGTGCGTTTGTAAATCTAACGCTTATCTAAATTATGAAATTGCCAAGTTACTTCTTTAGTGAAGCGTAAAATGCTGTCGGGTCCAACTGCGGTAAAACGGGCATCGCTACTCGCTGGATACGCGCCGCCATGATGCATGGCCTCTACAACGCTCACGCCGGTTGGAACACTATTTAATATAACACGTCCGACTTTTTCGTTTACAAAATGAGTCAAGGCAGGACTTATAGATGTAGTGTTTTTTGTGAAAATACTTGTGGTCAGTTGACCATCAATTTGGTCAAATAGCATTTCAAGTTGCCGTTCGTTTTCGAAAGGACACAAAACAGCAAAAGGTCCAAAAACTTCTTCTAAAAGCGTAGCTTCTTTCATTAGAAGCGTGAGTTCGGTTTGTGCAAGGCCCCAGCGACCCAAAAGACCAATTGCATTTTGATTACTTTGGTGCTTTGTAACGCCTTTTATTTGAAAAACCTTGCGTTTGCGCGCTTCGAACTTCTGGAAAATATCGGGATGCAACATTGGTACGGCAACTTGGTCATCAAGTGCTTTAAAAAGAGCCTTCTTAAAAGTATCAAAATGCGTTTGCGCAACAAGGAGGAGCCCAGGTTTGGTGCAGAATTGGCCTGCGTCTGTGCAAAGAGAACGCGCTAATTGCTTTGCAATTGTTTCTATTTGGTCTATATCTATATCAGAACAAATGACCACAGGATTAAGGCTACCCATTTCTGCAAATACAGGAATAGGGCTGGGTCTTTGTGCAGCGAGGTCCATGAGCGCACGGCCACCTTTGATGCTGCCTGTAAAGCCAATTGCTTTGATTTGTGGGTGTTGGGCAAAAATAGTAGCCCAATGAAAGGTGTTGTCTATGACATGACTAAAAATAGTGCGCGGTAGCTGGAGTTCTTGAATAGCACTTTCGATACAGCGCGCAACGGCAAGGCTCGTACCGACATGCATGGGGTGTGCTTTGACCACGATACAACAGCCTGCGGCTAAAGCTGCAACGGTATCTCCACCCATAGTGGAATAGGCAAGCGGAAAATTGGAGGAACCCAAAACTAAAACAGGCCCGAGGGCAGTGCGCTTTTTGACAAGGGTTTTGTTTTCAGCCTGGAGTTTATCGTGCTTTTCCCAAGTGCATTTTTGAATGTGGGCGGCAAAAAGCGAGATGGTGTGCGTGAGGCGTGTAAACTCTGTTTCAAAGCGCGCCGCAGAAAGACCGCTCTCTTGACAGTATATTTTTTGAATGGCTGTTTTGTCGCTTTCGAGAAACTTTGCGATGCATAACAATAACTCCGCTCTTTGTTGGGGAGTGGTGTTTCTGAAGAAGGATTGATCAGAACGGATGTTGCTTTCCCATTCTTGCAAGAAGGATGCAGGTGTAGGGAAATACAAGTGGGTATCCCAGGTGTTTTGGGAAGCTTGAAAGGTCCTGAAACCTTTAGACATTGGTTTAGGCCTCGGTAAGCTCAAAATGATAGCTCTCCATGATTTGGTTGGCTAACATTTTTTTGCACGCGGTATCGACCATTTGTTCTGCTTCAGCCATGTTGGTGGCTTCTACAAAAAGTCGGATGTGTTTGCCAATGCGAACGCCATCGATTTGGGCGAGCCCGATGTTTTTCATGGAATTAGTTACGGCTTTTCCTTGTGGGTCTAGAAGCGCGTCGAGGGGCATGACGTCGATTTCAGCTTTGAATTTCATGTTTTTTGAATTGAAAATTTTCAATAATGGATAAAATCAGGTACAAAATTACGATTATTGGAATGGCCCAAACCAAAAAAAGTGGAATACTTATCAACGAAATGAGGAGTAATAAGTAGCGGTATTCGTTACCGCGCCATGCAAAGTTTTTGAATTTGAGCGCCAATAATGGCAATTCAGTAACCATTAATACAGCAAATAAGACTGAAATAATACTCAGTGTATAACAATCAAATACAATGTAAATCAATGCAGATTGATGGCTCCAATTGGAGAGTTCGAACCAAAAATAGAGCGGAAAGAATGCATAGAAAATGGTGGCGGTTGGGGTGGGAACACCTATGAATTTGTCTGTTTGGCGTTCGTCGATGTTGAATTTGGCCAAGCGAAATAATGCAAAGAAAGGAATGATGAGCGCTACAAAAGGTAAAAATTGTATGGATGCGTTGTAGGTGTTGTTGCGGCCATAGAAGAAAGCGGCTTTCCAGTCGATGAGCTGGGCCACTACATATTCTTGAGCTACGCCGCCGTAGCT
>JACCDV010996236.1_pt1 | contig 10545 bp, 7 predicted proteins | sample 7446131 | NCBI WGS metagenome assembly JACCDV01 (sample SAMN15323448, study PRJNA562643) | freshwater metagenome | isolation source: river surface water | place: USA:Blue River Watershed | collected 2017-08-17
GTATATTCCGAAGCCATGCTTGACTAGCTTATTCTTGGGGTTCGATGCATCTGGGCTATCTTTGGACTGAATGACGCCACCTTAATCAAGTAAGGCAACCTCTCCATAGTAGTAGGCCTTGCCAGGGAACTAATAGCAAGCCCATTGGGTTTGATCCATCTCCTTATAGTTAGTCATCAGTTTCAATTTTAAATTATTATTAAATATCATATCTCATTTTCTATCAGTTGCAGATGTCTGTCCAGACCCTTCAATCTTATTTGTCCGAGATAACACTTGGCTTTTCGAAAGCCTCATGTATCTTTACTTTCTGCTATCATAGTGTCCGAAGTCAGAAGGAGAGCGGTAGCTACCTGGTCCAGGGGCTTAATAGAAACTTTTTTACTTCCTGATCGTTTTGCAGCTAAGTCAGTGAAGGATAAGCGACGACCATCCATAAAAGTCCTTTTTCCTGCACTTACATTTTTCGACAGAACGTATTTGCCCTCATTTGACAGTTCATTTTGAGGCTGATAATTACCCGGGCCTGGTACATCAGTAGCTGAATTATTTAAATCTTACTTGATTTGTAAAATCTTCTAGAACTAGGAGGATTAAATACTTTGGCCCTGGAATTGGGATACTTTGAAACATGGTATTTGCCAGTAGGATTTTGCCCGATTTATTCAACATTATTGTAAGTGCAGGGCGCAGGAACAATAGCAACAGTTGTTTTGGGAAACACTAACTAGGAAACAAAATACAGTTGTCATCAACTTTAGGCCTGAGGGACCATTTAGGCGTTTAGTTGTACCTAAATTCTTCATATTTGCCAGGACCGGGTACTTTTTTTTGTTCAAGATCAATGTAACTCATTGGAGCTATGTCCTTTGTCAAAGTAGAGCTACTTCACGCGAGTATAGGGGAGAAAATCCTCTTTTTTGAGACTCATTCAGCTGCACAAATGTAGGCAGATTGTAAGTATCAGGGGAAGGAGTAATGTTATGAGGATCCTTGCCTACATCCAAATTTGTCTTTTTGTCATATCCGATTCCAGCTTTACGGTTCTTGTTTTATGAGAGTTCGGGGATGTGATAAAAGGAATCACAGCTTTATTATGTATGAGTTACTAATACTTTGGCCGTTTGAAACGACTGTCTTTGGCAAAAGACCAGTGAGTCTTAGAGGTTGAGTCGTTGATAGGCGACCTGAGGATGGCGTCTGCATCCACGCATGAGAACAATTATGATGGACTACTCATTGTAAATAAAAATAAAAATATCAAATCCTTAATTGAAGCAAATTATTAATATTAATCCATCTAATTACTAGTTCCAGCTCGTTTGGCCAAAACCATCCATCAATTCCATCTTCTAAAAAATATTACAAAAAATCAGTATTAGTTAATAGACGACTCGTGATTTTATTTATCTTTATTAGGCTGATAAATTCTCTTTATGAGCCTTTTCATTTTCTATTTGGGCATTTACCATTAATTCTAATGCTATTTAATATAATTATTTTTGATGATGGGGCGATTGGAGCTGGGAGTAAATCTTCTCTCTCTTTCTTGCTTTCTCTCGTAGAATACTTATAATGCCATATTAGAGTGGTTTCTAATTATTTTTCCTGCCAACTGGTCCCTGCTATTGTCTAAAATACCTTTTTATTGTATTGGCTGGCTCTCTGTCCTTTTGTGTTATTCTAGTCTACTCTATTTATAGTGTTAGGCACTTTTTTCTTTCATCCCCTAAAGCTCTTTTTATAGCTGTTTGGAAAACGACTGAGGCTTTCCAGAACCCAGAATAATTTAGCTCTAGGGGGCAGTTTTTTGGAATGGCTAGTTGGTGTGATTTTTGAAGATTGGGGTCCTGATGAGCTTTCTTCTATTATTGATGGCAGAGAAATTCCTGGAATAAACTTTCTTTTTGTTATAAATTTGGTTATAGGATGTATGCACAAGTGAGTCGATTATGGTCTTATCCCTCCGGGGTTTTATTATCTTTTCTATAAGCAGACGATTCGTAATACGAAATTCATATTCCTCGCTAATATGGGGCAGAATCTTATTTTGCTTATACTCATCAAGCGATTGTCCATTCTATCGATTTTAACCAAACGGCCGACTCCTGCACAGTGAAGATTTCTGCATCTCTGTGTTCTTACCAACAAATTAAATAGAATATTTTTCCCCAGATAATAACTTGCATATGATTAAAAACCTAATTTCATAGAATAGATCTTGGATCAACCATGCTTTTGCTTGTATATTTCGATTTGCCTTCGGATTTATTCCTTGAAAGACCGGGATTATTTGATTTTGGGATGATGGCTTGCTTATTAAAAGCTTGGTGTTTCAAGTCTTGATTTGATGTAAATCTTATCCTCTTCTGCTTCCTTCAGTTATTGAACAAATAGTAGTTTCATAGCATCTCTGACAGATATCTTTTTATTTTTTTTCTTCTCACTGAGTGACAGTTCCTTCAATTTACTCAGTTTTAATTATCTTTGGTACTTTTCCTCTCTTTTCAGCATATCACTTTTTTATTTGAGCATGGCGTCCTTTCTTTTTCTAGCCTCTTCTATCTTTTCAAGTTTTGCATACAAAATATTGCTCTTATCTTCTTACTGCTCAAAGGCTTGGGACCTAACGTGCTTTGCCTTTTGCGTGTAGAGAATAGAAAGAGCTTTGTGGTTAGGGTTGGATTGAGAAAAAATGCCTTTTGAGTGAAGTTTTTGCACTAAAGCTTCATATTCGGCATCTTAATTTTGGTTTCGCTTTTCGAGTCGAGAAATGTGTAAAGATTGATTAAGGCGCGAGTCGCTCTCGGTTTTCATTAATCTCTTCATTTGGCTGTCCTATCTCTCTTTCTCAATCTTCTTTATTTTTTCAAGGGAGTTCTTCAAAATTTCCTTCCTATTTTCTTTGATCTTTTCCGCTGCGAACTCCTCTTTCCTTTTCCTCAGTTCCGACATGCTTTTAACTCTTTACTCGATAAGTTTTATCTTTTGCTGACTCCCCTTCATACTTTTACTCGCTATTTCCTCCTCAAGCCGCCTTCTTCTGTCCACCTCGTCTTTTTGAATCTTCTAGTTCCTCATTTTGATCTGCCTCTGCTTGAGCATTTCCCTTTCTTTCTTAAGGTGGTTATTGATTTCGCGTTCGAGCTGATACCTAAAAGACTAAGGATTATTTTCGTAGTCGACTCGTTGGCTAATAAAATCACGCAGTTAAGATTGATCTGTGATGCTCATGAATAAAATTAACAAATAATTAATGACATAGGATTAATACGGTCACCTGCGCATGTAGGTTATCTTCAGGGCTCTCTTGAACTACTCTCCCTCGATCCGCCCCAACTTGTAGCCTGGGCCCACCTGCAACCCATTCTGCTGGGGCAATTATTGGGCGATTTAAACTTGGCAGCCATAGCTTTCGAAGGCCGGGCGGACTTGTTCGAACCGGAAACTGTGAGTGAACTTGGGCTTTTCTTTTTCTGTTTGAGCTTATCTCTATACGGTGCTTGGCCTGGCTTCAACTTGGATCTACTTAATTTCCACCTTCTTTCCCTGAGGGCTTTCTTCTTCGATGGGCCTTAAGGATTTCTATTATACTCGGCTTAAATCTTATGCGTTAGAGAGCTTGGATGTGGAGATGCTCTCCCTTTATTGATTCCTGGAATTGCTTTATCTGGACGTGGTTTTCCGCTTTAAGGCCGGTGCTCTTGCACTGCCTCTCGAGTCGCCTCTTTTAAACTGTCCCAGCTCCTCCTTCAGCCTCGCTATTTCGCCCTTCAAATTGGATATTTCGTCTTCTTGGGCAAGATAGTGGATTTTTTGAATTTTCCTTTGGTCTTACAGCTTCTACACATCAGATTTTTGGTTCAATACTTCTAATTACTTTGCTTATATTTCTTGTTTGAGGGCTGCGATAAGACTCTGCTGACTCTCAATGGTCTTCTCATATTCTTTGGTCTTCTATTTGTTTTTAGTTTCCGCTTCAATCGTTCCCTTTTCTTTTTCTGTTAGGGTTTCCTATATTTCCTTTTTGTTGTTTTCCAAGATTTTAATAGTTTCCTTTTTGATCTCGTTTTCAGACTATGACTTCAAAAGGGCGTTTTTCAAAATATTGATGGTTTCCAAATGCTACTGAACGATTCGGTTGGATTCTTGAATGCTGAGTTCTGAAATTTATATTTTGGCATTTAATTCCTCGATCTTCAGTGTGCTTCGATCTATCTGCGCCCTACAATCCTCATAAAGCATGGGATGGATAAACGATACTTTCTTCTAACGGTCTTAACGATATGAATGCAGTAAGACTCTAAGCATTTATTTCTATTTGTCCGCCCTGCCTCTTAGCTGCTACAGTAAGGATGTTTTGTTGTTTAAATTGAACTAATTGCTTTTCTGCTCTTTGCTTATTTCCTCAAGCTTAGAGTTGAGCTCTTTCAATATTGCTCTATTCTTATCCCGTTCAAAATTGCCGTCTTTGAGGATGATGTCCTTTTGGATGAGTTCAGCTTGGATCTTGAGCACTTCCTCCCTTAATTTAGCATTGTCAGTCTTAAGAAGGATAAGTTTTTTGGCATTTTCTGAGGAAATGGATTGATCCTGGAGCTGCTTATTATGGTAGTCAAGTATCTGCGTATCTTTAGCTGAGATCTAATCTTTCAAGCTTGCTATTTTGCTTCTAAATACTTCCCTCTCATTTTACAGTTTATTGTTAGCCTCACTCAACTAAGTGTTTCTATTCTCCAGCAACATCTTCATGCCGAGCATCTCTTCCTCGAACTTTTCCTTCATGCGCACTGCCTCATTCATTATTTCCTCCATCTTCTTCTTCTAGCTGGAAGTGAGCAAGTATAGTCTTTCGAATTTGTCCTTTACTGCCTGCAGACTGCGAACCAGTTCTCCATTATGCTCAATGAATGAAGTTTTGTTCTCAATCTCCTGCTTGAGCTCTTTTATTTCTTGCTCACGTGCACTCAACTGCCCTTCTAATGAGCTCTTCTCTGCCTCGATGACCAGCCTTTGTTATCTTTAATGTGCAGCCTCAGCCTCTGCATTTTTGGCCTTACTCTGCAGTACCAACCTCTCTGCATTGAAATCTCCAATAACTTTGCCAGCATTTTCGTATCTCTCGTAAACTGATTAGTTCGCTGATCTAGTACGCTATATAACTTGTTGCTGGTCAGTAATTCTCTTTGCGTACTACTTGAGCTGTTCTGCTTTGATGCTGATTTCATTCATGTGAATGTCTCTTTCCTGCCTGTAGATGTCTAGTTTGGCTATGATCTTGCGAACCTACTCTTCGTTTTAGTCTCTCTTCATCTCGAACTCTGATACTCTGCCGCTCAGCTCATAGATCTCCTGGAACTTTAAGGATATTTAGCTTTATCTCTAGCTAAGCTGTTCCTTCAAACGCGATATCTGACTCACGAGCTCAGCATTTCTTATCTAGGATTGCTCGAGCTGTGCCTTCAGGTTTATGTGGAGTTGCCGAGCATTCACTTCCTCATCTCCTTTTATATCCAGATCTTGGAGAAGCTTCGTATACTTCATTCTGATTTCTTCATAGGAGGTGAAGATGGCGTTCACCTTTTCCTCAAACCTAAGACGCAAGTTGACCTCGTCATTAAAGGCCTGGTCAGTGAGGTGGAGGGTTGACTATGAAATCTTGTAATCATTGGTCAGCTTTGAAATAGTGTAGCTCTGCTCACTTATCTTCTTGTTTAATTTGGCTATCTATTGCTACAAAGTTTTCTGCTATTAAACAAAAGCTAGCTCTTTCAATGAAAAAATTTGTCGAATTTATATCATTTGCTTCTTGTAAGATTCTTAGATGACCTGGAAGGTAGTTCTAAAGCTTGTGCATCCTTAAAGAAGTTTAATAAACGCCTTCCAAAAATTATTAACAATCTTTTTCTATGCATGCTCATTTACTTTCGTTAAAGATACGATCTCGTTGAAAGTATTATTGATCCCGTAAGTATACACATACAAGCTGTTGTAAAGCTTATCAATGAGATCCCCTGACATATTTTGGCTTTTCAAGTATTTTTTGTCGATTTAGAACTTTTGAATGGTTCTCAATGGACCAGTTTTTTAGACCTCAATTGTGTTAGTTTCCTCTTTGGGAGCAGTGTCCTGTGGATCAAGAGCTTCATCAAGCCACATTTAAAGGAAACTACTCCGTTTTTGCGCACGATGCTTTGAATTAATGTCTGGAAGGTAGCTCTATATTAGGGTTCTATTGTCCATTCGAGAAATGGGCAACTCTGGAGTTTTTCTTTATGAATTGAGAATGTAGTTCGATACTGTGGACATATCTCGCCTGACTTTTAACTTAGTAGGACGGGTATTTGTCTCGATATAGCTTGTGCTTTTAAAGTTAGACGTTATCTTACGGGGAACATCGCCCAGAATGTCAGCTTCGGACATTTGATTAATTTTATAAGGAAGCTCAAGGATCAATAAAAATTAATTATTAAAGCACTCACGATAAAAATTATACAATATTACTCTTGAAATTTATTTGCTTATATTTAGTATATTAATTTGACGGTTAATAAGAATCATATGTTTGGAAAAGTTCCCTTGAAGGAAACAAAACAACTCTTGCTCAAGGATCAAAAATCTTCCTCTGTTATTCAAAAGAAACCAACTGAAAATGCAAAGGAAACGTTAAAATCAGTCAATAATCCAGCCTCGAAGACTCCAATGAAAAAAGAAAATTTACCGCAATAAGTAACAAAATCTATAAGGCCAATCTAGAAGATAGTAAAATAGCAAATCAATCCTACTAATCGATTAACCAAGCCAACTATTAAATCCAGAGTTCAAATGTCAATGATGCCTTAGGTTAAACAGTAGCTCTTTCCTTGCAAGTAATGTGGCCGGACATTTGTAGAAACTGCACTGAAAAGACATTAAAGGATTTGCAAGAAGATTTTCATAAACAAGAGAAAAGAATTTAATTCTGCTAAGCAACGGTTCGCTTCAAAGGATCAGCTAAATCTCTTTAAGAAAAACAGTAATAAGCATGTTATTTAGAGGATAAGTTTGAGTAAAAGAGCACAAGTAAAATCAATAAAATGCCTTTGTGGAAGCAGCAGTCGTTAGCGTTCAGGCTGGCAATGAAGCAAATGAGGGGTGGGGAAAAAACTAAATAATAGTTGTAATACCTTCAAAAAGAAAAGAAGATAATAAAAAGCTCCATGTTTAACTGCAAATATTGCAAGCGCTCTTTTAATGAAGAAGCAGGAAGGCGCCATGAAGCTTTCTGTGCTCAAAAAGCAAAGGATATGTCCTACAAAGGCAAAAGAAAATGATATTCTTCCCTCACCTAATTATCAATAAATAGTAACACTATCTAAAAGAGGATTTGATCGACTTCAGTATTAAGTAACAAAATTAAATTTATGAAGAGAGATAATAATACGAACAATCTTTATTTTTCACCACCTTCACCAAATACAACTTTCAATCCAAATAACCATCGTCCTCATCAAAAAGAATCTCTTCCTCTTTCTCAATTCCTTCCACCCAATACAAATGAGTACCAACATCGATATTCGAACAATATTGATAAAGCCCAATCTAATAATGCTTTTGCTCATCTCAGGCATTAAATCAGTAATTTACGGTCTGAGTTCACTAAATTAATTCAAAAAGATCCCATCCACGAAAAGCCAAAGGATGAAAAACTGCATTTAAGTTCAAACAAAAGGTAATAAAGGGTAACTGCACAATCAACGATTGGTTTTTATAATGGGTAAGGGTAATCCAAGAATGGAATGAAGCTATAAAATAAGGGTGAGAATCCTTACTTTAAGAATAAACTCGCAGTCAATGCAATGTAAACCCTGTAAGGGTTAAGAGGTAAGAAGTAATAAGGCAAATACCAAAAGAAGTACTCATTTCAAATACAATAAAGACGTGACGATAATGTCTCCATACAAATTATCGATTCCACCAAAATACATTAACTTGAAATTTAAATCAGAAAATTAGGATAACTTAAACACAAATCCGATTAAGAAAATTTGTATCTAAAAAAAGAATTAATAAAGATTCAAAAATAGCTTTAAAGCAAAACCAATGCTCTTGAGGCCTAAAGATAAAAGCTGACAAATGAGATTGAGCAAATAAATATCAGTCTTTCTTTGAAAAATAGCCTTGTATAACAGTTAGAGACCGAGCATGAGCACTTTAGAAAATCGCTGATAATCTCCTCGGCAGAGAAGGAAAAGATGCAAGCCGAAATATAGGCATGCAAAAGCAAAATTGAGACTCTTTAAGTAAACCATAAGAATGAAATGGGTAACATTTACAGTAAGCATGAGTAGTAGATAGCAAACCTTGAACTTATCCATCAAAAAGATATCAGTGACATATTGTAGAGGTTCAAGTAGTGCCAGGAAAGCTAAAGAAAGGCCCACTTCAATTGGCTTCAAAAAGAAGATGAATACACTAAAGCAAAACTTGAGGTCTAAAAGCATTAAGGTATGATCAAAAATCAAACCTTAGTAATCGAACAAATACAGAAGACGATGAATAGCTTGAAGGAACAATACGAATAAGTCAACGAAAAGTATATTACTTTACAGGTGAAATATTAGCAATAGCTAATTCAACCGAAGGTAGGTCTTGGCAAAGAAGAGATAGATAGCAAAGTTAAGCTCATTGAGGATGAAAACAATGACCTCAAAAAAAGAGTATAATCTTATAAGAAGACGGTAGAGCAATTAAATGTTTCCAATAATTCGACTCGCTAAAAGCTAATGATGAGCAAGGAATAGAATAAAAAGCTAAAAGAGGAGAGCAAGTACAAAGCCTAATAGCTTCAAGTCAAGTAGAAACTAATTACCAGTCTATATCGAGACATAAACATCCTTGATGCAGAGATAAGACACAATACCCACCTTAAATCAGTACTATCAAGCCACATGAAATTGATTGATGAGCTAAATCAGAAAATAATGTAGCTCTAATGGCAAAGGCTAAACACCAACCTCAAAGGTATGGCATAGTCTATTTAATAAACACTGTGAATTTTTATATCATTATCATCCCTACTCATTCTTCTATATATAATAACATGAATGACTTTAATATGGTCAACGTGGAGCCCCAGAGCCAAGTCGGCAAGTCTATTGATACCATCAAAAAGCAGAATCTATAGATGGATGTTGAAGATTTTTCAAAGCTGATTCCTCTCCTCAAGCAATTACAAACTACATCAAGCAAAATACTAAGATAGTTCGACGACTATCAAAAGAAGAAGGAGAAAAAGACAACATCTTTGCCCTACAACATGATTAAGAAGTTTTAAGCCCTCAAAAATTAGTTTTTTTAATCCTCACTCCTCCTCAATAGGCAGAGGAACATCTATAGTGCACAGATTTGTAACAGGGATTACTAGAAGCTGCATGAGCAACTCTTTTTCAAGAAGACAATGAAGTCTTATGACGAAAAGCGTCTGTGGATGAAAGAATATATATTGAGGAATGAGAATAAAATGCAAATCATAGAAGAGGAGGTCAAGAAGGACGTAGAGTATGAGTCCCATAAATTTACGTAGAACAGGAACGATCTCAACATCTAACGTCTCGAGCATAACTACGAAGAAAAAATAGATTTAATCAACCGCATTTCATCCATTCAAAAAACAAATTGTTTCCTAAAAAAGCGCATTAAATAAAAGCTACAAAAGTTAGCCAACAATCGCAATAAATCTCTATCATTTAGCAATAATAATGACTAAGTCCCTATTAATTCCAAATAGTCTTTGAACCCAAGTAATGGTGTGAAATTGATAAGGATACCAAGTTACAGTTGTTTTGTGTATTTTAGACTCACCAAGTAATATCTGCGATATGAATATTTCCTTCGCTAGACTAATGCTCTAAAAAAATTTAATAAAAGACTCCTTCACTATAATAAATAGTTGAAATTAGCTATCGATAAAGAAGGCCAAAAACTTTAATTTCTTAATTCTTAAGCTAAAATTATACTACATAAATTGCAGACCTTGCCTGATTTTAGCAATAGTCATTTCCCAAGACTTGATAAAGGCAGGCTAACCAAGACAGACTACTTTATTTACCTGAAAGAAATCCAAAGGCACTGTAATCAAAATATTCAAATATTTGGCATGTATTTTCAATACGCTCTGTTGGACCTCCATCAAAACAAGAAAAGGAGCAAGAGCACAGATAAAATTTATCTATGGAGAAAGGAGAGCGACGAAATTAAAAAATATAAGCAAAATACATTTACAAATGAAACCAAGAGTTATTGGTAGACAAACAAACAGCAAATACTTAAAGAAAAGCAAGAGAGATAGTAAAGGCGTAAAATCTAAGCAGAACAGAATAAACTAAAATAGCTTGTCGAAAATTCAGAGCTTGCCAATAAGCAAGATAGTGTAGATAACAAATAAGGGATGATTCTGAGTCAAGATATACTGGCCTAACATAATCTAAATTCTCACTATCTGTAGAATAACAAAATATAGCCGAATAAGAAGGGGTAAATAATGGCTAGCTATGAATAGAACTA
>JACCDV011094060.1_pt1 | contig 10545 bp, 10 predicted proteins | sample 7446131 | NCBI WGS metagenome assembly JACCDV01 (sample SAMN15323448, study PRJNA562643) | freshwater metagenome | isolation source: river surface water | place: USA:Blue River Watershed | collected 2017-08-17
CTCCTGTAGTGCAGTTCACAAACGATGGACAAAAGCACTCTGAGGGACCTGCTGGTCACCACTATGAACGGCAGCGTAAGCTCTCGGGACTTCACCTTTTCTTCAACAGCTTTTGGCTGGTTTCTACCTTTTGCCTCTTTCAGATGCACATGCGTGATTCCTTGCACCAGATCGACCATGGAGTGATCATTCACGTCATGCGAGGAGTTTTGCGCCTATTTTATGGTAATAATGTGTTATAACATTGAATAATGTGTTATAATGTACATATGCGTAATGAAATGTGTCATAACACGTAGTAATAATCGGTTTTTTAACTCATGTCCTGCGTCTTGCAGAGCTTGAAGTGATACTCAATATGGTTGGAGCAGCAGCAACACGACTCAAAGCTCGTTTGGATCTAATCTATGGAATTCGAAAGGACAAAAATGGCAGGATTTTCAGTGGTGCCCACGAAACACTGCTACCGTTATGCGCTAAGGCGAGATCCATTTTTGATCAGTTGAGGAACACTACCACAATGAAAGCCAGCAAAAGGCGTGTGGACTCTGGCGCAGCATCGACATTCAATGGTCGTCCTAACGGTCGGATCACTGGAACGGACATGCGTCACCTGTTGTTATTGCTGCCATTTCTCCTTTTTGACTTGCTGCATGAAGAAGTAAATGAGCATAACAATCAACACTGCACGGACCATGAAAGTCCTGCTTTAGAGCTAATTGATTGGGTCTCGGTGCTACTGCAGTGGTATCGCCTGTACAGGTGCCATACTGAGATATTGAATGCCTATAATGTACTTTAATACGTCATAACATGTAATAACAGGACATCTGGTGGGATGACAATCAGTGCCCTCCTACGATTGGATGCCCTTGCTCAGAAATTCGTGTCCATGTGTGCAACCTTACTGCCCTTCAAGAAGTTTGGAGGCCTTCTTTACCTGTGCAACGAGAAGATTCACTCAATCCTGCACTCTGCATCTGAAATCATGCGGTGGGGCAGCTTGATCAACAGCAGCGGTGAGGCTGCGGAGACGGCCCATAAAATTAACGTGAAAGGACCAGGCTCCAATGTGAACCAGCGAGATTCATCACTGCATCTGGGAAGTATAGCGTTGGGTTAGATATGCTAGATATCTAAAGATATGCTAGATATCTAAAGGGTCACTTATCTAATGGTATCTAAGATATAAATAAATATCTACAGTAGATATCTACAGTAGATATCTACAGTAGATATCTAATGTAGATATCTACGTTAGATATCAATGGCTCTAGATATCTACAGTAGATATCTAATAAATATCTTCAATTTGATTTGATATCTTGTCAGATATCCTCAGGAGACATTAGATATCTTATCTATATCTTCAATTTGTGTTGATATCTTTTGTAGATATCTAAGAGATATCTTCAATTTGGGTTGATATCTTTTTGGATATCCTCAGAAGACAGTAGATATCTAACAAACATCCTCAATTTGTGTTGATATCTTTTGTAGATATCCTGAAAAGATATCTGATTCAATTTTCAATAAAGTTAGATATCTTCAGCAATCTATCAATGGTGTAGGATATCTATTGAGGTAAAGCAGGTGGTCCTGCGCCTGATGCCTCCCTCTGTGCCGGCATGCTTGTCAGAAAGTAAATGTATTTACTTGGCACGTGCCCGTCCAAGGCGGCAACAGCCTGCTCGAGGAGCGGCTGCTGAGCAGCCCACCGCACGCCCCCCCGGGACTGTCATAGTAGGCGGCGAGGCGGCGAGGTGTCCGCGCCACCCTCCGCCGGCATTTCGTTCTCCCCCGTCGTTCGCGCACCTGCCGCACCACTTGCGCGACCAGACACTGTCTGACGCTGCTCGAGCTTGGGGTCCAGCCTGTGCAGCACCTTCTCGACACTCTTCGTCACCCTGCGCGGGTCAGCGCGTCTCTCAGATACTGAGGAGGTGCAATAAATAAATGCTGTGTCTCGACTTGGACTCGGATTTGTTTCGCCACGATATATTTCCGCATGCGTGCGTGCATGCCCTCGGCGATCTGGGCAGAGGTGCACATTGAAGCAAACTGGTGGAGACAAAACAAGAGTTAGGGCGATTGGGATCGTACCGTCGCAGGCTTAGAGCAAGCATGACGGTAGTGCCACCTGGTCCACCTCGGTGGAAGGGTCTCCGGCTGTAGCGTCAGGAAGCGAGGTCCTCGAACGCTTAGCTGCAGCGGGGAAGCGCTCTAGCCAGCGCTCGAGCTCAGCACACAGGTCGTCCCTCCAGTTCCGTTTTCCTTCGTTGCCGTTGAAGTGCTTGTAGAGCTTTACTTGCCTTCGGTAGTACTCGTCCAGGTTCCGCGCGTCAGCGACGCCAGCCGAAAGGCACGTTGCGACAAGCCAGTCCATCATGGCAACAAACTCCTCGTTGATGAGGAAGTCCTCTGACGGGGAACCGTCGGGATTGGGCTTCTTGCGATTCAACTGCTGCGCGATGGTCGTGCCTTTTCCTGAAAGAGGGCACGCGCGTCAGCAGCGCAATCACACAAATAAAAACACAAATGCAAGACAGACGACCTGGAAGCAAGACGGGCGCCAAGGACGGGAGCTTGCCTGCGCCCTCAAACCACATGAAGGCAGTGAAAGCATTGAACAATGGCAACCCCCCACCCGTAGGAAATTTGATGAAGGGAACCGCTCGCACATTGTGACCACCTTGCCCCGGAACAAAGCGACCCAAATTGCCTGTTAAATGACAAAGCATTCATTACTCTTTGGTAATGAGCCGACCAATAAATCCGAGGAGAAAAGTACTTACAGATCAGTTCATGGAATTGCTGAAAGACGGGATTCGACAAGTCAGCAATGGCCGAAGTCTGTTTTGTGTTCTCTGGAATGTATATCGGAGTGAGTGAGCCGCCTGCTTTGATAACGGAATCGACGACCGGATGCCCATCGCACAAAATGGGAAGCACATCGTCCACGCCGAGCGCAGCACGTACAGCTTTAATCTCCGGATTGTTCTCGCCGGTCTCAGTCAAAAGTTGTCGCAGAAGCCCTCGAAAAAGGGCCCTGTCAGACTGCAAGCACAAAGGATTATGTTGGCAGCCGCCAGACTGAATCAGCGTGTTGTTGCCATGATATCACCTTGAGAGTCGTGTTGAACATGTCATACACACTATGTGCAAGGTGCAACTTGAGTTCCTCATCACGGGCTGTCAGCGCATCAATGCTGCCGCGAAAACCACCAAGATCATAGGCTTTAACAGTGTCGATAAAACTTTTCCAGCGCAGTTCCCTGGCAAGGGATAGACCCCCATCAGTAATACGGTGACCATACCCCGAACCGTAAACGAATGCTTTCAAGGGCCTCATGAGTTCGTGCTTGAAGGACTTGGATTTCAAATAATCGCTGTCGCGGCGACATTGGCTGTTGCTGGAGGGAGTAACCGGAGAAGAGTCAGCAGTGACATCTTTCTTCTTCTTCTTGTTTTTGGTCTTTCCGGCCGAAAGTTTTTCTGGCAAAGAAGCGTGTTCCTCGTTCATGGTCTTCTTGGTCGACGGAGGACTACTTCTCTTGTCTTTGGTTTGTTCTGCCGAAAGTTTTTCGGGCGAAGAAGCGCGTTCCTCGTTCGCGGCCCTCTTGGTCGATGCAGCGCCTTTTTTGTGTGGTGAGGGTGTTGTAAAGCGTGCAACAGCCTGTGAGCACAAAACCTTTAGCTCAAACCTTAAACTTTCGCTGGCGTGAACAACTTTAACAGGAAATTTGGTGAACAAAACTACACTTTCATACAAATCACCTGAGACGAAGAACTCATAGCTTTGCTTAATTTTCTAGCCCCAGCAGTGTCCCTTTCATCGTCTTCGTCTTCGTCTTCGTCTTCGTCTTCGTCTTCGTCTTCGTCTTCTTCTTCTTCTTCTTCTCCTTTTTCTTCTTCTGATTCTTGTTGGTCCTCTCCCTCTCCCTCCTCTTCCTCGTCACTATCATCGTCATCATCTTCATCGGATGACGCCATTGATGAGTTTAGGTCTTCCTCTGATTCTTCTGCACCTTGTTTTTCTTGTGTTTGCCCATCTTTGCTTTGTTTTGGCTTCTTGCGTTGCTTAACTTGCCCTGGTGCGGGCCGTTGCTCAAGTGCTTGGGATGCTTCCACAGCATCCTCCATTGATTCTTGCCCTAACTCTACAGCAGCCCTCTTGCGATTGCTGTTACTCTTCTTTTGCTTCTTTTTCTCCTTGATCTTCTTCCGAGATGCAGATGCAGGGTCACCTCCCGCTTTCATCCTATCTGGTTTTCGAGTCTGTCGCCGCCCCATACGAAAATTCAAACAGGGACTTGTAAGTGATGACAGCTTTCAATATGTCTTTAGATATGTCCAAAAGACATATCTTTAGATATGTCTCCGTCCGATATCAGCCGCCCGGATGTCTGGCGGGCGGCACTTGTGGCCCCGGTCCAGGGCAGTTCCGTGGCTGCCAAATCCTGACTTTATCTTAATTATTGTAATGGCATCATCAGGTACATGTACCTGTATACGTTACTCCAAGACTCGGCCTTGGTAGCCTGGAGTACAAGCCTGGAGTAAAACTCCAATACTCCAGGGGCGGCCCGGGCCTGGAGTAGCGTGGAGTAATACTCAATCATTCGATCTGCACGTTCGTTAGCTTTCGGCTGCGGGCTGCAACAAATCCTGAAAATCTTGGACGTGATGCCACATCACGCATGACGTCACTTCAAGTCTAGAAGTTCTGCCAGTGTCTCAGCCAGCGTCAGGCCGCTAGCACTCAGGCTGCACCACTTTCCAAGTTGAGCCTGGACTCCGTTCTCGTCTGAGTCACTGAGCCTGAGCTTTGGACTGCAATCCCGGCGCAGGGGCCAGGCTGGACTTGCCAGTGAAACTTGAACTTGAACTTGACTTGACTTTGAACCGCCGGCGGGCAGCAATGTCACGGTTGCAGCCTCCGAATCGGCAGACTCCATGGCTGGAGGTGTTTCGCTGCAGTGTGTGCGACGAGGTGTTTTCGTCTCGAAGGAGCTGCCAGCAGCATTGTTCTCAGCCCAAGAGTCGCTGTAACATGGGCCGCGGCCGCGATCAGTCACGGTTTGCAACCGTTATTCCGGTTCAAATAAGGGTTGACAATAGGGTTGTCGGCGGCGGGCAAGTCCGTGTCTTCCCAGGCGCTGGACACGCTCACGAAGACGATGAAGTGCCTGACGAAGACATCCACGATTCCGGAGGACCATTGGAGCCTGAGCAACGCTGCAATGTGCCAGGTGCGCAGAGATATCTAACAATATCCAAGATTGTAATGTAGATATCCAAAGGGTATACCCTTTAGATATTTTTTGATATATCTACAGATATCTAACAATATCTTTAAGATATATCGTTTAGATTCCTAGGGAGCCCGAATCACTCGGTTAGAGATGATGGATTTAATAGGTATCTATGCATATCTTTTTATATCTACTTAAGATTTTACTAAATTTGTTGTTTTTCAACCCCTAGCGAATCACAACGCTAGAGATGTTGGATTTTGTTGGATTTTGTGAATATGTAAGATGTCTAAGAATTTGAGAAGATATCTAAAGATATTTTGGATATCTAGGTTGGATATTGGTGGATATGCCTGCATTGTGTCAATGTGTTACGCTATTACGGGCCCAAAAAAAGTCTCCCGGACCACTATTTAAATTTTTGATGTCACGCAGATGTTGGACATGTATCGATCAGCAAAGTGTTCAAAAGGCTCAGCCGCTCGACATCGCGCACAGATATTGACGCTGTCTTGAGTTCCCTGTGTATGCCACATAGCAACCAAGTATTCCCTGCTCTTCCAAGAACAGCATACGAACGCAGAATTATCATCCAAGAAGGCGAGGATGGAGGCGTTGTTACGCTGACAGAGTACATGATCGCAAAGCTGGCCAGTGAAGAGAAGCTCAAGAAACGAACCAGCAACAAAATAATCGAAATGGTCCTGCGGGACGATTTCAATCCGGCAGACATTCGGACCCACAGGATCCAACAGATCGAATCAGCCATTGAGAAAGCAGATGGAGGATCCACTCTGCAGTTTGATCTGTGGAAGGAAGCAGACGGCCAACAGGATCTGAAATTATATACTCGAGAGCTTATGTCCATAGTAGAGGGCCTGCTGGCCGACGAAGGCTATGCCGGATATCAGTACCTGGGCTTCGAATATCTGGAGCGCAACGGATCTCGCGTTTTCGGTCCTGCCAACAGCACTGTTTGGTGGCAGATCAACGCGACTCTGATTGGGCCGGATCGTGTCTTGATTGGTATTGCTGTGTTCACTGACGGATCTTGGAATAAAAATAGCTTAGCGTGCGAGGGAGTTTACGGTGAGCCTTTTGTTGCTACTGAGCGGTGAAAGGAAAGAGTGCTGATTTAATCTTCGTGTCTAACAGTGACGCTTTTGAACAACCACGAGAGCAAGCGATTCAAAAAAGGTGGTTTCCGGTTCTGGGCCTGTATGCCCATATATAATCGCGAAGCAGCTTACAATGCTGGACACAATGACGATTGGGTCAAGCGCAGAGAGGCTGATGTAACTCGTGAGTCGATGCACATTTTAATGGAGCAGATTCGAATAGTGTGCAGACCGCGTGCCTGGCTCTTCGCTGACAAAGAAATCAGAATGGCCGAGTGCCGACTGGCATATTTTATCGGGGACCAGCCGGCACAGGATAAGTTACTCGGCAAACTCACCAAAGGCTGTTCGGTGTGCTGGGCACCAGGTGAACAAATGGATTGCACAGACAAGGTGTGGCCACTGCGAGACTCAGCTGCGCTCCTTCGCTCTATGAGGCGACTGGCAGCAGATTGTCTGAATGAAGCGGGGGAGGTAAAGCGAGGGAAAGCAGAGCGGATCAAGGCATGGGAGACAGAGAACAGGATGCGATTCGGCAGCAACAGTTTGCTTGAACTTATCGATCTGGGTTTCCATGCCACTCTTATGTTGCCGCGAGATTTTTTGCACCACATTCTCCTCGGTCTTTTTGGATATCATATTATCAAGGCCCTCATTTACCTAATCATGAGCTTCATCTCAAAGCCAGTATTTTGCCAGTCACACGGCCCCAGAAGTGCTCCTGTCCCCGAGTCTGTAATGAAACGTGTCCTGCGCCGCTTAGCAACACGTCTTTCAAAAATTCGATCAGATGAGTCCTGCTTAACAATCACGCAGAAGTTTGCTCGACACTTCCTCCGTGTGTATGAAAATGGCAAGTCGTCATTCACAGGCCCTCGAATGATCAACATCATGCTCGTCCTGCCGTATATGTTGCGAGACATAGCTGGGCCAGAGCGGCAAGCGATCAATGCTGCCATCTTATCTGCGAGCAGTGACGATCCATTGTATGGACTGCCATTGGTGGATGATCCCTGTGAAAAGATAGTGGAGACGCTTCTTGTGTTTCTTCGATGGTTTTTCCTTATTCGCAGGCAGGAACTCTCTGTGGACGATGTTGCTGAGGCAATTGAACGGGGGCGCACTATGATGAAAGCGCTCAAGGATACATTTCCAGAGAAGTCGGGGGAGGCATCGCGCTGGTCCTTCCCGAAGTTTCACAATGTTGAGCACATTCCGTTGTGGATAATCCTTTTTGGCTGGGTAGAGAATTTCTCTGGCCAAGCTGGGGAGCGAGCGCACCGAGAGCTTTTGAAATCTCTGGCCGAGTGCGTCAATAATCATGAAGTGTTCTTGCAGTACCTTCGCTACTGGGAGCGCGTGGAGCAGTTGGCTCGTGCCCGGCGCGAGGGAAACCAGGAGTCAGATATGGATAGCGACTCGGAGCCAACATTGAAGGGTGCAGACAGAGAGGAAGCCATGCACGCGTGCGAGCTAGGTGTCCGATGCCCACTCTTCTTTATGGCTCTACATCGCTCGCCGGTGGAGCTTTATCATAGAGCAGGCGCACGTAGTTGTCAGTGCGGTGGTAATAGTTATGATGGGCGACAACGATTCAATGTATGGCTCTTGCGTGACCCCAGTACAAAAGCAGTGCTTGAGGTCCCCATTCTCAGACGTCTTCCTACAGACTTGGCAGCCTTTGCCTACATGTACGCGAGGAGGTCTCTCAACTTGCCTGAGCCCGAAGATCGAGGAGGAAAGCCTTCAGTGGAGGAACTTAATAACGTGCTGCTCTTGTATCTTTGCGCCGACAAAAAAGGCAGGCACCTGCGGACCTTTGGCACCGTTGAACTGGAAAGTGAGAGGTGTATGGGCGTGCAGCGTGTGCGGTGTTACCCTTTCTCTTTCGACAAATTCCGACGAGCCAACCCTCGCCAGTACGTTGGGCTGGTCCCCCCGATGAAATACACAGGTATTGCTTTCAGCGACTTTGACCTAGGGAACGCCAGTCACAGGAAAAAAATGTGGGTTGGCCGTGTTGAGCTTCTTTTCACTGCTGCATTCAAAAACGCTCAAGGCATAGAGTATGAGTTCGACCTAGCCTACGTCAGCTGCCTCTATGATTTCGAGCATCCTTCGGCGGCAGGCCCGCTGCAGCGGAATGCGGGGGCACGCATGTTCTACGTTCCTTCTACTGCGTGGACGATCGTGCTGCCCATCAACCATATTCTGGGCAGGATACCACTTATGAAGCTTTATCTGGATGGATCAACGGAGCCAACCATTCCTCACTCGTTGGCTCGAGACAAGGACACCTACTTCGCGCACGGCTGTGCCGACCGTCCAGGTCGTAGCGGCATTGGCACAGGAAGCCTTCTATATGAGCTCAATGTTCATCTCTGGCAGTATGGCCGCCCGCAGCCGAGAACCATATCCGTCAGAGAGCGACTAGAGCGCCAGGCTGCGCGGGTGGCAGCAGCAATGGCGGAACGATCAGCCGCGAGACGGGCAAAGCGAGCGAAGAAGTTCAAGGCAAGCGAATTTGCAAGGCGAGTGCGGGAACGTGTATCTCCTTGACGTTGACGCAGCAGCGCCCCTCCGCCCCCAGCCCCTCGCGACCTCACCTCACGCCCCCTATCCCCACCAACCCCCAACCTCTAAACGCCCCGGGCAGACGAAGTCTTTTGTTGGAGAATTCATTAAACAGCACCAAAGACCGCAGCTGCCTGCCGCTGTGCCCAGTACAGCAGCGGGAAGAAAGGGCTGAGGTGACTTTTCAAGTTGACGGTGGTATCTTGAGAAGTCTCAAACAAACTATCGAGCGCGGTAGTGCGATCGATCGCTCTCACGACGCCATACGCATGCACACGAAAGCCACCGTTCTCGCCAGCCGGAGCGCCGCCATGGGGAGTGCGTGAATCCACGGCGATCGTCCAACCCTTCGGGATGGTGACTCGCTTCAACTGCAAATCCGGCACGGAACCGTAGCGCTGCTCCGTTTCCTTCGAGCAAAGCCAGTTCCAGACGCGGGGCTCGATAGTCTCGATCCATTCCTGGTCCGGCCACTCCCTGCCGCATTCCTCCCGCAGCTTTGTGCGAACGCAGATGCAGGCGGCTGCACGATCCGAGGCCAGCTCTTCAAGCATACAGATGGCCTTGTAGCCATCGAAAAGCACGAGCAGCTCCTGGTCTCGCTCCAGCGCAGTAAGAAACGACCACCCGGCATCCAACGAATCCAGATGAATCTCTTGCGCCATACAACCCGGCTGCGATTCGATGAAGGACAGGAAATCGGGACTATCACACGTCGGGGGCACGGGATGCGGACAGACCGTTACTAATCGGGAGTAATGCCTAGCAAGCAGACTTTTCGCAAGCTGAACGAGCTCAAGCTCTTTTTGCGTCTTGGCCTTCTGCGGAGCAGACTTGGCGTCTTTATATCGTCTCGTTGCTATTTTGAGAATGTGTTTCAATCGGAGCTGCTTTCGCCGGCTGTCACCCTTGCGCTCCTCCACTGTGCCGTTCACTCTCGCAAAAATTGGCACAAAAGCGTTGCGATAGTGTGGGGTTGTGAGTAGGGCTGGCATTCTTTGGTGAAAAACATCGTTCCATTCTTGCTGCTCATCTTCTTTGACGAATAGAGGCTCACAAGCTCCGAAATGCAAATTGTTGAATAAGATGAATCCATGAAACTTATCCTTGGAGCAGTCCTTCCCCCAGTGAAACGACCGCTTGATTTTCTTTCTGGATTTATGAAGCTTATTGCACGGAGTAAATAAGTGCTGCCGCATCTCGGCATCTGACGCGAGGGGAATATTATGGCCCTCGGGTGCGGACAAGGAGCAGATTGGAATGTCAAAGCGGAGCTCGGTGCATATGGAAAGGAGAAACGCGGAGGTTTGCAACGCGATTATGGAATGATACCAAGCCATGATAAGGCAGCTTCAAAACGAGAATTATGGCAACTAAGCCATAAGAGCAGCTCAGAAAAGAGAAATGCGTGTCCTTCTTTGTCCGGAAGTCCTCACCAAAGAGGTCAGTGGTTTGGCGAGGTTTGTCCGCCGCCGCGGGTGACACTTGATTTGAAAGGGCAACAGGATTTCAGTGCAAGTCACTGCCAGGGGCTTGGAATGCAAAGGTGAGATGTTTGTTGTGTTGTTGGTCTGTAAGGACGTTGTGTGAGCGCTGCC
>JACCDV011291913.1_pt1 | contig 10543 bp, 7 predicted proteins | sample 7446131 | NCBI WGS metagenome assembly JACCDV01 (sample SAMN15323448, study PRJNA562643) | freshwater metagenome | isolation source: river surface water | place: USA:Blue River Watershed | collected 2017-08-17
GAGAGCAGCTCTTCGTGAGGATCCAGGTATTATTTTAGTGGGTGAGTTAAGGGATCTTGAAACAACTTCTCATGCTGTTGAGTTAGCAGAAACGGGGCACTTAGTTTTTGCTACTCTTCATACAAACAGTGCTATTTCAACGATTGATCGTATTATTGATATGTATCCACCAGAGCAACAAAACTCAATTCGTAACGTGTTAGCAGGAAATGTGAGAGGCATTGCTTCCCAAGTTTTGTGTAAGAAGATCGGAGGAGGTCGTGTTGCTGGGCTTGAAGTTCTTGTTATGGATGAGGCTGTTTCTGCTATGATTAGAGAGAATAAACTTCATATGGTAGAGAACCACCTGAAAACCCACAGAGAAGAAGGGAACACGCTCATGGCTGATTCTCTTCTTGATTTTGTTGAGAAAAAAATAATTCCTTATGAAGAAGCTTGGGCAAAGGCTACGAATAAGAAAAGTTTTGAAGCGCAAGCAGAAAGAAGAAATATTAAAAAAAATTAAGGATCTGGGAATCTTACACTAGCTAAAAAGTTGAGGCATCGCTCTTCTAGATTAAACCGTCCTAAAAGAGTTCTGACGTCTTCTTGTTTAGAAAGAATAGAAAGAACTTCAAGAAGTGTATTGAATTTCTTAAGAGTTGTTTTTTCTCCTTTCCAAGATTTTAGCAGAATGCCGTTACTAATATTGTTTTTAAAGGAGATAACACTATTATCAACTAAGACTCTTCGTTCAATAGGTTGCTCTATAGCTACTGTGTTTAGATCTTTGACGTAAAATTTTTTGCCGTGAGTAAAGAATGGAAGACAATCGTCTCTAGAGAATATTCTTTTTATTTTTTTTGCTGGATCTAATTGATCAGTGATAGCTTTTGCGTAGGCTGCTATAGAAGAAGTGAAAATATAAGTATCAAACTGATTTGTGCATTTTTCAATAAATTCTCGCACTCCAGGTCGTATAAAAACAGTATATTTCTTTCTTTTTCCTTTGTAAGTACACTCTATGTCAAAGAATTCATTACCTTTTTTTTTAAGCTCCGTTATATCTATATGATGAGAAAGTCTTGTGCGAACTAAGCACTCGTCTAAATCAAGAAACACAGCAAGTCGTTTTTTTTCTTCATTTTTTATTCTTTTACGAGGAGGAGGATTGTCTTCTTCAGAAGAAGAGGCTGAAAAACCAAGAAAAGAATAAAATAGTAAAGAAAAAATTAAGAACAGGTGTGTTTTCATGGATTTTTAGAGACCTTATTTTGAGAATTTTAAAAGAGATAAGTTTATTAAAGAACACTTGTGAGAGAGCTATGCTTAAAGAGTGCAGCAAAATTGCCTATCACCAAAAGCTTCATCTAGTCTTCCGACCGAAGGCCAAAACTTTTTATGTTCCAAGTCTTCTAGAGGGAACACAGCTTCTCTTCTTGAGTAAGGTTTATCCCATTCTTCTACAAGTGAAAGAGTTGTGTGTGGAGCATTTTTAAGAGGGTTGTTTTCTTTTGGCCAAGTGCCTTCTTCTACTTTTTTAATCTCTTCTCGAATTGAAATAAGAGCGTCACAAAAGCGATCTAGTTCAGATTTGCTTTCACTCTCTGTTGGTTCAATCATAAGACTTCCCACAATAGGCCAAGACACAGTAGGAGAGTGAAATCCGTAGTCCATAAGTCTTTTTGCAATGTCATGACCTGTGACGCCACTTGTTTTTGTGAGTGGATTAATATCAAGAATACATTCGTGAGCTACAAAATTGGACGGTCCTCTAAAAGACAGAGTGTAGTGATTTTCAAGTCGTTTCACAATGTAGTTTGCATTAAGAATAGCTACTTCACTTGACAGTTTTAGCCCAAGCATTCCCATGGTTTGGCAAAACATCCAAGGAATCACATAAAGATTAGCACTAGAAAACTCACTTGCAGCAACAGCTTTCAAAGAAAATTCTTGGTCTTCTTTTGTCGATCCTGGATGAGCTGGTAAGAACGGAGCTAGATGATCAGCTACAGCAATAGGTCCTGCTCCTGGGCCTCCTCCTCCGTGAGGAATGCAAAAAGTTTTATGGAGATTAAAATGACAAACATCTGCTCCAAACTTTCCTGGTTGAATAAGACCTAATTTAGCATTAAAGTTAGCTCCATCGAGATAAACTTGTCCCCCTGCTTTGTGAACTAGTTCACAGCATTTATCGACACCTTCTTCAAATATTCCGTAGGTAGACGGGTATGTGATCATAAGAGCTGCTATTTTACCTTCATAAATTTTTAGCTTCTCTTCTAAGTCTTTGTGATCAAGTCCACCTTCAGGATTACATTGAACAGACACTGGTGTAAACCCAGCAACACTAGCACTTGCAGGGTTTGTTCCATGGGCTGAGCTTGGGATCAAACAGATATTTCTTTTAGTTTCACCTTTTGTGTGAAGATACTTTCTAATTACAAGAAGGCCTGCCAATTCTCCTTGGGCTCCAGAGTTTGGTTGAAAAGAAACGTGTGAAAATCCACTCAATTTTTTTAGATAAGACCCGAGTTCACACATAAGTTCTTTATAACCAAGAGCTTGATCTTCTGGTACTTGCGGATGCAAGTTTGCAAACTGTTCCCAAGTGAAAGGAATCATTTGGTTAGCAGAATTTAGTTTCATGGTACAAGAACCAAGAGGCATCATGGTATGCACAAGAGAGAGATCTTTCATTTCAAGAGATTTAATATATCTCATGAGCTCTGTTTCAGAGTGATAAGAATTAAAAACTTTGTGATTAAGATAGGGAGTTGTTCTTTTTAGATGTTTTTCAAGAGTATCATGGTATTCTTCTTCAGGAATTTTTACTTGGATGTCTTCAGGTAAGAAGGCTTGTAAGAGATCTTTTATGTTTTGCCAAGAGGTCGTTTCATCAAAAGAAATTAAAATATAAGGAGCTTTGTCATAGCGAAGATTAATTTTTTGTGCGAGAGCTTTTTTTCTGATTTTTTTGTATTCATCTTCCTCTAACTCTATAGTTAAGGTGTCAAAGAAATTTTTTGATTTAAATTTATAACCATGATCTTTTAGTGTGTTATAAAAAAAATAGCTTTTTCCAAGGATACTCTCTGCAATCGATCTAAGTCCGCAGGGTCCGTGATAAATAGCATACATAGCTGCTATATTTGCAAGCAGAGCTTGAGCTGTGCAAATGTTACTTGTAGCAGAGGCTCGTCTAATATGTTGCTCTCTTGTTTGTAGTGCTAGCCTATAAGCTGGTTTTCCGCTAGAGTCTTTTGAAAGACCGACAATTCTTCCTGGTACTTTTCTTTTATATTCATCTTTTGTTGCAAAAAAGGCAGCGTGTGGCCCCCCGTAGGAAAGAGAACAACCAAAACGTTGCATAGAGCCTACTGCTACATCTGCCCCAATAGTCCCAGGAGATTCTAAAAGAGTAAGAGCTAGCGGATCACAGGCAAGTGTGACAAGCCCTCCCAATTTATGCACATGACTTGTTAAGTTGATGTAAGGGTAAATCGTGCCATAAGTGTCTGGGTACTGGAGAAGTGCTCCCATGAGTTCTTTTTGATCTAGAATTTTTTCATTTTTATCTATTAGAAGATTAATCCCAAGGGCTTCACATCTTGTTTCTAAGACAGCAAGTGTTTGTGGGTGACAATTTTCAGAAGCAAAAAAAACTGTGGACGAACCACTATAAATATTTTTTGTTAAATTCAAAGCTTCCATGGCTGCTGTTGCTTCATCTAAAAGCGAAGCGCCAGCAATAGGAAGGCCTGTGAGATCAGAGACAAGTGTTTGAAAATTAAAAAGAGATTCTAAACGACCTTGAGCTATTTCTGGTTGATAAGGGGTGTAGGGAGTGTACCAACCTGGGTTTTCTACTATATTTCTTGTTATAACAGAAGGAGTGAGACAAGAGTAATAACCAGCACCGATGTAACTCTTGTACAAAAGATTTCTTTTTGCGATTTCTTTTAAACGATTTAAGGCTTCATATTCTGTTTTTGGTTTATCATTTGAGGTGAGGGGGTTAAAAATATATTCTGGAATGATTTTCCTGATTAAATGATCGAGGTTATCTTCTCCTAGAACTTCAAGCATTTGTTCTATATCATAAGAACTGGGGCCAATATGACGTTTCAAAAAAAGATTATGTTCATTAAGTGCGATAAAATTTTCCAAAGAACCCTCCGTTGAATGAGCGCTGCAAGGCTTTTTGTCTTGGTTTTTAAGATCAAAAGCTGTCTTAGCGATAGTTTTCTAATGATAACGAATGCGGCGACTAGAAGACAAAAAACCCAATTGTTCCCTGTACTTTGTAACTGTCCTCCTTGCTATGTCAATACCTTTTTCGTTTAGTTTTTCTTGAATTTTTGTGTCAGAAAGAGGCTTTGTTTTATCTTCTTCTTTTATCATTTGCGAAAGCAAAAGTTTAACAACAGAACTTGAAACAGGGGATCCTTTGGAAGAGTTTAAACTACTGTTAAAAAATGAACGCAATTCAAACAAACCATGTTTTGTTTGAATGTACTTGTTATTTGTAATGCGACTAATAGTAGATTCGTGAAGCCCTGTGGCCTCAGCTATTTCTTTTAAAATCATAGGCTTTAGATGTTTTTTTCCATCACTGAAAAAAGATATTTGTTTTTCTAGAATAGAGTTCACAACTCTTAAAATAGTTTTTTCTCTTTGCTCAAGGCTGTGAATAAGCCACTTTGCTTCTTTTATTTTTCCTCTTAAAAATTGTTTTTCGTCTTTTTTCCCTTTGCGGCTAGTCACAAGGCTTGCATAGTAAGAATTAATACCAAGATTACCGTGTCGTATTTTTTCAAGAGAAATAACCCAATTTTGGCCATCTTGTGTGAGATAAATATCAGGAGTAATGTACTCTGTTATCTCTTGATTAAAGTTTTGAGCAGGATGGCTATTTAAGCCTGTAAGAATTTCTAAATTTTTTTGTAAAGTAGAAAATGAAATGTTTAATAATTTGCAAATATGGGAGTAATTTTTTTTTGCTAAGTCTTCTAAGTGATTTTTTATAAGTATTTCAAGCAGATTTGTTTTTTGATCTTTAACTTCTAACTGCAAAAGAAGGCTCTCTTCTAAAGAGGAGGAACCTACCCCTGGTGGATCTAGTTGTTTCAAGTAACAAAGAGCCTTTTGTAGTTCTTCTTTTTCGTAGCCGCTTTCTTTAAAAGTTTCATCTATATTTTTAAGATAACCAAAATCGTCTAGAGAGTAGATAAGAAAAGTAAGGTGTTTTCTCTCTCTTGGTGTGAGTGGTAAAAAACAAAGTTGTTCAAGAAGGTGATCTTTTAGTTTTATTTGTTCGCGAATAATTTCTTCATAGTTGAATTTTGGTTGAGACGATAGGTCAGTATTTTTTGAATAAGAAAATTCTTTATCTTGTTTTTTGTTCTTTTTTAACTCTGTGTAAGTATCTTCTTCTTGTCTATATCTTTCAAATGAGGTAGCCGAGCTTTCTTCTTCTGTAAATTCTTCTTCTTCATGAAATTCATATTTTTCTTCAAGAAGAGGGTTTTCAATGAGTTGTTCTTCAAGGAAATTTTCTAATTCTATTTTTGAAAGTTGAAGAATTTTAATTGCTTGCTGAAGCTGAGGAGTTATAATGAGAGTGTGATTTATTTTTATTTTTTGTTGGATATCAATATTCATCTTTAATCCATAATAAAATTTCTTAAATCTTAAAGTTAGTTCCTAGGTAGACTTCTCTCACTTTTTCATTTGATAAAATGCTATTTGGCCCACCTTCTGCTAAAATTGATCCTTCAGACAACACATAAACTTTTTCACAAATTTCTAGAGCTTCTCTTACATTATGATCTGTGATTAGTATTCCTATACCCTCAGCGCTTAATGTTTTTATAATTTTTTTTATATCTTGTATAGTGACAGGGTCGATACCAGAAAAAGGTTCGTCTAAAAGAAGGAATTTTGGACTAAGAATGAGAGTCCGAGCAATTTCAACTTTTCTTCTTTCTCCACCTGATAAGCTGTAACCATAGCTATTTTCTATTTTTCTAATAGAAAATTTTTTTAAAAGTTCACGCGTGAGCTGATCTCTTTTGTCTTTTTTTAATTTCTTTACTTCCATGGCACAGTGCAGATTTTCTTTGACAGTCAGTTTTTTGAAAATAGAGCTATTTTGTGGTAAATAGCAGAGGCCTTTGCGAGCTCTTTTGTAAAGAGGCTTTTTTGTTATGTTTTCTTTTTCTAGATAAATCTCTCCTTTGTCTGCTTTTAATAGACCAACAAGGATGTAAAAAGATGTCGTTTTTCCAGCTCCATTGGGACCTACTAAACCAACAATTTCGCCAGCTTTTACTGATATGCTAACACTGTGAAGAATTATTTTGTTTCCAAATTGTTTGGAGATGTTAATCGCTTCTAGCATTGGGAGCGCTCTCCTTTTGTTTTGTTTTTTCAAGAGAGGTAAGAAAGCCTTTTATTTGTTTACCAGACATTTCTTCTGTTTCTATATTATAATGGAGGATATCTCCTTCCAGTGTATCACTTGATCTTTTTATGATAGCATTTCCTATGAAACTTATTTTTTTTTCTTTAGGATAAAAAATAGCTATGTCTGAAAAAGCTTCTAATTTAGCTGTGTTTTCATTTCCTTCTTTTGAGATGTGAACATTTCCTTTCGTTTCTACTTTTTCTGGTTCTTTGTCTTTTGAAAAAAAGATAACGCTTTTTTCTGAAGAAATAGTAATTAATCCTTTTTTAACAAAGACATTTCCTTTTAATTCTATAATGTTTTCTTTTTGGAGAAGAAGAATCTCATCTCCGCTGTAGTGAATTATCCCGTCGTCCGCATCTTGTTTTCCTGAGTTTGTAGTAAGTTTTTTATTTTTTTCATGATGGAGAATATTTTCTTTCTTTTTTATTTCAGATTCTAGTTGGAACTCATCCAAGATTAGAATTTTTGCTGATGTTTGAAAACTAATGAAAGATAAGAAAACAAGAAAGAGAAGCTTATTATTTTTTTTCATAACTAATTCCATCAAAACCTTTGTTAATCAAAAATATTTTTTTTTCCATATCCCATCTGAACCCATTTTGTGATTCTAAGTAGCCATGCTCAGAGAGGAACCTTGAAGGAAGAGTGCTCATAAACAGATTTTCTTTTGGCAGAAAAAATGCTTGTTTTGTTTTTAATAAAGAAGAATTTGAAAAGATCTTCACATTACCAATAAACTCAGCTTGAGAAAAAGTTTTAATCTGTAGGTTTTTATCTTTTCCTGTCAGATCCCATAGGATATTCATTTTGTTGCTATGGATTTTGTAGGAAGAATTTTTTTCTTCCCATTTTGCTTTTGTCTTGCCTTCAAAATGTAGAGAGTTTGTTTCATTTTTGTCGTAGAAAAAATTTAAGTTCTGAGAGGATATATAAACAGAGGGGTTGTTTTTTTCTTCTGTGTAAAGTTCTATATTCTTTGCAGAAAAAAGAGTTGTGATGACAGGCATCTTTGTCTCTTGATATTCTAAGTAGAATGAGTGTTTGTTTGCAATAAAAATAAAAAGTAAAACAATTAAAATGCCTAAAATAAAATTTTTAAAAATGCCATCAAGAGACCTAGGACCATAAGATTTTTTTTTGGGCATGGAGACCTCCTTTTTGTGAGATTCCCCCTCTTGTCTAGTTGTTCTTAACTTTTAGTTTGCCTCTTAGTTAAAGAGAGCGAAAGCTTTTTTAAATATTTTTGTTATGATTTTTTGTCTGATACGCAGCACTCACAAGCTCTGAGAAGAGAGGGTGCGGGTCTATTGGTTTACTTTTTAGTTCAGGATGAAATTGACAGGCGATGAACCAAGGATGATCTTTTAACTCTAGAATTTCTATAAGTTGTTCATCGGGTGAAATACCAGAGAAAACCATTCCATTTGCTTCAAAAGAATCACGAAAGTGATTATTAAACTCATAACGATGACGGTGTCTTTCGCTGATATTTTCTTGAGAATAAGCTGCAAAGGCTTTTGTGCCAGGTTGAATACGACAATCGTAGGCACCAAGACGCATAGTCCCACCTTTGTTTGTAACTTCTTTTTGAGAGCTCATGATGGTGATGATTTCGTAAGGAGCGTTTTTACTAAATTCTAAGCTATTGGCATTTTCTAATTGAAGAATATTTCGTGCAAATTCTATACAAGCAAGTTGTAAACCGAGACAAATCCCAAGAAATGGGATTTTATTTTCACGAACATATTGAATAGCTAACAGTTTTCCTTCAATACCTCTTTCGCCAAAGCCACCAGGGACAATGACCCCACTATAAGGAGCAAGCAATTCTTTCAAGTTAGAAGATTTGAGAGTTTCAGCATCGATATAAGAAATCTCGACAGCTAAGTTATTTTTTATACCTCCGTGAATTAGAGCTTCTTCTACAGATTTATAAGAATCGACTACTCCTGTGTATTTACCGACAATAGCGATTGTAATCCTGTCTTTTGGTTTTTGTAGGCGTTCCACAATTTGTTTCCAATCGTGAAGCTCTGGTTTTCTTGTCCAAATATTTAAGAATTCCACGGCTTTTTGATCAAGGCCTTGCTTATGCAGGATTAATGGCATTTCGTAGATACTAGCTAAATCACAAGCTTCAAATACATGGCCTTTTGGAACATTGCAAAAAAGAGCGATTTTTTCTCTAATTTCTAGAGGTATTTCTCGTTCTGCACGACAAACTAAAATATCTGGTTGAATTCCAATAGAGCGAAGTTCTTTTACGGAGTGTTGAGTTGGTTTTGTTTTTAGTTCTTTAACTGCAGCAATGTAAGGAACAAGTGTCAGGTGAATACACAAAACATTTTGGGGACCGAGCTCATAACGCATCTGACGAATAGTTTCGAGATATGGAAGACTTTCAATATCTCCGACAGTCCCTCCAATTTCTATAATGGACACATCTACATCTTGAGAAGCTCTAAAAATTTTTGATTTAATCTGTTCTGTGATGTGAGGAACAACTTGAACAGTAGCGCCAAGATAATCACCTTTTCGCTCTTTTGATAAAACTTCATCATAAATTTGGCCAGAGGAAAAGCTGTTCTTTCTCGTAAAGTTTGCTCTTGTGAAGCGTTCATAATGCCCCATATCAAGATCAGTCTCTGCTCCGTCATCTGTGACAAAAACTTCACCATGCTGAAAGGGGCTCATAGTCCCTGGGTCAACATTGATATAAGGGTCTGCTTTGCTAAGAGCAACTTTTAGGCCACGTTTTTCTAAGAGAGCGCCGAGACTTGCCGCGATAATTCCTTTGCCTAAGGAAGAAACGACTCCACCGGTTATAAAAATGTATTTTGTGTGTTGCTTGTGTGTTGTCATATTGTGCTCATGTGCGAGGGTATTTATAGATGCTATCATCTTTAAAACTAGCGAAAATACTAGAATTTTTCAAATAAGACAAAATTTTTTTGTGGCTATAGCTCGTCCCAAGTTTTTAAGTTTCTTTAGGAGAAGGAGAGGTCACATCTTTTTGGGGACTCTTCTACAAAGACCAAAACCTTATGATAACATAGAAGAAGAAACTCTACTTAATTTTCTTAATAAAGAAAGCCTCAAGGCTAATTAGGAGTAGTCAGCATGTTGAAAAGAAAAGTTTTTTTAAAGGTTATGATTCTTTGTACTCTGTTTTTCTTGCCTTTTTTTAGGATTAACGCTGCTGTTGTTACAAAGATGAAGAAATCCACAGGTCTTATTTTGATAGATGGTGGAAAAAAAGATGGTTTTAAAAACAATGAAAAAGTTTGTTTTTTTAATTTTTCTCAAGTCAATATGGGTTGCGGAAGAGTGCGTCAGCTTCTTCTCACAAAGTCTGTTATTAAAGTGACAACTCTTGTGGCAAATAAAATAGAAGCTGGTTTTTTTGCACGTACAAAGAACATGGAAGACGGTCGCAATAAAAAAAATATGGAAACCTTTGTCATTTCTCCAAGGCTTGCAATTTATTATCCTATCTTGTCTGGAGTTAAATTTTCTCATTTGGCAGTAAGCTCAGAAAATAATGAAACTCTTTTTATTAAAGAGAATGCAGGTCCAATTGGTTTTTCTTTTTTCACAGGGGTTGAAGTTGATATACGAGTGATTAATTTGACTGTTGGTTTTAACTTTTTAACACTGGCACCAGCAGCACAAGAGGTAGAAGAAGCTGTAAAAACAGCCTACAGTTTTTCGAATCGATTTTTTGTGGACTATACTTTTTATCCCCATCCTCTTTTTGGCATAGGGCTTGGGGTTCAAGGCAATTACCATGGTATTGCAGTTAATCTTTTCGATTCTGCTATTCTAGACACTGAGTTTCTCTATAAAGAGGATAAAATGACATTCTCGTTAAGAGTTCCACTGTCATTAAATGTCCTTTTTAAGCCTGCTGGGTTTTTCTTGAGGGTAACACCTACGCTTAATCTCTTTGCTCTTAGTCTTGGGAGCTCTCTTCTGCCTACAACAGAAGATCGCGGCAATTCGTTCCCTTATAAGACGCAGATTGACAAACTAGAACAAACGACAGATTACACCTTAGAAAGTGACATAAAGACGAGTCTTGGGTTTTCAGAC
>JACCDV010796538.1_pt1 | contig 10540 bp, 9 predicted proteins | sample 7446131 | NCBI WGS metagenome assembly JACCDV01 (sample SAMN15323448, study PRJNA562643) | freshwater metagenome | isolation source: river surface water | place: USA:Blue River Watershed | collected 2017-08-17
AGTAAGCGGTAAGTGAGCCCATATTGTAAACAAAAATAAATTACTTATGATGCAATTTTTTCCAATTTTCAGGTAAAAACTCTTCAAGTTTATTGTAGGGATGTGATTGAAATCGACGAAGCAAATCTTCAAAATATTCATATGGATTTATTTTTAAAGCTCTACATGTTTTTAGCTAATGTAAGTAAAATAGCCGTGTTTTGTCCTGAAGCTTCACTTCCCACAAAAAGCCAATCGTTTCTTCCGATTGCTATAGGTCTTAATGCTCGCTCTGCGATATTATTATCTAATCTTGCCATTGCATGATTTAGATAGTTTTGAGATACGGTTTTAAGCCAAGTAAATAATCAAGTTGATTGTTAGGGTTAGCCGCTGTATCTGATGGGTAATTGGTAGCGCTCTTTTGTGGTCTGTTGCCATCCAGTGGTCCAAGAGTGGTCCACGGATGTGGCGAAGGTTTAGTAAGGTCGATATAATAATCTTCTTTTTTACCTTCTAACATACCTCTCAACGCGTTTTTAAAAAGTGGGGCCACACAGACTTGAACTGTGGACCAACGGATTATGAGTCCGTTGCTCTAACCAACTGAGCTATAGCCCCAGAAAATTCGTATAGTAAAATTCTACCTAAAGTGTCTTTAAATACAAGAAAAATGAAGCTCAAACGGAGAATTGATTTTGAAGATGTTTTAAGATTTTAAAATGAAAATTTGGCTCTCAGTTTCATAAATCGAAATATCATTTAAATTTTGAACAATCACCCCTTTAGTATTCCCCTTCACAGAAATATTACTAGAATTCAACATCGATACTTGTCGGTTATCTTTTTTATGTTGTTCAATTGCTTGAATAGATCCCATATCTTGCCATGAAAAATCAACTTGTAAGACATCGAGATTTCGGCATTTCTCTAAAATTGCGCGATCAATACTCAAAGATAATATATCGCTATAACTGAATGGGTCATATCTGTTGATTGTATGGATAAACTGATCTCTTTTTTTTCTTTGATCAAGTTCTTGACAGGCAATAAAAAGCTTTGGTTGTAATTCTTGAACAAGCTTTAAAAAAAAACCTACATTTCCATAAATCATGCCAAGATTCCAAAGAGCCTTTTGGACAATTAATTCTTCAGCCTTATCTTTATTCGGCTTTTCGATAAATGAGAGCACTTTTTTGGATTCTACGGATAAATAGCCGTAACCTGTGTGAGGAAACTCAGGGATTTTCCCTAAAAGGGCAAGAGGATAATTTCTATCTTGTAATATTTGAATCGCTTTTACATATGCTGTTTGGTCTGGAATGTAATGATCACTTGGGGTTAAAAAGAAATAATCTTCTCTAGGTAAAGTTAATAAAGTAAGAACCAATATCGGGAGAGTTCCCCTTCCAAAAGGCTCCAAAAAGCAATTGATTTTTTTATCTTTTAAACTGCCAATTTGATCGAGAATTTGAAAAAAAAATTTTTCTTGGCTTAAAATATGATATTCATCAAAAAGATCTGCATTGTAAGCACAAGCTTTTTCAAAAAGGGATTGCTGATCAAATATTTTTAGAAATTGTTTAGGCTGATCCTCGGTACTAATCGGCCAAAGTCTTTCCCCTTTGCCTCCTGCCAACACAAGAAAATGCTTTCTTAAATCCATCAAATAACTGAGGTAAAACCTCAAACCTCTAATTTTATCTGACAGTAAATTAGCAATTTTTTAGAAAACTAACAATAACAATTGGAATCCCACTAAAAATGTGGGATTCCAAAAAACTTTATTATCTACAACTTAATGCGATTAATAAAAGAGCTATAATCCATAGGAAGACTACGTAAAAGACGTGATATTTTTTACCCAAAATCTTTGTAATAAAAGATTTTGCTCTAGTATAAAATAACACTCTCATAAGACCTGAAATTAAAAGGAACAAACCAATTAATTGAACTACTATTGTTAAATCGTAACGAATCTGCTTATAGGCTAAAAGGATAGCCAAACCACCTAAAATACTGAAAAATCCAGACATTCTAAGTAAGGCATCTTCCTTAACAATAGAAGAAATAGACTCCATCATTCTCTTATGAAAAAAAGTAAAAAAAATTGCATTTAAAAGAAAATAGATACCAAAAACTTGTAACAAATATTGAACTGTGCTCATAAAAACCTCTAGTTTTATTTTCTCTTTAGCAGTTTTTATAAAGAAAATCAAGAGTTGTGATGAGATTGCTTTATAATTAATCTCAACAAATTCAACAATAAACCGTTTTCAAAAGATTGTATTGAGCTGACCTAACAGCTCTCATCACTTTATTAGATGTTAAATTAGATTCATCAATACCACTTTCATTGTGTAAAAAATCCTTAATCTGTGAATGAGTCTGACTACTTAGGCACTCACGAAAAATTTTTAATACTAATTTTGAAGGAGCAGAAGGACTAAAAGAAGCTAATTGAATTGCTTGAAAAGCGAGCAATTCCGCTATTACAAAATTAATTTCAAGATATTTAAGAGCACACATCGCTGACTTTTTAATTTGTATATTTAAAGATTCTAAAGATGATTTTGAAATATACCTAACACGCTCACATGCCAGCATTACAGCATTTTTAACGACTAGGCGTTCAGGATTATCTAAAAATTGCTCGCCTCCAAAATCTGAACCTAAAGTATCTGGCGCACCCATTTCTTGCCAGATGATGTATTTGATATCTTCTTTAACATCAATAGGAAGACAATTAAAGCAAGTTCTACGCAAACTATTTAACCTTGCCAGCTTTTTACTTTGATCATCTGATTTTTCAAATAAAATTAAATTATCAAAGAGTAGTTTAAAAATTTGGATCCTTTCTTTCGGATTATCGTAAGATGGGTAAGATGATTCTAAAAAATCCATCATTTCATAAAAATTTTTTTCGTCTAAAAATGTAAAAGAGAAAGAATTTCCAATCCTCTTACCATTACAAGAATCTGGATCAAAAAATGTATTCTCTCTAAATGGACAAAAACTAACTTTTTTTTTCTGAGTAGGTTCTCTCCGATTAAAACCTGAATTGGGTTTAAGAATTGAAATTAAAGAAACGCCGGTAGTTGAAGCCATAAAAACCACGATATCCTGTTAAAAAAGAGGAATATCGTACAAAAAACGCAAGTTATTAAAAATATAAATGATTATTTTAAAAACAAATGGGCGCTTTCTATTCCAATCACGATAAGACTAAAAAGTGCAAGCAAGAGCAAATCACTTTTTTTAAATTCCATGACCTGATGATTAAGCTTTAGCACATAACGCCCTATCGCATACACTCCAATAGGCAGCAACCCATTCAAAAATGCTTCACCATACCCCCCTGCAAGCCCTAAAGCTTTTTCGAAGATCATCGGATCCCAATAAGATAAGAACATAGGTATTGCGAAAATTAAAATAGTCAACGCAACTCTTAACAAACCAACAGGTTTCTTTTTTAACCCATCTGCAAGAAAATCTACCAGTGAGAAGGAAACTCCAAGTATGGAAGTGACAATCGCTGTAAAAGCAAAACACTGTCCTAAAATAAGCACATAAGGGTTTTTAGTAATTGTTTTGAGTGCATATGTTACACTAAGCCCTTGCTCAGCTGCTTCCATAATCTTAATTTGACCAACAGCTCCCAAAATCAACCACTGCCAAAAAAGATAAACAATAAAAGGAATCAACGTACCAATAAAAATCGAATAATAAAGTACCTTTTTATCATGATGAAAATAAGTGGATAAAGATGGAACTATGTTATGATACCCAAAAGCCCCGAATAAAATCGGTGTTGCCCACCAAATGCTTAAAACATTTCTGGTTTTGAGCAATCCAGATTCAACATACCTTCCTCCAATCAGTAACACGCCAATTAAAAATAAACACATTAGTAGCGTTAATATTAAATTAGCGCGATCAATCGATTTAGGCCCGATAGCAACAATAGCTCCAAAAATAGCCGCAAACAGAATATATGCGGAAAATCCACTCAATCGCACAGAAAGAAGTGCTTGTATGAAATCAGAAAAAAGGGGAACTCCTGCCGCAAAATAGGCAATCATCAAAGAAAAATATAAAAAAACAAACAAAATGCCAGTAAAAATTTTTCCGCTATTGCCTAAAAATTTTTCTGCTATAGATAAGAAACTGGCTCTTTCCTTCATCCAAAATGTAACTTCAAGCAATAATATCCCTGTCAACACCATAAAAACCCATACAATCGTCGTCATGATTGCCGCAGGCAAAAAACCAGCTTGAGCCGTAACAAAAGGAATCCCTAGCATCCCAGCTCCGATGGTTGTACCGGCGATAAGCAGACTTCCGCTGAGGACTTTTGAAAAAAATGAGCGTTGAGACATGTTAAATATTTCTCTTAAAAAGTTAAAAGGTTCTATTGTAACCAAAAGGAAAAAGGCGTGTCAAAAGAAAAAATCCTTATAAAACGCCCTTTTTTTATTCATCATTTAAAAGTTTTTTGAAGCAGCTTTGCTCGCTGAAGCTTTAAAATAGACAGTTCTTGATCAATTTTATCGACAATTTCTAAGGCGCAATCAGATAGCTCCCAATATCTTCTAGCTTCAGTAACATAATCATCAATAAATTGAAGACGATCCCCTTGATCTTGAAATCTGATCGATTTAGCTAGATATTTTTCTTTTTGCATCTCCAGATCAGCGATCTCTTCATCGATCTGAGCTATTTGTTCTACCGCAGATTGTGAAGTATCAAGCCTTTTAACTTCTGGGGCTTGATAGGGACACTCCCCTATTAATTGAGGACTAAAAACGAAATTAGTGATAATAATTGATAAAAATAAATATGATTTAGTTAAAGGCAATCGATAAAGGTTCATTTTGGATATCAAAAAATTCAAGTTTTTAAAATTCATTCTTTGTTTAGTCATCTCAGCAAAAATTTTTGCATTCGATTTTTTCACCCCTTTTAAGGAAGCTGAAAAAGGAGACTATATCATTTTAACAATCAATAAAACATATACCTGCCTAAGTATTTTTGAAAGAACAGAAAATCGTCTTGTGTTAGAGGAATTGACCTTTTTACAATCCAAACTCAATCCAAAAGAAGCGAAAAAACATTTCGAAAACTTGAGTCAACCTGCCTCACACACAATTTTAGAGATCGATATCGATACTAAAGCATGTACGATTTGCTATGATGTTTTAAATCGAATGTTCTTAGATCCAAAAGGAATGGATTCGATCTTACTGAGATTATTTGAGCTTGATTTCAAACTGATGAAAAAAGATGAGAGAAGAAAAGTTGGGGTCTTAGATTTAGAATCCCCTTTTGATAACCGCCCAGTCTGGAATCCGAGCTACTATTTCCAAGGAGAATCTGTAAAAGGAAGAACCTGTGAAGGTTTCAGAGCTATCATCCCTCAAGATATCAAATATCTCGGTGGAAAATTTGTAGAGATGTACATAGACCCCAAACTCAAAGGATTTTGTTTCCCTGTATGGCTACAAATTGCTGATGATGCTGCCGCCTTTAAGGTGATCCCAGTCGATATGGGGAAAAATTTTCAATCCAAAATGAGTAAACTACCCCGACCTCTTCCTTGTTTTGCATCGCAGCTAAATCATCAGCCATCTTCAATTTTATTTGAATTTGAAACGACCTATCCTATCCAGTCTCACCGTTTCTTTTTTTACGATTTGAAAACTTTGAAAGTGATTCCTGCCAAAATCAATAAAAAAGAAAAAATTAGAATCAACCGCTATGCAATCGAATTAGAATCATTACCGCAAAAAAGCGGCGAACATGGCATCTATTCTACTTTAGAAGAAGAAAAAGACCTTATTATCGAATGCATCCAATCTTGTAAATTTTGAACGAAATGCAAAAATTGCAAGAATAAATCACTTTTTTGTATCGTATTCTTTTCATCCCGTCATTTGGAGATTTTTTCATGTTCTTCACTATTTATAAGTCCAAGCAACTCTTAAACTCCGCTTTCAGAATTTTGAAAAGATCAAAAAAACATATAAGTGAAAAAGAATATTTATCGGCTCAATCAACATTAAAAGCGTTTCAAAATGCCATATTAAATAAAGACCTCTCTTTAATTTTAAATCTGACCCCCAAGATAAAAGAATTGATGAAAAATCAATTAACGATCCCTTTCTACAAAAAATTTCTTAAGCATACATTTGAATTGGTCCTTGCGATTATAGCGGCTTTCGTCTTGATCCGCCCTATGTGGTTTGAGCTTTATCAAATTCCTTCAGGTTCAATGCGACCGACATTTAAAGAGGATGACCGTCTAACAGTTTCAAAGACTCAATTTGGCATCAACATCCCTCTTACACCCAAACATTTTCTATTTTCACCTTCACAAGTAAAAAGAAACGGCACAATTACTTTTACAGGGGAAGGGATGGATATCCAGGAAGGGATGACTAATTATTTTTATCTTTTCAAAGGGTACAAACAATACGTAAAACGACTTATCGGTAAACCTCTCGATACACTTTACTTTTATGGAGGAAAGATTTACGGATTAGATCGTAACGGAGAAAGCATCGATCAAGAATTGAACATTGAAATTCTCAGCAAGATTGATCATGTGCCTTTTTTAAATTTTGAAGGAGTGATAAAGCCTAGAGGAAGAACAGCACAAAATTTATATTCCCCTGTCTATTTTTATCAAAATGGGCTACCTGTTTTAAAAATGCAAGCTTTAGGCCCGCAAGTAAAATCAGAAATTTTATACTCCAACGGGCAACCCATAGAAGACTATTACGAACTTTTTGGAATGGGTCATTATGGAATGTGCAGAATAGTTAAAAAAGATCAATATTACTTGGAAATCGTTCACCATCCATCTATTAAGGGCGCTAAAATTCAGCAAGACATTTTTGGCCGTTATCTTCCTACATTATCCACATCTAAATCTTACCTCCCCTTAAATGAATCAGCCCTTAAAACAATTTTCCAGAACTTATATACTGCCCGCTTTACAGTTAAAAATGGGCTGGTTAAAAGATCATCCCAAAACTCCCCTCCTCTCGATGAAACTTCTTCCCACGTATATCCCAAAATCGAAGGCATACCTGATGGCACCTACGAATACTACTATGGAACACCTTATGAAGTTCTATTTCAAGGGCATGTAAGGAAATTAGGCTCAGATCATCCTTTAAGTCAATTTAGCATTGAAAAAACAATTGCGTTATTCAATTTTGGCATCGAATTTGATTTAGCTTATGCCCCTGATTCTATCTACAAAATTTTCCCTTCTAGATTCACCTATTATCGATTTGGAGATTTATTTGTAATGGGAGCAAAAATTTTAGATAAATCGGACCCAGCTTTAATGGAATTTATCGCTACAGAAAAAAGTCGGACCCTCTCATCTAAAGATTTTGTTCCATTTATCGATTTTGTTCCTCCTATGATCCATGATAAAATTGATCCTGATTTTATCAAACGTTACGGATTAAAAATTCCAGAAAAATCTTACTACGCTCTCGGAGATAACTACGCCATGAGCGCTGATTCCAGACGTTTTGGTTTTGTTCCTGAAGGGAATCTTCGAGGTGTTCCTGACTTGATATTTTGGCCTTTCGGGGAAAGACTCGGGCACCCTTTACAACCGGCTTATCCTTTGATCGTACCGTCAAGAATCATCATTTGGGTCTTAGCTCTCTTGTCATATATTTTATATAAAGTGTATCAAAAGAAAAAAGGTACTTTCCCTTACAGATTTGAAGATTAAATATGGAAAAAAATGATAAGCTCATTTTAGCCGTTATATTGACCTTAATTTCTTCGTTTTCGTATGCAGCTTTAATCGCGTATACTAAAGAGCTTCAATCAGATATTGGATCGAATATGATCATTTTATTTCGATATGGGGTAACATTTTTTCTTTTTGTTCCTTACATTTTTTTTATGAATAAAGATGCAACTCGAACAAACTTACCATTCCGTCATTTGTTTAGAAGCATCTTTGGATTTTTAGGATTGGTTACAACCATCATTGCAACTCGTTACATTTCAGTTCCAAATGCGGTATTACTATCAAATACCTATCCATTATTTCTACCGATTTTAATCTTCTTTTTTGAAAAGAAACGTTTGTCAGCAACTCTTTTGGCTGGCATTTTAATCGGATTTGTAGGTATTGCCTATATTCTTAAACCAACCAATTCAGTAATAAATCCTTTTTCATTACTTGCTTTATCTTCAGGGATTTTTACAGCTCTTACGATGACTTTTGTCAGGGTACTTTCAAAAACACAAACAATTTCACAAATCAACTTTCAATTTTTATGTTATTCATTTTTATTTGCGATCTTGTTTAGTCTTATCGATTTTCAGTTCCCGCTCTTATCTCAACTGCCAAAATTAATCATCATCGGATTGATCGGAACACTTTATCAACAAACTTTTCTTTGGGCATTAAAATATGCCCACTCAATCATTGTAGCGCCGATATTTTATACATCGATCGTCTTTGGAGCGTTGATTGAATGGATTTTATATGGCAGCATTCCAGGATCAAAAACTATAATCGGTTGCATATTAGTTTTTATTGGGGCGACTATTACAGTTATAGTTGGCGGACAAGCAAAACACCTTACTAGGCGTTAAAAATGAAAACCAAGCATCATGATTTTCTGATGCTTGGTTTGAATCATTAGGCTTTTTTGATTGCTATGATAGCAAGCTCACCATTGATATCCCATTCAGTTCCGGAACAAGATTCAAATTTTGAAGAAAGAATCAATGTTTCTTTCTCAATATGCGCTTGATGTTTTTTATAAGCTTGTTTTACACGTTGTGTTGTATCTAAAATGACATGAATTTTATCTAGAACTTCGAATCCATCATGCCTTCTCATAGTATTGATCTTATTGATCACTTCACGGGCTATTCCTTCATCGATCAGCTCTTCATTTAATTCTGTATCCAGAACAACTGTTAATCCATTTTGACATTCAGCCACAAGCCCTTCCTTGACGCATCTTTCCAATTCTACATCTTCAGGTAACAAGATTATTTCTTGATCAAGAACACTGATTTTTAAAGGTTGTTGTCTCATCAGTTTTTTTGATTCTTCTGCCGTTAGAGATTCAACCTTAGCTTTGACCTCTTTCATCAAAGCGCCCACCTTTTTACCTAAAATTCGGAAATTAGGTTTTACCTTAATTTGAACAAATGAAGACTCATCTTGATGGAATTCTAACTCATGGACATTAATTTCATCTTTGATAAGATCTGCATTATTTCTTAAAGCTTCTAAAGCAATAGGATCTGCACAAATAATCAAAGCTTTTTTTAAAGGCTGCCTCACTTTGAGTTTATGCTCTTTTCGCAAAGCGTGTCCTAAATTCACAATATTTTGCGCAAGTTCCATTTCATTTTCTAAATCAAGATTCCGATCTACAACTTGAATTTTTGGATAGTCGCAAAGATGTACTGACTCAGGATCATGAGGCAGTTTTAACTCCTGATAAATCGCTTCGCTGATAAATGGAACAAAAGGAGCGATTACTTTTACTATTTCCTTAAGAACATGATAAAGTGTTTGAAACGCCTCTTTTTGATCTTGGGTAAACTCTTGTTCCCAAAATCGCTCTCTTGATCTTCTAATATACCAGTTAGTAAGCTGATCGATAAAAGTAACAATAGGTTGAACTGCTTTAGCTAAATCATACTGTTCCATTTCAGATTCAACTTGCTGAATGAGTTTATTCAAACAGGAAAGCACCCATTGATCAATTAAAGCATTGGGATTAGGTTTTTCTTGTTGAGGCTTAAATCCGCTGATATTGGCATAAGTTGCAAAAAACACGTAAGAGTTCCAAAGAGGAATTAAAACTTGTCTAAGAGTTAATTCAACGCCTCTTTCTGAAAATCTCAGATCATCTGCTGCAACTGCAGGAGAATTAAGTAAATAAAGCCTTACGCTATCAGCGCCATATTTTTCAATTACATCCATAGGGTCTGGATAATTTTTTAGACGTTTAGACATTTTATTTCCGTCTTCAGCTAAGATGATGCCATTGACTATCACATTTTTAAATGCTTTCTTTTCAAACAAAGCGACAGATAGAACTGTTAACGTATAAAACCAACCACGAGTCTGATCTAATCCTTCTGCGATGAAATCAGCAGGGAATGCTTCTAAAGTTTCTTGCTTATTTTCAAATGGAAAATGATTTTGTGCATAAGGCATCGATCCTGATTCAAACCAGCAATCAAACACCTCTGGGACACGTTTATATATTTTACCATTTCTTTCGAATACGACATCATCGATGAAATGCCTATGGATATCTTCAAATTCTCTTCCCGTAGCTTCTTGAAGCTCTGCTATCGAAGAAATTGCGATTGAATCACCCTCTTCAGATTGCCATACAGGAATCGGAGTACCCCAATATCGATTTCTAGAAATTGCCCAATCGCGGGCATTTTCCAGCCAATTGCCAAAACGCCCTTCTTTAATATGCTCGGGCACCCAGGTGATTTTCCGATTGGCAGAAATCAGGCGATCTTTAAATTGTTCCACAGCGAC
>JACCDV011050828.1_pt1 | contig 10539 bp, 9 predicted proteins | sample 7446131 | NCBI WGS metagenome assembly JACCDV01 (sample SAMN15323448, study PRJNA562643) | freshwater metagenome | isolation source: river surface water | place: USA:Blue River Watershed | collected 2017-08-17
CTGACATGGCGGCTGATTTCCCAGTTCGAGGATACCTCGGCCGTCAAGGTGATCGGGGCGACCGATCCCACCCCGGCCCTGCCCTATATCACCGCGCGGGGCCGCGATGCGGGGGCCATCTTCGACGCCGTCGCCGCCGCCATCGACCGCCTGCCGCAATCCGACCGGGATCGGCTGCACCTGCGCGGGATCGTCCGTATCCCGGCCGCCGATTACCTTGCCGTGCCGATCCCACCCGCGCCCGACCAGATCGCGCAGGAAAATTGATCAAAATGCGCGTGACGGTGCGGCGTCTATACCGAATGGGCGTTGCAAAGCGCTTTTTGTTGGGCATTACTCGACCGCTATAACAACAGCCCGCACCGCGTCGTGACCCAACAGACCGCCGAAACCCCCGTCATCCGCATCCGCAACCTGCACAAGAGCTATGGCTCGCTGGAGGTGCTGAAGGGCGTGGACCTGACCGCGCCGAAGGGGCATGTCGTGTCGCTGATCGGGTCGTCGGGGTCGGGGAAATCCACCCTTCTGCGCTGCTGCAACCTGCTTGAAGACAGCCAAGACGGCGAGATCGAGTTCGAGGGCGAAGCCGTGCGCTGGAAGGGCAACGGTCTGAACCGCCACCCTGCCGACAAGGCGCAGGTGATGCGGATGCGGACCAACCTGTCGATGGTGTTCCAGCAATTCAACCTCTGGTCCCACATGACCATCCTGCAAAACGTGATGGAGGCGCCGGTCACGGTGCTGCGTCGCGATCCGAAAGAGGTAGAGGAGAAGGCGCGCGGCTATTTGGCCAAGGTCGGCATCGTCGAGAAATGCGATGCATGGCCCGCGCAGTTGTCGGGCGGGCAGCAGCAGCGGGCGGCGATTGCCCGCGCGCTGTGCATGGAACCGCGGGCGCTGCTGTTTGATGAACCGACATCGGCGCTGGACCCCGAACTGGAACAGGAAGTCGTCAAGGTGATCAAGGCACTGGCCGAAGAGGGCCGGACCATGATCCTTGTGACGCATGACATGAAACTGGCCGCAGACGTGTCTGATCACGTCATCTTCCTGCACAAGGGCCGGATCGAAGAAGAAGGACCGCCGGACCGGCTGTTCGGGAACCCGCAGACCGAACGTCTGCAGGGCTTTCTGTCGGCCACCGCCTAAAGCGGACCACGAGGGATACCCAACAACACCTAACGGGAGACGACCAATGAAGAAGATGATGCTTGCCACCGCCCTGCTGGCGCTGACCGCCGGGGCCTCGCTGGCGCAGGACGTGGTGCGGATCGGCACCGAGGGCGCCTATGAGCCCTATAACTATATCGATCAGGCCACCGGCGAACTGACCGGCTACGAGATCGAGCTTGGCAACGAGCTGTGCAAGCGCGCGGGCCTGACCTGCGAATTCGTGCAGAACGCATGGGATTCGATCATCCCGAACCTGCAGTCGGGCAACTACGACATGATCATGGCCGGCATGTCGATCACGGCCGAACGCGAAGAAGTCATCGACTTCACCCAGAACTACATCCCCCCGGCTTCGTCGGCCTATGTCGCGCTGTCGGCGGATGTGAATGTGGGCGAAGGCGCGGTGATCGCGGCCCAGACCGGCACCATTCAGGCGGGCTACGTGGCCGAGTCGGGCGCGACCCTGCTGGAATTCGCGACGCCGGACGAAACCGTCGCCGCCGTGAAGAACGGCGAAGCGGATGCGGTCTTTGCCGACAAGGACTATCTGGCCCCGATCGCTGCGGATTCGAATGGCGAACTGGTGGTTCTGGCCAATGAAGTGCAGCTTGGCGGCGGCGTGGGCGTGGGCCTGCGCGAGACGGATACCGAACTGAAGGACAAGCTGAACGCCGCCATCCAGTCGATGAAGGATGACGGTTCGCTGAACACCATGATCAAAAAGTGGTTCGGCGACGAAGCTGTCGTGTTCTAAGATCAAAGGGGCGGCCTTCGGGCCGCCCCATCCCCCCAATGTTCGAATATTGCGCCGACCCCTCGCAACTCTTTGGCCTGACATGGCTGAGCTGCTACCTGACCACGGGGACGCATTTCAATTTCTATTGGTCCTTCGTGACCGTGTTGATGCTGCTGGCCGTGACCGCCCCGGTGGCGCTGGCCTTCGGGTTCGGGGGCGCGATGGCGGCGCGGTCGCAGATGCTGCCGCTGTCGCTGATCGGCAAGGGCTATATCGCCGCCGTCCGGGGCGTGCCGGACATCGTCTATTTCCTGTTCTTTGTGATCGCGCTGGATCAGGGCGTCGAATGGGCGAAACACCTGTTCGTCTGTGACGACCTTTCGCAGCCGGTCTGGAACGGCACCGAATTCCGCGTCTGCGCGGCGGCCAAGGTGCCGCTCGCGACCTCGTCGGCCATCTGGCATTCGGCCTATGCCTTCGCGCTGGCCGTGTTCACCTTCGCGCTCGTCTTCGGGGCCTTTGCGGCCAACGTGCTTTATGGTGCGATGCAGGCCGTCCCCCGCGCGCAACTGGAAACGGCCGAGGCCTATGGCATGACCCCGCGTCAGGTGTTCCGCCGCGTGCTGGTGCCGCAGATGTGGGTCTATGCGCTGCCCGGCCTGTCGAACCTGTGGCTGATCCTGATCAAGGCGACGCCGCTGCTGTTCCTGCTGGGCATACAGGACATCGTCTATTGGGCGCGCGAATTGGGCAGCGCCAAGACATCGGGCAACAACCCCTATCCGCATGGCGACTGGCGGGTGTTCTATTTCCTGGCGTTGCTGGTCTTCTACCTTGCCTTCACCCGCGTCTCCGAGGTTTTCCTGTCGCGCCTGACGCGCCGCCTGTCGCATGGGCAGGCCACGCTGGGCGGCGAGCAATTGCGCAAGGCGGGGGCATAAGCCATGGCAATGACCTGCCTTGAGACGATACAAGCCTACGCCCTCCGCTCTGTCGGGATCGGGGAACGGCTGCTGCCGCGCGACGACTTCACGCTGTGTCAGCATTTCACGCTGATCGGGTCGGGGCTGATCTGGAACATCTATTTCGGCGTATTGGCGCTGCTGTTCGGGTTCTTCCTTGCCAATGCACTGGCGCTGGCCAAGGCCGCCCATTCCCCGTGGTTCCGCAAGCCCGCCGAATGGTTCATCTTTGTCTTCCGCGGCTCGCCGCTCTTTATCCAGTTCTTTCTGGCCTATGAACTGCTGGTCCTGCTGCCCAAGGCGGGGATCAACGTGCTGGGCATCACCATCGACACATCTTGGACCACCCGCGCTTGGGCCGGGGCGCTGTTCGTGCTGTTCCTGAACACCGCCGCCTATTCCGCCGAAATCTTTTACGGCGCGCTGAAATCCGTGCCCAAGGGCGATGTCGAGGCGGCGGATGCCTATGGCATCACCGGCTGGACCCGCTTTCGCCGCATCCTGTGGCCCACCATGCTGCGCCTTGGCTGGCCTGCCTACACGAACGAGGCGATCTTCCTGTTCCACGCCACGACGCTGGTCTTCTTTTCCGGCTTCCCGGCGTTTCAGCAGAGGGGCGACGCGCTCTATTACGCGAACTACTTCGCGGACAAGACCTTCAACCCCTTCATCCCCTACCCCATCGTCGGCTTCTACTTCATCTGCCTGACGCTGCTGCTGATCTGGGTCTTCGGGCGCATCAACCGCTATCTGAACCGCCATCTTCCGTCGAACATGCGCGGCAGAATCCGCTTGCGTCCGCAACTGATCCGATAGTAGCCTATATTTGATCAAATTCCCCGGAGCCTGTTTCCGGGTCCATCGCAAGAGGTGGTGCCGGACATGGGGTCCGGCGGACATGGGATCGAAACACAGGGGAAGGATCGGGGCTGGGCAACTGCTCCCCCGCCTGAAAACATATGACGATGAAGGATTGGCTGAGGAAGCATCCGGACGTGCGGACCATCCGCGTGGCCGCTGCCGACCTGAACGGACAGGCGCGCGGCAAGCGCATTCCGGCCCGCTTTGCGGAAAACGTGGTCAAGAACGGGACGCGGTTCCCCTTCTCGGTCCTGAACCTCGACATCTGGGGCGAGGATATTGACGACAGCCCGCTGGTCTTCGAACAGGGCGATCAGGACGGGGTGCTGAAACCCACCGAACGCGGCTTCATGCCCATGCCGTGGCTAGAGGCGCCGACCGCCCTGCTGCCGATCTGGATGTTCCGCGAGAATGGCACGCCCTATGAGGGCGACCCCCGCCACGCCCTGCGCGCGGTGGTGGAAAAGTTCAAGGAACGCGGCCTGACGCCCGTCGTGGCGATGGAGTTGGAATTCTTCCTGATCGACGATTCCGGCAAGACGCTGCAAGTCCCGCCCTCGCCCCGTTCGGGCAAGCGCAGAAAGGCCGCCGAGACGCTGTCGATCCGGGCGCTGGACGCCTTTGACACCTTCTTCACCGACCTTTACGACGCCTGCGAGGCGATGGACATTCCCGCCGACACGACCACGTCGGAAACCGGTCTGGGCCAGTTCGAAGTGAACCTGATGCATTGCGACGATGCGTTGCGCGCCGCCGATGATGCGTGGCTGTTCAAGATGCTGGTGAAGGGTCTGGCGCGACGGCATGGTTTCGCGGCCTCGTTCATGGCGAAACCCTATCCGGAATATTCCGGGTCCGGACTGCACAACCATTTCAGCCTGATCGACGAGGATGGGCGCAACGTCTTTGATTCCGGGGGGCCGAAGGGCACGGCGACGCTGCGGTCGGCTGTGGCGGGCTGCCTGAACGCGATGCATGACTCGGCGCTGATCTTCGCGCCGCATCAGAACAGCTATGAACGTCTGGTCCCCGGCAAACACGCCCCCACCGCCATCTGCTGGGGCTATGAGAACCGCACCAGCGCCATCCGCATCCCGGCGGGCAACCCCTCGGCCCGGCGGATCGAGCATCGCGTGGCGGGGGGCGACGTGAACCCCTACCTGATGCTGGCCGCCATCCTTGGCGCGGCGCTGGACGGGATCACGCAGGCGATGGAACCGCCCGCGCCGATCACGGGCAATGCCTATGCGCTGGACGACCTGCCGCAGATTCCCGCCACTTGGGAAGCGGCGATCGAAGCGCTGGAACATTCGACCATCGTGCCCCGCTTCATCCATCCCGAACTGGTGAAGAACCTCATCTCCACCAAACGGCAAGAGCTGCACTATATCGGCGAGCTGAGCGACAGCGAGCGGGTGGAGCTTTACCTCGACACGGTCTGAGCGGGGCGTGAATTTTCGCCAGAAAATTCGCCCCCCTTGCCGAAGGTGCAAAGCAGACACTACCTTTTGACGGACAGGCAGACAGGCGACAGATGCGGATCGGAATCCTCCAGACGGGCCTCGCGCCCGAAGCGCTCGTCCCCCAGATGGGGGATTACCCCGACATGTTCGCCCGCCTGCTGGACGGCCACGGCTTCACCTTCCGTACATGGAAGGTGGTGGAGGAAGAGTTTCCCTCTGACGTCCATCAGGCCGATGGCTGGCTGATCACCGGATCGCGCCACGGGGTCTATGAGGATCATCCGTGGATCCCGCCGCTGGAACAGCTGATCCGCGATGCCTTTGCCGCGCGGGTGCCGGTGGTGGGCATCTGCTTTGGCCATCAGATCGTGGCACAGGCCATGGGCGGCAAGGTCGAACGCTATGCGGGCGGCTGGGCCGTGGGGGCCACCGATTACGATTTCGCGGGCGAAACGCTGCGGCTGAACGCATGGCACCGTGATCAGGTCGTGCAGGCCCCGCCCGGCGCGACGGTCATCGCCTCAAACGAATTCTGCTCCAACGCGGCGCTTCTTTATGACGACCGCGCCTTGACGGTGCAGGCCCATCCCGAATTCCGCCCCGAATTCGTCGATGGGTTGATGAAGACCCGGGGCAAGGGTCTGGTACCAGACGAGGTGATGGCCGAAGCCGCCGCCCGTCTGTCCCTGCCCATTCAGGACAAGACCATGGCGGGCCGTATTGCCGCCTTCTTCAAGGAACCGCGGGCCTGACCGGGCCATGCGGGCAACCGCAAAAACATAGTGTGACCCATGTCCAAATGGACCGAGAAACTGCCCGAGGCAGCGCGCGAGTGGATCGCGGGCCGTCGCGTTGACGAAGTTGAATGCATCATCGGCGATATCGCCGGGGTGGCGCGGGGCAAGGCGATGCCCGCTTCGAAATTCGCCAAGCAGTCCAACTATTTCCTGCCGAACTCCATCTTCCTGCAGACGATCACGGGGGAATGGGCCGACAATCCGGCGGGGTCCTTTACTGAACCCGACATGATCCTCGTGCCGGATTTCAGCACCGCCACCGCCGCGCCATGGACGGCGGATGTGACGCTTCAGGTCATCCACGACGCCGAAGATCAGGCGGGCAACCCCGTCCCCACCGCGCCGCGCAACGTATTGAAACGGATCGTCCAGCTTTACAACGCCGAAGGCTGGCAGCCCATCGTCGCGCCCGAGATGGAATTCTTCCTCGTCGCGCGCAACATCGACCCGAACATGCCGATCATCCCGCCCATGGGCCGGTCGGGCCGCCGCGCGGCAGGCAAACAGGCCTATTCAATGAGCGCGGTCGATGAATACGGCAAGGTCATCGACGACATCTACGACTTCGCGGAAGCGCAGGGGTTCGAGATCGACGGCATCCTGCAGGAAGGCGGCGCGGGGCAGGTGGAAATCAACCTCGCCCATGGCGACCCGGTCCATCTGGCCGACCAGATCTTCTTCTTCAAGCGCCTGATCCGCGAGGCCGCGCTGCGGCATGACTGCTTTGCCACCTTCATGGCCAAACCCATCGAGGGCGAGCCGGGCAGCGCCATGCATATCCACCATTCGGTGGTGGACAAGAAGACCGGCAAGAACATCTTCTCGGATCGCAAGGGGGGCGAGACGCCGGAATTCCTGCATTTCATCGCAGGTATGCAGACCCATCTTCCGGCGGCCGTCGCGCTGCTTGCGCCTTACGTCAACAGCTATCGCCGCTATGTCCCGGACTTTGCCGCGCCCATCAACCTTGAATGGGGCCGCGACAACCGCACCACGGGCCTGCGCGTCCCGATCTCGGGCCCCGAGGCGCGGCGGCTGGAGAACCGTCTGGCGGGGATGGATTGCAACCCCTATCTGGGGATCGCCGCCAGCCTTGCCTGCGGCTATCTGGGCCTGAAGGCGGGCAAGATGCCCCGCGCCGAATGCACGCAGGACGCCTATAACATGGAGACGGACCTGCCCTACAACCTTGGCGACGCGCTTGATCTGCTGGAAGAGGACGCAGCCCTGCGCGAGGCGCTGGGGGTGGAATTCTGCAACGTCTACGACTCGGTCAAGCGCAACGAATACAAGGAATTCCTGCAGGTCATCAGCCCGTGGGAGCGTGAGCATCTTCTGCTGAACGTGTAACCCATGAACCTGCTGCACGCGAATGACCGGGCGGGGGAATATCCCCCGTCCTACTATGCCGCCACACGCGCCGCGTTTGCGCCCCTGCCGCCCTTGCAGGGTGCGGCGCGGGCCGATGTCTGCGTCGTGGGGGGCGGGTATACGGGACTGTCCGCCGCGCTGCATCTGGCGCAGCGGGGCCTGTCCGTGATCGTGCTGGAAGCCCATCGCGTGGGCTTCGGCGCGTCGGGGCGCAATGGCGGGCAGGTGGGCAGCGGGCAGCGGCTGGATCAGGACGCGCTAGAGGCGGCGGTCGGTCTGGACGATGCCAAGAAGCTTTGGTCCTTCGCGCAAGAGGCGAAGGACATGGTGCGCGGGTTGATCGCCCAGCATGACATGCCCGTGCGGTTCCACCCCGGCATCGCCCATGCCTGCTGGACCGAAAGCGAGGTGCGCCATGCGGCGGCCTATGCCGACAAGCTGCGCCGCGATTATGGTTACGATCAGCTCGAACCCCTCTCGCGCGGGGGCATCGGCCGCCTGATCCCCTCTGGCGTCTTTGCCGGGGGCGAGATGGACCGGGGCGCGGGGCATGTGCATCCGCTGAACTACGCCATCGGCCTTGCCCGTGCCGCGCAGGCGGCGGGGGCGGTGATCCATGAGCGGTCGGAAGTGGTGACGATCACCCATGGCGCGCAACCTGTGGTGGAAACGGCAGGCGGCCGCGTCACCTGCGACCACCTGATCCTTGCCTGCAACGGCTATATGGGGTCGCTGGAACCCCAGGTCGCCGCCCGCGTGATGCCCATCAACAACTTCATCGTGGCAACCGAACCCTTGGGCGACCGCGCGCAAGAGGTTCTGGCCGAACCGGTCGCCGTGGCCGATACGAAATTCGTGGTGAATTACTGGCGCCTGTCCGAAGATAACCGCCTGCTCTTCGGGGGCGGCGAAAGCTATGGCTACCGCTTCCCCGACATCGTCAAGACCGTCCGCAAACCCATGCTGGACATCTACCCCGCCCTGCGCGACGTGAAGATCGACCACGCTTGGGGCGGCACACTTGCCATCACCATGACGCGCAACCCCTGCTTCCTGCGGGTCGCGCCCAATGTCCTGTCGGCGTCGGGCTATTCCGGGCATGGGGTGGCGCTGGCCACACTCGCAGGCCGGATCCTGGCCGAGGCGGTGGCGGGTCAGGCCGAACGGTTCGACCTGATGGCGCGCCTGCCCACGCCGCGCTTCCCCGGCGGGGTGGCGCTGCGCTGGCCGCTGCTAGTGCTTGCGATGACATGGTATTCCATGCGCGACAGGTTGGGGCTCTGACCCCGCCTGTCGGCGGTTTCCCGCAGGGTGACGTGGGGAAAATCCTTCTGTCATGCACTTGTCACTGGAAATGTGGCACGCGTCCCTTTACAGGAAATCAGAACAAGACTTTCAGAAAAGGTGCAGGGATGGCCCCCGACGGACAGACGCTCGCCCCCAATGTCTATGACGCCGAACCGATCCCCGACGCCGCGCGGGCCGAGATCGACAGGCTGCTGACATCGGGCGACCTGTTCCGCTACACCGCGCCCGAGAATGCGCCGGTGGCGCTGCTGGAATCCGAATTCGCGGCCCTGCTGGGATCGCGCTATGCGCTGGCCGTATCGTCCTGCTCTGCTGCGCTGTTCCTGTCGCTCAAGGCGCTGGACCTGCCGCGCGGGGCCAAGATCCTGATCCCGGCCTTCACCTTTGCCGCCGTGCCGTCGTCCATCGTCCATGCCGACTGCACGCCCGTTCTGGTGGCAGTGGGTGAAAATTACCGCGTCGACATGGCCGATTTCGAAGCGAAGCTGGACGACGCCGCCGCCGTGATGATCAGCCACATGCGCGGCCACACCTCGGACATGGATGCCATCATGGCGCTTTGCGACGCGCGCGGCATCCCGGTGATCGAGGATGCGGCCCATTCGCTGGGCACCACATGGAACGGACGCAACATCGGCACCATCGGCAAGGTCGGCTGCTTCAGCTTCCAGTCCTACAAGCTGGTGAACGCGGGCGAAGGCGGGATCATGGTCACCGACGACCCCGAAATCGCGGCGCGCGCCATCATCATGTCGGGCGCGTATGAGGAAAACTGGAAGAAACATCCCGGCCTGTCGAATTCCTGCGCGCATTGGCAGAACAAGCTGCCGCTTTACAATCTGCGTATGCAGAACCTGTCGGCGGCGGTGATCCGCCCCCAACTGCCCGAAGTCGCGCGCCGCGTGACGCAAGGTCTGGCGAACCACGATTGGGTGGCGGACCGCCTGAACGCCTGCGGGTTGCTGGCCGTGCCCCCGGCCCTGCCGCAGGAAAGCCGCGCGCCGGATTCCATCCAGTTCAACCTGTCGGGCGATTGGTCCGACGAACAGGCCCGCGACTTCCAAAAGGCCGCGAAACGGCGCGGCGTGTCGGTGCAGGTCTTCGGCCTGTCCGAAGGCAATGCGCGGGCCTATTGGAACTGGCAATTCTTGGGCGACGTGCCGGACCTGCCCAAAACCCGCGCGATGCTGATGCGCGCCTGCGACGTGCGCCTGCCCGCCCGCCTGACAGAGCCGGAACTCGACTACATCGCCAGCGCCCTGACCGACGCCGCGCGCGAAGTCATGGCCTGACAAGGAAATTCTGGCGAATTTCCTTGGCCCCGATCTTTCTGCGAAAGATCCCCCCGCGCTGACCCCGATCCTTCGCCAGAAGGATCGTCCCGAAGAATTTTCGCCAGAAAATTCTTCGCCCTACAGCGTGCGCAGCGCATCCCCCAGCCAAGGCCAAGCCGCCCGCGCGGGTTCCACCACCTGCGCGGCCAAAAGCCGGCGCAGCCGCCCCGCCACCTCTCCCGGCATGTCGCGCAGCACGCCGGCGCGGGCATGCAGCGACAGCGTCCGCCCAAAGGGATCAAAGGGCAAGGGCCGCACCTCCACCGCATCGCGGAACCGCGCCGCATGGTGCAGGGCGAGCGGCGTCAGGATCGTCCAGCCCGCCCCCGCCGCCACCATGGCAAGGATGGGGGTATAGCTGTCCAACTCGAACCGAGTGCCGACGCGCAGGTTCTGCCGTGCCAGATGCGCCGCGATCTGGCGGCCCATCAGGTGCCGCGTGGTGTACTGGATCAACGGCAGCGCCGCGACGTCGCCCCCTTTCGGCACCACGGCAAGGAAGGGTTCCACCAGCAGCGGATGCACCTCGCGCCA
>JACCDV010540589.1_pt1 | contig 10538 bp, 11 predicted proteins | sample 7446131 | NCBI WGS metagenome assembly JACCDV01 (sample SAMN15323448, study PRJNA562643) | freshwater metagenome | isolation source: river surface water | place: USA:Blue River Watershed | collected 2017-08-17
TCACCGAGGTCAAGGACGCCGCCGGCAAGGTCGTGAAGCCCGGCACCGCCGGCGCCCTCCACGGCACCATCCGCGCCATCATCCGCAACATGTGCGAAGGCGTGGCCACCGAATACACCAAGACCCTCCTGATCGAAGGCGTCGGCTTCAAGGCCGTCCTCAAGGGCAACGTCCTCGACCTCGCCCTGGGCTATTCCCATCCGATCCAGTACGTCATCCCGGCCGGCGTGAAGGTCGTCGTCACCGACGGCACCAAGCTCGTCATCACCGGACCCGACCGCCACATGGTCGGCCAGGTCGCCTCCTCGATCAAGCTCTACAAGCCCGTCGAGCCTTACAAGGGCAAGGGCGTCCGCGTCGAAGGCGAATACGTCCGCCGCAAGGAAGGCAAGAAGACGGCCTAATCCGCACGTACCGAAATCATTCCATGAAACTGCAGAAGAAGAATCTCCTGGCGCAGAAGCGCCGCTGGCGCATCCGCAAGACGGTGCGCGGCACCGCGGCCCGTCCTCGTCTGGCCCTCAAGCTCACGCACCTGCACCTCTACGCGCAGGCCATCGACGACGACAAGGGCGTGACCCTCGTCTCCCTCGCGACCACCTCCAAGGACCTCCGCGGCCAGAAGCTCCGCGCCAACGTCGCCGGCGCCACCGCTTTCGGCGCCGCCTTCGGCGCCAAGGCCAAGGCCGCCGGACTCACCACCGTGGTCTTCGACCGCGCCGGCCGCCGCTACCACGGCACGGTCAAATCCTTCGCCGAAGCCGCCCGTCAGGCCGGTCTCACCTTCTAATTTCATGAGCGCAGAAAACACCCCCGCCGCGGCAGCCGCCGCCCCCGCCTCCGCTGGTCCCGGCCGTTCCGGCCCGGGCGGCGATCGTCGTGGTCCTGGTGGTCCCGGCGGCCCCGGCGGTCGTCGCAATGGTCCCGGCGGTCCCGGCCGCGGCCCCCGTCGCGACAACCGCAACGAAGGCCCTGCTTCCGAATACAACGACAAGGTCGTCCACATCAACCGCTGCTCGAAGGTCGTCAAAGGCGGCCGTCGCTTCAACTTCGCCGCGCTCGTCGTGGCGGGTGACGGCAAGGGCCGCGTCGGCGTGGGTTACGGCAAGGCCAAGGAAGTCCCCGATGCGATCCGCAAGGGCACCGACCGCGCCCACCGCGCCCTCGTCCGCGTCAACCTCCGCGGCAACACCATCCCGCACGAAGTCATCGGCCATGCCGACGGCGGCGTCGTGATGCTGCGCCCGGCCGCTCCCGGTACCGGTCTCATCGCCGGCGGCGGCGTCCGCGCGGTCCTGGAGGTCGCCGGTTACAAGGACGTCCTTTCGAAGTCCATGGGTTCCAACAACCCGCAGGCCATCGTCAAGGCCACCCTCGACGGTCTGGCCAAGCTCCGCACCCTCGAACAAATCAAGGCCCTCCGCGCCTAAGCGGTAATCACAGACATGAAACTCGACTCCCTGCCCAAGATCAAGGGCTCCACCCATCGCCACAAGGTGCTCGGCCGCGGCCGCGGCACGGGTCACGGCAAGACTTCCGGTCGTGGTCACAAGGGCATGAAGGCCCGCTCCGGCGGCGGCCATCGCCCCGGCTTCGAAGGCGGTCAGATGCCTCTCTACCGTCGCCTGCCTCACCGCGGCTTCAAGAACGTCAACCGCGTCGATTACGCCGTGCTCAACGTCCGTGATTTCCAGGAACTCGAAGGCAAGTCCTTCGGCCCCGAGGAACTCAAGGCCGCCGGCGTGCTGCGCTCCGCCGCCCCCCTCCTCAAGGTCCTCGGCACCGGCGACCTGACCCGCGCCGTCACGGTCAAGGCCCATCGCTTCTCCAAGGAAGCCAAGGCCAAGATCGAGAAGGCCGGCGGCAAGGCCGTCCTCATCGAGTCTCCTAAGACGACCGCCGCCGAGTGAGCCTCGGCTCATCTCCGACCCCGATGTTCGCGGCCTTCGCCAACTGCTGGAGGATCCCTGAGCTCAGGGCCCGGCTGATCGCCACCATCGCCTTGGTGTTCGTGGCCCGCATCGGGGCGAACATCCCCTTGCCGGGCATCGACCCCAAGGACATCATGGACTACTACCACTCCATGGCCGACAAGTCGTCGGGCGGAGTGGTCGCGATGTACAACATGTTCACGGGCGGCGCGCTCCTCAAGGGGGCCGTCTTCTCCTTGGGCATCATGCCTTACATCAGCGCGTCGATCATCATGCAGCTGATGTCGGCCGTCGTGCCCTCGATCGCCCGCCTCCAGCAGGAAGGGGAGGTCGGCCGCCAGAAGGTCGCCCAGTATTCCCGCTACCTCACCATCGTCATCGCGGTCGTCCAGTCCGCCCTCCTCCTCGGCGCCTTCTGCAATCCGCAGCAGGTCGGCCAGGCGCTCGGCCTGGGCAACTTCACCGGCACGATCGTCGTCATGCAGAGCAAGACGCTCTTCGTCTGCCTCGGCGTGTGCCTCCTCACCTCGGGCTCCATCGTGATGCTCTGGCTCGGCGAGCAGATCACGCAGCGCGGCATCGGCAACGGCACTTCGGTGCTGATCACCGTCGGCATCCTCGCCGACATCCCCGGCGCGCTCACCTCGTTCGTCGACATGACCTTCGGCGGCAAGGTCGGCGCCGCCGCCGCCAACTCGCACGGCTGGGAGAAGGCCGCCGGGATGATCCTCCTGTTCGTCGCCGTGACCGCGGCGATGGTCGCCATCAACCAGGCCGTGCGCAAGATCCCCATCCAGTACGCCCAGCGCATGGTGGGCCGGAAGATGTACGGCGCCCAGACCAACTACCTTCCCCTCAAGGTCAACTACGCGGGCGTGATGCCGGTGATCTTCGCCGGCGCCATCATGAGCTTCCCGCCCATGCTGCTCAATCCGCTGAGCACCTATTTCCCGACGCTGGCGTTCCTGAAGGACTGGGCGGACTTCTTCTCCCGCAACAACGCCTTCTATTACGCCGTCTACTCCCTCCTGATCTTCGGCTTCAGCTATTTCTGGATCTCGATCATGTTCCGTCCGGTGCAGATCGCCGACGACCTCAAGAAGAACAACGGCTACATCCTCGGCGTCCGTCCCGGCGAGCACACCGCCCAGTTCCTGGATTTCGTGATGACGCGCCTCACGCTGGCGGGCTCGCTCTTCCTCCTGATCATCGCGCTCATGCCCGACCTGTTCATCGTGCAGCTGAGCTTCCCGATGCGGCTCGCGACGTTCCTCGGCGGCACCGGCGGCCTCATCACCGTCGGCGTGATGCTGGACACCATGCGCCAGATCGAGACCTATCTCCTCCAGCGCAACTACGACGGCTTCCTCAAGAAGGGGCGCATCGGCGGCATTCCGGTCCCCGCGGCCAGCCTGCGCGCCGACGGCGACGGCTCCGCGCTCGGTTCGCTCGAGAAGACCTGCCTGTTCCTCTTCGTGCTCGGCCTGGTCGCCTGGGGTCTGAACCACTGGGGCGTGTTCGCGGCCTAAGCTTTCTTCGGGATGATTGACCTAAAGTCGGCCGAGGATGTCAGTCGCCTGCGGGCGGCTTCGGCCGCCGCCGCCCGGGTCCTGCATGACCTGGCGGGCTTGGTCGTCCCGGGCATCTCGACCGCCGGCCTCGACTCCGCCGCCCGCGGCCTCATGGCCCGGCATGGCTGCGAGAGCGCCTGTCACGGCTACGTCGTCGGCCGTCTCACCTATCCCGGCCACGTCTGCATCTCGGTGAACGACGAGGTCGTCCACGGCATCGGCGCCCCCGACCGGATCATCCGTGAGGGCGACCTGGTCTCGCTGGACGTCGTCGTCCGTCGGGACGGGTTCATCGGGGACAACGCGCGGACCGTGATGGTCGGCGCAGTCGATCCTCGCGCCCGCCAGCTTTGCGTGGACACCGAGAAATCGCTCATGGCCGGCATCGCCGCCGCCCAGCCCGGCAACCGGGTAGGGGATATCTCCGCGGCCATCCAGCAGGCCCTCGCGGCAGGGGGGTACGGCATCGTCCGTGACTTCGTCGGCCACGGGGTGGGGCGTAAGATGCACGAAGAGCCCCAGATTCCGAACTATGGCAAGGCTGGAACTGGACCTAAGTTGTTGCCAGGAATGGCTTTAGCCATCGAACCGATGGTCAATCTCGGCACCCACAAGATCATCATGGCGGCCGACGGCTGGACCGCCCGGACGGCGGACGGTAAAGTCTCCGCCCACTTTGAGCACACCATTTTGGTCACCGAAAACGGTCCCGAAATCATGACTCTTGTTTAAACCGCATTTTTTGCTTTCCAATCCCACCAGAACAACCAAGTTCCGACCTCTTTCCCACCTTCCAAACAGCACGGACACCATGCCTCGAATCCTCGGCGTAGACATTCCCAACAACAAGAAAGTAGAGATCTCTCTCCGCTACATCTATGGCATCGGCCCCCGCCGCGCCACGGAGATCTGCGATGCTCTCGGCTTCGATCCCTCGATGCGCGCTCAGAACCTCTCTGAGGAGCAGCTCAACAAGATCGTCGAGTACATCGTGCGCATGGGTTACAAGTGCGAGGGCGACCTGCGTCGCGACATCGCGCAGAACCTGAAGCGCCTCCAGGCGATCAAGTGCTACCGCGGCCTCCGCCACTTCCGCGGCCTCCCGGTCCGCGGTCAGCGTACCCGCACCAACGCCCGCACGCGCAAGGGCAAGCGCAAGACCGTCGGCGTCGCCGCGGCTCCTTCCAAGTAAGCCGAACTTTCTCCTAACACTATTTTACGATGAGCGAAGAAGCCCCCAAGACGCCCAAGGCCAAGAAGCCGAAGGCCCCCGTCGCCGCCGAAGGCGCCGCCGCCCCCGAAGTCGCCGCCGCGGCCGCGCCGGCCGAAGCCGCCGCGCCCGAGCGCAAGGAGATCACTGCCAAGGAGCTCCTCGGCGAAGAACTCGGCGAAGTGAAGGTCCGTCGCGCCAAAGGCTCGAAGAACATCACCACGGGCATCTGCCACATCCTCGCCACCTTCAACAACACCAAGGTCACCATCACGGACGCCAACGGCAACGTGATCTCCTGGGGCAGTGCCGGCCGCCATCAGTTCCGCGGCTCCCGCAAGTCCACCGCCTACGCCGCCCAGGTCGTCTGTTCCGAAGCCGCCAAGCTGGCCATGGCCCACGGACTCAAGGACGTCTCCGTCCGCGTCAAGGGCCCGGGCATGGGCCGCGACAGCGCCATCCGCGCCCTCCAGGTGCTCGGCCTCAACGTCACCTCGATCCTCGACACCACTCCGATCCCGCACAACGGCTGCCGCCCGCCCAAGCGCCGTCGCGTCTGATCGGTTCGTCTTTCCGCATCACCGTCCGGCCATGGCAAACCGGGCGGGTCCTTCCCTCCGCCGCTTATACCAAATCATAAAACATCATGTCTCGTTACACCGGTCCCACCACGAAGCTCAACCGTCGCTTCGGTCAGAACATCTTCCCCACCTCCAAGGGTGAGGAGCGTCGTCCGTATCCTCCGGGCATCCACGGCAAGACGACCCGTCGCAAGGTCTCCGAGTACGGCGTCGGCCTCAATGAGAAGCAGAAGCTCCGCATGATGTACGGCCTCACCGAGAAGCAATTCCGCCTCTCCTTCGAGCGCGCCAAGCGCATGGGCGGCGTCGCCGGCGACAATTTCCTCCGGATCCTCGAGACCCGCCTCGACAACGTCGTCTTCCGCCTCGGCTTCGCCAACTCCCGCGCCGCGGCCCGTCAGCTCGTGGCCCACGGCCACATCCGCGTCGACGGCCGCAAGGTCGACGTCGCCAGCTTCGCCACCGCTCCCGGCCAGAAGATCGAAGTCCGCGACCGCACCTCCTCGAAGCAGCTCGCCACCCGCGCCGTCGAAGAAGGCCAGGGCCGCTCGGCCCCCGCCTGGCTCGTCGCGCTGCCCGAGCAGCTCAACGGACAGATCGTCCGCGAGCCCGCCAAGGAGGAACTGCCTTCCGACGTCAACGTCCAGATCATCGTCGAATTCTACAGCCGCTGATCGCCGCCACGCAACCAACCCCAACGGAACCACAGCCATGACCAAGCGCCTCGGACAATTCCAACGCCCCAAGACCCTCAAGAAGGAGGAGTCTTCCGCCACGCCGACCTACGCGAAGTACTTCGCCGAGCCCTTCGAGACGGGCTTCGGTCACACGATCGGGAATTCCCTGCGCCGCATCCTCCTGAGCTCCATCGAAGGCGCGGCCATCTCCTCCGTCACCATCGAAGGCGTGCAGCACGAGTTCCAGCCGATCGAAGGCGTCGTCGAAGACGTCACGGAGATCGTCCTCAACCTCAAGAAGGTCCGCATCCGCACGGAAGCCAACAAGCGCGAAGCCTTCAAGGGCACCATCGACGTCAACAAGACCGGCCCCGTGAAGGCCTCCGACATCAAGTTCGAGACCAAGGGCGCCACCGTCACCCTCGTCAATCCCGACCAGGTGATCTGCACGCTCGACCGCAAGCGTCGCTTCTACGCCGACCTCGAGGTCACCGTCGGCCGCAGCTGGGCTTCCGCCGAGGAGAACAAGAAGGCCGAGCAGGCCATCGGTTCCATCCCCGTCGACTCGCTCTTCTCCCCCGTCACCCTCGTCAAGTACTCCGTCGAATCCACCCGCTCGGGCGACAAGACCGACTACGACAAGCTCGTCCTCGAGGTCTCGACCGACGGCCGCATCACCCCGGATGAGGCGCTCAAGGAGGCCTCCGCCATCCTGCGTCACCACCTGGAGGTCTTCGACACCGTCTCCGCCGATTCCGTCGACTTCGAGACCGGCCACAAGGAGATCAGCGAAGAGACCAACCGTCTGCGTAAGCTCCTCAACATGTCGGTCAACGAGATCGAACTCTCCGTCCGCGCGGCCAACTGCCTCAACAACGCCAACATCAACACCGTCGGCGAACTGGCGATGAAGACCGAGCAGGAGATGCTCAAGTACCGCAACTTCGGCAAGAAGTCGCTCAACGAGATCAAGGCCAAGCTCGAACAGCTCGGCCTCTCCCTCGGCCAGAAGATCAACGAGGGCCTCCTCGACAAGGGCGTCAACGCCTAACCCAGACCGGAACCACCACTCATGCGTCACCGCACCCACAATCACGTTCTCGGCGTCAAGACGGCCCACCGCCGTTCGCTGATCGCCAACCTCGCGTCCGCGCTGTTCACCAACGCCCGCATCACCACCACGCTCTCGCGCGCCAAGGCCCTCCGTCCTTTCGCCGAAGGCCTGATCACCTACGCCAAGAAGGCCGAGCAGTCCGCCGACAAGGCCGTCAAGCTGCACTACTACCGCCTGGCGCTCGCCAAGCTGCGCAACGAAGACGCCGCCCAGCTCCTCTTCAAGGAGCGCGCGCAGCAGTTCCTCGCCCGCAACGGCGGCTACACCCGCATCTACAAGCTCGGCGCCCGCAAGGGCGACGCGGCCGAGACCGCCCTCATCGAGCTCGTCGCCAAGGATGACAAGTCCCCGGCGATGACCCCGAAGGCCAAGGCGGCCCGCAAGCCCAAGGCCAAGAAGGAAGCGGCCGCGGCTCAGGCCTGAGCCTCCCGCCCAGGCTCGTATCCGAGACGCGTCCGCCCCCCGGCTGGCGCGTCTCGCCTTTTGAGACCCTTCCCCGCACATGCAGTTCCCCGTCGACCTCGGCGTCTTCCTGGCCTTCCTGGCCGGGCTCACCGTGGTCATCCTCTTCGGGCTGCAGGCGTGGTATGACCGCCGCGACGTGCTCCTGGCGGACCATCGTCGCATCAACTCCGCCTTCGCCTGCGCGCGCTGCGGCCGGACCTACGTCCGCCCGCGCCGCCGCGAAGAGGCGGTCTGTCCCGGCTGCGGCTGGAACAATGTTCGCCTCAAGTTCTAAATCCGCCCATCTTCCTCCCATGGCCACCCAGTCCATCGCTATTCTCGATTTCGGCTCGCAGCTGACCAAGGTCATCGCGCGCCGCGTCCGCGAGTGCAACGTCCACTCCCGCATCTATCCCTTCGGCGTCTCGCCGGAGACCCTCCGCGCCGACGGCGTCGTCGGCGTCATCCTCTCCGGCGGCCCCGACAGCGTGAAGGCCAAGGGCTCGCCCCACCCGCACCCCGGGGTGTTCGAGATGGGCCTGCCCGTGCTCGGCATCTGTTACGGCGTGCAGCTCATGGGCCAGATGCTCGGCGGCAACGTCGCCAGCAGCGCGCACCGCGAATACGGGCACGGCGTGCTTTCGTTCCGCAAGGGTTCCCACCTCCTGCAGGGACTGAAGTCCCCGCTCCGCGTCTGGAACTCGCACGGCGACAAGATCACGCGCCTGCCGCGCGGCTTCAAGGCCGTCGCTTCCACGGAGAATTCCGAATGCGCCGTGATCGAGGATCCGAAGCGCCGCTTCTACGGCATCCAGTTCCACCCGGAAGTCGCGCACTCCGAGCGCGGCATCGACATCCTCCGCAACTTCCTCTTCCGCATCTGCCGCTGCAAGCCGACCTGGAAGATGGACGACTACGTCGAGACCGCCGTCCGCGAGATCCGCGAGAAGGTCGGCAAGTCGCAGGTCATCCTCGGCCTCTCCGGCGGCGTGGATTCCTCCGTCGCGGCCGCCCTCATCCAGCGCGCCATCGGCCGGCAGCTGACCTGCGTGTTCGTCGACAACGGCCTGCTGCGCCTCAACGAGCGCGCCCAGGTCGAGAAGATGTTCCGCGGCAAGTTCAAGGTCGACCTCCGCGTCGTCGACGCGTCCGAGACCTTCCTCCGCAAGCTCAAGGGCGTCACCGACCCGGAGCGCAAGCGCAAGATCATCGGCCACGAGTTCATCAAGGTCTTCGAGCGCTCCATCGCCGAGGTGCAGCGCAAGAAGAAGGGCAAGGTCGAGTTCCTCGCCCAGGGCACGCTCTACCCCGACGTCATCGAGTCCCTCTCGCCCAACGGCGGCCCGGCCGCCACCATCAAGAGCCACCACAACGTGGGCGGCCTGCCGAAGCACATGAAGCTCCGCCTGCTCGAGCCGCTGCGCGAACTCTTCAAGGACGAGGTCCGCGCCCTCGGCGAAGCCCTCGGCCTGCCGCACGACATGGTCTGGCGCCACCCGTTCCCGGGCCCCGGCCTGGCCGTCCGCGTCTGCGGCGACATCACCAAGGAGCGCCTCGAGGTGCTGCGCAAGGCCGACGACATCTTCATCAACGAGCTCCGCGCCTCCGGCCAGTACGCCAAGGTCTGGCAGGCCTTCGCGGTCTTCCTGCCGGTCCGCAGCGTCGGCGTGATGGGCGACGGCCGCACCTACGACAACGTCTGCGCGCTGCGCGCCGTGACTTCCTCCGACGCCATGACCGCCGACTGGGCCCGCCTGCCTTACGACGTCCTCCAGCGCGCTTCGACCCGCATCATCAACGAGGTGAAGGGCATCAACCGCGTGGTCTACGACGTCTCGTCGAAGCCGCCGGCGACCATCGAATGGGAATAAGCCGGGGTTTGCCCCGTTGACACCCCTTCGGCCCGACCTTACCTAGTCGCCAGTGTCTGATCCCGGCTTCCAGGTCATCGCGCGCCGCTGGCGCCCCCGCCGCTTCGACGAACTGGTCGGGCAGGAACATATCGTCAAGACGCTCCGCAACGCCCTCGAGACGAAGCGGATGGCCCACGCCTATCTTTTCGTCGGCCCCCGCGGGACCGGCAAGACCACCACGGCGCGCATCCTCGCCAAGGCGTTGAACTGCGCCGGCGGCCCGAAGCCCGACTTCTCCCTGGACGATCCGGTCTGCCTCGCCATCGAGCAAGGCAGCTGCCTCGACGTGGTCGAGATCGACGCGGCCTCCAACCGTTCGATCGAAGACGCCAAGAAGATCCGCGACGAGTGCCAGTTCTCGCCGACGAGCTGCCCCTTCAAGGTGTTCATCATCGACGAGGTCCACCAGCTCACGAAGGACGCCTTCAACGCCCTCCTGAAGACGCTCGAAGAGCCGCCGCCCTGGGTGAAGTTCATCCTGGCGACGACCGAGGCCGACAAGGTGCTGCCCACCATCACCTCGCGCTGCCAGCGCCTCGAATTCCACCCGATCTCCGAGGAGGTCATCGCCGCCCAGCTCGCCCGGATCGTCAAGGCCGACGGCGTCACGGCCGACCAGCACGCGCTGACGGCCATCGCCCGCCTGGCCGCCGGCGGGATGCGCGACTCCCAGTCCATCCTCGACCAGGTCATCTCCTTCTCCGGGAAGTCGATCACCGAAGCCGACGTGCTTTCCATCTACGGGCTAGCCTCGGCGCAGCAGGTCACGGACCTCTGCCAGGGCATCGCCACCGGCGACGGCAAGAAAGTCCTCGGGCTCTGCGACGTCTTCCACGCCGAAGGCCGGGACCTGCTCCGCGTGCTCGCCGACCTCCAGGTCCGCGTGCGCGCGGCCACCCTCGATTCCGTCCGTTCCGGCGGAGTCTCCGCCCAGCTGGGCGCGCCGCTCGCGACCGAACAACTGGTGCGTTTGTTGGAGTGCCTCCAGGAGGGCGAGAGCGGCATCCGGCAGGGACTCTCCCCCCGGGCGAATTTCGAGGTCACGCTCCTGAAGGCGATCGAGCAAAGCCGGTCGAGGTCGATAGACCTCCTGATCA
>JACCDV010085108.1_pt1 | contig 10535 bp, 9 predicted proteins | sample 7446131 | NCBI WGS metagenome assembly JACCDV01 (sample SAMN15323448, study PRJNA562643) | freshwater metagenome | isolation source: river surface water | place: USA:Blue River Watershed | collected 2017-08-17
AAGTTAAGTCAGGAGCTGGTCAGCCACTGTCAACGATAAACGTGGCATGAGCATACGACAGAACCTTACCGCCCAAGTGCGCCGCACCCTGCAAGCACTCACCAACAGCCCCACCAAGCGCTACGCCACTGCGGCTGGGGCATTGGCGGTTGGCGTACTGGTCTATCTGTTGCTCAACCCACAAACACCTGCAAAGCCACCTGTGCCCGAGCCCATCGTGCAAGGCCAGCAACTGCGCTTCCCAGCGGGTCACCCGCAGCTCGCTTTACTAGGCACCAGCGAGGCCAAAACTGCCGAGAGCATCACCATCGAACTCCCCGCCCGATTGGTGTGGAACGAGGAGCGCACGCAGCGCATCTATCCCGCGTTTGCGGGGCGCGTGCTCTCGCTCAACGCCGACATTGGCCAAAGCGTGAACGCAGGCCAAGTGCTGGCCACCCTCGCCTCACCCGAGTTTGGTGCAGCCCAAGCCGACACGGCCAAAGCCATGGCCGATGCCCAAGTGGCTGACCGCGCGCTGGCCCGCCACCAAACCTTGTTTGAAGCCGATGTCATTTCGCGCAAAGAACTTGACAGCACCGAAGCCGAGGCCCTGCGTGCCCGCGCCGAACTAGCCCGCGCCCAAGCGCGCACTCGCATGTATGGCAGTGCCCATAACGTCAACCAACAACTCGGCCTCGCCGCCACCGTCAAAGGTGTGGTGGTCGAGCGCAACCTCAGTGCTGGTCAAGAAGTGCGCCCCGACCAAGGCGGCCCCAGCAACCCCGCGTTGTTTGTGGTGAGTGACCCCAGCACGCTGTGGGTGCAGATTGATGCACGTGAGGCCGATGTTGCCTCGCTGCAGCCCGGCACCAAAATTTCGTTGACACTGCCCAACTACCCCGACCAAAGTTTTGAAGCCAAGATTGCCGCCACAGGTGACTTCATTGACAGCAGCACACGCGCCATCAAAGTACGTGCGGTGGTGGACAACGCCAAACGTTTGCTCAAAGCCGAAATGTTGGGCACGGCCCGCATTGAACGCAAGCTGGCGGCAGGCGTGCTTGTCCCTTCGAGCGCTGTGCAACTGCGCGGTGCTGAGCACTGGGCTTATGTGCAAACCGAAGCGGGCGTGTATGAACCTCGCCGTGTGAAGCTGGGCTACGAGGGCATCAAAGAGGTGTTGATCCTTGACGGTGTGCAAGCTGGCGAGCAAGTGGTCAAAGACAACGGCTTGCTGTTGGCCCGTGAGTTCCGCATTGCACAAGAAAACGCACACAAACCGGCAGAGCCCAAATGAAGCGACTGATTCATTACGCGCTCAACCAGCCGCTGTTCATCCTGCTGGGTACGCTGCTGTTTGTCATGTCGGGCGTGTTCGCCTTTAAAAACTTATCGGTCGAAGCTTTTCCTGATGTGACCGACACGCAAGTGACGGTGATTTCTCTCTACCCAGGCCGTGCGGCTGAAGAGGTGGAAAAACAAGTCACCCTGCCCATCGAAGTAGCACTGGCGGGTTTGCCTAATTCGATTCGCGTGTTCTCGCACACGCAGTTTGGTTTGTCGTTCACCGTGGTCACATACAACGACAACGCCGATGTCAACCTTGTACGCCAGCAAGTGAATGAACGCTTGCGTGGCGTGCAACTGCCCGAAGGCGTGGAAGCGCAAATTGCGCCCAACGCCACGCCTGTGGGCGAAATCATGCGCTATCGCCTGCGCGGCGATGGCCTGAGCACCACCGAGCTGCGCACCCTGCAAGACTGGACGGTCGAGCGCAGCATGCGCCAAGTGCCAGGCGTGGCCGATGTGGTGGCGATGGGCGGCTTCATCAAGCAATACGAAGTGCAACCCGATTTACACAAGCTCAGCCAATTCAAGCTCACGCTGCAAGACTTGTCTGAAGCCCTGGGCCGTGGCAACAGCAATGCGGGTGGTAGCTATGTGACGCAAGGCGTGCAGCAATACGCCATTCGTGGTTTGGGCCTGCTGCACTCGGCCGATGACATTGGCCGAGTGGTAGTGACTGCGCGTGGCAATACCCCCATTCTTGTGCGCGATGTGGCCAAGGTCACCATCGGTGCTGTTCCACGCTTGGGCACAGTGGGCCAAGACTTAGATGACGATGTGGTGACCGGCATCATCATCATGCGTAAAGGTGAAAACCCCAGCGTGGTGTTGAAGGGCGTGAAAGAACGCATTGAAGACCTCAACGCACGAGTGCTGCCTGCGGGCGTGCAAATCGTGCCGTTTTATGACCGCAGTTGGTTGATGGGCAAGACCCTGACCACGGTGTTTAAAAACTTGGTCGAAGGTGCATTGTTGGTGGCACTGGTGCTGTACTTGTTCTTATCGAACATGCGTGCCTCGTTGGCGGTGGTGGTGGTAATTCCGCTGTCGCTCTTGGCCACCTTCATGGGCCTGAAGATCATGGGCGTGCCCGCCAACTTGCTGAGCTTGGGCGCGATGGACTTTGGCATCATCGTGGATGGCGCAGTGATCGTGGTGGAAAACATCATGCACCGTTTGGCCGAGCGCGGCGAAGGCATGAACGAGAAAGAACGCCGCACCCTCATCACCGAAGCCACCAACGAAGTGGGCCGCCCTACTTTGTTCTCGATGCTCATCATCATCGCGGCGCACATTCCTATCTTTGCGTTACAACGCCACGAAGGCCGTATCTTTCAGCCCATGGCTTTGTCGGTCACGACAGCCCTAGTGGGCTCATTGATTTTTTCACTGACCCTAGTGCCGCTGCTGGCCTATTGGATGCTGCGCAAAGGCATTCCGCACGGCGACAACGCGGTGGTGGCTTGGGCCAAACGTGTGTACGAACCGGTGCTGGCATGGGCCATCGCGCAACCGCGCAATGTGGTGACCATGGCATTGTTTGGCTTTGCAGCTTCTATTCACGTGGCCTCACAACTGGGTTCTGAATTTTTGCCTGAGTTGAACGAAGGCACGATTTGGGTGAACGTGCGTTTGCCCGCCAGCATCTCCAACGACGAAGCAGCAAAGACTTTGCACAACGTGCGCAAGGCTTTGATGACCGTACCTGAAGTTCGCACCACGGTGTCCAAAGCCGGCCAACCCGAAGACGGCACAGACCCAAAAACCATCAGCATGGCCGAAGTGTTTGTAGATGTGAAACCACCCGAGCAGTGGCGCAAAGGCCTCACGCGTGAGCAGCTGATTGAAGACATGGACCACGCTGTGTCGGTGTTGCCCGGCATGCAGCCCACCTTCTCGCAACCCATCCGCGACAACGTGTTGGAATCGATCTCACAAATTGACGGACAAATCGTCATCAAAATTTCGGGTGACGACTTAGACGTGCTGCGCCACACCACCGAGGCGGTGGAAAAAGAAGTGCGCCATGTGCGCGGCGTGTACCGCGCCGAGATTGACCGCCAAGGCGAACTGCCTCAGCTCTTGATCGACATCGACCGCGAACGCGCTGCACGCCTTGGCCTGAACGTGGGCGACATTGAAGACGTGATTGAAACCGCCTTGGCTGGAAAAGCCACCACCAACCTGTGGGAAGGCGAACGCCGCTTCACTGTGGCTGTGCGTTTGTCTGAAGAGCGACGTGCCATGGTCAACCTCGACAGCATTTTGATTCCCACACCCAACGGCGGTAGCGCACCTTTGAGCAGTGTGGCCAGCATTCGTGAAAGCAGCGGTGCGATGAATATCGCTCGTGAAGCGGGACGACGCACCATGGCCATTGGCATCTTCATCAAGGGCCGTGACATGGGTTCCATCGTGGCCGACATGAAAGATGCTGTAGCCAAGGTTGAGATTCCACGCAACTACACCCTCACCTGGTCGGGCGAATTTGAGAACCAAGAACGCGCTATGCAACGCTTGGCAGTCGTGGTTCCTATCTCCTTGCTGTTGATTTTTGTGTTGTTGTTTGACGCGTTCAGCTCATTCAAAACAGCGGGCCTGATTTTGATCAACGTACCCTTGGCGCTCATTGGTGGCTTTGTGGCGCTGTGGATGTTCAGCATCCCGCTGTCGGTATCTGCAGCCATTGGCTTTATTGCCTTGTCGGGCCAAGCGGTGCTCAACGGTGTGGTGATGTTGTCGGTCTTCCAACAACTGCGCAATGCCGGTTACACCGTGCTTGATGCCGTCAAAGAAGGTGCCTTGCAACGCCTGCGCACGGTGCTGATGACGGCCATGCTGGCCGCACTGGGTTTGCTGCCCATGGCGCTAAGCCGAGACATTGGGTCTGAGACCCAACGCCCCTTGGCCATCGTGGTGATTGGCGGCTTGGTCACCGCCACGCTTCTGACGCTGGTGGTGCTGCCAGCGCTGTATGTGGCTTGGTTCTCTAAGCCACCTGCGCCTGCAAAAGCTTAAAGCTCAGGGCAGTAAATCTGCGCCTTTGAGGTAATCCATCTTGCCCACATCGACACCGTTGTGGCGCAAGATGTTGTAAGCCGTGACCGTATGGAAATACAAGTTGGGCAGCATCCACTGGTACAAAAAGTCACGGCCCTTGAGTTTCAGAACACGCTCAGGACCTGCTGGGAATGACACCACTTTGTCTTCTGTGCCAGCCAAGCTACCGGCGGTGACGGTGTGCAAAAAGTCAATTGTTTTGACAATGCGCGCTTGCAACTCTTCAAAGGTGGTTTCGGTGTCTGCAAACTTGGGCGCTTCGATGCCACTCAAACGCGCAAAGCCCAGCTTGGCCACATCGCATGCAATTTGCACTTGCTTGGTCAAAGGAAACATATCAGGTGCCAAGCGTGCGCTGGTCAGCACCAGCGGGTCAATCTTGCGGGCTTGGGCTGAGGCTGCGCCTTTTTCAAGAATACCGCTCAAGGCTGTGAGGGTACGAATGAAATCTGGAATCGATTGAGCGATCATGGACATGGGGTTCCTCTAAGTAAAGATGCAATTAAACCTGAATTACCAATAGATACGCTGAGGGTTGTGCGACAACACTGTCTCCATGTGTGCCGCATCCACCCAAGTTTCAAGTGAAGCAAATAGGCCCGCATAGTTAGCCCGTCGCTCGTGGTTGGTACAAGGCCAATCACTCCCCCACAACAAAGCCTGTGGGCCTAATTCGTGCAGCCAAATATGCGCCAAGCTTGCGGCATCTACGCCACCCAAACGGTATTCACCACTGAGCTTGATGTGCGTTGGCACGTGTTGCGCGCGCAGCACTAGGGCTTGCACTGTGGCGTCTCGCGCTTTGGCTTCGCTGGGCTTAGCCATGTGATCCAACACCAAAGGCATATCGGTTGGCAACTGCGCCAACACCTTGGGCAAAGCGCCTTGGTCTGTGTGCACTTCCAAGTGCCAGCCTAAGTCGTGCAAGGTTTGCCACACAGGCTCGGCACGCGTCCACTCGGGTATGTTGTGTTCAATGCCCGCCAAGTTCAGACGAATGCCACGCACACCGCTGGCGTGCAACGCCTTCAACTCATCTGAATGGATGTCAGCAGCCACCACCGCCACGCCACGCAGCGTTTCGGGGTTTGCCTCTAACGCACTAACCATCAAACTGTTATCTGTTCCTAAGAAGCTAGGCTGCACACACACGCCGCGCGTCACACCCACGCCTTGTGCAAGCGCTTGCCAGTCATGCAGTGCTGCGGTGTACTGCGGTACGTAGCGGGCTTGATCAACCGCAATGCCTGCATTGAACACATGAAAGTGGGTGTCTACCCAGTTTTTTGACGTTGTCAGATTCATGCGCTATATTCTAGTCCTCTAGATGTCTAAATCACATGTCCACCACACACATTTCAACAACCCCAGGCCAAAGCCGCTACGGCAAGCTCGCCTTGGCCTTGCGCGACCGCATCTTGCAAGGTGAATGGGCTCCGGGTGACGTCATTCCTGCTGAATCAGCACTAGCTCAAAGCTACGGCGTCGCACTAGGCACCATTCGTCAAGCCTTGGCCTTGCTGGTGGAAGACGGCGTGCTGCAACGCCGCCACGGCAAAGGCACCTTTGTGACCAAGGGTGTGGACGGTGCGTCGATGATGCGCTTCTTTCGCTTTCGCGGCGTCGACGACGGCCAGAGCGAAGCACCGCAATCGCGCATTTTGTCGAGCCGCATGCGCAGTGCCACCGCGCCAGAACTCAGCGCCTTTGGTCTAGGCAAAGGGGCGCAGGTGTTACAGCTAGAACGGTTACGCAGTTTGTCCAGCGAACCCTGTCTGCTAGAAACCATCGTTTTGCCCTTGCCCCTGTTTGGCAAGCTGGCGGATTCAAACTCCGAAGAATGGGACGACTTGCTCTACCCCATGTATCAACAACGCTGCGGTGTGGTGATTCAAAAAACACAAGATCACCTGAGCTTTTCGCAGCTCAACGCCACACAAGCCAAACGCCTCAAACTGGCTGCTGCACACCCCTGCGTCTTGGTCGAGCGCCAAGCGTTTGACATGGCCGGCCGCTGTGTCGAGCTACGCACCACGCGCGGCGATGCGTTTTCGTTCAAGTACACCACCCAATTGCAGTAAACACACAGACCTACCAAGGAGACAAACCATGACAAACAGTATCCACACACACCGCCGCCACGCGCTGCAAACGCTGGCTTTGGCAACGCTCGCACTTTGTGCCACCGCCAACACGGCCATGGCACAAGGCGCCTTTCCCAACAAGCCCATCACCTTGGTGGTCACCTACCCACCAGGAGGCGGCGCTGATGCCATGGCCCGCTTGATCGCCCCCAAGATGGGCGAAGCCTTGGGCCAATCCGTGGTCATCGAGAACAAGCCGGGCGCAAGCGGACAAATTGGCGCGCAAGCCGTAGCCAAAGCAGCACCCGATGGCTACACCTTGATGTTGGATGCATCGTCGTTCTCAGCCAACCCTGCCCTCTACCCCAAGCTGCCCTATGACAGCCTCAAAGCCTTCAAACCCATTGGTGTGGTGGCCTTGTTCCCCAACGTGGTATTGGTCAATGCCAACTTTCCCGCCAAGAACATTGCCGAGCTGACTGCTGCCGCACGCAAAACCAAAGACGCGGTGTCGTATGCCTCGTCGGGCAACGGATCAGCCCAACACTTGGCAGGCGCTTTGTTTGAATCAGCTGCCAAGGTAGATATGGTGCACGTGCCCTACAAAGGCGGCGGCCCTGCATTGAATGATGTGATTGGCGGCCAAGTGCCCTTGTTCTTTGGCAACCTCGCTTCGACTTTGCAACATGTGCAATCAGGCAAGCTCAAAGCATTGGCTGTGACATCGGCCAAGCGCTCACCCATCATGCCCGATGTACCCACATTGACAGAGGCTGGTTTAAAAGGCGCTGAGATTTACGAATGGAACGCCGTGTTCGCCCCTGCCAACACACCCGAGCCCGTGGTGGCCAAACTGGCTGCAGCTTTCCAGCAAGCCCTTGAATCGCCAGATGTGAAAGCACGCATCGCGCAACTGGGTGGCGACATCCAAAAAGGCTCGCCCGACGATGCCAAGAAGTTCATCGAGCAACAAATCAACCAATGGAGCCGCGTCATCAAAGAACGCGGCATCACCACCGAGTAACAGAATAAAGCAAGGCATTTAAGCGCCCGTGAAGTCTTTCACCATATTGCCGTACCACTGCAAGTCTTCTTGCCACAGGCCTTGGCGGCGGAAGTTGTCGTCGGTGACGGTTTGCAAAATGTGGCCCTCTGGCCCCATCTTGTAATCAAACTTCACACTGATGGCTTCGAGTGGTTCGGTGTTGACCAACATGTAGCAAAGGTTGTCGATGATGACGGGTTTCATCGGCTTGCCTTTGGACTGTTGCGCAATGTAGGTCGACACACTTCGGCCCATGCGGTTGGCCACGTGGCCGCTCTTGGGGTAGTGGCCAAACTGGGGTGACACCGCGCCCACGCTGTCGCCAATCACAAACACATTCGGGTCGTCCTTCAAGTTGTAAAACTCAGGATGCACCGCCGCCCATGTGGTGGGCTTGCCTTCGGCGTTCTTGCCAATCGCACCCATCTTCCACACGAGGTCGGCCGCTTGGTGATGGCCCATGAAGATGGCGTCGTCAAACTTAAAGTCGCCCGCCATCGTCTTCACTACTTTGTTGTACGGGTCTAGCTCTTTCACACCAGCGTTGGGCACGTAGGTGATGATGTCTTCGTACAGCTCGTCAAACGCCATGCGGTAGCCGCCACCAATCGGCATGATGCGTGGCTTGGGGTCGAGAATCAAAATCTTCGCGGCAATTTTGTTGCGCTTGAAATAGTCGGCCATCAAACACGCACGCTCGTACGGCGACGGTGGGCAGCGGTGTGGTGGCGGTGGCAGCGTCATGACAAACGTGCCGCCTTTGAAACCTTTGATTTTTTGCTTCAACGCCAAATGCTCAGAACTGGGCACATACGCGCTAGAGAAATGCTTTTGTGTGTACGCCGCTGCGGCGCGGTCGTTGCCAAACCAAGGCTCGTACGTCACGCGAATACCGGCAGACACCACCAGCCAGTCGTAGTCCACAAAACCTTGCGCCGTGTGCACGCGCTTTTTGTCGCGGTCAATGTCGGTGATTTCGGTTTGCACAAACGTGTAGCCCATGCGCTCGGCAGCGGCGGTGTACGAGTGCACGAGGAACGAGGTGTCCACCACATCCACCAACCACTTGTTGCTCAAGGGGCATGACCAAAAGATGGGGTTCTTCTCTAGCAACACCACCTCTAGGTCGGGCGCGTCTTCGCGCAAATGGCGCGCAGTGGCTAGGCCACCCCAGCCGCCACCCAACACCACCACGCGGCGCTTTTTGCCCTTGGGCAACAACTCGGTGGAAGGAGAAAAAAGAAAAGGCTGAGCGATGACAGAACCAGACGCAGCAGACAGCGCGCCCAATGCTGCCGCGCCTTTGATAAGGGTGCGACGTGCGGTGGTCATAAAGGACTCCGTGAATGTGAAAGGAAACCTGTCGGCGCATACGAGAAGCTGGGCTTCAATGCCTCGAAGGCAGGTTGGTCACCTGCGGGGGCGGGTGAACAAGGTGATGTTAAGTGACGGATGCTAATAATTAGGCCTCAACAAGAGAATTACCAATTCTTCAACCTCACATGGAAATCAAACTTTACAAAATAGTCCTCGGCTCCGTAATCCGGTCCACTTTGAATTTCTCTAGGTTTAACAAACACACACGCCTCTGGGCCTAAAAATATTCCAATCTCACCAACACCTAATCGCGTGGAGTGACTGAACTCGTAAGCAGTCGGATCATCTATCTCTGCAAACTCTTTAGCAAATCTAGCAATTGCAACTGTCACTGGCAATGTTGCACAGGCATAAGCAGCATTAACACCGCAAAGCGACCATCCGATATTCATAGATCGAAAATCTTCTTTTGAAAGTTGGACAGAAAATGTAGCTCTTTCTTTGTGGGCAATCTTGGCTCCTCCTGAAGGGCCAACACCAGATAAAAAATATGACATAAATTGATTGTTTACATCATCAATTTCTGATCGTAAATCTTGTGGAAAGTCTCTTAACTGAACGCCACCGTCCCGAAGCCTTGACCAACCTTTTCTGTTGATATTTGGATTGGGATCGTAACGACCAATAACAACACTACTGATTCCACTCCCGAGAATTAAATCTGCACAACATTTAAGTTTTTGATTTCCACTTGTATCCACGCAAGGTTCAAGTGTTGTGTACATGATTGCTTTCTTGAGATTTACATGATTCAACACAGCCGACTCGATTGCCATTCGCTCTGCATGAATGCCATTTTTTTTATATCCCACTGCGACAACGTTTCCATCAACAACAACTACCGCGCCAACCTTGACCTGACCTTCAGATTTTTTCGACTCTTCAATTGCTAACTGCATAAAAGAATGCTCAATATTTTTATTGATCACAAACACTCCCCCCGAAACAAAGCCCACTCCTCACACACCTTGCCCGAGGGCAATTTGCACATGCCAAATTCGCCTTGCGGGGTGCGCTGGATGGTCAGCTTGCCGCCTGCGTTGATGCAGTGCACCGATGCGGGGTTGGCCATTTCGGTTTCGGGGCTGGAGGCTGATTCATACGGGGTGCAGGCGCTGGTAGCCAGGGCGATGATGCAGAGAGTGGCAATTTGCGGCAGATGCATGTCAATTAACCGTCATGTATTCTTTTTTAAAAGTTACGTTAATTCTATTGTGTCGTTTTATCGACGGTCGGTAGGCTCACGGTTTGCGCCCAGTCATCCAGTATGCTCACTGACTCTCGCAAATATTTAGCCCCTTTTTTCGCCTGTTCTGCCCCACATGTCTAGCCCCCACGACACCGGTTTTATGGTGCTTCATAGCAACCAGCTAGAGGGCCTGCGCGAGTTGGCGGTGCAGTTCATTCGCAACCATCCGCTGCCCGTGCTCGCGCCCGAGGTGTTGCTGGTGCAAAGCAACGGCATGAAGCATTGGCTAGAGCTGGCTTTGGCCAAAGACCTTGGCATTTGCGCGGCCACACAAGTCGAGCTGCCATCTGCCAAGCTTTGGCAGATTTACCGTGCGGTGTTGGGCCCTAGCAATGTGCCCGCGCACATGCCGCTGGACAAGTCGCCACTGGTGTGGCGCATCATGCGTTTG
>JACCDV011071476.1_pt1 | contig 10533 bp, 8 predicted proteins | sample 7446131 | NCBI WGS metagenome assembly JACCDV01 (sample SAMN15323448, study PRJNA562643) | freshwater metagenome | isolation source: river surface water | place: USA:Blue River Watershed | collected 2017-08-17
AGATCCCCGGCATGGCCGTCGCGGTGCTGTGGCATGGCCAAACCTACCTGTATTCATTTGGCGTGGCCGATGTGGCCAGCAAACGCCCAGTCACGCCAGACACAATCTTTGAAGTTGGCTCCTTGACTAAAACCTTTAACGGCGTGCTGTCGGCGATGGCGCTGCAACGCGGCGAGATTCAGTTGAACGATCCGGTCAGCAACTACTGGCCAGAACTCAGTGGCAAAGCATGGCAAGGTATTCAGCTGGTGCATTTAGCCACGTATACCGCCGGTGGCTTGCCGCTGCAGTTTCCAGATGAAGTGCATGATGACGCCTCGATGCGCGCGTTTTACCGCAATTGGCAACCTAAGTTCGCGCCTGGGGAACAGCGCGTCTACGCCAACACCAGCATTGGGTTATTCGGCCATTTGGCACTGCAATCCTCCAAGCTGTCGTACGGCGAGGCACTGCAGCAGCAGTTACTAACACCCCTGAAATTAGACCACACCTATACCCAAGTGCCTCAATCAGCGATGGCCCATTACGCCTTTGGGTATGACGAAGGCAACGCGGTGCGAAGCGGGCGCGGCATGTTGTCGGATGAAGCCGGCGGCATGAAATCCACCGTCCGCGATTTAGCCCGCTGGGTTGAGGTGCAGCTCAATCCAAGCCAAGTCAACGACGCCACACTATCGAAAGCCTTGACGCTGGCGCAACAACGCTACGCCAGTGCCGGTCAGATGTATCAAGGCCTTGGTTGGGAGATGCTGGATTATCCGGTCACGCTCGACAACCTCAAAGCCATGACAGATCCAGGTTTTGTTGGCGGCGCCAAAGCCCAGTTGATTCAGCCTGCAGGGCCAGCGAAAGCGAGCTCCTGGGTGCATAAAACCGGCGCCACTGGCGGTTTTGCAACCTATGTGGCGATGATCCCAAGCGAGCAGGCCGGCATCGTGATTTTGGCCAACAAACGTTACCCCAATGCGCTTCGCGTCACGCTGGCGCATCAGGTGCTGACCGGGTTGGTCGCAGGCACTGTTACTACCCAGTAGCCTGCGGCCGTTCGCTCATGGCTTAGAACTGTTCCCATTCGTCCTGTTCGGTGATTGCCTCACGCTTGGTGGTGGGCGCAATCACTGGACGCGAGGCCGCTTTGGCGATGGCGTTTACTGGTTTTTTGACCGCTACGTTGCTATCAACGCGACGAGCCTGAATTTGTGGCTGGCGTTGTGGCTGATACCGCTGTGCTTCCCCACCAAGCTGGAAGAACGACATTTTCTCGGTCAATTGCTCTGCTTGACTGACCAAGCTTTCAGCCGCTGCGGCGGCTTGCTCCACCAAGGCCGCATTTTGTTGGGTCATGGCGTCCATTTGTGTAATGGCTTTATTCACCTCATCAATGCCGGCAGTCTGTGCTTGCGAAGCGGCGGCAATGTCGCTCATTAAGTCATTGACTCGCTTAATAGAAAGCACCACATCTTGCATCGTGATACCGGAACGCTCGACTAACTCATGGCCGGTGCGGATCTTGGCCACCGAGTCCGAAATTAAGGTTTTGATATCTTTGGCTGCATTGGCAGAGCGCTGTGCTAACGAGCGTACTTCAGACGCCACTACCGCAAAACCGCGACCTTGTTCACCCGCCCGCGCCGCTTCCACGGCAGCATTTAATGCTAAGATGTTGGTTTGAAAGGCGATCCCATCAATCACACCAATGATGTCAGAAATCCGTTGCGCCGATTCATTAATAGACGCCATGGTTGTAACCACTTTGCTGATCAATTCACCGCCACCCACCGCGATCTCGCTGGCTTGCCCAGACAACATATTCGCTTGTTTCGAGTGCTCAGAATTTTGCCGCACTGTGCCGGCGAACTCCTCCATACTCGAGGCGGTTTCTTCGAGGCTCGATGCTTGCTGCTCGGTGCGGCTGGCTAAGTCGGTATTACCATCGGAGATCTCATGGGTTGCCCCAGTTATTGCAAACGCCACCGCATGAATGTCCGTCACCATTTGCCGCAGGGTTTGAATAAAGCCGTTAATTGCATGTCCAAGCTCGGCAAATTCACCGGCAAAGGTATGTTCAATGCGCGTTTGTAAATCACCACCGGACAACTGCATCATCACGCGTTTAATCTCGTTCACCACCAGTTTGCGTTGGGTGATATCTGTGGCGTATTTCACCACCTTAAAAGGTTTACCATCGGCATCAAAAATTGGGTTGTAGCTGGCTTGGATCCAGATCTCTTTGCCGCCTTTACCAAACCGCTTGTATTCATTGACAAAAAATTCGCCCGCTTTTAACCGCCGCCAAAATTCTTGGTACTCCGCGCTGCGCGTGTACTGCTCATCGACAAACATGCGATGGTGTTGGCCTTTGATCTCCTCAAAGCTGTAACCAAGAGTCGATAAAAAGTTCGTATTTGCCGTCAAAATAGTGCCATCCAAGGTGAATTCAATCACCGCCTGCGTCATATGGATGGCTTTCATCTGCCCGCCCTGATCGATTTTTTCCAGCATGGCCCTGGTCGCGTCGGTTAAAACGCACAGACTGCCCAGCAGCTTCCCTGAAGCGTGGGTCAGCGGCACCAATTCAACAGCACACCAGCGTTCACCGCTGGCTGTTGCAAGCTCGGCCTTGGCGCGTTGACCTTGTTGTAGCTGGCGTAACAACTGCCGGCAGGTCTCGAGTTGCTGGGGGGTCGCATGCCACAAGGACATAAAATCACGCCCACGATCATGCGCAGCAGATGGCCCTAATAACGCGATCGCTGGGGCATTGCTGGATTTGATTTGACCGTTAGGATCCAACTGCAGCACGGCCAGTTGCTGGAACAACTGCTGCGCAGTAGTGGCGTGGGATTGCGCAAACCATTGCACCAAGCTGAGCGTAGTACCTCGCTCCGTCTGCAAAGAGGAGGATTGAAGCACCCAGCGATCTGCCCCAAGCGTGAGCTCTGCCATCGAAAATGACAACATGCCATGCGGTGCTTCGACCCCAAGCGCTTGGAATAAGCGATGCGCCGAATACCCCGCGACATTGGTAGAGTTCAATTCAGGTAGTTGTTGACGGATGGCAGGCGTCTGACATAGCGAAATAAATGCGGTATTGGCCGCTAAAATATGGCCGTTGGCATCGGCGATCATCGCAGGATTGGCCATCAACGCTAAGGCCCGCACCGCGGTATCTTGGTCTGAATCACGTGCATCCGGTGTTACGGATGTGCCAAATAAACGCTCAAGCCAACTCATAGGCGCTCCTTGCTCAGATTTGAGGAAAAAAACTATCACGATTGTTTACAGCAGGTTCCATTGTTGAAAGCGCGATATTGGCGTTGTTTTCCCGCGTCTTTCCCTTTTTTACCCAATTTTTACCCACTCCTTAACAACGAATAGCCTAATATTTCGCCAATCACAACTTATTTGTCGGCCTTTTAGAAACATTTACACAGCAAAGCGCTCGTGCGCTGGCACCACCGGCGGTGCTGTCGGGTGTTTGTCGGGGTGCTGACGCCCAAAAGTCCTGCCATCGTCGGCACCGCCATGGCACACTGAGTTCATGCTGTGAATGCACAACGGTGAGGATGTATTGATGGTGTTAAAACAACTGCGCATGAGCCGCTTATTATCGCAAGAGCAGCTGGCGCTAATGTCTGGGCTGAGCGTTCGTACCATTCAACGTATTGAAAGCGGTCATACGCCAAGCCTTGAAACCCTGAAAAGCCTTGCGGCGGTGCTGGAAACGGATGTGGCAACCTTACAGCAGGAGACCTTTATGCCAAATCGACAATCGCCCCAATGGCAGCAGTTACCCACCTGGGTGAAATGGCTGTTTATGTTTAACTTTTTTAGCTTGCGTCCACAACGTGCCGCCGCCGTGCGGGTTGAATTGATCTCGCACGGGTTTGGCTTTGTCTTTTGTGCCATCGGCTACTTCAGCGAGCCGGCTTTGGTCGGCGGCTTATTGTTGTTACTCAACGCCTATCTATTTCGACTCCATCTGTGGCTCGGTGACATCTACCACGTTTGGTATGACCCTCCGACCACACACCCTGATTAATAATCGCGCCATTTGGCGGCTATTCATTGGGCCACTGTCACGTTAGACTGTGGCTTTTATGCTGGCAGGATGCCCGATGGCCAACCCGCGATATTTCTATACCACCTTATTGATTTGCTTGCTAATTTTTGCAGCTTGCCTGGCGATGGCAGGGCCGATGCGTGCAGGTTTACCAGTCGCCGGTGACCTGACGCAACGTCTGACGTACATCACGGCTTATCTACCCATGTGGCAAGGCGGCTGGTTGCTGTGGATGGGCAGTGCGCTTGGCTTGATGTTATTTGCCCAGATGTTTGCCACCGCCATCTCGGATGGCTTATTACGTCGTTATGGCTTAACGCTCGTCTGCCTTGGCATCATCCCCGATCTCAGCGCCGAAACGCTGTACGCCTTTGTGCTGCCGACACTTTCCAAGCAAGGTGTAACTATCGACAGCTTACTGCTTATCGATCAAGTCGCTATGCATCTCACAGGCGTGCTCGGCAATGGCTTGTACAACCTAGGCGGCTTGATGCTGACGGTGGCGTTGTGGCAGGCACGGGCGGAGCTTCGGCTGTGGTTGCTCCCTGGCATAGTGGCTTGGGTACTTGGTATCGGACTATCTGTCGCGCTAGCCCTACAACAACTTGGTCTTGCCGAGGCTCTAACCGCCGCCAGCATGGCTCTTAGCACGGCTTGGTTTGCGCTGATCGGCTGGAAATTATGGGGAGCGCCGCGTGTATAGCCTGATCAAAGTGATGCATATCGGCGCCTTTATGCTTTGGCTAGGACCGGCGCTTGGTAGTTGGTTGGTGCTGACATACATGCAACGACAGCAGGGCGAAACCAGTACAGCGACCTATCTGGTGTATCGGGTGTTTTTTGCCACCTTAGTGCTCGAGCATGTCGCCTTTGCCGGCTTACTGGCGACTGGCAGTTGGCTGGCTTACAGCGCCGGCTGGTTTGGCTCGCCGTGGCTGTGGCAAAAACTGCTATTAATCGGCGCTATTGTCATTCCACTTGAAATCGTGGATGTGCTGCTGGGCAATTGGAAAGCTAAACAATGGGTCGAGCGCCGCGCCAACAGCCTCACTCTCAGTGCAACTGAACAGCGGTTGCTGCAGTTTTATCACGGTGGCTTTACCAAGTTGGCGCTACTGCTATTGCCGGTGACCGTATTGCTGATCATGGTTCTGGCGGTGTCGAAACAAGGACTGGTTTAAGCCCAACAGCGCTCTTGAACTGGCGGCCAGCGTCAATTCTGTTTATGGTTAAGGTCGAGAGATTCTTTGGATGGGGTCAAACAATGCGCTGGTTAAAGCTCCCGCTATTAGCGATATGCTTGCTAACACTGTGTTCATGTGGCGGCTCTGATCCCGCACCGTCGACCGCAGAACCATCCATAGGTCAGTCACCACCAAACACGACAGAGCTGCTAAAAGACAATCTGGCGATCCCAGACAACCGCACCAATCAACCCTTACAAATCTTGTTTTTTGGGAATAGTCATTCCAATTCACTACTTCGACAAAGCCTGCAGACATTGCTCCAAACCGGTACCCAGCACCAAGTAAAAATTGAAGCGGCAAGCGGATTGGCCTATCTCGACGAACGTTGGTTCGACAAGACCAATATGGCAGCATTGACAGGCAGCCGCTGGACACACTTAGTGTTGCAAGCGCAAAAATACTCGCAAAGTGGCCAAACAGACTACTCAACCCAAGAGACGCAGTTATGGATCGCCAGTGCAAAGCGTCTTGGGGTGACGCCCGTGCTTTACCCAGAACATCCGCAACGCGGCAACGCCTTTGAGGGTTCTTATGTATTCCAATTGCATCAAACCATCGCCAAAGCACAACGCGCCTGTGTCGCCCCCATCGGCCCGGTGTGGGACAACGTGAACCAACAACACCCACTGATATCGTTGTACAGTAACGACGGCAACCACTTTAATGCTACCGGCGCATTATTAACGGCATACGTGATGTACGAGGTGATCACGGGCAATCATGCGGATTCATTACCGGACATCGCCAGTTTAGGGATCCCCAGTGCAACGCAACAGCTATTGCGCCAAGCTGCGTCGGCAGGATTGCAACGTTACCCAGCCTGTGCGTTTTAGCCGAACCGTTTTAAACGCGTAGGCCGCAATCAACAGAGATAAACTAAAGCTGCACCGGCTGCGCCACGTGTTCGATGGCGTCAAGCAGGGGTTGAGGGCAATGCGGTCGACACAATAAGTTAATGGCTAGCAGCCCCTGCAAACGACGATGTAACAAGCGCAAACGGCGGCGTTTCAGCCGTTCCGGTTGCAGATCTAGCAGCAATAATAATTGCCAATCGTGTTGGCTGGTGCGGACGTTGCACACCTGCGCATTGTGCACTTGCGGGAATTCTTGCAGCACTTTACCAAGCTCGCTGACAAACAGCTGTACCGCTTGGCCACGGAGCGCGGCAACCTCGATGATCCGTTCAGGCGCGAGTTCATATGACGGGGTGAGCGCTGTGATGAGTTGTTGCCACCAAGGTGCAGCAGTGACCAATGGCAACGTTTTTACAAACTGGGTTGGCATCCATGCCTCCAACAAATATTGGTGTTTTATCGATGCTAGCGCGGATTGTCCAAGTATCCAAATCAGAAACAGATTAATCCAAGCCGTTGCTGCGCCGCTGCTTCACCTCGGGTGCCAGCAAGGCATCCAGCATTTGGTTGAAGAGTTGCTGTTGCGTTGGCTGCGCTGGTAAGCCATCGGCCAGATACCAGCTTGCATCGGCTTCATAATGTGGACCAATCACACCGACTCGACCACGACCAAAGCTCGACAGCCGCGCCGCCACATGCTTGGAGGCTGCATAATAGGCCAGCACCCGCCCCGAGGGCGGCACACGAGTGCCAAAATGCGGGCCGGCTTGGTAATAGACCTGTCGCGGCTGCGATTCGCCCGGCAGTTGAATGGCGATGGCTTGCGCTTGATTGGTATCCGCCAGTTCTTGCGCCACTTCATCAAGCTCCAACAAACCAAAGGCGCGGACCCCCTCGGCGTGATCGGCATATTGCCCAGCCAAATAACCGCCAGCACAAATCCCCAAATAAGCGCCGCCGTCTTTGACAAACTGCTGGATAGCGCGAATTTGCTCTAACGACAACACCGACAGTGTATCCATAATGTCGTCAGAGCCGCCCGGTTGCACATACAGCTGGGCGCCTTGCAGGCGGGCGGCACTGAGTTGATGCTGGTCGACCAGATGGACTTGGAAATGCTGTGCCCTGAGGAGCTGCGCCACTGTATCGGCACAACCATCACAGGTGCCGGCACCGTTATACACCACGGCGATCGCGGCTTGTGCCGACATCACTGGCAACAGCAATGCAACCACTAAACCCCATAAACCTCGCATGATGACGCTCCTTGTTCGATTCAATCCTGACGAGTCGCGCTCGTCTTTGGCACGAGTTTCTTAATATCGCCTTGCAGCGTGTCCATTTGCGCGATGATCAGTTCGTGATGCGCCGTCACGTCAAAATGCCAAATCAAATTGCCGCTTTTTAGCAAACTTACAGTGCCGCGAGGCTGCAACGGCAGTTGCCAAATCAGGTCATGCTTGGACCAATCGGTTTGCCAATACAACTGCTGGCCACGAATGCGGATATTTTGCATATGGTTGGACTGCTCAGGGCTAAGCTGCACCAGCAATTGCAGCTGTGGCGCCTGCCATTGTTGGTGGGCAAACTGATACCAGCCGTGCTGTTTGTGCACCAACCAACGCTGCGCTTGGTGGTCAAAATACACATTGTCGGCTTGCAGCCGCTGCTGCTCCAGCACTCGGCCTTGCAGGTTATACAGTCGAATCGTCTTGCCATCGAAGGAAAACAGCGTGCTGTCGTCGACCCAGCCGATGTTCACCAGCGCAGCCGCAGCTTGACTTGGAAACTGCAGCAGGGTGTTTTGCCGATCGTACAGCACCAAATCGCGGTCGCGATTGGACACCAGCATCGATAAATCTGGCCGCCATTCTAAAAAATTGACGTAGTCATAGCCTTGGTAATTCGACAACTGTTGGATGCGCTGCTGGCTATGCAAATACACCTCACAAACGCCACTACGACGCGACATAAACGCGGTTTCCCCCAACGCATTGCTGACCGGCAGGTAATCAATACTGGTGGTGGAAAAAATCGGCAGATTGTCTTTGTCACGAATATCGACTTGCCACGCTTCCAGCCCGGTGTACAGGGTCCCGCTGCTATCGATACTGACACTACTAAACAGCCCTTGTGCCGTGGTAAACACGGTATAACTGCGCCCATCCACCGCTTTTGCTAACAAGGCGGCATGCTTGGCGTTGTCATTGGTGACCATGGCACCTTGGCTGGGATCAAAGGCGATTAACCACACCGGATAGGGCCAGCGCAATTGCACCTGACCGTCTAAATCCATCAGCACACTGCGATGTTGGCGATCGGTCACCAGATAATAGACGCGGTCTTGCCAGCCTCGCACGGCCGTCACCAAGCGTTGACCGTCGGCCAAAGGCAGAGGGATCGGCACCCACTCTTGGGTACTTAGCCGATACAAATAGGCCTGTCGTTTTTGTTGCTCTTTGAGTACGAGGATTAATTCTTCATCGTTTTGCCACACTGGCTTTTCCACATCGACGCAAGGTCGAGCGGCGGCGATATGGCTGACCGCCCCTTGCGCCGAGCGGATCTGCAGCTCGCAGCGGTCTTGGCGGAAGAACCAAAAGGCCACCAGCGGTTGTGTTGGATGCCACGATGGCTTGGCAATGCGATTGTCAAACGCTTGCTGGAACAGCACTTGACCTTGTTTATTGCTGATCTGCAACTGGTAGACGTCTTTGACATACGCCAGCAAGTCCTGATGGCGGTGCGCATCGACATCCATTTCAATACCCAGCGCATAACTGACGTCGCTGACCTCATATTGCGGCACCAGCGTTGGGGTGTCGTCTTGAAGCGACGCCACAGCTCGCACCCCGATCAGCATGCCCCCGATGAACATCAGCAACATCACGCGTTGCCAGTGTTTCAGTTGCTGCCAGCGATGAAACCAGCGCCTCACTGACGAAACTGTGGGCGAAACTGTGGGCGAAACTGTGGGCGCAACTGCGGCCGACGTGCTGGCAAGAACGGTCTGCGACGGTCCTGTATCAAACGGCACTGTGGTGACGGTGGCGATCCAGCAATAGCCTTTCTTCGGCACCGTTTTGATGTACTTCGGCTGGCGTGTCGAATCGTCCAACACCCGGCGCAATTTGGTAAGTAGCTGATATAAGCTATTTTGTTCCACCACGATGGACGGCCAAAGTGCCTGCTGTAACTGCTCTTGCTCCACCACACGGCCGGCTTGAGTCAGCAACACACTCAACAACTCAGCGACTTTCGGTTCCAACTTCTGCTCGCTTTGCGTGGGCTGGTGCCAAAGCACATCATGGCCAGGCGAGAACTCGAAATCACCAAAACGATAGCGCACCGTCAAAGACGGCGTCGTGACATCGGCAGGGGTTGATTCAAGGGGAAATTCGCTCACAGACAGCGGGCTCTCGTTAGGTCGATTTAACCGCTGCCAAAATCACCCAAGCGCCCCTGAAAGTCAATCACCATCAGGCTTTGCTCAGCATTCTTCAGAAAAAATTCAGAAAAATAAGGCCGCCAACCTGCTGCAATGCATCGCATCTTTAGCCCAGATCAAGGTGGATGTTATGTCTCGTTTGCTGTTACGTCGAACCCCGCGCCAGCCACTGTGGCGCCCTGAGTGGACGTCGCTGTTACCCACGTTTTTACCTATGTTGTTGCCAACATTAATACTGGCATCACCAGCGCATGCCGACACGTTAGCCGCGGCGTTGGCCGACCCCAACCGTGCACCACCGCAACAACGTATTCAGCTGGATGGCGTGTTTGATGAACCGCTGTGGCAACAGGCCACGGTGTTTGATACCAGCTATCAAGTGGTGCCTGCCACCCATCGCAGCGATAGCCAAAAAATGCAGGTGAAAACCTTGGCCACGGCCGATGGTATTTATGTCGGTATCACCAACTTTCAAGCCAAAGGCCAGCGACAAAAACAATACAACCTGCAAGACGGCTTTATGCAGGCCGATTTTAATAGCATCGTCATCGATTTCGCTGGCGACGGCACCGCCGCGTATTTGTTTTCGATGACGCTGGGCGGCGGCATTCAAGATGCGGCCATGACACCGCAACTGACCACCGATTACGACTGGGATGGTGTTTGGCAAGTGGCGCATGCCGAAACAGACGACTATTGGACCAGCGAGTTTTTCTTGCCGTGGCAGTCGGTGTCGTTTCGCCATCGCCTGCAAGTCAGCGGCTTATCGAAAATTGGCGTCTCAGTGCAGCTGTATGATTTGTCGAAGAATTTTGTCTACGGCACCCAGCCGCAAAGCATGGCGCGCAGTGATTTTTATTTAAATATGCCCAAACTTTCATGGGCCGTGCCGGCGCAGGCGCGCTGGCAATGGCTGCCCTA
>JACCDV010757938.1_pt1 | contig 10529 bp, 4 predicted proteins | sample 7446131 | NCBI WGS metagenome assembly JACCDV01 (sample SAMN15323448, study PRJNA562643) | freshwater metagenome | isolation source: river surface water | place: USA:Blue River Watershed | collected 2017-08-17
CATAAGACCATGAGCCATCGGTGTTCATGCGCAAGGTGCCGTATGAACCCACAAGCGTCATCGTATTACCGCTCAGCGAACCAGCAGTCCCTGACCCCTCGGTACTGCCTATGCGAACCGAAGCAACTGTCAATTGTGAATTCGTATTGTCAATGTCCGTATCGTTGGGTAAAACATTACCGCTTGGGTTGAAGCCGGGCACTGTATTGTCGACACCACCTGCTTCAAGCGCCGTGGCTGCATCATTAACTGCAACTGGCGCATCATCAGCGCCCTTGATGACGACACTCAATGAAGCGATGTCAAACAAAGACGCGCTGGTGCTTGACGTTTGACCGTTTTCAATACGGTATCTGAAGCTGTCTGTCAGTGTGTCGCCTGCATTTAATGCCTGAACAGTTGTATTGCTGTTTTCAACGACGTAAAGATAATCACCGGCACTTCTGACAACACTCGAATAGGTACCAGCAGAGGTATAAAGATACAAGGTTCCGTAAGTGCCATTTAGAGTGATGACTCCGCTGGTCGGCGTCACAAATGTGCCATCCTTCGCTGCACTGACAACAACGTTGGTTCCCGCTGGTGTCGTGTCGTTGCTCAGAATATTGCCGATTGCATCCGCACCAGCAGTTCCGTTTGAAGTCCCACCCTCTTCAAGAGCAGGACCACCCGATAGACCAGCACTTGTTGAAAGATTTGAAGAATCGTCAGTGGCCCGCGGATCATTGGCGCCCGAACCAAGTACGGTTATGTACAACGTAGCTTGACTTGTGAGACCTCCAGCATCACGTACCGTGTACTTGAAACTCTCGGTGACCGACTGACCTTCACTCAAGTTTGCGTTGTCTTTAAAGGGTGTATATGTGTACCCACCCAAGCCATCGGAGTTGAAAACCAGGGTGCCATATTGGCCGGTCATGGTCGTGCCAAGAGCGGAAGAAAAAGTAAGAGATGTCGTGGTAGAGAACAGATAAGACGCCAATGTCTGATCTGATGCTTTTTCAAGAACGATGGTTCCAGCGGCCCGATCTATAGAGCGGATGACAACGTTATCGCCAGAAGGTATAGAACCTCCCGTCACCCGCATGCCAATGCTTAGAGTGCCGACGATACTGCTTACATTGACCGTTGATGAAGAAACACGACTTGTGACGTTCTCAAAAACTGCTGTTCCGTGAGAATTTGAAACGTTTCCGTTGTTATAACTTTGCCAAAAAGTTACAGTGGTATTTGCAGGCGGGGGATTATCTAAAACGCCAGTTATGCTGACTCTAACCGGCGTCGTTGCTGTATCAATACTCACCCGTACTGGCGTTCCCCCAGAAGTGATGATAGTCCTGACACCGCCAACTTCATAGGTTAAATAATCATTATTCCAAGAACTATTAACGGAAGATGTGCTACTGAGTGTTACTGTTGTTGTACTTGATGAGGGAGAAATGCCATCAGCGGTTGCAGATATTCCAGTTAATACTTTTGAGTCACCTGCGTCTTTGTCTGTATCGTTCGGAAGAACATTACCTATAGCTTTAGTCCCTAGTGAATCACCCGTACCGTAGTTGGTTCCGCCTACTGCGAGTTCTGATGTCAACGATTCCTTAGCAGTGTTATAGTCATTAACTGCAATCGGAGTGTCGTTTGCTCCCAGGATTTTGACGGTAAGAGTCGTCGAAGAAACTGCGCCTGCCGCATCCCGCATGGTGTAGGTAAAGGTATCACTGAGCGTATTGCTTGATGTTCTGAGCGCTTCGACTGCTGAGTTGCTCTCTGTCACTGCATAGTGATAGCTGCCGTCCTGACTGAGACGCAAAGTTCCGTAAGTACCAGCAATAACGGTTCCGTTCGACACGGTGGCCGTGCCTGTTGCAGAAACCGTTGTTGTACCAGTTGTGCTGCTTCGAGCGCTGACAACGGTTTTGGTATCCGGTGAATTAGGGTCAGTGTCATTGGTCAACACATTCCCGGTCGCAGGGGTCCCAGCAGTGGCGTTGCTCAAACCTCCTGCTTCGAGTGCGGAGCCTCCGGATAGTCCTACATTGGCAGGATCTGTGCTGGTGGAGTCTGCAATAGCTTCAGGCGGGGAATTGGGCTGCATCACACTGTTCAACGCTGAATCAACTCTGTCTGAAGAAGACCCGACGCTTGCGATCGTGAGCGTGCCGCCACTTGTCACGTAACCGTTGATCACATCCTTAGACGCTGACGTGAAAGTTTTCGTGAAATCAGTGTCGTTGATTTGTTGGGTGAACCATGCTTGGTCAACAACAAGTACAAAACCCCTGTTGTCGGCGACGGAACTGTCACCATCTTGGTTACCGTCTGCCTGCGCTAAGGCCAAGGTTGTAAAATTGGAGTCTGTCCAAAAATAAAAACCACGAACAACGCCGTTAGCTTTGATGGGACGACTGATCCAGCCGTTATATGTTTGCCCACCAATCGTCAATGCAACGGCCGATACATCATTGCCACTGAAGTTTGTCCCGTTTGAGCCATCCGAGATACTGACTGCGCCGAGCCCCACAGTATTGAAGTAATGCAAATTCTGCTCTTTGCTCGCCCATCGCTCGGTGGTGTCTTCGCTGTTGTTTTGGGTGTCCCAGTCGTACACCATGTGATACGCATTGGAAAAATTCAACGAAGCAAATTCAACGTCGTACGAGATGCCGTTGACCACCACTTGACCATGGTCGTTCTGTGTCAGCAAGGCGGTGCTTTGATCCTGGCTTAGGGCTCCATCGATCACGATGTCTGCAAAAGACTCGCCTTCATCCCCTGCAGAATCGGCATTAGGGTTCAAGTAGGCATCAAAGGCATGACCCATCTCCTCCACCAGAGCCCGCGTGGTGTCAGGTGCATCCAGCATGCCGAACCAGAAGGTGTTGATGAAAATGGTGGGGTCGCCATTGGGGCCGTTTTTGGTGAAAGCGGCCAAAGCGGTGAAGTGGCTGGCGCGGTCCATGGCCACGACATTCACAGCAAATGAACCGTCAGACAGCGCTTCGCGCAAGCTGCTCAGATTCTCTGTCCATTGGCTATCAGGCGATGTCTTGCCGCCATTGAACAGTTCGAACAGTTGCTCATCTGTCGCGCGCACCAAGTAGTCACGTACCTGTTGCTGGGCAAGCTGAGCGGCGCTGGTCAGATCACTGACGGAGGCATCCAGGACAAAGAGGTCGCCGCTGGCAGTTGATGGCGTATCGATAGGCGTGGCATCGACCACTTGATCGGCTGCCGTATCCACCGCCGCCCCATCAAACATGAAGCGTGGTTCCAATGCCATCAGGCCGCTCTTGCGGCGGGTCAATGCGGTGTTTTTCTTTTGGCTGACGGCGGGCTTGCGCATCGTCTTCTCCTGTGATCTTTGCGATCTTGTCAATCAATCATGTGCGCTTCGACAGGCTCAGCGCGAACGGAGTGTGGTGGGCAGTAAGCGCGCACCGGGGGTGGGCTGCATGCTCACTCTCCTTCGGGGTGCTTGATCAGCACCTTGCCGCTCATGCCGGCCATGAGTTCGGGAAATTTGCCGTGGATGGCGGCGGCCACTTTCACGGATTGGCTCACCGGGTCGACGCGGGCGCCGATGCGGGTGAACTTGGCGGGGTAGGTTTTGCGGGTTTCGTCGATCTGCACTTCAAAGCTGCCGCCCACCTTGAGCCAGCGCAGCCAGACCGAGGGCACCAGAAACTCGAGCTCGAGCACGCTGTCGTCCAGGATGTCGAGCAGGGCCTGGCCGGGCTGCACGTATTGCTGCTCGCGCACTTTCTGCTCGGCCACCCGGCCCGCAAACGGCGCGGCCACCTGGCACTTGGCCAGCACGGCGCGGTTGGCCCCCACTTCGGCCTTGGCCTTGTTGACGGCGGACTTCGACAGGTCCAGCTCCAGCTGGCCAACCGAGTTCAGTTGCTCCAGCCGCAAGTTGGCCTGCAGGGTTTGGTCGGCCCCTTCGAGCTCTGCCTGTGCTTTGTCGAGCTGGGCTTTTTGCAGCGAGCAGTCAAAGCCCACCAGCACCTGCCCTGCCCTGAAGGCGCCGCCTTCGGGCACCGGAACGGACGAGACCTTGGCGCCGATTTCGGCCGCGATGGTGGTGTAGCGGCGCGGCATGAGCTGGGCGCGAATGTCGTGGCGCTCCAGCGCAGGACGGGCTGGCTTGGCCACAGGGGCGGATGCAGACGCAGAGGCAGCAGGCACCCCCCCCTGTGTCTGCGCATGGCCAGGCACACCGGCGGCCAGCGCCAGCGCAGCCACCCAGGACAAGACGAAACCCACTTGCATCACTTGGCCGCCGCAGGCTGCTGCTGGCCCTTGGCGATCTGCGCCCACGGCGCCTGGGCCTGGGCGATCTGGCTGGTCAACTCCTTGAGGGGCAGCTCGTGCGTGCTGCCAATCTGCGGCTCCAGGCCCAGCGTGGCCAGCATGCGGTTTTCAGCCACCTGCACCTGCGCCAGCGCCTGGTAGCGGCGCAGCAGGCTCAGGATCGAAGCGGTCTCGGTGCTCACCACGTCCAGCTTGCTTTGTGCGGCCACCATCTGGCGGTTGCGCATGACTTTGGCAATCTGACTGTCGGTTTCGTAAATGGCATCGGCACGGTCGTACTGGCTGCGGGCGTTGATGACCTGCAGGCGCGACAGGTGCACCTGGGTCAACACCGCCGCCTGGGCCGCCACACGGCGCTGGTCGGCCAGGGCCACACCGGCATCGGCCAGCTTCATCTGCGTGCCTGCGGTGAAGATGTTCATCAGGTTGAATGACATCTGCACACCGGCTTCATTCCAGTTGTTGCTCAGCAGGTAACGGTCCGTGTCGTACTTGGTGCCGTAGTTGAAGCTGATGTTGGGGAACATGCGCAGCAGGGTGCGGCGCGTTTCTTCACGGGCAATGCGGGCGTTGTAATGCTGCTCACGCAGGTCGGGGTTGTTCTGCAGGGCCACTTCTTCCAGCCGGTCTACCGGGACCTGGCTGACCTGGTCAGAGATGTTTTTCAGATCGGTGGTGGCGATCTGGATCGGCTGGTTCAGCGGGGCATTGATCAGCGAGGCCAGATCCACCTGGGCAGAAGACAGTTCCTGGTTGATGTTTTCCAGCAGGCGCAGGTTTTCCAGCAACTGGCGCTGGTAGCGCAGTGGCTCCAGGGGGTTCTTCACGCGCTCACCGGCGGCCTTGCGCGAATCGACCAGTGCTTCTTCGGCCAGGGCAATGATCTTGAGTACATCGGCCTTGAGCAGCTGCGCGCTGGCGGCGCGCCAGTAGGCGGTGCGCACGTCCTGCATGAGCAGGTGCATGGCCTTGCGACGCTTTTCGCCGGCGATCAGAAAGCGGTCGGCTTGTTGCTTGGAGCCGTAATAGCCCAGGCCCACGTCCAGCATGCTCCAGGTCAGGCCCAAATCGTAGGTGCTGCGGTTGCGCTCGGAAGTGGTGGATGAGGTGGTGGTGTTGGGGTCTTCGCTCGGGTAGGTGCTGCTGTGCGTGAAGCGCGCGCGGTCACGGTAGGCATAGCCCGCCTGCGCCATGATCTTGGGCAGCATGTCGAACTTGCTCACATCCATCTGACCCATGGCCAGGGCCTCTTCCATCATGCGGGCGCGGCGGTCGAGGTTGTATTTCAGCGCGCGGGCCATGGCCTCATCCAGCGTCAGCGGGCCGGTAATCGGCTCCACATCCTTGCGCATGACCTCGGTGTCTTTTTGCTGCTGAGCCTGCATATCCTGTGGCGACAACGCAACAGGCTGGACACTGGCGCAGCCTGCAGCCAACACGCAGGCCATCGCAATTGCGCTCATGCGCAAGGACGATTTCAGTCGAACAGATTTTTTCAGGCTCATTTATCTCTCCGTAAGGGAACTTTTGCATTTGAAATATTTCCAGAACAAATAAATGCTGAAAATATCGAATAAATCAATTTAGTAGGTTAGATTAATGATTTAGTAGATTCCAAAATTAGCCAAATCTCAGGCCCGGGTACGCGCGGGTGCCCACAAAACCATGCCCACTCTCCTTAGATGGATCCTCCTTCTCTTGCGTCAGGCGTGGCGCCATTGGCTCAAGGGGTTGCGCATATCGGGGCTTGGACTGGGTTTGCTTTGCAGTGCAGCGACCTGGGCGCAGGACCACATCACCGAGCGAGGCTGGCTTGAAGATCCGGCGGGGCGATTGAGCTGGCCTGCGGTGGCCATGCAACCCACTCAACCCTACGAGGGCGTGCTCAGCCAAGGCTTTGGCGCAGGGATCATCTGGCTGCGCCTGCGCATTGATCCTCAGGCCAAAGCCCCTGGCTCGCGCGAGGCCGATCGGCTGGTCCTGCGCATTCGGCCGGTGTACCTGGACAACATTCAGGTGTTTGACCCCTTGGTCCCTGGCGGGGCAGCCGGCATCACCGGGGACCATCAACACCCGCGCGGCCAAGCATTTGAAGGACTGGATTTTCTGCTTCCAATTGCACGTGGTGAAGTCCCACGCGACATCTGGTTGCGGCTGCAGTCCACCAGTACCCGGCAAATTGCCATCCAGGCACTCAATGCCGAGGATCTGCAGCGACTGACACAGACGCAGCAGCTGGCATTTGCGCTTTACATCGGCGTTATCCTCATCTTCATGGTTTGGGGATTGGTGTATTGGCTGTTCAGCCGCGAACAAGTCATTGGCGCATTTGGCATCAAACAAGCTGCCGCATTGATCTACGCCCTGAGCTCTCTGGGGTACACCCGGGCTTATTGGCCTGCCGACTGGCCAGCCCATTGGCTGGACGAGACCACAAGCCTGTTCAGCATGCTGGCAGTCTCTGCGGCCATTTATTTCCATCTCGTGCTGATCAGGGAGTTCGATCCACACCCCTGGATGGCGTACCTGCAGCGGTTACTGCTGGCCCTGCTGCCCGTCAAACTGGTCTTGCTGTTTGTCGCTGACTTGCCGTTGCTGGCCTTGCGCATCAACATGATCGAAGTGCTGGTGGGTCCGATCGTGTTTTTTGTTTCTGTACTGCTGGCCAGAGGGTGGGCGCATGCGGCTGTCCCCCGAAGACCTATTCTGGGAAGAACGGCGGTGGTGGGCTTTTATGCATTGCTTTTGCTGATCCTGCTGGTAGCTTCGCTGCCAGGACTGGGGCTGGCCAGAGGCGGCGAGATTGCACTGTATTTGGTACAAGCGCATGGCTTGCTGACGGCGTTCCTGATTTTGCTGATGCTGCAATACCGGGTCCACGTGCAGCAAAAGCAGCAACGCGACACCGCTCTGGCACTTGAACGCAGCCAGCTTCAAGCCAAGCAGGATCGCGAGGTTCGAGAAGAACAGGAAAAGCTGCTGACCATGCTGGCCCACGAACTCAAGACACCCCTGGCGACCATGCACATGCGTCTCGACCACAGCGCGCCAGGCAGTCGTGAAATCCGTCACGCCATTCGTGACATGAATGCCGTGATTGAACGCTGCCAGCAAACCACCCAGCTGGGCGACCGCCAGCTGCAGGCACAAATGGCACTTGTCGATTTGGTCAGTGTTTTGCGCGATGCGGCCTCCTCTTGCACAGAGCCCGATCGCGTGAAAATGGTTATGCCTTCACAGCTCACCTTACACACTGACCGCCAGCTGCTGTTCATTGCACTGAGCAACCTGCTGGAAAACGCATGCAAATACTCGTCCCCGCAAAGCCCCATCCAGATCAAGCTCGTCACCAACGCTGCGCAGGCCCGAATCGAGGTGAGCAATATGCCCGGCCAAGCAGGCTGGCCTGATGCCGATAAGCTTTTTGGAAAGTACTACCGCAGCCCACATGCGCGACGACAGGCTGGTACCGGCCTTGGTCTGTATCTGGTCAACAATCTGATGCAGGTGCTGAGAGGCCACATTGCATACTGCCCAGATGAACAATACGTGCGATTTGCACTGAGCTTGCCCCTGACAAATCGCGATTCTTGATCAGGCGTTTGGTTTCTTTTGGGCTGTGTATGCCATGGCCTTTATGATTTTCCTGATGCCCTCTATTGAAACCAGACTTGAGCCCATGACAACGCTTCCATCGCTCCACATCCTCGTGGTCGAAGACAACGATGGGTTACGAGAGGCCACGGTGGACTTTCTCATTGCACAAGGTCATCAGGTCACAGGGGTAGTTTGCGCTGAAGAGGTAGACGACACCCCCACACGGGGCGTGCCTGATTTGTATCTGATCGACGTCAACTTGCCGGGGGAAAACGGATTCAGTCTGGCGGACAGAATCCGCCGGACTCAGCCCATGGCGGGTATCGTGCTGATGACAGCACGCGGTCAACTGAGCGACCGGCTAGAAGGCTATTCGTCAGGAGCTGACAATTACTTGATCAAGCCCGTCGAACAATCCGAGCTGCTGGTCTGCATTCAGAACCTGGCACGTCGCCTCAAACCTGTCGCTCCTCAAACTGCACAAGCATTGGAGCTCAACAGCCATAACCTGAGTCTGTACGGTCCACAAGGCACAGTAGCCGTCACGCATGGCGAAAGCATGCTGCTGGCCGGCTTCATCCGTGCTGCAGGCCAGAAACTCGAGCGTTGGCAAGCCATGCAGCTGATCGACCCAAATGACAAGGGCCTGGTTACGGCCAATCTGGAAATGCGCATCAGCGCCTTGCGCAAGAAACTCAGTGCTTGCGGCGCCCCTGATGACGCCATTCGTACGCTGCGTGGCTTTGGATATGCGCTGAGCTGTCCGATCAAACTGGTCTGACTCAGGGCGCATTCGCCTGCACCTCGACTCAACCTTCAGGTGCTCAAATGCCGGATCCAGAAGGCGCCTCCGGCAAGCAACGGTCATCTTTCAAAGAGACACAGTTCTCCGAAACCAGATCCCCAACTTCTACACTGGGAGATTGTTCTGCACGCTTATCAAGCTCTTCGTCCATGGCCTGCGCGCTGGACGGTTTCCGCGTCTCTTGAAGCTTGACCAGTTCTGACAGATCACTCGGTTCGGAAGTGATCACCGCACCAGAAGATTTCAGCGCGCTGATGGTCGCCGAGGAAGGTCGGTTGCCAAAACGAATCCGTGGAGAGCCACCCGTGGCAGAAACCATGCGACCTTGCCCCACCGTAAAGTTAACATCGCCGGAGCTTGCATTAAATTCCAGTGCGTTGCGTCCAGAAGATGTATCGATCACGAACCTGTTCGCCAGGTAACTTTGCTCTCCCGTCGTGACGACATTGCCCGCGAACTTCACAGTACCAACATTTGCTGTTGCTGGAATTTCAAAATTCGTCTGACTGGAAACAGGCGCAGCACCATTTGACAACCGATCAAATCCGACGACATCCAAACGGGCAACCGTGGCGACAACACCCGCCAACGCACGGCTCGCGCCTACGTCAGCAGCGAAGTTGATCTCAGGCTCAGGCAAACGGCTGTCCAAACTCAACGCACGTGCATCCAGGGTATAGATACCATCGAGGCCTCCATAGCCATCCACTGTTCCGTTAAAGGAAATCTTTGGATCCATCGAATAAATGCGGCGATAGGTACCGTTATACGCCGTCCCTCCAATGCGCGTGGCACCATTGAACGCCACTTCTTCATAGGCCGCAATGTCACCCAGCACATTCATGGTCGACGCTTTCATATCCAAACGGTAAACGCCATAGTGGCGGGTGTAGTTGCTCAGGATCGAAGAGCCATTGGCCGCAGGGTTGAATCCCACAGTATCGTTGAACGTGATCTGACCGGCCGCATTGAGCTGCAAGCTGCGCATGTTCGTTTTTGCATAGCCACCGCCATCCACCGTCCCCAGGAAGTTCAGATCACCCGATGACGAAGTCATACGAACCGGATAGATCACCGCGGTACCACCTGTTTCGGTCGTTACGGTCACGCCAGCCGAACCTGCATCACGCACATTGCGCATGTCGAGCCTTTCAGCCATGGTGATGTTGTTGAACACTTGGTTGCCGACAGTCGTGATTGAACCAAACTGTTCTCCAAGTTTCGTACTGCCCACAGCTTGAATCACCCTCGCATTCGCCACATCTACCGTACTCAGACTCTGCAATGCCCTCGACAAACCCACCGAGCGCACAAACTCCACCTGCCCAGAACCGGCACGGATATCCAACGCGTAAGCTGCATCCGATGCGCTGTCAACATATCCGGCAAAGGTGACATTCGCATTGGCAGTTTCAAGAGCCAAATTGGCACCGACCACGACGGCGCCCGAGTAGGTCTGCGCTCCACTGGTCGTGATGTTGGCGCCGAAGTTGGCGGCGCCGCTGATGCTCAGGCTCGTGAGGCCGCTGTAGGCCCCGTCGATGTCGGCGTCACCTGTGATCGTCAAGGCATTGCCGCCACCGGCCAGTGCGCCCTGCGTGTGGACCGTGCTGCCACTCAAGGTGCGGTCGCCGCCGCTGAGCGTCACGGCTCCAGCATAGGTCTGCGTGCCGCTGGTCGTGATGTTGGCGCCAAGGTTGGCGGCGCCGCTGATGCTCAGGCTCGTGAGGCCGCTGTAGGCCCCGTCGATGTCGGAGTCACCTGTGATCGTCAAGGCATTGCCGCCACCGGCCAGTGCGCCCTGCGTGTGGAC
>JACCDV010847151.1_pt1 | contig 10528 bp, 10 predicted proteins | sample 7446131 | NCBI WGS metagenome assembly JACCDV01 (sample SAMN15323448, study PRJNA562643) | freshwater metagenome | isolation source: river surface water | place: USA:Blue River Watershed | collected 2017-08-17
CCCATACCCCAAGGCTGTGGAGCCTTGTACTGCAATGGCAAAGAATACCAGCGGTTTTAGAGCGCCAATCCCGCGTTAATACGCAGTAAACAGGCCTCTTTACCCAGTAATTCCATTGATTCAAATAGTGGTGGCGAGATAGTGCTGCCGGTAGTTGCAATGCGAAGAGCGGTAAAGGCGATGCGTGGCTTGAGCGCCATCTCCTCGATCAAGGATGCTCGCAGAACCGCTTCAATGTTTGCATGGGTCCAATCGGAAACTGTCTCTAGCTCCTTGATTGAACGCTTCAAAATCTCCTTTGAGGCATCATCTGAGATCTTTGAAACAGATTCTGCATCAACGGCAAAGCTCTTGGTGAACAAGAACTTGAGCATCTTTGGAACTTCATTGAGCATGATGATGCGCTCTTGAATCAAAGGTAGCGCCTTCTTAACAAGTTCGATCTCAGCATCGGTGCCTGTGATTACATCTGCCTTAGTCAAGAATGGCAAAGACCACTTAAGGAACTCATCTAAAGTCAATGCACGGATCTTGTCACCGTTAATTGCTTCAAGCTTTTTCATATCAAAGCGTGCAGGTGAAGAATGAACCTTTTCAACTGTAAACATCTCGGTCAGCTGCTTCATAGTGATGTTTTCTAGATCATCACCTGGAGACCAACCAAGAAGTGCTAAGTAGTTACAGATCGCCTCTGGCAAGAAGCCCATCTCGCGGTACCAAGCGATTGAAACCTCACCATTGCGCTTTGAAAGCTTTGCATTGTCCTGACCCATAACAAATGGAAGGTGAGCAAAGACTGGGTAATCCTCAAGCTTGACGCCCATTGCTTGGTAAACACGGATCTGGCGAGGTGTTGATGAGAGTAAATCTTCTCCACGCAGCACATGGGTTACCTTCATCAAGATGTCATCGACCGCAACTGCAAGTGTGTACAAAGGCGATCCATCTGCGCGAACCAAAACAAAGTCAGGAACAAAGTTGTGATCAAAGGTCACATCTCCGCGGATTAAATCGGTGAAGGTCGTGCTGCCATCAGGCATACGCATACGCACTACCGCCCCGCGGCCTTCCGCCTTATATCCAGCGATTTGTTCAGGGGTTAGATCACGGCAATGTCCGTTGTAACCAGGTGCAACATTGGCTTTGCGTTGTGCTTCACGAACAGCTTCTAACTCATCTGGTGAGCAGTAGCAGTGGTAGGCATCCTTTTGATCTAGAAACTTTTGCGCCCACTGTGCATAGATATCTAAACGTTGTGATTGCAGGTATGGACCATTTTCGCCGCCAACCTCTGGACCCTCATCCCAATCAAGACCAAGCCATTTCAAGGTATCGATCGCTGCGTTGATGTACTCATCTGTTACGCGGGTTGTATCGGTGTCTTCAATACGGAACAAGAAGGTTCCACCTGTGTGACGTGCATAAGCCCAATCAAAAAGCGCTGTGCGGATGTTTCCGACGTGCAGATCTCCAGTTGGAGATGGCGCGAAGCGAACCTTTACTTTCTTGCTCATTACTTTGCACTCACCTTGTTAGTTAGTTCGCCGAGTCCTTCAATAGCCATTGTTGCCTTTTCGCCGGCGACCATTGGGCCGATTCCAGCTGGTGTTCCGGTCAAGATAATGTCACCTGGCAACAGGGTCATGACACGAGAAACAAAGTTAACAATTGTTGGAACATCAAAGATCATGTCGCTGATCTGTGCAGATTGCTTTACTTCGCCGGCAATAGTTGCGGTGATCTTTTGTGTGCCCGGAATAAAGTCGGTATCAACCCATGGACCAATTGGGCAGAAGGTGTCAAAGCCCTTTGCACGGGTCCATTGACCATCTTTTTTCTGCAAATCACGAGCGGTTACATCATTTGCGATTGTGTATCCAAAGATCACATCGTTGACGCGTTCTACCGGAACATCTTTGCAAATTCTGCCAATAACAATCGCAAGCTCTGCTTCATGATCAATTCGCTCTGACATTTCTGGCCACACGATTGTGTCATTAGGACCGATTACAGATGTATTTGGCTTTAAGAAAATGATTGGCTCTTCTGGAACTACCCCACCCATTTCAGCTGCGTGATCGGCGTAGTTTTTGCCGACACAGACAACCTTTGATCTAGGAATGATCGGGGCTAATAGGCGAACCTTGTTGAGTTCGATCTTGGCAGCGGTCTTTTGGATACCTGAGTAAATCGGATCTCCGCTGATGATGCTGATAGTTGCATCATCTTCTAGGACGCCAAAGAGTGGATCTTGGCCTAAGCCAGCGTCTGGACCGGGAGTAAATCGAACAATGCGCATTGTTCAATTCTATCGTTACTCGGCGTCCTCAATCTCCTCGGCAAGGCGTTCAACTAAAACTGATGAGATTCTGCGACGGCGGCCTTGTGGGCGCTCTGAAGTAATTGCCCAGCCCTCCCACGAGATTGTCGATCCAGCGATTGGAACACGGCCGAGCTTTTGCGCCATTAATCCACCAACGCTATCGATATCTTCATAATCGCTTTTTTCAATTTCAATCTTTAACTCATCAGCTAAATCTTCAATGTGCAAGGATGCTTTAGCGCGAGCCTTATCTGGGGTGAGCCAGGTGAACTCATCATCGCCGTCATCAAACTCATCTTCAATTTCGCCGACAATCTCTTCGATGATGTCTTCGATAGTAATGATTCCAGCGGTTCCGCCGTACTCATCAACCACGATCGCAAGGTGAATCTGATTCTTTTGCATCTCTTTGAGCAAATCATCAGCCATCTTGATTTCAGGAACAAAGTTGGCAGGACGCATGTGCTTTTCAATGGTCTCTGATTGCTCTGCCTCGTGGTGATCCAAGACTCGCTTGGCAAGGTCTTTTACATAAACAATTCCGACGATGTTATCGATGCTGTCGCCGATAACTGGAATACGGGAATAACCGCTGCGAAGTGCAAGAGATAAACCTTGACGCAGAGTCTTATCCTTTTCTACCCACACCATGTCGGTACGCGGAACCATAAGTTCGCGAACCAAGGTGTCTCCAAGTTCAAATACTGAGTGAATCATCTCGTGCTCATCAGATTCCACAAGACCGCGCTCGTGTGCTTGGTCTACTAGGTCGCGCAGCTCTGCTTCAGATGTAAATGGACCAGAACGAAAACCCTTACCTGGGGTCAAAGCATTTCCGACTGTAATCAGCAGCTTTGTAACTGGGCCCAATAAGAAAGCCATCCCGTAGGCAACGATAATTCCGTAACGCGCGTACTTGTGTGGTTGTTGCTTACCCAAAGTACGAGGCCCAACTCCAACAACTACAAATGACAGAACAACCATGATTGCAACGGTCAACGCCATCGCCTGAGCAGATGAGTAGTTGCGAAGCAGAATCACCGCAAGTAGAACAGTCGCGGTAAATTCGCAAAGCTTACGAACAAGCAGAATCACATTTAGGTAGCGAGCAGGTTGAAGGCTGTATTTGCGAAGCAAGGCTGCCCCGCGCTTGCCTTCGAGCTCTTCAATCACAACGCGAGAGATAGAAGTTAACGCTGATTCGCTGGCGGCAAGAAATCCTGCAAAAACAAGCAGGGCGATGATGCTGACTATTGCTATCGGACTCATGATCTCTTTTCCCAGTCGGAGACGATTTTTTCCTGAAGCTCAAACATTATTTTCTCATCTGCCTTATCGGCATGGTCGTAGCCAATGATGTGCAGCAAACCATGTATGGCCAAAATAAAAATCTCGTGCTCAGTTGAATGTCCTTGTGCCAACGCTTGAGCAGCTGCAACTACTGGGCTAATGACTATGTCCCCCAGGGTTACAACCTCACCTGGCTCTTCTGGCATATCCATTGGAAATGACAAAACATCGGTAGTTCCGGGCTCATCCATCCATTTAATGTGCAACTCGGTCATGTAATCATCTTCGACAAATGAGATATTCAAATCGCACTCTGGGTTTAGATCCAACGCATTCATTGCGTGTGTCATCAGGGAGACCATTTCAGTGGTTGGAACTAGCTGCCCTGAAGTATTAGTAACTTCAATTGTCATTTATTGCCGAATCGGACGCAATGCTTGTCGTTGTTCATCAAATTTGTCATAAGCCTTAACAATGTCGCCAATCAAACGGTGGCGAACAACATCTTCAGCGGTTAGTTCTAGGAATGCGATGTCATCAATATCTTTCAGAATATCTCGGATTACGCGCAGTCCTGAGTTTTGGCCATTAGGTAAATCGATCTGAGTCACATCGCCTGTAACAACCATCTTCGAGCCAAAGCCAAGACGAGTTAAGAACATCTTCATTTGTTCTGGGGTTGTGTTTTGAGCTTCATCCAAGATAACAAAGGCATCATTTAATGTACGCCCACGCATATATGCAAGAGGTGCAACTTCGATTACGCCAGATTGCATTAAGCGCGGAATCGAATCAATATCGATCATGTCATGCAGCGCATCAAACAATGGGCGCAGATATGGATCAATCTTTTCGCTCAATGTTCCGGGCAAGAAACCTAGGTGCTCCCCTGCTTCAACTGCAGGACGGGTCAGGATAATTCTGTTGATCTTCTTTGCATTAAGTGCAGCAACAGCCATAGCCATTGCTAAGTAAGTCTTGCCTGTACCAGCGGGTCCAATTCCAAAGGTGATTGTGTGATCTTCAATCGCATCAACGTAACGCTTCTGGTTTGCAGTCTTTGGGCGGATCGTTCTGCCACGGTTGCTGACAATATTTAGAGACATTACCTCTGCTGGATGATCAACAGGCTTGTGCTCCAACATCTCGATGGCACGGGTAACAGCATCAACATTCAAAATATTGCCGCTGCGAATAACAACCATCAGCTCGCCAAAGAGGTTTTCTAAGCGTGTGCAATCTGCATGGGGACCGCGAAGAGTGATTTCATTTCCGCGAACGGTGATGTTGACCGAAGGAAATGCCGCTTCGATTGTTCGTAGATTGTCATCATGCGGACCAACGACAGCAACCATCGGAATGGCGTTAGGTACGGTGATTAGCGTTCGCTCCATATGAGGGTAAATCTATCTTTAACCGGGTGGCCATGCCATTGGGCGCCCGCCCAATAGATGCAGGTGAGCGTGGAAAACACTCTGACCAGCCTCAGCACCGGTGTTAAAAACGGTTCGATACCCATTGAGGCCCCGATCGGTGGCGATCTGATCTGCTGCCAAGAAAAGGTCGGCGGTGATGGTGGCGCTATTGCGTGCAACCCCAACGGCGTTTTCAGTGTGCAAGGTAGGTATCAATAAAACATGTGTGGGTGCCTGCGGATTTAAATCATTAAATGCAACAACATTTTCATTGCGAAAAACAATATCGGCAGGGATTTCACCTTCAATGATCTTACAGAAGATGCAGTTGGGATCTAAAGCCACGTAATTACCATACCTTCAAAAGCGCAGAAACTGCAGAAACCGCTGCGATTCCAGCATGTGCCGAACGCAAAATTGGGCGGCCCATCAAAGCAACCTTTGCACCCGCTGCCTCGAAGGCTGCAAGCTCCTCATCGGTTAAGCCACCTTCGGGTCCAATGATGATCAAAAGATGCGCAACATTGTGAGATGAGATTTGTTCAGAAAGTTTTTGTGTAGCGCTCTCGTGAAAAGCAATCGCTAAATCACTGATTTGAATCGCTTCGCAAATCTGCGCAGTTGTAGCCAACTCTGTAACTTCAGGGATTCGAAAACGTCGAGATTGCTTACTTGCCTCGCGCGCAGTGATAGCAAACTTATCTGTGCCTTTACCGATACTGCGACTTGCTGCCCACGGAACAATACGATCAACGCCCGCTTCAGTTAATAGCTCAATCGCCTCTTTTGAACGATCTCCCTTTGGCAGCGCCTGAACAACTGTGATCGTTGTTGCTAGCGCTTCCTGGAAACCGGTTTCAATAACTTGAACCTGCATCGATTTCTTTGATACCTCAATCGCCTTTACCTGCGACCAAGCACCATGACCATCGCTGAGAATGAACTCTGCGCCAGCTTGCATTCTCAGCACACGAATTGCATGGTTAGCATCCTCATTTGAGAATTCGTAGTGACCACCGACTGTTGTTGGCAGATCATCTACGAAAAAGAGTGTGAACATTACTTGTTAAACACTCCCTTGATCTTGCTGAAGATCGAACCATCTTGACCCTTGACATGGGCATCACTGGATTTTTCTCCACGCAGATCAGCAAATTTACGCAGCAGCGTCTCTTCCTCTTTACTCAACTTTGTTGGTGTATGAACCTCTACATGAACAATTAAGTCGCCGCGATCTCCGCGACGCAGACGGGTCATTCCCTTGCTCTTAACCACAATAGGTGTTCCGCTCTGTGTTCCAGGCTTTATCTGAATATCTACCGGACCATCGAGAGATTCAACTGTGACAGTTGTACCCAATGATGCAGCAACCATGCTGATATCTAAGGACATGTGCAAGTTGTCTCCATCGCGAACTAAATACTCGTGAGGTTCTTCTACGATTTCAACGTAAAGATCACCAGCTGGGCCACCGCCTGCGCCAACTTCTCCGCGTCCTGTCATCTGAATTCTGTTTCCAGTTTCGACACCGGCAGGAATCTTTACTTCAATTGTTTGACGACTTCTGACACGTCCTTCACCTGCGCATTCGCGGCAAGGGCTCTTAATGACACTTCCATATCCATTGCATGTATTACATGGACGAGAAGTCATAACCTGGCCAATAACTGAGCGAACAACCTGTTGAGTTTCTCCGCGGCCCTTACAGACCAAACACATCTCTGGGTGATCGCCATCTTGGCAACCAGTACCAGTGCACTTAGGGCAAACAACAGCTGAATCAACGGTGATCTCTCGCTCTGTTCCAAAGCATGCTTCATTGAGATCAACTTGCATACGGATTAATGAGTCTTGACCTGCACGTGTGCGAGGTCGTGGACCGCGAGAGCCACCGCCACCAAAGAATGCATCCATGATGTCGCTAAAGCCGCCACCAAAGTTTGCTCCACCAAATCCCCCACCAAAACCGCTGCCACCCATGTCATAGCTTTGACGCTTTTGTGGATCACTTAAAACATCGTAAGCCTCGGTAACCTCTTTAAACTTTTCTTGGGTATGAGGATCAGGGTTTACATCTGGATGCAGTTCGCGAGCAAGTTTGCGGTAAGCCTTTTTAATCTCATCTGCGGTTGCACCTTTGGTAACACCTAAGGTCTCGTAATGATCTGCCACTTATGCACCTTCACTTATGAATCGTCCGACATAACGTGCAACGGCATCAACAGCCGCCATCGATCCTGCGTAATCCATACGAGTTGGCCCCATGACTCCCAAGCCACCCAGTGGTGAGTTTGCAAGGCCGTAACCAACTGTGACTAGCGAAGTTGTCTGAAGGCTTGCATCAGATTGCTCGCTACCGATTCGAACATTGACGGTCGAGTTAGCTTCATTGAGCAACTTCATCAAAACAACTTGCTCCTCTAACGCTTCAAGAATTGGTGAAAGAGTTAAACCTAGATCTTCAGCAGAACGTGCCAAATTAGCTGTTCCTGAAATCGCCATCTTGTCGCGGTTATGTTGTTCTCCCAAAATTGGATAGGTAACAACAGCAACCTGCTTGGTGATATCTGCCAATAACTTTGCAGATTTTCTTAATAGCTCTTCTAGATCACTTGATCCTTCAAGAAAGGTTTCAATTGCGCGGCGCTCTGGTGTCGATAAAGGCTTAACTGTTGCCAACTTGTCGACGAAAACACGATATCCGCGATCTGTAGGAATACGTCCTGCGCTTGTATGAGGTTGGGTAATCAACCCCTCATCTTCAAGGACTGCCATCTCATTTCGAATCGTGGCAGGTGAGATCCCAAGCCCATGGCGTTCTGCGATCGCCTTTGAACCGACAGGCTCTTGGGTCGCAACGTACTCATCGACAATTGCGCGGAGGATTTCTAGACGACGTGATGACATTTGTGCCTAGGGTACTAGATTGTTATTTCTCGCACGATTCGATCTGCGATCAGACGGCCCGCTGGGCTCAAAATGATGCGATCTTCCTGCAACTGAACAAAACCATTCTCACGATAGACCGCTAAAACCTCTAGCTGATGCGGCTCTAGTAGCTCAATCTGTAAACCATCGCGCATGCGAATTCCAAGCAAAATTGATTCATCTTTAATCTGTTCGGCGGTTAATTGTTCGCTGTCTAGAATTGGAGTTTCTCCTGCAAAAAGCTTTTGCTTATATGTCGTTGGGTGCTTCACATTCCAGAAACGCTTTGCACCAACATGTGAGTGCGCTCCAGGTCCTAGCCCCCACCAATTCTTGTTCTCCCAGTATGCAATGTTGTGTCGGCATTGATGTCCTGGCTTTGACCAGTTTGATAGCTCGTACCAGGTTAATCCCTTGGCTTCACACATCTGATCGACCAGCAAATACATATCCGCCATCAAATCATCATTGGGCATTGTTAGATCACCGCGCTTGATTTGAGCCGCAAGCTTTGTTCCGGTTTCAACAATTAAGGCATATGCGCTGATGTGGTCGATATCTAGCGATAACGCGCTTTCAACGGTTTCACGCCAATCATCTAAGGATTCGCCTGGAGTTCCGTAGATCAAATCTACGCTGATTGATTTAAAGCCTGCTGCGCGAGCCATGGTGATTGCTTTTTCAACATTTGCTGGATTGTGGGTGCGATCAAGTGCGGCAAGTACATGTGGCTTTGCTGATTGCATTCCAAAGGAGATTCGGTTGAAACCAACCGCTAGATAGTTTGCAAGCTTTTCTGCTGTTACTGAATCAGGGTTTGCCTCTAAGGTAATTTCGCAATCTGGGGTTAAACCATTGCGAGCCTTGATCGCTGCGATTACCCGACCCAGGTCATCTGCAGGTAGTAGCGATGGAGTTCCGCCACCAAAGAAGATTGTTGGAACTTCATCGGTAGGGGCTGCCTCTAATTCACGCAAAACCGCATCGATGTAATCATTACTAACGATCTCTAGGGTTGCACCATCTTGAAGCTCGCTAGGTGTGTAGGTATTAAAGTCGCAGTAACCGCATCGCTTGATGCAGTACGGAATATGTACATAAAAAGAGAGCGTCATTGCCCTGCTTTACGCGCAGCCTTAATCTGTTCGATATCCGCATCGGTGGCAAGGGCTGCTACGAATGCCTCCTGTGGAACTTCAACACGTCCCACCATCTTCATGCGCTTCTTACCCTCTTTTTGCTTTTCCAAAAGCTTACGTTTACGTGAAATATCTCCACCGTAACACTTAGCTAAAACATCCTTACGGATCGCACGAATACTTTCGCGAGCGATGATGCGAGCACCAATAGCTGCCTGAATAGGAACCTCAAACTGTTGACGAGGAATTAGCTCGCGAAGTTTTCCGGTCATCATTACGCCATATGCGTACGCCTTGTCGCGGTGAACAATTGCGCTAAATGCATCAACAGCTTCACCCTGTAACAAGATATCGACCTTTACCAAGTTGCCCTCGGCATCGCCCTTTTCTTCGTAATCTAAAGATGCATAACCCTTGGTGCGGCTTTTCAGTTGATCAAAGAAGTCAAAAACAATTTCAGCAAGTGGCAGGTCATAACGGATCTCTACGCGATCTTCAGAGATGTAATCCATACCTAGCAATGTGCCGCGACGATCTTGGCAAAGCTCCATGATTGTTCCAATGAACTCTGATGGCGCAAGAATCGTTGACTTAACAATTGGCTCAAAAACCGCAGCAACCTTTCCATCTGGGAACTCTGATGGGTTGGTAACGCGAACCTGCTTTCCATCCTCCATGTTGACGTTGTAGACAACGTTAGGAGCTGTAGAAATAAGGTTAAGTTTGTGTTCACGCTCTAGACGTTCGCGCACGATCTCCATGTGCAGCAATCCCAAGAAACCACAGCGGAAACCGAAACCAAGTGCTGCAGAGCTTTCTGGCTCGTAGACAAGGGCGGCATCGTTGAGCTGTAACTTATCTAGCGCTTCGCGAAGAATTGGAAAATCTGCACCATCTAATGGAAACAGACCTGAAAAAACCATTGGCTTTGGATCTTTGTAACCAGACAAAGCCTCTTTAGTTGGGTTGTTATAGGTGGTAACTGTGTCGCCTACACGAGATTGACGAACATCCTTCACACCGGTGATTAGGTAGCCTACCTCGCCTACTCCAAGCCCCTTTGATGCGATTGGTTCAGGAGAAATAACGCCGACTTCTAGCGCCTCGTGACGAACACCAGTTGAAAACATCTGGATCTGTTCACGTGGTGATAAGTGTCCATCGACTACGCGAACATAGGTAACAACGCCGCGGTATGAGTCGTACACAGAGTCAAAGATAAGTGCGCGAGCTGGTGCGTTTGCATCGCCAACTGGTGCAGGGATTTGAGCGACGATCTGGTCCAGTAATTCTGCAACGCCATCGCCTGTTTTTCCAGAAACTCGCAAGCAATCTTCTGGTTGGCAACCGATTAGCTTTGCAAGCTCTGCTGCAAACTTTTCAGGTTGTGCGTTAGGTAGATCGATCTTATTAAGAACAGGAATAATTGTTAG
>JACCDV010928134.1_pt1 | contig 10526 bp, 8 predicted proteins | sample 7446131 | NCBI WGS metagenome assembly JACCDV01 (sample SAMN15323448, study PRJNA562643) | freshwater metagenome | isolation source: river surface water | place: USA:Blue River Watershed | collected 2017-08-17
AGATTTAAATTCAAACTGTACACCATGAATCTCGATATTCCCACCATCAACAGTAGGATGGTCTCTAGTGTCCAGAAAAGAGAAGTAATGTGGAACATAATTGAACCTGGCGACCCCTTCGATATTCGGAAGTACATTTATTTTCACTCAGGTCCATGATTGCCAAACTGCCCGGACAAAAAAACTTTATGGGAGACCATCTTTAGTTAGTCTGCCTCCTCCAGGCAGCAGAAATCGAGAGACTGTGTTAATATCTCGATGAATATAAGCTCAAGTATTACTTTGACTATTTAGGTTTCGTGAAGTGGAACGCCGTGAGCTCGACCGACACTCTTACTAGGTCCAAATCAAAGAGCTCACTTTACGTATTTCAGATGAAGGAAACCTAAAGGGTGAGAACTTGAAGTTAAGAGAGTTTCTACGGAAGCAATCAGTAAGAATGATGAGATGTAGACATAATTTGAGGAGTTAAAGAAGAAGCAAACCAGCAATCCTTACGAGGCAGAGTTTGTCCGCAAATACTAGGAGTCCCTAAGACAGGTGGAAATTTACATGCGTGATAATTAAACACTCAAAGACAGTCTCAATAAGTTAAGACAAGAGTATCAACAAACACTCAATCTTAAATCGCTTTAAATAGATGAATTACAGCGAAGGCTAAGATAGTCTTCAGCCCAATCGGGCAAAAATGAAGCATACTACAAACTTTAAATTGAATACAAAAAGCTGTAGTTTGAAAATAAACGCATCAGATAAATAAACGATACCAAAAATAGATAAATTTAGGAGTTGCAAAATAAATCCAAGCAGATCATATACGAGCTTTAAGAAAAGTCAGCCCAAATCCGTCAGCTATCAAATGCTCCAGGCACCATTAAAGAGTATTAAAATAGATTCATTCTTCTAGGCCAATAAATCGAAAGACTTAACTTTGTGCTGAGAGAAAAGTCAAATGAGATTAGTGAGCTAACTGTAAAATACCGAAGTATCGAATAAGAAAGAAGAAGACAGAATGAATATATTTCTTAGCTTTAAACAAGAAAGATACAAGTGGAGGAATCCTATCGCAAATTACAGTTTACAATGGAAACATCTGTCAACGTAAATGCTCTTGATGAAAGCAGGTCTATCATTAAAAACTACTAAGCCAATATGGAAAAGCTAAGCTTGGAAATTTAACGGTTGAATAATGTGCTCAGGAAGAAACTAGCGTAACTTTAAGAAGCCAGCAGAAGGATTGCATAATTTTAATATTAGATTCGCAAAGGTAATGAAACAAGAAGGTAGGTGTAAGAATTTAGATTGAAATTCAGCTAATTCAATCGCAAAATGGCTTAATACTAAAATAGGATAGCAATTAGCAGTCAGTAGATCGAAAGATTGAGCCAAACCCTAAAAAGGAAGTCAGAGTAAGCAAGTTCATATGAGCAACAACTTAGAACAAGGACCTCTGAACTATAGTCATCACAGCAACAATATTACAATCTCTAAATAGAATACAAATCCCAGATCAAATATATTAGTGAAAACTATGAAAGTAAGATCATTGAGCTTGATAGGGAAAACCAAATGAATAAATCAAAAGTAGAGGAATACAGCATCATTAACTCTAAAAACTACCAGTCAGAGTTCGATAGGTTGGGTCTCATTATTACCAATAAGAGTGCATAGATAGAGAGACTGCAGGCTGATTTGATGAACTATCGTCAACGTGACAGTTTTGCCTCAGTTTAAAGACAGAGAATAGTTCAATATGAGGCATAAATTAATAACTACAGACAAGACAATGACCAGCTTAGACAAAACCTTAACAGATATGAGTAAAAAATTGTATAGCTTTCCAATTAGATTAAACGACTCAGCCTCCTTTTGGAAAAGAGCAGTAACTCATCCCCTTCAAAACAAACAGAGTTGATATAAGCAAAGAGGATAGGTGAATATTAAAACAAAATTGCTATTTTAAGCCAGTAGATTTAAAGGCTCAACGACAGTCTCCGAGCAAGGGAAAATAAAATAAGATTATACTAGCAGGAGTTTTAGTCTCTCAGAAGAAAACACTAAGAACAATTGTAAATTACTATCACAGAATTTAGGAGAAAGGAAGCCCAAACCTATTCATAAGTTGATCGACTCAAGGAAGAGCTCAGGGTTGTCCAACAAAACTTGAGTCGCAAAAGTTCAGATAACCAACTTCACTCGACCCTCAACAAGGAAAACGAAATGAAGATTAAGCAGCTTTATGAAGAAAATAATCAGCTAACTCGAGTCATCAACGAACAATAGCATCAGCTGACTGTTCTTTCTCACGAAATTTAAAGAATCAATGGAGTGCTCAAGCTCAAAATTGAAGCCATAGAATCTCTGGAGCAAAAACTAAGGAATACAGGGAGATAATCAGATGATCTGAGGAAAAAGATAGTTTAGTACGAAAATAAAATTGCCCTTCTTGCCCAGGAAAACGAAAGGATTAAGAGTAGTTATCAGCTTAACTCTCAATTCTAGATCGAAAACTATAAACGAAAGACGGCAGAGCAAGAGAAAAGAATAAGCTAGATGGAAGGATATATCAGATAGACTGAGAGTAAATATCGTTCTAATGAGCAACAGACAAGAACTTACTAGCAGCAGATCAGATCAAGCTATCAGGAAGTGTAAACCCTTAGGTCGTCGCTCAACGAAAGCAATAGAAAGTATAGTGACTATTAAAATAAGATTGGCCTTCTTAGTCAAGAAATATAGAGACTTAATTAAGTGCTTTAAAGGTTTAATAATGAAAATCAGTAGTTCAGACGCAAACTTTTTGAGGCAGAACAACTTAGATCAGGATTTGCTGCACTCGAAGAGAGACTTTCAAGGGCTGCCCAAGAGAATTAAGATCTAAGGAAAAAACTTAATGAAGGACATCAGTCAAAGACCAAGCTTAACCAAGACTACTAGCTAAGGATAAGACAACTTTCAACTGAAAAATAACAGCAATTCCGTCAGTTCCAGTAGCAATAGACCAAAATATCATATCTTGTTCAATAAATATAGCATTTGAATACAGTTGGTAGAGACAGAGGAGAAGAAATATCTTCCCTTCAACTGAAAATTCGATCGATGGGGCAAGAAAATGAGGGTCTTAGTCGAAAGCTTCAGGAGTTTAGCCTGGCTAATCGTAAAATAGCAGATTACGATAATAAGATTGCTTTGCTAAGTCAAGAAATATAACGCCTTAACAATATTTTGAAGACAAAAATGGACTAGATTAGTACATTTGAGAAAAAATGCTATTCTTACTAAGTATAAATAAACAATTACCAAAGAAGGATCGGAGATTTGTAAAACAATGTTGCCCGGGAACTTCAAACTAAAAACAGCTATCTGTCCAAGTAGAATGAGGAGCTAAAAATAAAGCTAAAGCAGCTTTCTGCCGAAATATCAAGAATACCCGACATTTAGAATAAGTTTGCTCTTACTCTTGGATAGGTTGAGCGATTGAATAACGCACTTAGGGCTAAAGTGGAAGAAATCAACTCCCAGACCAATAAGATTAAGTCGTTGGAACAAGAGCTAGAAAGGATCAAAAGAAGGAACTAGGAGTTAGAAAATACTATGCATCGCGAACTCAGGAATCAATCCTCAGTCTTCGAGCAAAGAATATCACAGCTTTCAGAGTAAAACTAAGGATTTAGAAAAAATCTAAGGGAGCTCTCAGACATCAATCGAAGAATTCCATAACTGTAAAATAATATCGGAATTTTGAGTGCAGAGATTCAAAGACTCAACGACGTTTTGGCAAAATATAACAAGGAAATAGTCCCATCACTTGAGGATAAAATTCGAGTCATTTCACAAGAAAATGAAGAGTGGAGAAGAAAATACAGCGAATTGATTGAAGTAAATAAAACAAACCAATAACTCGGTGGGAGATTAAGGATAGTGACCCAATAGAATGAACAAAATGCTCGAAGAGTACAGTAATACGAGACTAGGATGTCTCAAATATCAGGCGAAATATAAAGATTGAACACTGTCCTAAGAACTAAGATACAATAAATTAGTAACCTTTAAACTGCGCTCAAGCAGACCCAAGGTGAAAACTAGCAATATAATAAGAAACTTCGTGAAGTCTCATAGACTGTCAGAAGACTTCCTTAGTACTAATCCAAAATCAGCATTCTCAGTCAGGAAATTGAAAGACTCAACACAGTAATCAAATCTAGGACAGAATAAATCAATAACTCAGAAAACAAGTTGCGTAGGTTCGAGCACTAGTTTGAAACTCTACAAAGAAAACTGGCTGACCAGGAAAATTCGCTGAGTGAGCAAAAGAAATATAGAGGAAATCTCTAACAAAAACTTAATGCTTTGAATGGTTAAAATGAAGAAATGCGCAGAGCTATAAGGGAACTTTCTGATTCCAATCGACGTCTGGCAGAGTATGAAAGCAGAATAACCCTGTTAAGCCAATAAGTTTAACGCTTGAATGGAAACCTAAAGATGAAATCTGACTAATTAGTGGCTTCCTAAAATATGCTCCGAAACCTTCGTAAAGAAGCAGAAGCTAAAATAAATAGTATCTCAACTGAGCTGGAAGAGTATCGCAGGAAAGCTAGCGAAAGCATGAGTTCGCAGGCAACAAGACTCGCTGAATATGAAGGCAAGATGGTGATTCTAAGTAAGGAGATTGAAAGATTGAACATTGTGCTCAAAGAAACTGCTTATGAGTTATAAGGAAGTCAAAATAAGTAAAGGCAATGCCTACAATAAATATAGAGGCTCAACAATACACTTCGTCTAAAAGTGGAGGAAACGATGAGATGGGAGCAAGCCAACGGAGAACTCAAGATAAAGCTTCGGTCCTTCTAATAGAACTTCAACAACCTCAGTGCCTAGTATGAAAAGCTTAAGAACCAACATAGCATACTTACTTAGGAATATAAGAAATCTAACCAACACCTTGTTTAATATGAGCAGAGGTAATCTTATTATAATATAGCATTAATAAACTCTATCAATAGTTCGAAAGACTGCAAAGCATCATTCAGACTTTGAAGAAGGAGAATTATGAGCTTAAAGTTAAGCTTCAAGAAGCTGGCAACTTGGTTGAAAAGGTAATATTAATATGACTTAGAATAGAGTTTTAAGTGCAGAAATCGATCGATTGGTTAAACTCTTAGAGCAACAAACCATCGATCTCTAAGAACTACGCCTCTCCCTCAGTGACCAAGCTGCCCTGCAAAGACGCATCAATTAATATATGGCTTTGTTGGTGATTCTGTTTGCAGAAATATAAAGCTTAAGAAAAAGAGTTAAGGAAACCGAAATATAAATCGAAAGTGTGCGAAGGTCAAGTTTAGCACCATTCAAAGTCTGATTCATTTCATAACATTCTTGCATTCAATAATATTTTATCGAAGATAAATGCTGAGTTGACTTATATATCATCTTCTTTGCTGTTGTGGCTGCTGTTGTTGTTGTTGGATCAAAGTAAGCATGCGAACTTCAATACCTCGAAGTCCTTACCTCTTTTACTGGATTATTTATTGTAATTTAGACAGCCTTTATTTGACGAGTGCAATTTTGCGATTGTAGAACTATGCTGCTTCTTTGGCAGACCTCTCCACGAAGAATCCAGCTCCGTACTCTACTAAATAGACTTTGTCTTTCTTGATAATATGAAACAAACGTTTTGCTGGTGGTTGAGATATCCCTGGATATAGAGCGAGTTGGAAAGAGGCATCAAGATCTCCTCATTATCCTTGCATTATTCGATGGCTCGGATTGAACGCTTCCCCTCTTCGTATTTTTCTAAGGCAAAGCGAAGCTGGTTTAGAGATTGGCCGAGAGTGGTGATTTAGCTTTAGAACCCTTGCTTTAGCTGATAGAGCTCTTGGGGGGAAAACTGCTAAATATTCTTTTGCTGTTGCTGTGTCATCAACTTATCAAAAGTGAAGATTTATATATATTCAAATCACAAATCAATATTTTCTTATTTAATAGATTTTGCATAATCAACAACAAGTATGTGGATATATCTCATCTTAGCAGTGGCCATAATTCTAGCTGTTGCCTACCTCTATGGAACGTTCGACTCAGTTGTCATCTATAAAGATAAATTGAATTCCCCCCATCTCATGTACTATCCTTTTGAGGGAAGAAATGATTAGTTATCGGCACAGTTTTAAAAGATTAAGAAAGATGCATCTTCACATTTTATCCTTACTAACAATCTATTTAGAATCTACTATTCAGACCCTTTGCAGTCCATATGCAAGTGCGTCATCGGCTTTGAAGTAAACGCAGGAGAATTTAATAAGGCGGATTAGTTTTTAGCCAAAAATGAATCGTACAAGCTGGCAAATTTAAAAAGTACAAGATATGTGGGGTGCACCCTTCCATATTTAAACTAAATTTCATTTATATTTAACGTCAAGAAAATAAAAGACTTCTTGGAAATCCTTAACTAAAATAAGATTGAAAGGGCCAGACTGCTTATCTAGCGCTTCAACTTCTCCCCCCTTATACTGAAAACTGTGGAAATTATAAATCCAGTTGATAACTAAAAACAATGGAGTTAGCTTTGATTTGTCTTGCTTCTGATATATCTTAATTATTTATTAATCAATTAATTACCTGAAAGAAACATACCTAACAGCACATAGAGCAAGTATATACATTTGAAACATCCTAGTTCTTGTCACCAGAAACAGAGATTTTAGAACTCGAATTCTAATTTCCTTTGACCACGTCAAGCCATTAATCAAATCATTAATAATCAAAGATTCTGAAAAATTAAGTCGCTTTGCACTCCATTGCACAAATACAAAAGAAAATCAACATATTTTGAATAATAGAGCTGTGGCTGCTTTCAAAGAAATTTCATTCGTATATATGAAGAGCGACTGGTCAATCATATACACGATAGCCCTGATTTCATAAATATAAAGGCTTGTAAAAAAAATGTTATTCAAAGTGTATAGGTGCCTAAGAATAAATTCATTTAGAAAGCTAAACCGATCGTTTATTGAAGGAAAAGGCAGAAAGCTTATTAAATCAATATTAAAACAAAAAAATATGTGAAAGAAGTCAAGGACTTGCAAATACGAAGGAATATGTTCATTTAAAGTGACTGAAAATACAATAAATAATATTACTCGAGGTCCAATGTCAATTTTGTATTAAATTTAAGTAGAAATAAAATTTTTGGGATTGAGAATTACGATGATTGTGATTTGCTATAATTAAGTAGTTAAAATCTGAAAGTAGCATAATAAGCTAAAACCATCTTAACAATATAAAAAAATATTATTGTTATGGTAATTATACGAATTCCCCTATACTTTTGCTACAATTTATTTACATATAACTCTTTATCATCACAATTTTGCACAATTATAATTGATCGACTTCATCATAACCATTTTTTTCTCTTTTTATCTTATCTTCGATTACGTAAAACTTAATCATATAGAAAAAAATACTCATAACCATCTAACCATCAAAAAACAAAATTCATATTCCTCAAAAGTAAATCTTGGAAGCTTTTTTCTATTACAATGATCGGCTTTAGGTAAAATGATAAAAATAAATATTGTTAAGCGAACTTATGAGAAATTAGCCTATAGTCCTATTCATGCTGCATGAATAAAGCGCTGGTAAGGCTAAGACCTGATAAGAATGGAGTTTCGAGCGATTATTAATAAGAACGCTAATTAATTAATCAATATAATAAAAAAAAACATATAAAATCCTAAATTCTTGCGATGAATCCTAACAAATTTATCATTAAGCTCATAGAAATGATGAATGTAAGCATAAATATATTTAGTAATTTCCTCAAATAATAAACTGGTCCTTTGATGGACAAGAAATGGAGATTTTCGATATATAAAAATTTTAGGGTCAAGTCTATACCAAATATTTTACTACTAAAAACTATAAGTCGTTCGTTCGTCAAGTAAATATCCTTTAATTGAGCTAAACATGTATAATTTTAGAAGGATTTCTAAAGGGAAAAATTCGGCAAGCTTTAAGCATTAATAGTTCAAAAGAGGGAATTAAGCATATTTTTAGAACATTAGAAGACGTAAACAGAAGAACAAGTCCATAAAAGTTGATCTTCTTCAAGGTACTCCTATTGTTGAAGAAACACACTCACTTTGTGACTTGACTATGGCTGACAGCTAGCTCTTTTCGATTATTGAGCAGATAAAGATGATTATTTCATAGAGAGGTCTGCCCTTGATTATCCATTTGTAAAAGCTCCTCAAAGCTGCCTAAACAATTTCTTCATCTCGAACCAGCTCAAAATAGTAATTTTAGTGCAAATCAATCAAAAGCTTGAGACAATATGCTTCCATATGCCATATGGAACGTACCCTTAAGTAAAATAGCTTCGCTCTGGGAAATTAATAATAAGAGTCACACTTATAGGATAGCTAAAATTCTATATTTTGATTCACTGTGCAAATATTACTATTATACACTATTAAGAGTTATTATTTTTATCTTTTTAAGCCCCTGCAATTAAAAATCCCATAATGAGGAGGCCAGCCAAAAATTATTCCTTTGAACTCTTGAACTAGCCTCATCGCCCATCAAAATCATAACAACTGAAGCCATATGAAAAATTTAACCTATTATATGGAAAAATTTATAACTAATGCTGACGAAGAAGATATAAAATGTTAAAGCAAATATTAATACCCTTCTTTACGATTAAAGAATCGTATTAGATGATAAAAAATAGGATGAGAAATTATTTGTTTTATCAATATAACTCATATAGAGAGGTATTACTCTTTGTCTTTGTAAACTCGATTAAAAAAGATTATTGATTTAATATTGACTTCCATTCAAAGTTAGGAGTGTATATGCTGTCTTTTTAGCGTGAGGCACATAGAGTTAGAGTATGTTAGGATCTATGTAGATATCATTTATATTGATGCATAATCCAGCTACTAAATAAAGTCATATTTGCTCAATAGATGGCAACTTAAGCCCAATACTTAGTCAATATAAGCCTCAATCGAGTGCCTGAAGGGTAGAGATAAACGACTAGGGATCTAACAATGTTGAGATGACGAAAATTATTAAATAAGCGATAAAACAAAGGTGTATTTAGACCCAAAAACACTATAAGAAAGTCTGGTTGATTGAAGACTCAGAGTTTAGGTAAAGAAAGTTATTAATAATAAGACCACTATTAATTATCATTAAATGATAGCTTATAATAAATGATAAATATTTAGTGCAAAGCTGCTGAGATGGAAATTTGTCTAAACTAAAAAAGTTTGATAGGGAGTCTTCAGAAAAATATAATCCTTCGATAATATAATTACAAAACTTAACGATTAAAGGTAAAAGCTTAATTGCAATAAAACAGAGATGAAAAAAGCAAGGGCAAAGTAATATGATGTCTATATGATATAAACATAATGAATAAAGTTTTCTTACATAATGAAATGGCCATTCACTATTATAAGGTTTATTCATATGGTTTTAGAGCGAACAATAGAGTTTTAGCTAGTCCCTTCAATACATATCATCATTATTCCTTTATAGTATCCCTTTCGTAGCAAAATCATATGCCTTTTGGGTTTAGTTATTATTTCCTCTTTTCTTATTGACTTATTCCGATAGTACAAGTTATTCTCTTTACTTTTTGCTCAGATCAAACTTTAAGAACATTGTTACATCCTTTCTGGTTGCTGTGAATAAGGTTTTTATCTATGAAGGATTTTGATAAAAATACAGGCTTTATGATTATAGTTAACAAAGGAAACAAATATGGGATAAGAATTATCAACGTCTTTTCTCAATTGATGTGGATGGGAGTCTTAAGAATTAAAGAGCAAAAGTTTTATCGTGCCAAAGGACTTCGTTTTAATTCAAAACTTGGAGTTGATTTATATAATTAAAAACTATTCCAAAATAATTTCCAAATAATCATTATGAATACCAATAAATTTATCGTCAAATTAATTTCTATGATGAGAGTAAGTTATTCTTTATTAAGGAATTCCCCTAAATACTCAATTGGTCTAAAGACGGCCAAGAAATGGAAATTTTTGATATATAAAAATTTTAGTCATAAGTCCATCCCAAATATTTCACTTCGACCAATTATCAATCATTCTTGAGGCAAGTACCTTTGAATTTATTGCAGTTGAATATGTACAGCTTCAAGAAAATGTCAAAACGGAAAAACTCAGTTAGTTTTAGGCATTTAATATTCAAAAAAGGCAATTAAGCGTAGTTTTAGCAAATAAAACGAAAGCAAAGGTAGTTCAAAACCAAAAAATTAACCTAAAACCGTCCTAAAAGAACCATATAAAGAGCGAGAATTAATTTGAGTATTATAGACGATAAATCCCCCTTATAAACATCTATAAAATAACTTCCCCGTTGCATACAATAAACAATCGCCCTAATTAAAAAATAGATGCCTCCAAGTGGACTGAACCTGATTTAAAGACTCTAGACTCTGTTGATGGCAAGCCATAAAAAAGATCCCTAATTTTAAAACTCTAATTCTTCTA
>JACCDV010819795.1_pt1 | contig 10524 bp, 9 predicted proteins | sample 7446131 | NCBI WGS metagenome assembly JACCDV01 (sample SAMN15323448, study PRJNA562643) | freshwater metagenome | isolation source: river surface water | place: USA:Blue River Watershed | collected 2017-08-17
AACGTGGATCTTAATGAAGCTGATATTGCTCAAAACGCTGCTGATATTGCTTTCTTGCAAAACGGTGGTATCTCTCTAGCATTTGCTGGTGAAATTACAGGTTTTCTGAATGGTGCAATAATTAATGGTGTTGCGATGTATGACAAAGAGCTCTCAGAAGCTAATGGAGGAGTGTTTACCCCTGGTGCTGGTAATGAAACTATTACGAACGCTGATACTCTGCATTCTGCATTACAAAAAGTGGCTGGTAACATCGATCTGAATGAAGCTAGCATCGCTTCGCATGCGACAACTTTATCTACCCATACTACTAATATTGCGGCTAATGCTCAGAATATAACTGATTTAGCGAATGGTGATGATGCTTTCAGTCAGGTTACTATTGCTCAGAGTGGTAACTCTGATGTTCTGCTTACTAATAATAATGGCTACTTAGAAATTAATGGTTTAAGAGTAATTACTATGAACCAGATTCCTGGTATAGATCCAATTGAAGCAATTAACGTTGCTAATGGAACGCCAGCTGTCGCTAGCGTGGATTATACCGATGTTGATGGTAATGGAACAGCGGCTGTGCGTATTAAACTTACTTCTGATAAAGTCGGCGGTAGTACTGTTACTCTAAATCTTGGCACCGTAGGTCCAGATCTAGTTCCAACTTCTTATGTCATCAATGGTGTTGAGACTAACTTTGGTACAGTTCCAGATTCTCTAGGAGATGCTTTCACTGTGCCAGATCAAGATTATAAAGTTTATGTAACTGGTAATAAAGTGCGTGTTGTTAACGTTGATCCATTTAGTGGATTATTGGGCGGCACTAGTTATAGTAAGAAAACCATTAGAGCCACATATAGTGCCTTTACTGATTAGGTTACAATAGTAGTGTGCCTAAAACAGAAACCCTAAACTCATATTTCGGCGCCTATGGTGGTCAGTATGTACCGGAAACTCTAATGCCAGCTCTGCAGGAGTTCGAGCAAGCTTTTATTAAATACAGTAAGGACCCTGAGTTCAAAAAAGAACTCAATGATTATTTGCAGAATTATGTCGGTAGAGCTACGCCGCTTTACTTAGCGCGTAGACTTTCTGCAACTTTAGGTAAGGGAGTGAAGGTCTATCTTAAACGTGAAGATCTTAATCATACAGGTGCGCATAAAATTAATAACGCTATCGCTCAAGCTTTATTAGCTAAGCGTCTGGGCAAGCAATATATTATTGCTGAGACTGGCGCTGGTCAGCATGGAGTGGCTACGGCTACAGCTTGCGCCTTACTAGGGCTTAAAGCTAAAGTTTTTATGGGTGAGGTTGATATCGCTAGGCAAGCACCAAACGTAGCGAGGATGCAGCTTCTAGGAGCTGAAGTGATTCCAGTTAAATCTGGTACTCGCACGCTTAAAGACGCGACCTCAGAAGCTATACGTTACTGGGTAACTAACGTCGAGAGCACTCATTATATTATTGGTAGCGCTGTTGGTCCGCACCCTTATCCGACCGTGGTGCGTGAGTTCCAGAAAATTATCGGTGAAGAATGCCATGAACAGATTATGCAAGCTGAAGGACGTTTGCCAGATTATGTTCTAGCTTGTGTTGGTGGTGGCTCTAATGCCATTGGTATGTTCTATCCTTTTATCAATAGCAGCGCTAAACTCATTGGCATAGAAGCTGCTGGTTGTGGCATTGATACAGAGCAGCACGCAGCTCCACTGGCTAAGGGAAAGCCCGGAGTATTGCACGGCTCTAAAAGTTATTTATTGCAGGACGAATACGGGCAAGTGCAAGAAGCACATAGTATCTCAGCTGGCTTAGATTACCCAGGCATAGGTCCAGAGCATAGCTATCTTAAAGATAGTGGTTTGGCTACTTACGTCTCAGTGACTGACGCTGAGGCTGTAGCAGCTTTCAAGCAGCTCTGCTTGTTAGAAGGTATTATCCCAGCACTAGAGTCATCACACGCCTTAGCTTACTTGCCTAGGTTAGTGGCTAGTGATACTAAGCGTGAGCTGGTTATAGCTCTATGCTTATCAGGACGTGGTGATAAGGACTTAAAGCAAATACTAGAGTGCAACTAATATTGTGCACTCATGACGTCAAGCGCAAAAAGGTGACTTACGTCACCTTTTTGCTATTATAAATTAATCAATGTTTGCAGTATCTCGTTAGCCGCCGAGAAACTCTTAGCATTAGCTTGAAGTCCTCTTTGGAATGCGATTAACTGTGCGAATTGATCAGCCAGATTCACGTTAGAACTCTCAAGAGCACCAGAAACTAGTGTGGTTCCAGCGATAGATGGAGCACTAGAGTTGAATGGTCCACCAAGCACACTGATAGCAGCTTGGCCAGAGTTAGCTGATTGAGTGTAAGCATTATGACCCTTGGTGTTAAGACCATCTGGGTTAGTGAAGTTGACCATGATCAAGCGAGATACTTTTTGTTCTCCGCCATCAGCGCTACGCATAACTACAGTTCCGTCACCGTTGATGGTGTACTCAGTAGATTCTGCTTCAATGCTAGTGTCGGCTACGTTGAAGAATGACGGCACTTTAATAGGAGCCATTAAAGAACGCACGTTAGCTGTAGTTAAGAACTCAATATCTTTAACACCAACAGTAATGTCAGTGGTAGCTTGAGTTGTGTCATCTGAACCACCAAAAGTGATTTTGTCAGACGTTGCATCAGAATCGTTGTAACGAACGTTTGCGAAAGCATCTTCTAATGAAGTCACGCCAACTTTCAATCTGATTCTTAATTGTAATTTGTCGTTTGGATCACTAGTGCTAACCATAGTAAAAGTTAGGACGTTATCAGAGTTGGTTACGTTAGTATCTACTTTTACTTCAAAAGTATCAGCACCTTGAACGTAAGAGAAAACCATTTTACCGTCTGCGTTCTGAGTAATCTCAAGATCACCTGGTGTACCAGTATCAACGCTTGTATTGTCGATAAGATCACCTCTAACACTTATCTCTGATACTTTAGTAGCATCGAAAGCCGGATCTGAACCATCGGTATTAGTATAGGTTGGAGTTGGTACATCTAAGTTGCCCGCTGTTGTGTTGCCATCGGTAGCTAATACAGTAGGAGTATCAACAGGACCCACGGCTTGGTCAGAGAAGTAAGTTATAGCTGAGTATCCAGAAACATAATTATTCTTACCAGTCTCTGAGTCATAGAGGTTCATACCTAGAACTTTATAACCCAATTGAGTTACTAGATCACCTTGAGAATCTAAAGTAAAATGTCCATCACGAGTATATTCAATAGATGAATATGAACCGTCTGCTTGAGCATCTGGACTGATAGCGAAGAAGCCGCTACCTTGGATAGCAAGGTCACTCACTACTCCAGTTTGTCTTACAGCACCTTGAGCGAAGTTAGTACTAACAGAACTTAGAACGTTACCAGAACCTACTTCCATCGGGTTGCGACCACCGATAGTTAGCGAAGGACCAGTTGAAGACTGCAACACTGTACCAGTTTGCTGCTGGAAGGTTACGGATTCAGACTTGTACGCCGTGGTATTCACGTTGGCGATGTTGTTAGAAATCACAGATATAGCATTTTGCTGTGATGTGATTGCTCCCGATGCTGTAAATAATGCTGGTGTTGGCATAATGTTCTCCTAAAATCTTTTAACTTGCTAATCCTAATGTTGTTTGTGCGATCTGATTGTCTGTGTCTGCTGCTTTTGAAACTGCTTGATATGATCTTTGCAGAGCAACTAGGTTTACTAGAGAAGTGCTGAGATCTACGTTAGATTGCTCAAGGCTTCCAGCAATTAAAGTAGTAGCAGCTAATGAAGTACCTATACCTAAAGCTGTACCAAATTCAACTTGACCAGAGTTGGCTGTTTCTCTATAAAGGTTCTGTCCTATACTTTCAAGACCTGCTGGGTTAGAAAAATTAACTAATTGTATTTGATCTAGTAATTCAAATGCTGCTTCGGCATCTTCTCCACGTTGAATTAGAATTTCACCATTGGCATTGATTTGTACTTGAGTAGCATCACTAGGAATAGTTATGCGTGAAGCACCAACTGACATTAGATAGTTGCCCGATGGATCTACTAAATTATGGTCAGCATCGAAACCAAAACTACCTGAGCGAGTATAGCGCACATCACCAGCTCCGTTCTCTACAGCAAACAAACCGTTTCCATTAAGAGCTAGATCTAATCCAGAACTAGTAGCTTTAAGTGGTCCTTGTTTGAAGTTAGTATTAATTGCACCAACAATAGAACCAGAAAAAGTAGTTTGTCCGCGCATAGTGCTCATTACACTTTCAAAGCTTGCATTTTTTTCTTTGTAAGCTTGAGTATTGATGTTAGCGATGTTATTTGCAACTACGTCAATGGCCGTCTGAATGTTTTTCAGAGTAGAGCCAGCGACTTTTATGCTTTCAATTGCCATTTGTGTTTAGGAACCTTCTCAGAGTCCTTGTCCCTCTTATGTGAAATTTTTGTGAATAAAACACTCCGTGCAATTACGGATATTCTAGGGACTAAATACGCTATAGGCCTTAATTCTTGAAGATTTTATAGTAAAACACCTAGTACTCTTGCTAGTAGTCCACCAACTAGTAGAGCCAGAATCCATGAACTAAACCAAATGGCTGAGGCGGTTGCCAGGTTCTTTTCCTTGATCATTACCGCTACGGTAGCTATGCAAGGCACAAATAAAGTAAGAACTACGCAAGCAGTTACAGTCTGAACTGCTGTCATCGGGATACTTAGTAAGCCAAAAGCACCAAAATCTCGGCGTATCATACCAAGTATGAAACTAATTGTCACTGCTGGCGGCAGTAAAAGCACATTGCTAACTAATGGTTTGATTGCATTAATAATATAAATCAAAGAACCGCTTACTTGTAATAACCCCACTGCTAAAGCAGCTAAAAAGAAAGCTGGCGTTGCTTCATTCATGAATACAGAAGTGCGCGAATAGGTTTTTTTCCAGATATTTTGCAAGCTCGGTAAGCGCATCGGTGGAATATCAGAAATAAAATCGCCAGATTTACCCGGGATTAGTTTGTTCATGATGGTTCCAGTAAGACTGAAAATGATAACTAAAGTGCCAGTCCAAACTAGCCAAGGTGTGATGCCACCGACTCGCATTAGTAGTCCTTGTATAACTCCTAATTGAGCGCTGCAAGGGATGCTAAGCCCCAAAAGGGTCATGGTAATTAGCTTCTCCTTGTCGTTCTTAAGCAGTCTGGTCGTTACTGTCGCCATCGTCACGCAGCCACCACCTAAGATTAGTGGGATAATCGCGCGTCCGTTCATACCTAAACCTGAAAGTATGCCGTCAGCTAACACTGCTAGCCTCGGTAAATAACCACTATCTTCTAATAGAGCTAGTCCAAGATAGAAACCAAAAACCAATGGTAGTAATAAGCCATAAAGATAGGTAATGGTTAAAGTGAGCAAGCCATAGTCACCGGCAATAATAGTACCGATAGCAGTTTTAAGATCTATATCTTCAAGTACATCACCTCTAGCAACCGGCAGCACTAAGCTAGTGAGATTCCTAACCATAGGTTCGTAGTATTTATTGAAGAAACCTTTTTCGATCATGTCCACTACCGTGCCGGCTATAAAATTGCCCAAGAATAGATAGAGGAAGAGGTAGAGAATTAAAGCTGCGGTGATAGTACCAAATATTGGATTGAGCAGTAATCTACCCAAGAAATCTCTTTTAGAGAAGCTTACTTTAGAAATAGCGCGCTCTACTAATTCGTTTACTTCTAGGCGGCGTTGACGATATATTTCTTCGCGTAATTTGGGCTCAGATTCAGCCATCGCTAGAGCCTCAGATCTAGTTAAAGCCTCTCCCTCAAAGCGTTTCAGCTTCTCGCTAACAGCAGTAGAAACAGTACCAGTTTTAAAGGATAATATATTATTTGTTTGCGGATAATAGGTGGATAATATAGCTTCTTTAACTTTGTCTAAGTTGATATGCTGAGTAGCGACGGTGCTAATAATATTTACGCCAAGTTCTTTGCTTAAAAGCTCGGTGTTAATTTCCAGTTTGCGGCTATTAGCTTCATCGATCTGGTTAATCACTAGAATCATCGGCTTACCCATATCAGCAAGCTGACGGCTAAGAAATAAATCACGACCGAGACTTAGAGCAGAAGCTACGTTAATAATGAGATCAGCACTCATAACGTATTGCTTGGTGGCACGCTCCTCATCATTAGTATCCGAGATGCCATAAACCCCAGGAGTGTCTGTAATTTCGAATTCAAGCTCAGAATTGTCTTTTATGCGGGCGCGTGAAATTTCTATGGTGGTGCCTGGATAATTACTAACATCGACATAGATACCAGTCAGGTAATTAAAAATCACCGACTTGCCAACATTAGGATTCCCTACTAGGGCTACCCTAATTGCTTTTTTCGATGTTAATGTGCTTGCAGTATTCATTACCTATAGCTGTTTCTTGCAATCCTTTCTGTACTACAGTAGGCCCGCCTGGGATGCTAGCTATGCACAGCACTTTATCGCCCTCACAAAAACCAAGTCTTATCAGGTCGGTTCTTATATCATCGGGGATACTGACTAATACGCAGCTTTCTCCTGCTTTGAGCTTACTGAGAATCATTTGCAATTATATTATTGCATAATGATAAATAGTTTGTCACAGTCCTCAGTCCACTCCCAAGTCGCCAAATGTTGCGTTACAGATATGCCGGTATGTCGGCGTATGTTCAATATTAATTTGGCGCTTGGTTATACTGAGGATTTTTACGCTCTAGTCTCTTTGGCTAAGAAACATGATAAATCTATGGAAGAGATGTTTGATTTTGCTTTTGACTATGTAAAGGCGCGCGAGTGTTTCCGTAAAGAGTGGGTCAAAATGCAAGATCCTAGTGAGTGTCCTTTGCCTAATGATTGTTTAATGGATAAATGTTTTAAAACAAAAGTTAATGAAAAAACTACTTAATAAAGAAGAAGCTGCAAGACTATTTGCTGATCTGCGCAGTGCGGGCAAAACAATAGTTGCTACTAATGGTTGTTTTGATATTTTGCATGTCGGACATAGCCGCTATCTAAGCAAATCTCGCGAGCTGGGAGATCTGTTAGTAGTAGGGCTTAATTCTGATTCTGGTGTGCGCCGGCTTAAAGGTGCAAGCAGACCTCTGAATAATGAACAAGATAGGGCTGAATTGTTGCTTGCTTTAAACTCGGTAGATTTTGTAGTGATTTTTGAAGAGGATGATGCTTCAGAGTTTCTTAAGCTAGTTAAACCCCATATCTACACTAAGGGCGGCGATTATGATTTAAGTACCTTGCCTGAAGCTAGCACAGCTACGGCACTTGGCACTAAAATAGTCTTAGTGGAACTCATTGAAGGTAAATCAAGCACAAATATAATCAAGCAAATTAAATGATAATAAGGTTAATCACTCTATTATTGATGCTATTAATGCAAGTGGGAGTCTTAGCAGTAGACGAACCTATATTTGAAGCAAATATTAGTGCAGCTGAGATTCCGCTTGATGAGACGATTACTTTAACTATTACGGTTAGAGCCAATAGTATAGGTAAACTAAGATTTCCTGTTGAGACCGAGGATTTTGTTGTGGCGGCTCAAAGTGAATCTACTAATATCAAAATAGTTAATGGAGCAAGATCGCAGCAACATCGTATAACTTTAATGATAGCTCCTAAGCATCTTGGTAAATTTACCTTACCTTCCGCCGCTATAGACGCGGGAGGCTTTACCCATACCAGTGATCCAGTGACTATTAATGTACTGGCAGCGCGAAACCCCGCGGCGTCTCCAGTTGCCAGTCCGGCTTCTAGTCCAGTTGCTAGATCAAGCAGTTCAGCATCTCCTGTTAATAAGCAGCTAGGATCTAAAGTTTTTGCTAGGTTATCGGCTTCTAATGTTAGCCCTTATGTGGGTGAACAAATTAAACTTAAAATGCGCATTTATCATCAGGGTAATGTTAAGCGCATAGATTTTAATAATGGTGCTTTTAGCTTTGATAATTTCTTGCAAGAGAAAATCGATGGTGGCACTGAAGGCGAAGAAACTATCGATGGTGTCAAATATTACTACTATGAGATGGCAAGCATACTTTATCCAGTGAAAGCAGGGCGCACAGTTATTCCAGTACAGAATTTAAAAGTCACTGTTGTCGATGTTGATGCTATGAGAGCTAGAGCCTTTGATCCTTTTGCTCAATTAGTAGCTAGGTCTTTTGAGTCTGAGCAACAAATTAGTTCTAATGAACTCCTTGTCAATGTACGTAATTTGCCAAGCCCAGCACCTAAGGGCTTTAGCGGCTACGTAGGTACTCTATCCTTAAGTTCACAATTGGATAAAACTAGTGTCGAAGAAGGCACGGCAGCTATGTTGACGATGGTTGCAACTGGCACTGGTAATGCCAAAGCTTTAGTTCTAGATTTAGTACCTAAGTCTAATCAATATACAATTTTTGAAGATAAGAAAAATATCAACGCTAGTGTTAGTGGTGGCATTAAGAGCTTTAGATTAACAGAACGTAAAGCAATTATCCCTAAGCGTAGCGGAAAGTTAACTATAGATCTAGCACCATTGATTTATTTCAATCCGAGTAGCCAGCGTTATGAAACTATTTCAGGGCGTAAATTAGACTTGGATGTAGTGGTTAGTACTGGCGCTAATAATGATGAATCGAAAGTTGAGTTTGATAATGCTGAGCATGAAGAAGCCAAATTGGAACTTATGTCTGTTGCGAATACTAAGATACTCAGTAGTCGTAAGCCTTTTGTTGTACCGCTTTGGTTAATGTTTGGTTTGATAATTTTGCTTAATGCGGTTTATGTGTTTATGGGACTGCGCGGACATCTGGCTAGATTAACTGAGTCGCAGCTTGGTGCTGTGAGCTTCAATAAGACAATTAAGTTGGTCAAAGAAGCTAATTCCATAGACGAGCTAACAGTTCTACTTAAAGAACTTGTTACTAAGCTTAAGCTTGAAACAGAATCTACAAATGCGTTTTTTGCTCATACTGATCAGTTGCTTTATAGCGGACTAACTGAAGGGCGATTGGAAGAGGTTAAGACTAGGGCTTTAGAATTAATCGAGGAGTTGAAGCATAATGCCAAGTAAATCACAATTAGATTATGCTCAAAAGCTCTACCTCAATGGCGACTATGCCCAAGCAGCAGAGGGTTTCGCTGCTATGGCTAGGCAAGAAGCTAGTAACCCCTATCTGCTAATTAATACTGGTAACGCTTATTATCGCAGTGGCGACTACGGTAAAGCTTTAGCTAAATATTACCAAGCTAAAAAATATATTCCAAGAGATAAAGACCTCAATCATAATATGCAAATGTTATTGGATGAGCTTAAGCTCGAGCAGCCAGCAATGCTGGGCTACGGCTATATGACTTTATTTGAGTCGTTTCTGTTTTTATTATTAGCCAATATATTATTTATTTTTAGAAGAAGGTTTTTGCCTAAAACGGCCTTGCGTTATTTAATGATAGTGATTTTTAGTTTTAGTGTTTTAAATTTTCTTTTTATCGCTAATAATCAAGAAATGAAAAAGCATGCTGTTGTTGTGACAGCCACTCATGCTCGCTCTGGTAATAGTGAGCAGTTCCCAGAGTTATTTGAACTATTATCAGGACAGATAGTAGAATTAGTGGGTAGTGATGAGGGTTGGTCTGAATTAAGCCTCGCTGATAAACGAGGTTGGGTTAGCAATAGCGAAGTAGTGACTATATAATGTAGTGGTGAATCAAAAATTCCCTGACAATTTTTTATGGGGCGCAGCTACCGCCGCTTACCAGATTGAAGGTCACCCAGACGAGATTAAACATAGACTATCAGATTGGTCGCGCTGGAATGGCGTTATGAAACCTACCGGTAAAGGTCTAGCTGTTAAGCATATAGAACATCTAGATGAAGACATCGCTCTAATTAAAAATCTCAATCTTGGTGCTTATAGATTTTCTTTTAATTGGGCGACTTTGCATCGTGGTCCTGGGGCTTTTGATAAAGAGACTATTGCCTTCTATAAATCATTATTAGCGAAACTAAAACCGGTTAAAGCCTACGCAACTATAGTACATTTCACTTTGCCGCATTGGCTTGCTAAAAATGGTGGTTGGCAGAATCCCGAGACTGCGCGTGAGTATGCTAATTACACGCAGATGCTGGTTGATGAGTTTGGCGATTCGATCTCGCATTGGATTACACTTAATGAACCTAATATTTTTCTTTGGTTCGGTTATGAGAGCGGCATCTGGCCGCCTGGCTACAAGAATGCTTGGGACCGCTATCTGACTGCTTTTCAGGGTATGCTTACGGGGCACAAGCTAGCCTACGAACTAATTAAAGCCCAGTACCCGCATACTCCAGTGGGCTTCGCGCAGAATTTATATCATTTCGAAGCCGAAGATGAGCTTGGCGCTATTGGTAAATATCTGCGCTCGCAAATTCATAACTATGCTTTTATCGAAGCGGCTGCAGAGATGGGTGCGCTGGATTTTCTCGGTGTTAACTACTACACTCGCTTCAAATATAAATT
>JACCDV010146732.1_pt1 | contig 10523 bp, 8 predicted proteins | sample 7446131 | NCBI WGS metagenome assembly JACCDV01 (sample SAMN15323448, study PRJNA562643) | freshwater metagenome | isolation source: river surface water | place: USA:Blue River Watershed | collected 2017-08-17
AATCACGATGAGCGGGCCGTTCACCGAACGGATCGCCTGCGCCATGGCGTCGAGGGTGGTCGCCTTGGAGTCGTTGATCCAGGCAACGCCGCCGCGTGTGGCGATCAACTCGCACCGGTGAGCGGGCGGAGTGTAGTCGCCGACGGCGGAAGCCATCCGGGCGGGATCGGCACCGATCGCGATCCCGGCGCCGAAAGCCGCCATGAGATTGGCGGCATTGTGGGGTCCGCGCAGCCGTGTTGCAGAAAGATCGAGCAGGAAGTTTCCCCGGTGCAGGATCCTTGTCCCCGCTTCCAGCGTGAGATCGGCGGAGGGATCGGTCGTACTGAAGGTGATCCTCCGTGCCTTCAGATCGGGAAAATCATCCCCTTGGGGAACCACCGCCCAGTCCCCCGAGGTCTGGTTCATGAAGATCCGGAGCTTCGCATCGCGATATTCCTTCATCGAGGGGTAGCGGTCGAGATGGTTGGGGGTGAGGTTGAGCCACAGCGCAACCTTGGGATGGAAGGTGCGTGTGGTCTCAAGTTGGAAGGAGCTGACCTCGGCAACCAGCACGTCCCATTCCTCGCCCGAGGCCACCAACTCCGACATGGGGTTCCGATGTTGCCGCAGGAGGCGGCGCGATAACCCGCACCCAGGAGCATCCGCGTCGTGAGCTCGGTCGTGGTCGTCTTTCCGTTGCTCCCGGTGATGGCGATCACGGGGCACTTGCAAAGAGAGAACGCCAGCTCGAGTTCCCCGATGAGGGGAACGCCGCGGGAGGTGAGATTGACGACCATCGGCGCGGTCTCCTCGATCCCGGGGCTTAGGACGGCCAGATCATGCCGCCCGGACTCCGACAAGGCTTTCTTGCCTGTGAGTACCGCGGCACCCTCCCCTTCGAGCAGCCCGGCGCGCTCGGAGAGAAGGCCCGACTCCCCCTCGTCCAGAACGGTGACGGTAGCCCCGCTGCGCAGCAGCAGACGCGAGGCGGCAAGACCGCTCCGACCTAGGCCGAGCACCGAGATCTTTTTGCCTGCGTAGGGAGTGTTCATGACGGGGCCTAGGGCGGATCAGCGAAGCTTGAGGGTGGCGATGCCGAGCAGTCCGAGAACGATGGCCATGATCCAGAAGCGGACGGTGACCGTGTTCTCCTTCCATCCGGAGAGCTCGAAGTGATGGTGCAGGGGCGACATCTTGAAGATCCGCCTTCCGGTGAGCTTGAAGCTGGCGACCTGAAGGATCACCGAGAGAGCCTCGGCGACAAAGACGCCGCCGACGATTGCGAGGAGGAGTTCCTGCTTGCAGCAGATGGCCAGCACCCCGAGAAGACCACCGATGGCGAGCGAGCCGGTGTCGCCCATGAAGACCTTCGCGGGATGGCAGTTCCACCAGAGAAATCCGAGCGCCGCGCCGGCCAGGGCAAGACTCACCACGGCCAACTCGCCGGAATGGGCGTAATAGGGAATCTGCAGGTAGGAGGCCGTTTTGTAGTTGCCAGCAAGGTAGGTGAAGACGCCGAAGCAAGCCCCGGCCATGACGGTGCATCCGGAGGCAAGTCCGTCGAGCCCGTCGGTGAGGTTCACGGCATTGGAGCAACCGACAATGATGAGGATATAGAAAAGGTAGGTCCAGTTGCCCATGTCGAGCGCCGGCCCCTTCATGAATGGGATGTAGAGTTCCTGCGCCTGCCTGGCCAATCCCGGCGTGTGCATCAGGTACCAGGCGACACCCGCCGCCAGCAGGCACTGCAGGGCGAACTTGAGCCTGCTGCTGATGCCGTCGGAGCTTTTTTTGGCAACCTTGAGCCAGTCGTCGTAAAAACCGATCCCTCCTAGCACGACGACCGTCACGAGGCAGAGCCAGACAAAGGGATTGTCGGGACGCGCCCAGAGAATGCTGGAAACGATCACGGCACCGATGAGCAGGATGCCACCCATGGTCGGGGTCCCTTTCTTGCCGCCGTGCAGTTCGTTGAGGCGATGCACCTCCTCGGCGCTGCGGATCGGCTGCCCGAGCTTCAGCTTGACGAGGTGACGGATGAGCTTGTCGCCGAAGAGGAGGCAGAGCAGGAAGGAGGTGAGCCCGGCGAAAAGGGCCCTGAAAGAGATGTACTGGAAGACATTCAGCCCCTTGGTCACCGTGTATCCGTGGAGCAGTTCGCCGAGTTGGGAAAGGTAGTAGAGCATGGGTGAAGAACGCTGTTGTTCGGGCGGTTCAGTTGAAATTCGCGAGGACTTCCTCCATGCGGGCGCTTCTGCTGGCCTTCAGCAGGACGAGGTCACCCTCGCGGGCAAGTGAAGAGAGGAGAGCCGAGGCGGCCGCGTTGTCGGCAACGACCCTCGGATCGGCCAAACCCGCATCGCGTGCGGCGGCGGCGATCGCGGACGCCTCCTCCCCGACACAGATCAGGATGTCGAGTACGCCGGCGGCAGACCGTCCGACCCGCGCGTATCCCTCGGCGGCATGGGCCCCCAGCTCTCCCATCCGACCGAGCACGGCGATCTTTCGTCCGGCGGCAGGAACAGAGGAGAGGGTTTCCAGCGCGGCGACCATGGAGTCGGGGTTGGCGTTGTAGGTGTCATCGATCAGGATGACACCGCGTCGCTCGATGCGGCCGAGCCTTCCCGAGGTGAGTTCGATCGAGGAGAGGGCGGCGGCGCACGCCTCAAGCGGGATCCCCGAAAGGACTCCCGCGGCGACGGCAAGCAGGGCGTTACCGACCATGTGACGTCCGGGAACCGGAAGCATCGCCTCGGCACGGCCGAAATCCCCCGTGATCGTGAAGCGCGTTCCTGAAAGATCCTGCACAAGATCGGAAGCCCTGATTTCCCCCGCCCCGAATCCCACCCCGAGAATCCTTTCGGATGTCCGCGAACGCAATTCGCGGGCAAATGGGTCCTCGGCAGGAATCACCCCGTATCCGCCCGCGGAGAGACTTGCCAATAGGTCGCCTTTTTCGGCCGCAATATTTTCCCGGCTGCCGAGGTTCTCGATATGGGCGGTGCCGATGCAGGTGATGATTCCGATATTGGGACGCGCCAATCCTGCCAGTGGCGCGATCTCCCCCCGGTGATTCATCCCGATCTCCCAGACGGCCGCCTCGTCGGAGGTGTTGGCGGAGAGGATCGAGAGGGGAAGGCCGATCTGGTTATTGAGATTGCCAACTGTCGCCGTGGTCGCCATCCGGCTCCGCATCACCGACGCCGTGAAATCCTTGGTCGACGTCTTGCCGCTGCTTCCGGTGATGACAACCGAGCGAAGCTTAAGGCGGGATCTCCACGATAGGGCAAGATGCGTCAGTGCAGTCAGGGGATCTGGCGTCGTAAAGACCCCGAATCCCTTCGGAAGACCGGTCGCCGGCTCACCATCGCAGATCGCGGCGACAGCCCCCTTTGAGGCTGCTTCCCCCACGAAATGATTGCCATCAAAGTTCCCGCCGCGTAGAGCCACATAGAGGTCTCCCTTGGAAATCGTCCTCGTATCCTTGGAAACACGGTAAACAAGCGCCTCCGGATCACCCGCCAGCAGCGTGGTCCGGCTCATGGCTGAGATCTCCGAGAGCGTCAGCGGGTCCATGATCAACGCACCTCGGTGAGCGGCCTTTCGGCCATGGCCCTTGCCGTGACCGAGACATCGTCGAAGGGGATCCTTCCCTCGGCCGTCTCCTGATAGGTTTCATGGCCCTTCCCCGCCACCAGAATGATATCGCCTGCACCCGCAAGCGAGACGGCACGCCTGATCGCCGAGGTCCTGTCGGCAAAGGCCTCGTGGGCTCCGCCTCGGAATCCCGCTTTCGCCTCGGCGATGATGTCCAGCGGATCCTCGTTTCTGGGATTGTCGGATGTAAGGATCACGAGATCGGATTCCTGTTCCGCTGCCGCGGCCATGAGCGGTCTTTTGGTCCGGTCACGGTCGCCGCCGCATCCGAAGACGGTGATGATCCTTGAGGGGGAGAGTTGTCTCAGCGAACGAAGGACGTTGAGCAGTGCGTCGGGGGTGTGCGCATAATCGACAAACGCCTGGAAGTTCCTCCTCCCCGGAACGCGCTCGAGCCTTCCGGGCACTTGGGGCGTGGTGGCCACCGCGGTAACGGCGCGGCGCAACTCCACGCCCATGGAGGAAACGGCCGCAAGGGCGGCGAGCGTGTTGTAGACGTTGAAGATTCCTATCAGGGGAGAACGGACCAGATAACTCCTCCCTTTGGCTTCCAGGCAGAAGGTCGTTCCTGTGGCTACGTTACGGATATTGCTCGCTCGGAAGGCGCAGTTGCTGCCCTGGCCGTAGGTGATGACGGGAACCCCCGTGACACGGTCCAGGAGCCGCCGGCCGTAACGGTCGTCGGCATTGATGATTGCCCTGCCCTTTTTCGCTTTCTGCGAGGCCAGCATCGAGAAGAGAAGACTTTTTGCCTCAAAGTACGCCTCCATCGTCCCGTGGTAATCGAGATGGTCCTGCGTCAGGTTGGTAAAGATGGCCGCGTCAAATTCCATCCCTCGGACGCGCTGCTGGACAAGCGCATGACTCGAGACCTCGAGCGCGGCGGCCTTGAAGCCACCATCTCTCATCCCGGCAAGCATTTCCTGAAGATCAATCGATTCGGGAGTGGTGCGCGACGCGGGCATCGTGACTCCCGGGAGGATATACTCCACCGTCCCGATGAGTCCGCAGGCACGTCCCGCCGCACTGCAGAGGTGACGGATGATCCATGCGGTGGTCGTCTTCCCGTTGGTTCCGGTGACACCGGCCACGGCCAGTGAGGAAGAGGGCATGCCGTGAAATGCCGCCGCCAGATCGGCCATGGCGCCGCGTGCATCGGGCACACGCACAACCGTTGCGTCCATCCCCGGCAAATCCGTGTCCGTAACAATCCCGACAGCACCTCTGGCAACGGCCTCCCCGGCATGAAGGGCGCCGTTCTCGCGTGTTCCGGGCAGTGCGAAAAAGAGATCACCCGCGGAAACTTTCCTGGAATCGCAGGCCAATTTCCCCACGAGCACATCCTCCCTGCCGATCACTGAGATCACGGGTGTGTGCCGGATCAGCGATCCCAGCGTGAAGGGGTTCTCGGCGGTGTTCATTGCTTCTCCAAGGAAAGTGATGACTGTGCCAGCGAGTCGCCCTCGGCCGGCAAGTCGAGGTATCTGGCCGCCCTGCCGCCGATCTTTGAGAAGACCGGAGCCGCCACGAGACCGCCGTAATTTGCCGCCGATCCGATCTGGGCGTCGTCGACGATGACAAGTCCCATGAGCCGTGGATTCCTCGCGGGAAGGTAACCTGCAAAGGAAACGATGTAGCGGCCGTCAAGATAGCCGCCGTGCGGGTTGAGTTTCTGGGCCGTCCCGGTCTTTCCCGCAACGGTGTAACCGTCCACTTTCGCCTGGGGAGCCGTTCCCTGCGCGCTCACGACTTTTTCGAGTGCGGCAGACACAAACTTCGCCGTCTGCGGGGTGACGACCTCGCGCAGGGGGGATGCTTCCTGAACGTTGCTCCCCTCACCCTTGCTCAGCACAAGGCGCGGTTTCATCAACTTGCCCCCGTTCGCGATCACCGACATGCCCATCACCATCTGGATGGGAGTCACCGCCACCGACTGCCCGAAGGCCATTCGTGTCTTGGTGAGCATGTCCCAACGGTGGGGCGGATTCACCATGCCGGAAATCTCCCCGTGAAGCGGGATTCCGGTTTTTTCACCGAATCCGAAACGGCGCACATAGCCGTAGTAATCGGCATCCTTCATCCGGAGCGACATCTTGGCGGATCCGATGTTGGAGGAATATTGAAGGATTTCCTCGACGCTCATGTCACTCGCCTTGTGGTGATCCTTGATCGTCTTCCCTCCGTACTGGAAAAGCCCGTTCTCGCAAAAGATACGCGTCTTTTCATCGACGATCTTGTCATTGAGGGCGGCGGCCGCGACGACGATCTTGAAAGTCGATCCCGGCTCGTACATGTCGGTGATGGCACGGTTGCGCATCTCCTCCGGTTTTGCCTCGTTGTAGCGGTTGGGATCGAAATTCGGCCTGCACGCCATGGCAAGGATCTCGCCCGTCATCGGATCGGCGATGATCGCCGAGGCGCCCACGGGCCGGTAGGTCTTCCAAGCCTCATCGACTTCCTTCTCCACGATCGCCTGAAGTCCCATGTCGATCGTGAGGCGAATGTCATCACCATGATCGGGAAGCTGTTCCTGGCCCCGGTAGACCACGATCTCCCGACCCTTGCGGTCGTGCTCGATCATGCGGAACCCCTCATGACCTGCAAGATCCTTGTCGAAGACTTTCTCAATCCCGTCGATTCCGTGGCCAGCCTTGTCGACGAAGCCAAGGACATGACAGAGCATCTCTCCGTTGGGATAATTCCTGACCGAATCCTCCTCAAGATAAAGGCCCCGGAGCTTCTCTTCCTCCATTGCCCTGATCATCGCCTGGGCCTTCTCCTCGCTCACTTCCTTGCGGATGACGATGTAGGGGCGCTTGGCCTTGACCGCGGGCTCGAGTTTTTCCTGAAGTTCCTTTTCCGTCATCCCGAGAAAGGGCGCCGCAACCCTGGCAAGGGCCTGGGCGTCCTTGATATGGGTGCCGTCGGCGGTCACGGTCCTCACAGGGATATTGACGGCCAGTTCCTCCCCGTTGCGGTCAAGGATGCGTCCCCGCCGCGCCAGAATCGGAACACGGATGGAGTGCTTGTCGGCGGCGATGCCGGAGTAGTAATCGTGCTTGGCCACCTGCAGGTCGACAAGCCTTCCCGCGAAGACCGTGAAGACAAGGACCAATAGAAGGCAGACAACGCCGATCCGGAATCCCGTGCTCCTCACCTGTTGATCGCGCGCAGGGGCGCCTCTGAGCCGAACCGGTTTTCCGGATCGCGAGAGGCGGTGCGCAATACCCCGTCCGGTTCGGCGGGAGCGGGGGGCGTGACCCTCGCGATCGCGGTGTCACGGATCTGCTCCAGCTTGATGTAACCCTCCTCCAACCTGCGCTGCAGGGCGCCGCGTGATGTCATGGCGGTGATCCTTGCCTTGAGGGCCTCGTTCCTTGCCTCCATCTCCCTGATCTCGGACTCCAGGATCCGTGTCTGGTTACCGACGGCATGCTGCTGGTTCTTGAGGTAGACAAAGAAAAGTCCCGCGATGCCGAGGATGCAGACGACAACCAGCCAGCGGGCCAGGAGATTGACCTGGATCGTGTTGGTGGCGCGGCGGCGGTTCCCCTTCATGCGGCACCTCCCTGAAGATCGGTCACACGGCGCTCGGCAACGCGCAGGCGGGCGCTCCGCGAACGCGGGTTGGCCTCGAGTTCCGAAGGCGATGCCGTCACCGAGCGCGCGGTGACGGTATCGAAGATGCGCTCGGGATTCGGACGCGGGGCAGGCCAGGTGGGATTGTCGATCTCTGCCGCCGAGTGCCTGCGGAAGAACTGCTTCACGATCCGGTCCTCGAGGGAATGGAACGTGATCACCGCAAGCCTCCCGCCGGGAGCCAGCAGCGAGGAAAAAGCGGGCAGGGCGCGCTCCAGGGAACCGATCTCGTCGTTAACCGCGATGCGCAGCGCCTGGAAAACCCTGGTCGCGGGATGACGGGGTCCCTTGCGGCCCGCGGCGATGAGATCGGCGAGTTCCAGCGTCGTGGCAAAGGGCTTTTTTTCGCGTGCCCGGACGATGCGCGCGGCGATCTGGATGGCGCGCGGTTCGTCCCCGTAAATGCGGAAGATCCGGGCAAGCTCGGAAGCCTCCGCAGTGTTCACAAGATCGGCGGCCGTCATGCCGGAATTGCCCATCCGCATGTCGAGCGGGCCCTCCCGCTGGAAGGAGAAGCCCCGTTCCGGCGTGTCCAATTGGTGGGAGGAAACGCCAAGATCGAGAAGGACCCCGTCAACGCGTCCGATTCCGAGACCCGCGAGGGCTTCCGGGGCATCCGAGAAATTCCCCTCCACCGCGGTGAACAGGGCGCCATGGGGCGCAAGGGAGGCGCGGGCATGGGCCAGCGCCTCGGGATCCCTGTCAAATGAGATAACCCGCGCCCCTTGCCCGAGCAGCAGGCCGCTATGGCCTCCCCCCCCCAGGGTCCCATCGATGATGGTGCTGCCTTGGCGGGGACGCAGGAATTCGACAACCTCGGCCGCCAGGACAGGCTCATGGCGGAAAGAGGTGTTCATGGTGAAAGGTCGGGAAAGGTTGGGGGCGTGAAAATCGGAATCGAGGTGAGCGCGGAAGAAACGGTTCAGCAGCGTTGAGTGGGGGCGTGGCATGGCATCCGTGCGCTTTAGAGACCGATCATCTCGGCGACCTTGAGGTAGGATTCCGATTCGGAGGCGCTGACCGCGGCCCAGCGTTTCGCATTCCAGATCTCGAAACGGCTGCGTCCGCCGACGAGCACGATCTCGCCCTTGAGCTTGAGTGACTCGCACTGTTCCTCGGGGAGGAGAATGCGGCCGTTGCTATCGGCACCGACCGCGCGGGCCTGACTGTAAAAATGACGGATCGCCTTCCGCTGCTCGGTGGCGGGAATGCCGCTTTGCTTGATGCTTGCCTCAATGGAATCGAATTCCTCCGGAGGCATCACCATCAGGAAATCCCCCGAGGGATGGGGAATGGAGTGGAAGTCATCCGGCCCCCCGTTCAACCACGCGGCCGGAATCGTCACGCGATTCTTCGCATCCATGGACCTCTCGAAAGTCCCGGCGTAGCTGATCGGATTCTGGGTGGGGTTGGGCATCGGTGCTTTGCAGGGAAGATAAACCACTTTCCTCCACTACGCCCCACTTTTTCCCACCAACCTAAAAAAGGGTCAACCCCAAAAAGGAGAAAGTTTCGTGATTTTTTCCACTCCCCTCACCCCGTTGCGATTTCCCCCGGGAAAAAAAGCGCCTCAACTCTTGAAAACCGAACCAGCCAGAATTGTGACGTATCGGATGTTTGTTTTGGTAAACCTGCCGATTTCTCCCCCGGATCAGCCCCTAACTTGAAAAAATCTCCCGGAACCTTTTCCCAACTTGTTCACATCCCCAAATCAGCCCCTAGGGGGTAATGCGCAGGGTAATCCGCCCTCAATCATGATTAGGCGCAGGAATTTCGGATGCCGGGCAAGGACCGAAGAATTTACCCCTAGGTTTGAAGTTTGGTTGCCGCGCAAGGCGCACGAGGAATAAGAACGCAGCCCGGCGCCTAAAGCACAGGCCCATTAGGCGGGGGGATTTTTGATGCGAGGCTAGGCGCCCCCAAGCGTTAGCCGTAGCACAACCTACGGCAAGCGCCGGGCAACAACGCGCCAATACCGGGTCGTGGGAACGGCCGGGTTAGCCTACGCGAAGCGTAGCCCGGAGGGCGCTACTCGCTTGAGCGAGAGCGGCAAAAATCCCAAGCCTTAAAAAATTAACCGGGGATGTTTTTGAGCAACTCGCTATTCGTCGGATACCGACGGATGAAGAAAAGGAGTCGCTCGATCGCCTCGATCGGCTTGTGGCCGGCGAGTCCGCGGCGGATGATGTTGATCTTGTGCATCTCCTCGGGGGTGAGAAGGAGTTCCTCGCGGCGGGTGCCGGAGAGGAAGATGTCGACGGCGGGATAGATGCGTTGATCCCCGATCTTGCGGTCGAGGACGAGCTCCATGTTGCCGGTGCCCTTGAACTCCTGGAAGATGAGGTCGTCCATGCGGCTGTTGGTCTCAATGAGCGCGGTCGCCATGATGGTGAGCGAACCGGCCTCCTCGGTGTTGCGCGCGGCCGCGAAGAGCTTGCGCGGGATCTCCATGGCGCGTGAGTCCATGCCGCCGCTCATGGTGCGGCCTCCGCCGCCCTGGGCATTGTTGAAGGCGCGCCCGATGCGGGTGAGCGAGTCCATGAGAACGAAGACATCCTTGCCCTGCTCGACGAGGCGCTTGGCCCGGTCGATGGCGATCTGCGCGATGCGGGTGTGGCTGCGGAGGTCGCTGTCGTTGGAGCTGGCGTAGAGCTCGGCCTGCGGGACGGTGCGGCGGATCTCGGTGACCTCCTCGGGACGCTCGTCGACGAGCAGGATGATGAGCCTGATCTCGGGATGGTTCTTCACCACGGCATCGGCGATGTGCTGCAGAAGCGTTGTCTTTCCGGTGCGGGGAGGGGCGACGATGAGTCCGCGCTGCCCCTTGCCCACGGGCGTCATGAGGTCCATGACGCGGGTGGTGAAGCGCTCCGGCACGGTCTCCAGCTTGATGCGCTTGTTGGGGCTGATGGTGGTCAGTTCCTCGAAGAGGGGGATGTTGACGTATTTGGCAGGGTCCTGGCCCTCGATCTCGGTGCAGCGGAAAAGCTGGATGCCACGGGGGCCGCGGCGGGTCTCCCCCTTGATGAGGACCCCGTCACGGAGGTTGTGCTGACGGATCACCTCGGGGGTGATGAAGATGTCGTTCTGCGTCGCGGCGTAGGCCCTCTTTGCCTCGCGGAGGAACCCGAATCCCTTGCCGGAAACCTCGACGATTCCCTCGGCAAAGGTGGGCTCCGGTGGTGGTCCATCCTGGACGGGGGTCTCTCCGGCGACAGGTTCCGCAAACTCGTCGGGGCCGGGGC
>JACCDV010353360.1_pt1 | contig 10521 bp, 3 predicted proteins | sample 7446131 | NCBI WGS metagenome assembly JACCDV01 (sample SAMN15323448, study PRJNA562643) | freshwater metagenome | isolation source: river surface water | place: USA:Blue River Watershed | collected 2017-08-17
CAGAGGGATACGCATGATACAAATTAATTGTTGATGTATTAGTGCCGGGATTTAATTCAATCCCTCCAGATCCAGTTGAAATAGCAGATATTGTTCCCATGGTTTGCAATGCTGAAGTCGCCGTCCATGTTCCAATACCTACATTGCCATTGGTTACAGCTAAGGCGGCTTGCGGTGTTGTGGTGCCTATACCGACGTTACCACCGATAACAGACAACTTAGCTGCAGCTCCATTCATATCAGTCCCAATACCAACATTACCATCATCTCGCAACACCAAAAGATTACTTGAAGAGCTATTTATAACCTGTAAACTCATCGTCGAATTTGTTGTCCCAGAACCTTTAATATAAAGACGAGCCGGTATTGCCGCTGTCGCAGGAGTATCAGAACCAACAATTTGCACATTTCCTCTACCTAAATTTAAACTGTTTGCATCAAGCCCAGCATCCACTACAGCGCTTTGAGCTGAATTCACAAACTGCCAATAAGGATGATTGCTATTTTGCGTTAATCCAACACTAAATACTCCCGCTTGCTCAATTCTTAGTGGTTGAATAGAACCACTAAGAATATGAAGTGCATTGGAAGGCACCCAAGTGCCGATACCCACATTACCATTCATTACAGACAAACCGGATGTAGTCGTTAATGTTGTTCCAATACCAACATTACCCGCTGAAGAAACCATCAAAACATTACCGTTACCACCCGCTGTAGCGGATAACATCAGGTATGGATCGGAAGATTGTTTGACAATTTCAAGGCTGGCGTCGGCGACCGTTGAGCCGATGCCTACGTTGCCGTCTGCTGTATTTAAGAAGGTGTTGCCGGTGACTTCTAGGGTGGCGTAGCTGGTTTGGCCAGCAACGGTTAAGGTGTCGGCCACCGCATCGCCTAGGTACACCGAGCCATCAACTTCTAAATTGCCCGTCACATACAAATCATTATTACTCGAATTATTATTAAATGTGCCAAGCCCAACCCGCACATCGCCGTTGACGTCGAGTTTGGAGCCTGGAACCAACGAACCAATACCAATATTTCCATCTTGTTGAAAATACATTGCGGTTGCACTACCTGGTTGAATTTTAATAGGTTGATTAGATGTAAGAGTAAGATGTCCAGAGACTGATGACGCACTGATTTGGTCAAGATTACCACCAAAATCAATACCACCAGACACATACATACTCCCAGACAAACCAATAGCACCCACCGATAAGTTATATGCACCTGGACTGGTCGTCCCAATCCCCACATTACCCGCTGAATTAATTACAAACGGTGAAACATCATTCTGCCCACTATCATTGATACGTAGCAGCTCCTTTGCCCCATCACCCACCACTTCCAACAACGCATGCGTCGTTCCTGTTCCAATACCTACGTTACCCCCTAAGACGGATAACCTATTATTAGCAGCTGTCCAAGTACCAATGCCCACGTTACCACTAGTTACAGCCAATGCTGTTTGCGGGGTTGTGGTGCCGATACCGACGTTGCCACCAATTACCGTTAACTTGCCATTTGATGCATTTGTGCCAATACCAACATTACCTTCTGAATCAACCCTAATTCTTTCCACTCCATTTGTTCCAAAAGCAAGATATTTTGAACCTGCAGTGTATATCGCCATATCATTTTGATATGAAAGTAATTCAACCCCGCCGGCGGGTAAACTTAAGTTTCCGGTTTCCGCTGAACCACGTTTGACAATACCAAAATAATTCGCATAAGATTCATCTGTCGCATAAAATCCTCCACCACCAGCAGAACTAAGAGCTCGTGCGGCAACAGTGCCTTTAACATTTAAATTAGCAAAACCCCAATCTTCTGGGGCTACAGTTCCAATCCCCACATTGCCGCCACTCATCACCATTAATACGTCCCCATTACCACCAGCGCTAGAGGATAACATTAGGTATGGATCTGTGCTTTGCTTGACGATTTCTAAGGACGCGTCTGCAACGGTTGAGCCGATACCTACATTGCCGTCTGCTGTATTTAAGAAGGTGTTGCCGGTGACTTCTAGGGTGGCGTAGCTGGTTTGGCCAGCGACGGTTAAGGTATCGGCGACCGCATCGCCTAAATAAACACTGCCGTCCACTTCCAAATTACCGGTCACATATAAATCATTATTGCTAGAATTATTATTAAACGTCCCCAAGCCAACCCGTACGTCGCCGTTGACGTCAAGCATTTGACTAGGCGCGCTTGAACCGATACCGACATTATTACTAACAATTAGACCATCCGTTGGTGCAGTTGTATTTGTAAAGGTTAATGAACCAACCGAAACTCCCCCAGCAATTGACAATTTACTAGCGGCCGTCCATGTCCCAATACCAACATTGCCATTGGTCACGGCTAATGCGGTTTGCGGACTGATCGTACCAATACCAACATTGCCGCCAATCACCGCTAGACGTGCCGACGGTGCGCCGGTCATCGTGGTGCCGATACCGACATTACCGGTGCCGTTGGTGCCTAAATTTGTATTGTTGGTCACCTCTAAGTTGGTGAAGGTTCCTGCCGTTGAGGCCAAGGTGCCGTAGATGGTGCCATCCACTTCCAGACTGCCCTGAATATAAACATCATTGGGTGCGGAAACATTATTATACATCGCCGCTGTAGCCGTATTGGCCACGGCAAAACCTGCACGCGGCAAGAGCGTACCAACACCCACATTACCCACCGAGGTAATCCGTACATATTCCGTACTATTAGTTAAAAACTTCAAATCCCCATTCGACGCGGCTGAAGCAGCAATTGACACCTTATTATCATCACCAAAGATTTGTGAACTGACTCCCCGCGCGCGGATATTGCCAGCTACATCCAAATCCTGACCTGGGGCTGTTGAACCGATACCCACATTACCCTGCACCAACAAACCTTCACTTGGCGCCGTAGTTGTAGTGTAGCCGCTGCCAATGGTTTGGCCATTAGCCACACTTAGTTGGCTGGAGGCATTAACCGTACCAATCCCCACATTACCCTCGACAATTAAACCCGTACTATTATTCGCCGCATTTGCTACATACGCAGCTGAACCAACCGCTACATTTCCTAACACCGCTAATTTACTCTTGGGCAGGTTGGTGCCGATCCCCACATTACCGGCACTATTAACCATCATCAAATCACCATTACCCGCAAAGGTGGTTGAAATCATGAAAAATGGGTCGGTGTTATTTTCAGCAGAACGGGTGATTTCAAGCTGGGCATCGGAGCTGGTTGAACCAATACCCACATTGCCTTGGGTTACAGCCAGGAAGGTGTCTCCAGCCGTATAAATCGTGTCAAAAATTGATGCACCTGCAATGGTAATCGTATCAGCTAAGGCATCGCCTAAATAAATATTACCGTCAACTTCCAAATTCCCGCGCACATACACATCAGCCTGACTTGACGGATGGTCAAAGGTACCAACCCCCACCCGTGTATCACCGCCAACATCAAGCCTAAAACCAGTCATTGGCGCCGCAGAACCAATCCCCACATTACCAATGCTTGTCACCACCAAAATATCCCCGGAGCCAATGGTATTTGACATTCTTAAAAACGGATTAGTGCTATTACCCAAAATCTCTAATTGAGCACTGCCCAAGGTTGTGCCGATACCAACCGTACCGCCGGTAGTATTAAATGCCGCATTCCCCGTTACCTCAATTTGATTTGCCCTGGTGCTTGCAAAATCCATCGCCCCTAAAACCTGGAAGGTATCAGCAATCGCATCGCCAAGATAAACTGAACCATCAACCTCAAGATTGCCCCGCACATACAAATCTTCACTAGCACTGCCATTATTAAACGTACCCGGAGGCCCAATAATTAAATCACCGCCAGACACCGTTAATTTCGCATTATCTGAAGTCCAGGTACCAATCCCCACATTGCCGCTAATCACAGCAAGTTTTGCTTGCGGAGTGGCAGTGCCGATACCTACATTACCGACAAAAACATCATTACCAGCACCGTCGGGAGTGGCGTAAGCCATCTGCGGATAAAAAGGCAAGGAAAGAATGAAGAAAATAAAGAAATTAAAAAGGCGCTTAGCCATAAATGAAAGACGACCGCTAATAATATATAGATACTATAAGGATATTAGTTTTATTATCGCTTAGATGTGCTTGAAATCAAACAATTTATGGATTTTTTAGGGTATTTTTTGGCTAAAATGCCGACGGGAAAAAAGGCTAGGTAGGATTAAGGCAAAAAATCTAAATAATTACTTCAGAAAAAAATAAAACCTAAACGACTAATAACGCTAAACGCTGATAGCGCTCATCTATAATAGCGATAAGCTGTTTTTGTTCAATTGGGTCAAGCTTGGATAAAGATATCAAATGACCAATCAATTGTTTTTTATTTATAAATTTATCATAACGAGCCTTCAAAGGAATTTGCAAATATTCCGCCACCACATCAAAATCATTACGCAACAACCTGTTCTTCTTGCCGTTAATTGACAAGGCAGACTCCTCCGCCTCCTTAGGAATTGCTAACTTGGAAGAAACAATATCATAAGCCGGAGACAAACGTATACGCCCCACCTCATCATAATTAATAGAATAATTTTTTAAATGCGCATCCCCATTGCCTAATAAAAAATTTAAAACAACCCGTTCAAAAAAAAGCTGAACATCCAATCCAGGCGCGGCAGAAATTTCTTTTAACCTACGCCCCACCTGTTCAACCGACCCCTCATATTTATCCTTCCCCAAAATTTGAGCAAAATCTTCCTGATGTATTTTCTGCCCCTCTTTGCGATCAAAACGCTTAACAACATAAGCCAATGTTCCGTCGGACAATTCCAATAATAAATGCTCAGGAACATCAACCCCTAAACTTTCAGCAATATCCATACAGCACTGCTCATTTTCAGGTAGGTGAGGAAATATCTGCGGTTGTGGTTTTAAAATATAATCGCCGCCTTGCGCCGCTGAAACCAACTCCCCTGATTTCTTATCAAAAGAAACCGACAATTTTGGCTGAACACCAGAAATAGAAAGCTTGCCCACTTGATCCTGAGCCCTTAGGGAGATTTCCCGTAAAGAGAAATTAATTACAGGCTCTTGGGTCACTCCAAACATTAATTTTAAACGCTCTTGCCGCGTTAATTGCCCCATTTAAGATGCCCCCCTCACCGTAACCGCCCCGATAGTATCTCCACCAGCCGTTGACACAAGAATATCAAATTGATTGTTCTGCTCTATCTTCTGTTTAGCCGCAACTAAATCAAGATACCAGCCTTCAGGCAGAAGTCCGCTAAAAAAAGGAAATAACGACGATGATTCAAACGGTTCTTTACGAAGAGGCAATGAAACCGATAACGGAATATTTAAACTTAAAAAACCTTCATCATAAACAAATACATACCCTTTTTCTGTTTGATAGAGGTATCCAGCTTTAGTGTCTTTATAAAAAACTTCAGCTGACTTTAGTATCTTGCTGTTCACGGCGAACCACCTCTAATTGATAGCCCAAAAAATCTAAAACCTGATTAACCTTGTCTAAACGTACCGATACCTTGCCTTGCTCTAGCTCACGGACAAACCTTAAACCAACCCCCACGCGCTTGGCAAAATCAACCTGAGTTAGACCAATTTCTTTACGCAATTGCTGTATTTTTAGCCCTAGATTCATCGTCAAAATATACCACCTAAAGGGTATAATGTCAAATTTTTAATTATAATATTATACCCTAAATGATATATTTATATTAAGTTATACCCGTAAGGTATTAGTTGTTGGTGCGGCTCAGTTCTGTCCACAGGTCTGAGGACTGGTCATAGATTAAGGTCATGATGTCGCCATTGCCCATGGTAAAGGATACGGCTGAGGAAAGTTTTAGGCCGGTGCCGTTGTCTAGCTTCACCGTATTAACATCTGATGTCCCAAGCAAGGTCACCAGTTGGCCATCGGCAACACCATCAACAATCTGCGGATTCGCAGAAATATCAACCGCTCCACCACTGCCCGCAATTCGCATAATGCCCTGCGTCACCGTAATGCCGCCACCTGCCGTGATTGCCGCAACTGCTGAAGGTTCAAAGGCAACGGTTGCTTTAATATCAAGACCGGCATTAGGCAAATTAGTCCCAATCCCTACATTGCCCGACACAATCAAACCGCCCGTCGGTGCTGACGTGTTAACATAAGCCTCTGAACCTATCGCCACCCCGCCAACAATAGCCACCCGATTAGCATCCGATGTCCATGTCCCAATCCCCACATTACCACCCTGCACCGCTAACAAGGTTTGAGGCGTCGTTGTCCCAATACCTAAATTACCCGCCTGGCTAAAGGTGCCTGTCACCGTAATATTATCAACTGTTGCATTATCACCAAGATAGGCACTGCCATCGACTTCTAAGTTTCCGGTCACATACAAATCATTGTTGCTGGAATTATTATTAAACGTCCCCAACCCAATGCGCACATCACCATTGACGTCGAGCTTTTGGCTTGGCGCGCTTGAACCAACACCAATATTGCCGCTAACTATCAGCCCATTGTCTGGAGCTGTAATATTAGCATAGGAAACAGCTCCAATAGATACCCCGCCGACAATTGACACACTGCTCGCTGCCGTCCAAGTACCTATACCCACATTACCATTAGTCACCACAAACCCTGCTTGCGGTGCCGTTGTCCCTACACCAAAATTCCCCGTCTTAATGCCAATCGCATTACTACCAAAACTCACAACCGGATCTACCCCTGAAAGGTTCCATGTCCAGTCAATAGCCGCATCAGAACCATCTGCCCATGTCCGATTATTAATAAGCTCCGTCGGATCAAAGGCAAAGGTTCCCGTACCCGCGCCATTGGTGTAGTCAATCGCCAAACCTTCAGTGATTAAATCTTCATTGGTCAAGACGCCATTTAACGCAGACACTAAATATTCCGCACCATCCGGCGCACCACCAACAACCGTACCATAAATAACCCCATCAACTTCCACATTCCCTGTTACATATAATGATGAAGCTGCTGCTCCATTATTATCATAGGTGCCGGAACCAATACGTAGGTCACCCCCACTACGAATATCCAATGCCTCTACCGGCGTCCATGTGCCAATACCGATATTACCCCCCAACACTACCAATTTATCCTGAGTCGATGTGGTCCCAACCCCCACATTCCCATCGGAAGAAATCACAAACGGACTTGTATCACCATCTGCATCATCAACCCGTAACGCATCCGCAGCTGCCGATTGAACCACATGCACATTAGCTGACGTTGCCACACTCAATGTTCCAATCCCCACATTACCACCACGAACCATTAACGCCCCGCCCGTAGCCGTCCACGTGCCAATACCAACATTGCCTTCAACAATTAAACCATTGACAGGTGCTGGCGCATTTGCGTAGGTGACAGAACCAATAGCCGTATTACCAACAATGGCCACCCGGTTAGCATCGGAAGTCCAGGTACCAATCCCTACATTGCCGCCCTGCACTGCTAAGAAGGCTTGTGGCGTCGTTGTACCAACACCTAAATTTCCACCATTAACCGTAAAGTTACCGCTCTGCGCAAAGGAACCTGTTACGGTGATATTATCAACCGTGGCATCACCTAAGAAGACAGAACCATCTACCTCTATATTACCCGTCACATACAAATCATTATTAACCGAAGCATTATTGAAGGTACCCAAACCAATGCGCACATCGCCATTGACGTCGAACTTGGAGCCGGGCGCGGTTGAACCGATGCCCACATTACCACCCGAAGTCACATTTAACGTGTCTACGCTATTAACCCTTAACCGTAAATCTCCAGCTATATTATTTAAATCAATCTGACTCCCACTGCCAATATTAGACGATACAATTGAATGATCCGCTGCTGATATTGTTTTTATGATATCCCCGGAACCTTTAATCGTCAGCGGAGAAACTGGCAAGATCGTACCGATACCCACATTACCTGTTGCATCTATTGTCGCCCTTACATTATTATTGGTGGCTAATTGAAGCGCTGTCGCACCGCCTGTCCCTAAAGCTGAGGCATTGCCCAAACCACCCGTAAACAACGCCCCACCTGCATCCGACTCAACCCCTGAATACAATAAATTAGTCCCATCGCCAATGGATTGGTAAATAACTCCCGTCGTCGTTGTTCCCTTAAAATTAGCAACAAGACCAGTGGTTGTGGCAACTTCAAACATAACACTAGGATTAACCGTATTAATACCTACATTGCCACCACCAAAATAATGTTTTGACGAGTTATAATATAAAGGAAGAAGCGCCGCAGCACCAAAGTCATAGGACTCAATCAAGCCCCATACCGTTGAGGCATCATCATAAGAACCTAACTGCAAGGCCTTTGTTGAATCACCATCCATTAATTTTAAACGCGTATCACCGGAAGACGCCTTAACTTCAAGCTGCACTGTTGGCGCCACCGAGCCAATCCCCACATTCCCTTGCACAAGCAACCCATTGGTGGGCGCCGCCGTATTCGCATAGGTCGCAGAACCGATAGCTGTTCCACCCACAATAGCCACCCGATTAGCATCAGATGTCCAGGTACCAATACCAACATTGCCGCCTTGCACTGCCAATAATGTTTGCGGTGTCGTTGTCCCGATACCTAAATTGCCCGTCTGACTAAAGGTCCCGGTCACTGTTAAATTATCCGCCGCGGCATCACCTAAATAAACTGAACCATCGACTTCAAGATTTCCTTCCACGTACAAATCTTCTGTCACCGATGGATTATTAAATGTACCTGCCGTAGCAATGCGCACATCACCGCCGGAAACATCTAATCTTGAACCCGGAGCTAAGGAACCGATACCAACATTACCATCATCAACGATAGACATTGCTTCCGTAAATGTAATGGCATTGCCAGCCGCACCTGATGCCGCTAAATTAAAGCCTATGCGCTTACCCGTATTGCTACCTAAATGAATAAAAGAAGCTGTATCTACAGCGAGATACTTATACGTACCATCTGCTTGAAATTCCACGTTATAACCAACACCAGGATAATTACCTCCAGAGTTACCAATAGATACCGGAACAACACCAATACTTGTCTGCCTTAATCCAACCCTCAAACCATTCGAAGATTCCGCACCTATCCCTAAATTACCCGCGACATAGGATGCCCCGTTCGTTAAAAACCGAACATCCACCGTACCGTCAGTGTCATACATATAGAACCCAGCATTTCCTGAACCATCACTATCAAGACCAAATTGATTAGTATTATTAGAATCAAGCACACGTAGATAACGTTGCACTGCTGCACCGCTTGATTTGATATCTATGACATAACTTGTCTCAACCGTTCCAATACCAATATTACCATTCATCACCGACAAGCCAACCCCAGCCTGCGTTGTCCATGTGCCAATACCCACTGGCCCTTGCACCGCTAATTTCGTCTGCGGCGTCGTCGTGCCTACACCAAAATTACCACTAACATTAGAATCACCTGTTTGGCTAAAGGTCCCGGTCACCGTTAAATTATCCGCCGCCGCATCACCTAACCACACCGAACCATCAACTTCTAAATTACCGCTTACATAAACATCCGTATTGGCTGACGCATTATTAAATGTCCCCAAACCAACCCGCACATCACCATTCACATCCAACAGTTGGCTTGGCGCCAACGACCCGATACCCACATTACCCGTCGATGTCACCATTAAATAATCACCATCAGTATTAACCCCCGATGAAACCATTAAGGGTGCGTAGGCTCCTTTTTTAGCCACTTCTAAGGTGGCATCCGGCGTTGCATCACCACCCATCCCTACATTACCGCTTGCTGTTAAAATCCTCAATGAATCGGTTGGCGCCGCATCTTCGATAATTAACGGGCTAGTCGCATCATTTAAATCTGTCAAATAAAAAGCATTATTAGCAGTTGCATTATTGCCAACCAACCATCGCGCCCCATCTGCCGTATTATTAAGCAGTAGCCCGCGCACCGCGCCTGTACCACTATGATTTAACCTTAATACCGGATTAGCATTGCTAACATCCACCACAAATCCTGGAGCAACAGAACCAACCCCCACATTGCCATCTGAAGAAATAATAAATGGCGATGTATCACCCCCATCTGCATCATCCACCCTAAAGGCATCGGCAGTAGCCGTTTGTTGAACATATAATGCAGCACTTGTCGTGGTATTAAGCGTTCCAATCCCCACATTGCCGCCGCGCACCATCAAGGCCCCGCCATCCGCCGTCCAGGTGCCGATACCAACACTGCCGCGCGTTACTGCCAAGTCCGTTTGCGGCGTCGTCGTCCCTACCCCTAAATTACCGCCATTAACCGTAAAGTCCCCGCTTTGCGCAAAGGTGCCTGTCACCGTAATATTATCAACGGTCGCATCCCCTAGGAAGACAGAACCATCTACTTCTATATTACCCGTCACATATAAATCCGTATTGGCTGACGCATTATTAAACGTCCCCAACCCAATACGCACATCACCATTTACATCTAACATTTGGCTCGGCGCTAACGACC
>JACCDV010580708.1_pt1 | contig 10520 bp, 7 predicted proteins | sample 7446131 | NCBI WGS metagenome assembly JACCDV01 (sample SAMN15323448, study PRJNA562643) | freshwater metagenome | isolation source: river surface water | place: USA:Blue River Watershed | collected 2017-08-17
AAGGTCGAAGTTACGCGTGGCCGCCACGCGGCAAAACTCAATGCCTAGAGTCCCTCCAGTCAGAAGTATTCTGAGTTTGCGCTCACCGGCCCAGTCAGAAACAAGCTTTCCGAAGCGATCAACAGCTTCTGCAACTAGCGATTCTGGGGAGTCGAACTCTATCTGACTCATCTCTTGATGAAGCCTTTGAGCACGCTGCCGTAGACCTCGTCTTCACCGAGGAATCGCATATCCTCAACTAAACAGTCTTGGTCAGATCTTTGTGGCAAGAGGACTGAGCTATTTGGTGCACCGACCTGCTTTATTTGAGCCACTTGACCGGTTCGGATGATTTCTAGCTCTCCATCGGCAAAAGTTAGTTTTACGCCCGAGATTCCAGCTACCGGTCGTCCGTCAATCTCTCGGACGAAATCAGCTTCTACGCCAAGTCGCTGTCCCAGCCACATGCCAAGAAGCTCTGCGCTGGGTGAATTGGCTGCTCCGATAACAGTGACGCCGGTCACTTGTCTATTGAGGTGCTGCTCGAAAAGAGCCGCGAGCTGAGCTCGCCAAAGGGTGATTCTGGTCCAAGCCATATCTCCATCGCCCGGCACGTAGTTCTTGGCGAGTTCTTCCAAGAATTTCCGCGGCTCGCCTTGAAGAGATGAGTCGGTGATGCGCCTGGACGCGATTTCACCCACTTCGGTCTCAGATGGTGCTGAGGGGGAGCTTGCAGGCCACCATGCAACAACAGGCGCATCAGGTAGCAAAAGCCCTGTCACAAGCGACTCAGCGTTGCTGGTGGCCTTTCCGTGGGCATTGAGGATGATTACCTCTGATGCTCCAGCGTCGCCACCCACTCGAATCTGAGCATCAAGCTTTGATTCAGCGCTGCCAGGTCGTGCGACTAAAACCACGATTCTCGAGGGGTGGAGCCTTGATGCGCCATTTGCTGCAGCCACAGCGCTCTCAAGGTGCTCGGGATCTGTCTCGATGATCAGCGTGAGTACTCGACCCAGCGCAACGACCCCACCTGAGTCTCGGAGTTCAAGGACTTTTTTGCCAACCTTTGGGATGGTGGTGTTAGGAATGTCAACTATCACGGGCGCCTCCAGGCTCTGCCGTCACGAGCCAACATATCCATGGCGGAGTCTGGGCCCCAGCTTCCTGGCTGGTAGAAATCGGGTTTTGAGTTCTTCTCCCAGAACTCAACTATCGGGTCCAGGATTCTCCACGAAAGCTCAACTTCACGCTGTCGAGGAAATAGTGGTGGCTCACCGAGTAAGACATCAAGAATAAGTCGCTCGTAGGCCTCGGGTGAGTCTTCGGTGAAGGCGTGGCCATAACCGAAGTCCATGGTTACATCGCGGACCTGCATGCTCGGTCCAGGTACCTTGGAACCAAATCTCAAAGTGATGCCCTCATTGGGTTGAACCCTGATGACAAGTGCATTCTCACCCAGAAGGGCGGTTTGGCCCTCTGCAAACAACTGCTGCGGTGCGCGCTTGAAGACAACTGCAATCTCGGTAACGCGTCTACCCAAGCGCTTGCCGGCCCTGAGGTAGAAGGGGACCCCGCTCCAGCGCCTAGTTGCCACATCAAGCCTGAAGGCAGCAAAGGTCTCCGTCTTAGACGCTGGGTCGATGCCCTCTTCCTCTAAAAAGCCGAGCACTTCTTCACCGCCTTGCCAACCACCTGAGTACTGTCCTCTTGAGGTGTGAAGACTTAGATCAGTCGGAAGCTCAACCGCTGCGAGAACCTTTTCTTTCTCCGCACGCAGGTCTGCTGCGTCAAAAGTGCTTGGTTCCTCCATGGCTGTAAGCGCAAGCAGTTGAAGCAAGTGGTTTTGAATTACATCGCGCGCTGCACCGATGCCGTCGTAGTAACCGGCTCGGCCACCAATGCCGATGTCTTCAGCCATAGTGATCTGCACGTGGTCGATGTAGTTGTTGTTCCAAATCGGTTCAAACATCTGGTTTGCAAACCTCAAGGCAAGAATGTTTTGAACTGTTTCCTTACCAAGGTAGTGATCGATTCGGAAAACTGAATCCTCAGGGAAAACCCGCTCGACTACCTCGTTGAGTTCTTTCGCCGTTTGCAGGTCAGACCCAAAAGGTTTTTCAATTACCACTCTGCGGAATTGCCCCGGTGCTGCCTGAGCCAAACCAGCTGCCTCAAGCTGATTCACCACCAGCGGAAAATCCCTAGGCGGAATGGAAAGGTAGAAGGAGTGATTACCTGCAGTGCCGCGCTCTGAGTCAAGCTCGTCAACCGTCGCCTTGAGGCGCGCAAAGGCTTCTGGGTCATCGTGTCGACCGGAAACGAAGCGAATCCCCTTGACCAGCTGATTCCATACCTGATCCGACCAAGCAGTTCTGGCGTGTGCCTTGACCGAGTCTTGGACGACCTTCTCAAAATCTTCTGTGCTCCAGTCTCTGCGAGCAAAGCCGACCAGGGAGAAAGCAGGAGGCAGCAGGCCACGATTGGCTAAATCGTAAATTGCCGGCATGAGCTTTTTCCGAGAGAGGTCTCCGGTCACGCCGAACATGATTAGACCGCTGGGTCCAGCGATCTTCTGCATTCTGCGGTCATAGGAATCCCGCAACGGGTTATTGGTCACGAACGAATTACCTGCTCAAGTAGTTGAAGGTCTTGCAAAGGATTGGTCAACTTTAGTGAGACCACCGGCAGTCCATTGTCCTGGAGGACTCTCGCATCTCCGGCAGCCTGGGCGGCAATCAAAGTGCCGAAGCTAAACGGCCGTCCTTCAATTTCCAAGTCTGCGACAGGGTCAGCAGTCAGTTGAATGAAGAGTCCTTGGCGAGGGCCGCCCTTGTGGTATTGCCCAGTTGAGTGGAGGAATCGAGGACCCCAGCCAAAAGTGACCGGTCTCGATGTCCTTTTGGCCAAAATGTCGCGAAGCGCCTCAAACTGAGGCAGCTCAGAGCGATTGAGGTAAGCGTGGATTGAGAAATAGCTGTGGTCCTCAGCCATCGCAATCAGTTGCTCCAAGGCCGCCTCGACGGTTGAGCCAAGAATGTCAAACCCATAACCCTGAACCTCGATACCGCGGTCGACAAAGTCAGGATGGGAGGAAATCGCAGGGGAGTCGAGAAGGGTCCTGGCCGCAATTTTGGCACTCTCGACATTGGGCTGATCGAAAGGATTGATTTCCATAAGGTAGCCCGCCACAACCGTCGCATACTCCCAGAGCAGGAATAGTTCACCGAGCTCACCAAAGAAAGTGCCATCTTGGGCCTGGGGTGCTTCCTCAGAGAAGGAAAAACTCAGTGTGTCGTCCAGTGACAGCTTTAGCTCAGGGGCTGAGCTAGTGACAACCACTGGCAGGATACCTCGTTGGAGCTTTCCGGTACTTTCAGCAACCAGCTGCTCCGCCCAGTCAGCAAAGCCAGCCAAGGAATCTGTTTCGATCAGGAACTTGTCCTTAGTACCGTCGGAGCTGGGGGCTGCCGCAAGCGCGGCACCCAGCCACAGGCCGGGATTCTGCTCGTCGTCAGAGGCCAGGGCTGGACCCACTCGATTCGCAGCCGCAAGAAGACCCGCGATATCCGCGCCGGCTAGGCCCGATGGGACCAGACCAAAGGCGGTCAGTGCCGAGTAGCGCCCGCCAACATTCGGGTCGGCGTTGAACACTCGATAGCCAGCCTCTCGCGAGGCCTGATCCAATGGGGAACCCGGGTCAGTCACAACTACTATTCGCTCTATTGGATCGATGCCTGCGGCCCTAAAGGCGCTTTCAAAAGCTCGCTTTTGAGAGTCAGTCTCGACGGTCGATCCAGATTTTGAGGAAACCACCACGGCGGTTCTAGGTAGCTCAATTAGAGCTCCTATGACCTGAGAAGGTTCCGTCGAATCTAGAACCACTAAATCAACTCCTGAGGTTTTGGTTATTACCTCAGGGGCAAGCGAAGAACCACCCATGCCGCACAAAACGATTCGATCAATTCCCGCTGCGCGGAATTCATCCCTCAGGTTGAGGATCTCAGGGATTAATGCAACCGAGGTTCGAGCCGATTCAGTCCAGCCAAGGCGAATGCTGGCCTCGGACTCCGCATCCTTGCCCCAAAGCGTGAAGTCCTTGTTAGCAATTCGAGAGGCGACTTGGGAATTGGCAAGTTTTGAGACTGTATCTCGAAGCTGATCCTCAAGGGCACTAGTTAGTCTCAGGATCACTTAGAACCCTCCAGAGCCTCAGTAACGGTTTGGACTAGCTCGGACCAAGAGACGATGAACTTCTCAACGCCCTCTTTTTCGAGAAGGTCTGTTACCGCTCCGAAGTCAACACCAGCATCTGAAAGCTGGGTCATGAACGCTCTTGCATCATCCAGGTTCCCTGTTATTGAGTCCTTTGGGATAACTCCGTGGTCACCAGTTGCGAACAGGGTCTTTTCCGGCATGGTGTTTACCAGGTCTCGGGCCACAAGCTCAGTCACATAGAGAGTGTCAGGCAGCGCTGGGTCCTTGACTCCGGTGGAGGCCATTAGTGGACGCTGCAGGCGAGCCCCCTTGGCAGCTAGCGCCAACCATCGGTCGGAGTTGAACCGTTCGAGAAACAATCCGTAGGCCAACCGAGCATTGGCCAGTGCTGCCCTAGATTTCAGGTCCTCACGGCCTAGCGCTTCTAAACGCTTGTCTACTTCCGTGTCGACCCTGGATACAAAGAAGGATGCGACCGAGTGAATCTTAGAGATGTCTTTACCCGCTGCTAGCGCCTGCTCGACTCCCAAGAAGTAAGCATCAATAACTTCGTTGTAGCGTTCGGTTGAGAAGATCAAGGTTACGTTGACAGAAATACCTTGAGCGGTCACTGCTGTGATTGCCTGAAGCCCTGGCTTTGTGGCCGGGATCTTGATCATCACGTTTTCGCGGCCAACCAGCTCGTAGAGCTCAAGGGCCTGGGCGATGGTGGCCTTTGCGTCAAAGGCTAGATCCGGCTCGACTTCAATCGAAACACGACCATCAACGCCATTTGACTCCGAGTAAAGCTTCGCGAAGATGTCACAGGCGTTTGCAACATCCTCTGAGGTAATGCTTGCAATCGCTTGAGCAGCACTAGAGCCCTTCTTGGACTCAGCTGCAATTGCACTCGTGTATGAGGCCCCCTTTAGAGCGGCGGCGAAGATTGTCGGGTTAGTGGTGACCCCGCGAACCGAGTGAGACTGAATCAGTCCGGCGAGATTGCCTGACTCGATGCGCTCTCGAGATAGGTCATCTAGCCAAATGGATACACCGTTGTTGGTGAGGGTTGTAAGCGGGTTCATGGTCTACTTTCTTGCCAGGGAGGTCTTCACGGCTGCAACGACCGCCTCGGTTGTGATGCCGAACTCGGAATATAGGGTTTGGTAATCGGCGCTGGCACCGTAGTGGTCGATTCCTACACTCACTCCCTGATCCCCAACAAACTCGCGCCAGCCCAGTGTGAGCCCAGCTTCTACCGAGACACGAGCTTTGATGCCCTTTGGCAGCACCTGCTCTTGGTAGCTGGCTGGTTGCTCCTTGAACCACTCAACACAAGGCATTGAAATGACATTGACTTCAACTCCAGAGCTTGCAAGCTCCTTCTGAGCAGCTAGAGCGAACTGAACCTCACTGCCGGTGGCAATGATTAGCGCTTGCGCGTTAGGTCGCTCAGAAAGCACGTAACCGCCTTTTGCTACTAGGTCACTGGAGGCAAACTCCTGGCGGTCAACAACTGGCAGGTTTTGACGGGTAAGTACGATTCCCGCTGGATTGGTCTTTCGCTTGAGGATCTCAAGCCACGCGGCAGCGGTCTCGTTTGCGTCAGCAGGTCGCACGACATCCAAGTTTGGGATTGCACGCAAAGCGGTTAGGTGCTCGATTGGCTGGTGTGTTGGGCCGTCTTCACCCAGAGCAACTGGGTCGTGAGTCCAGACATAGATAGCAGGAACTCCCATTAGGGCAGCCAAGCGAACTGAAGGTCTCATGTAGTCAGAGAACACCAAGAACGTTCCACCAAACACCCTGGTGTGGCCACTCAGAGTGATGCCATTGAGAATTGCGCCCATGGCGTGCTCGCGGATACCAAAGTGGAGAATACGGCCGGCAGGCTTAGGGGACCAGTGCGCGGTTTGCCACTTTGCCGGGACAAACGAACCCGCACCCTCAATGGTTGTGTTGTTTGACTCCGCTAGGTCGGCAGATCCACCCCAGAGCTCAGGCATAGCGGCGGCTAGAGCATTGATAACTTTTCCTGAGGCAGCTCGCGTGGCAATTTCAGTGCCGGCTTCAAAAACTGGGAGTTTGGACTTCAGATCTGCAGGAAGTTCCCCGGCCTGAAGTCTTTCCAGAAGCTTTGCGGAATCGGAATTCTTTGCCTTCCAGGTTTCGAAAAGCTTGTTCCACTCAGTTCGGGCACCCGCGCCACGTCCAACCAACTTGCGGGTGTGGGAGATCACCTCGGGGTGAACTTCGAAGGATTGCTCAGGGTCGAAGCCCAAAGCCTCTTTGAGCCCTGCTAGCTCCTCAGCACCGAGCTTGGAGCCGTGAATCTTTCCGGTGTTCTGCTTTGACGGGGAAGGCCAGCCAATAATGGTGCGCAAGGTGATGATGGTTGGCTTTGAGGTTTCGGCCTTGGCCTCCATGATGGCTTCGTAAAGTGCATGCACATCTTCCTTGTACTCACCATTGCGCCAGTTGACCTCGAGAGTCTGCCAACCGTAAGAACGGTAGCGCGCAGCCACATCCTCGGAGAAGGAGATGTCAGTGTCATCCTCAATAGAGATCTGGTTAGCGTCATAGATAACAACTAGATTGCCTAGTCCTAGGTGGCCAGCCAGAGAGGCAGACTCAGCGCTCACACCCTCCTGCAAGTCACCATCACCAGCGATTACGTAGACGTGGTGATCGAACGGGCTTTCACCTGTGTTTTCAGGGTCCAGTAGTTCACGCTCAAAGCGCTGGGACATAGCAAAACCCGTTGCCGAGGCCAGGCCTTGTCCGAGCGGACCGGTTGTGATCTCAACCCCTGCAGTGTGTCCAAACTCTGGGTGACCAGGAGTCTTAGAACCCCAAGTACGCAAAGCCTTGATGTCATCGAGCTCGAGCCCAAATCCACCCAGGTAGAGCTGGTTGTAGAGGGTCAGGGAAGAGTGTCCAGCGGAGAGGATGAATCGGTCACGACCAATCCAGCGGTCATCCTTAGGGTCGTGGCGCATAACCTTTTGAAAGAGTAGGTAAGCAGCAGGAGCAAGACTGATTGCGGTTCCAGGGTGGCCGTTGCCAACCTTCTCAACAGCGTCTGCTGCCAGAACCTTGGCGGTCTTTACCGCCACATCATCTAGGTCGTTCCATTCCAACATAAAAATGTTTCCAATCTTGAGGATTTCAAATGGGATTGTCCGGGCGGCAGTGCTCCGAGTTTGCTTTGAAGTCTATACCTAGGGCAATGCAATTCCAGGCTTGCGATTAGACTTGGCGGCGATGTCAGACAATCTCACCACCAAGATTTCTCCCGCTAGGAAACTGCGGGCTTATTTTGCGCTAACTAAGCCTCGAGTCATTGAACTGCTGCTTATTGCAACAGTGCCGACAATGATCCTGGCAGCCGGTGGATTTCCATCAATCTGGTTGATTTTGGCAACCCTGGTCGGTGGCGCACTAAGCGCGGGAAGCGCTAACGCCTTTAACTGCTACATCGACTCAGACATCGACAAAATCATGGGTAGAACCCAGAACAGACCCCTGGTTACCGGCGAGCTAACCGACCGTGAGGCGCTAACTTTTGCCTGGGGGATTGGTGTTGCATCGGTTGGATGGCTTTGGTTCGTGGTGAACCCACTTAGCGCCCTGTTGTCCCTGGCAGCGATCCTGTTTTACGTCTTTGTTTACACCCTTGGCCTCAAGCGTCGAACTCCACAGAACATCGTTTGGGGTGGCGCTGCAGGTGCAATGCCTGCCCTGATTGGCTGTGCGGCGGTGACCAATGAGGTTTCACTTGCAGCCTGGGTGCTATTTCTGATTATTTTCCTCTGGACGCCTCCTCACTACTGGCCGCTATCGATGCGCTACCTAGAGGAGTGCAAATTGGCAGGCGTTCCAATGCAGCCAGTTGTGGCTAAGAACGAGGTGGTCGGGCGTCAGATCATTCTCTACGCGTGGGCGTATTTGGCATCAACATTGCTACTGATTCCAGTAGCGGGCATGGGCATTGTTTACACAGTCGTCGCGGTAGTTGCGGGAGCTTGGTTTACCTGGGAGTCCCACAGGCTCTACGACGAAGCCAAGGTCAGCATCCCGAAGAACCCCATGCGTCTATTTCACGGCTCGATTACCCACTTGACTCTGCTTTTCTTAGCAATTGCAATCGATCCGCTACTACCTTTTTAGTCCTTTAGCTCCTTGAGCCTTCTGAGCGATTCGTCTCGTTCAACAGCGTGGTCCACTATTGGCGCTGGATACCCGTGAACTAGCCCATCGACCAAAAGCCACGGCTGGTGAACCTCGGGGCCAGGAATATGAGCCAATTCAGGAACAAACTTTCTGACATAGTCGCCTTTAGGGTCAAACTTTTCGCCCTGCAGAATCGGATTGAAAACTCGGTAGTAAGGGGATGCATCGGTTCCACAACCGGCAGTCCACTGCCAGCCGTGGGCATTTGATGCTGGATCAAAGTCCGTGAGCCAGTTTTCAAAATGCTCGGCACCCACCTGCCACTCAAAGTGCAGGTCCTTCACCAGAAAGCTTGCGACAATCATTCTTGAGCGGTTATGCATCCAGCCGGTTTGCTTTAGCTGTCGCATAGCAGCGTCAACGATTGGGTAACCGGTCAGGCCCTCTCTCCAGGCATTCAGAAGAGCGCCGTCTTTATCCGGAGAGGCGTAGCGCATTCTGGAGAAGTCGGGGTTGAAGTAATCGGTCAAGGTGTGCGGGTTATGGAATAGAACATCTGCATAAAACTCGCGCCAGGCAATCTCTTTTCTAAAAGTCTCATGGCCCGGAGCATCACCAAGCTCCTGAAGCAAAGTTCTTGGGTGGATTTCGCCGTGGGCGAGGGCATGGGACAGATGCGACGTTCCGGAAAGATCTGGTCGGTTTCTAGCTTCACCGTAGCCCGACAGGGCGCGTTTGGAGAATCTCGCCCAGGTTCTTAGGGCGAACCCTTCACCGGCCTTTATCTCGAACGGGGGCGGCTCAGCTGGCACCGGCATCTGCTTTAGGCTCGCGACATTTCCCCAACTCACTGCCCCAACATCCAGCTTGAACGGGCGAGCCCAGCCGCGTGCAAACCAACGCTTGTAGAACGGGGTGTATACCTTAAGCGGGAGGCCATCATCCTTAGTGATTGTCCCAGGAGTCACCGCGTAGTTTGATCCAATCAACTCAAGCGCAATGCCCATTGGGAAAAGTAGTTCAGCCATCGACGCCTGTTCGAGCATCCCGTTGGGGTCAAAAGCCCGAGTTGCAATAACTCGCTTAGCTCCAGAGTTGCTTGCAAAAGTCGCAAGCTCCACCAGGCTTCCGGCAATACCGAGGCCATTTGGAAGGCTTGAATCCAGAGACCTGAGTGATGCCAGTAGCGAGTGTTGACGAATCGGCATCAGTGATTCGAAGTTAGCGGGGATCGCAAAAACTGGGGTTACAGCTCCTTGGCTTGCCGCAAAACTAAGTGCTTCGTTGTCCTGTAACCGCAGATCTCTTCGAAACCAAAAAAGGATGGACATCTATTTCTTTGCGCGCAAAACAAGCCACTGGAACATGACCAGAGATGAAAGCATGGCGGCTCCTAACATGTGAATGCCAACCAAAATTGCCGGCACTCCCATCCTTGCCTGCACCACGCCAAGTACCGCCTGAGCAACAGTGACGGCAAAGAGAATTGCCAAAGTCCTGAACGCGTAATTCCTCAGTGACGAAGAAGTTGTTGCCTGTGCGATTAGCGAGAGGGTCACCAAGGCCGCCATTAGGTAGCCAGGGTATGAGTGGTAGTGCTGCCAAATTTCAAGATCTAGCCCATTTCGCGGGGTGTTTGCATCTCCAGCGTGCGGACCGGCACCCGTGACAACCACTCCGATCAGAATGGTGATTGTCGAAACCACCGCTATTGGCCAGCGCAAGCGGCGAGCTATGGGGGAGACTGCTCCGATTTGTTTCGGAAGTGCCCTGAAGACAAGCACTGAGGCTAATGCGATCAAGTACATCGAGATGACAAAGTGCAGTCCAACAACCCAAGGGTTCAACTCAGTTAGAACAGTTATGCCGCCAACCACTGCTTGAGCGATGATTCCCAGACCGAGACCGAAACTTGGCACCAAGAGCCCTCTGGGCTCTGCAGCATTAGCCGTGCGGATAAACCACAGCGTTATCCAGACAACGACGACGAACAAGGCAGCGAATACCACTATCAGCGGCGTAACCAGGCCAAACAGGCCAAGGCTGATCAGTGAAAGCACGAGTGAAACAACTGCCGTGAAGAATAGAACTGTTGGCAGCGCGAGGGCCCGCTTGGCAACATGCATTCGGTAGATGGTCGCAAACGTCAACAGCGCAACGACCAGCAAAAC
>JACCDV011054663.1_pt1 | contig 10520 bp, 8 predicted proteins | sample 7446131 | NCBI WGS metagenome assembly JACCDV01 (sample SAMN15323448, study PRJNA562643) | freshwater metagenome | isolation source: river surface water | place: USA:Blue River Watershed | collected 2017-08-17
CGTGGCCGAGGTGCAAAGCCGTGTTGCCAAGGAGCTGCAGCTGCCCGAAGGCTATTACCTGTCCTGGGGTGGTCAGTTCGAGAACATGGAGCGCGCCATGGCCACCCTGATGGTGATCGTGCCGCTGACGATCGCCGCCATCTTCTTCCTGCTGTTCATGCTCTTCAATTCCGTGCGCCTGGCCGCCCTGATCATCCTGGTGCTGCCCTTCGCATCGATTGGCGGGGTGATCGGCCTGTTCGTCACCGGCGAATACCTCAGCGTGCCGGCCTCGGTGGGCTTCATCGCCCTGTGGGGCATCGCGGTGCTCAACGGGGTGGTGCTGGTCAGCTGCATCCGCCGCCTGCGCGAGGACGGCATGTCGATTGCCGACGCGGTGCGTGAAGGCTGCGTCCAGCGTTTCAGGCCGGTCATGATGACCGCCACGGTGGCGCTGCTGGGCCTGGTGCCTTTCCTGTTTGCCACCGGACCGGGCTCCGAGGTCCAGCGGCCGCTGGCGGTGGTGGTGATCGGTGGCCTGATATCGTCCACACTGCTGACCCTGGTGGTGGTGCCCACCCTGTACCGCTGGTTCGACGACCTGCCCCGCCACGCCTGACACAACAAGGAGAACGACATGAAGGAAATCCGGGCCATCATCCGCCCCAACCGACGCGACCGCCTGCGGGAGGCCCTTCGCGTCATCCCCAACTTTCCGGGGGTGACCATGTTCAAGGCCGAGGGCTTCACCGCGCCGGCCTCGGTGGACAGGCGCAGCGTGCGCGACGAACTGACCGATTTCACCGACAAGGTCATGGTCTGCGTGATCTGCCCCGACGACATGGTCGAGACCATCCGCGACGCCATCATGGGCGCCTGCGGCACCGGCCAGATCGGTGACGGTCTGGTCTGGGTGCTGGACCTCGCTGCGGTGCACCGCATCCGCGACCGCCAGCCCCTGCAGGGCGACTGGTCACCTGCCTGAGCGCTTGCCGGAGCCTCTGCATGAGCGCCCTCAATTACCGCCATCTCTACTACTTCTGGGTTGTGGCCAAGGAGGGTGGCATGGCGCGGGCAGCCCAGCGGCTGGGCATTGCCATCCAGACCATCAGTGCCCAGGTCCGCGAGCTCGAGAAATCGCTGGGCCACCAGCTGCTCAAGCCCGAGGGGCGTGGCCTGATCCTGACCGAGGCCGGTGAAGCGGCCTGTGCCCGTGCCGAGGAAATCTTCGAGATCGGCCAGCGCATCCCGCGCGAAGTGGCCGATGCGGCGTCCGGGCCGGCGATCCGGCTGGCCATCGGGCTCTCCGACGGCCTGAGCAAGCTCGCCGCGCACTCCCTGCTCGACCCCGTGCTGCAGACGCCTGGATTGCGCCTGCTGTGCCATGAGGGCGAGTTCGAACACCTGATGGCCGATCTGGCCCTGCACCGCCTGGACATGGTGCTGGCGGGGCAGGGCGCGCCGGTCAATGCCAACTTGAAGGTCTCGAGCCACTGGCTGGCCTCTTCGCCGATCTGCTGGTACGGGCTGGGGCAGTGGGTCACGGCCGAAACCGCCGCCGCGTTCCCGGCCTGCCTCAACGAGGTGCCGGTGCTGCTGCCCACACGCCACACCCCCGTGCGCGCAGCGCTCGACCGCTGGCTTGACGAGCATGATCTGATGCCCGTCGTGGTCGGTGAATTCGAGGACAGTGCCCTGATGTCGGTGTTCGCCGCCCGCGGTCTCGGGGTCTTTCCAATCAGCGTGCTGGGCGCCGAAGACCTGTCACTGATGCCGGGCTTGCGGCTGCTGGGCCAGACCGACGTGAAGGAAGACATCCACGCCATCTACAGCCACCGCACGCGGCACCATCCCCTGGTGCAGCAGATGCTCCAGGGCATCGAACCCCTGCCGGACTGAGCGCAGGCGTCGCGGCAATCGCCGTTGACGTAGCCCTTCGATGCACCTGTGGCCGTTCAGGCCGGGACTGCCCCAGCCCTTGGGCAAGCTCAGGGCGAACGGTTGCAACTGCACAGGGCCGGATCCGTGGCGTGGGCCACACCACACGGTGGCCCTGCAAACCGGTATCGACAGGCCCCGAGGCCACTGCCCACAATGGGCCATGCCTTGTACATGCTGTTCCCGCCATGGCCTGCCAGCGGCTTGAGCCTGCGGACCTGTCGCTGCGGGTGGACCCGCAGCGCCTGGGTTTTGCCAGCACCTGCGAGCTGGTCGAGCAGCCCCTGCCCTGGATCGGGCAGGCCCGTGCCGAGGCGGCCGCCCGCTTTGGGCTGGGCATGGCCCTGCCGGGCTACAACCTGCTGGTGGTGGGCGAGGCGGGCACCGGCCGCACCACCCTCATGCGCCAGCTCATGCGGCACCATGCTGCCACCTGTCCGGCGCCGCCCGACCTGCTGTACCTGCACCAGGTCGAGCAACCCGAGCGGCCACTGGCCCTGCGTCTGCCCGCCGGAGAAGGCCGGCAACTGCGACAGGGCATGGTGCAGCTGGCCAAACGGCTGCAGGTGGACATTCCAAGACGGCTGGCCGAGCCCGATGTGAAAGCCGAGAGCGAGCGCATCGAACAGGCGTTCAAAAGCGAGGAATCGCAGGCCTACGCCGAGCTCAACACCTTTGCCGAGGCGCGGCATTTCAGCCTGATGCGCGAGCAGGGGCATCTGGTCTTCACCTGCCGCGACGACCAGGGCGAGCCCCTGACCACCGGCAAGGCCATGGCGCTCAGTCCGCAGGCGCGTGCAGGCATCGACCAGGCCGAGGCCGGTCTGCGCGAGCAGATCGCGGCCTTCCTGGACAGGACGCGGGCGCTCGAGCATGTGCGCAACGAGGGCCTGGCCGCCCTGCGCCGCCAGATCGTGCGGCCCTTGCTCGAGCGTGCCTGGCAGGAGGTCCGGGCCTCGGTGCATCCGCAGGGGGCCGAGGTGCCCAGGCTGGACGCCTGGCTGCAGGCGCTGCAGGCCGAGGTCCTCGAGCATGTGGAACTGTTCGAGGGCGACGGCGACGACGAGGACCTGCGGCTGCAGGCCCTGGAGGACCTGCTCTACAGCCTGCGGGTGAATGTGGCCGTGGACAACCACGGTTTGCAGGGCGCACCGGTGCTGCAGGAAGACAACCCCACCTACCGCCAGCTTTTTGGCTGCATCGAGTACGAATCGGATGGCGAGATGCTGGTGACCGACTTCACCCGCATCCGCGCCGGCAGCCTGCTGCACGCGCACGGGGGCTTCCTGATGCTCCACCTGCGCGATGTGCTGGCCGACCCGCCGGTGTGGGAGCGGCTGCGCCGTTTTGTGCGCTGCGGGCGTCTGCAGATCGACGAGCCCGGGGTGTTCTATGCCCCGGTGGCCGCGGTCTCGCTCACGCCCGAGGCGGTGCAGGCCCAGGTCAAGCTGGTGCTGCTGGCCCTGCCCGACGAGTTCGAGGCGGTGCAGGCGCTCGACCCCGAGCTGGCCCGCCGTTTTCGCTGCAAGGTGGACTTTGCCGAGAGCTTTGTGGCGGCCACGCAGACCTGGCACGACACCGCGGTGTTCGTGGCCCGCACCTGTGCACGCTGGGGACTGCCGCATTTTTCGGCAGCGGCCACCGCCTTGCTGATCGAGGACAGCCACCGCCTGGCCCAGGACCAGTTCCGCCAGAGCGCGGTCTTTGCCACGGCCGAGGCCCTGGTGATGGAGAGCGCGGCGCTGGCCAGTGCACGCCAGGCCGGTGAAGTGCAGTGCGCCGATGTGCAGGCTGCGCGTCAGGCCCGCACCCACCGCCACAACGAGCCCGAGGAGCGCCTGCTCGACGCCCTCGCCCAGGGCGAGCGCGTGCTGCCCCTGAGTGGCCGCCTGGAGGCCAGTGTCAATGGCCTGAGCGTGGTGGTGCTGGGCGACTACAGCTTCGGCTTTCCGATGCGGGTGACCGCACGCACCTGTGCGGGCGACAAGGGCCTGCTGAGCATCGACCGTGAGGTCGAACTCTCCGGCCCGGTGCACGACAAGGGTGTGCTGATCCTGCAGAGCTACCTGATGTCGCTGTTTGCCCATCAGGCCCCGCTCGCGCTGGAGGCCAGTGTGGTCTTCGAACAGGAGTACGGCGGCGTCGAGGGCGATTCGGCCTCGTGCGCCGAGCTCTATGCCCTGCTGTCCTCGCTGGCCGCCGTGCCGCTGGCGCAGGGCATCGCGGTGACGGGCTCGCTCAATGCCCAGGGCGACATGCTGCCGGTGGGCGGCATCAATGAAAAGATCGAGGGTTTCTTCAAGAGCTGCGAACGGGTGGGCTTGGACGGCACGCAGGGCGTGCTCATGCCCGCGCGCAACCGGCGGCACCTGATGCTCGACGCGCGGGTGGTGGAGGCCGTGGCCCGGGGCCGCTTCCACATCCATGTCGCCAGCAGCGTGGCCGAGGGCATGACGCTGCTGTGCGGTCTGCCCTGGGGCCAGCTTGGCCCGGGGGGGTATCCGGCCGGCAGCCTGCTGGGCCGGGTGCAGGCGCGGCTGCGCCGCTTCCGCCAGGCGCTGGACGCCACCGGCGCACACCCCGAGCCAGGCGCGCAGCGGCGCCATCGCCAGCACGGGGCCTAGCATGGACCGCAGCAAGCTCTGGCACCTGCTGTACTGGGTCCTGGCCCTGCTGCTGGTGCTCGGGCTGCAGACCTGGCTGGCCGCAGGCCAGACGCAGCTGGTTGGCTTCGACGAGTTCGCGCAGGCGCTGCGCGACGGACGCGTGCAGGAGGTCCGGGTCAGCGACACCCACCTCAGCGGCCTGCTCAAGGTGCCCGAACAGGGCAAGCATGAACTGGTGACGGTGCGTGTGGAGCCTGCGCTGGCCAGCTGGCTCGACGGCTTCGAGGTGCCTTACCGGCGCATCCTGCAGACCGGTTTCTGGCGCGATGTGCTGTCCTGGATCCTGCCTTCGCTGGTGTTCTTCGGTCTGTGGTGGGTGCTCATTCGCAAGCTGGTGCAGCGCCAGGGCATCGGGGGGCTGATGCAGATCGGCCAGAGCCGCGCCAGGGTGCATGTCACGCAGGACACCGGGGTCACCTTCGCCGATGTGGCCGGCGTGGACGAGGCCAAGCAGGAGCTGGTGGAGGTGGTGGACTTTCTCAAGCACCCCGCAGACTACGGGCGCTTGGGTGCGCACATCCCCAGGGGCGTGCTGCTGGTCGGGCCGCCCGGCACCGGCAAGACCCTGCTGGCCAAGGCGGTGGCGGGCGAGGCGGGGGTGCCCTTCTTTTCGATGTCGGGCAGCGAGTTCGTCGAGATGTTCGTGGGCGTGGGCGCCTCCAGGGTGCGCGACCTGTTCGAGCAGGCGCGCCAGCTGGCCCCGGCCATCGTCTTCATCGACGAACTCGACGCGCTGGGCCGGGCGCGCGGGGTGTTCGGCGGCTGGGGCGGGCACGACGAGAAGGAGCAGACGCTCAACCAGCTGCTGGCCGAAATGGACGGCTTTGACACCCAGGCGGGCGTCATCATCCTGGCCGCCACCAACCGCCCCGAGATCCTGGACCCGGCCCTGCTGCGCGCAGGCCGTTTCGACCGGCAGGTGCTGGTCGACCGGCCCGACCGCACGGGGCGGGTGCAGATCCTGCAGGTGCATGTGCGCCAGGTCAGGCTCGCGCCGGACCTCGCGCTCGACGAGGTGGCCGCGCTCACGCCGGGCTTTTCGGGCGCGGACCTCGCCAACCTGGTCAACGAGGCGGCCATCTTCGCCACCCGGCGCCATGCCGCGCAGGTCACGCTGGACGATTTCACCGCGGCCATCGAGCGCATCGTCGCCGGCCTTGAAAAACGCAACCGCCTGCTCAACCCCGCCGAACGCCGCACCGTGGCCCACCACGAGATCGGCCATGCGCTGGTGGCACTTGGCCTGCCTGGCAGCGACACCGTCCACAAGGTCTCGATCATCCCGCGCGGCATCGGCGCGCTGGGCTACACCCTGCAGCGCCCGCTGGAAGACCGTTACCTGATGACGCGCGAAGAGCTCGAAAACCGCATCTGCGTGCTGCTGGGCGGGCGTGCGGCCGAGCAGCTGATGCTGGGCACGGTGTCCACCGGCGCCGCCGACGACCTGGTCAAGGCCACGCAACTGGCGCGCGACATGGTCATGCGCCACGGCATGGACGAGACGCTGGGTTGCGTGAGCTACGACAGCCCGCACCCGGCGCTGCTGCAGGGCGGCCTGCCCGACGAGGGGTGCTTCCGCCCTCCGGTCTCCGAAGCCACCCAGCAGGCCATGGACCGTGCAGTCCACGGCATCCTGGGCGCTGCGCTGGCGCGGGCCGTGCAGCTGCTCGAGCAGCGCCGCCCCGAACTCGAGCGCTGCGTGCAGGCGCTGCTGGCCCACGAAACCCTCGATGCACAGGCATTGCGGGCGCTGCTGGGGCAGCCTGGCGGAGCAAGCTGAGCGGGCCTGGCAGGCTTCAGCGCGGTCTGGTCAAACCCGCTGCAGCAGCGGCCATGCCCACGCCCCGGACGCAGACCACGCACAGGACCAGCGCCACCAGCCAGGCCTGAGCGGGCAAGGGGGCCAGGGCCAGGGCTTCCGCCAGTACCGGCCAATGCACCAGCAAGGCCAGCAGCGCGAGGCTGACCGTGGCCAGGCCCCAGGCCCAGGGCTGGCGCCGCCGCCAGCTGCGGCCCGTCCCCAGCAGCACCAGCGCACCGCTGCCGGCCACCAGCACCAGCAATGCCAGGCTGCGGGCCATCGGGCTGTGCAGCGTGCCGAGGCCGCTGCGCACCAGCCAGACCAGCGCCAGGCCCAGTGCCAGCAGCACCGACAGGCCCTGCAGCAGCGCCGCCAGCAGTGTGCTGGCATCGAACAGTGGCCGGTGGATGTCGCGCGGCGGGCGCTGCATCACTTGCGGCGCCTCGTCCTCCTGCTCGAAGGCGATGGCGCAGGCCGGATCGATGACGAGTTCGAGCAGCGCTAGGTGCAGCGGCAGCAGCAGGGCAGGGCCGCCCAGCAGGGGCCACAGGGCCAGCAGCCCGATCGGGACATGGATGGCAAAGATGTAGTGCATCGCCAGCCCGAGGTTGTCGAAGATGCGGCGGCCGCTGCGGATGCCGCGCACGATGGCGCTGAAGCGGTCGTCCACCAGCACCAGGTCGGCGGCTTCGCGAGCAACGTCGGTGCCGCGCAAGCCCATGGCGATGCCTACATGCGCCGCCTGCAGGGCCGGGGCGTCGTTGACCCCATCGCCGGTCATGGCCACCACCTCGCCGCTGGCCTGCAGGGCCTGCACCAGCCGCAGCTTCTGCGCAGGGGTGATGCGGGCGCAGGTGTGCACGCCGCGCAGGCGCTCGCGCAGCGCCGCATCGTCCAGCGTGGCCAGTTCGGCGCCGGTCAGCACCTCGCCTTCGGGCAGACCGGCCTGTGCCGCAATGACCCGGGCGGTGGCCGGGTAGTCGCCGGTGATCAGGATCACGCGGATGCCGGCGCTGTGGCATTGCGCCACCGCTTCGCGGATGTCCGGGCGCAAGGGGTCGCTCAGCCCGATCAGGCCCAGCCACTCGAACGCCAGTTCGTGCGCACTGTCCGGAAAGTCCGGACCGGCCAGCCGTCCGCGTGCCACGCCCAGCACCCGCAGCCCTTGACCGGCGAGCCGGTTGACCGTGGCCAGCCATGGCCCGCGTTCGCCCTGCGGCAGGTGGCACAGGTCCATCACCGCCTCGGGCGCGCCTTTGGCCGCGACGCTGTGTCCATTGCCTTCTGTGGTGGCGTCACCGGTCTGCCAGATGTGCGACATCGCCGGCAGGGCGGGGCTGAGCGGGTAGCGGTGCACCAGCGTCCAGTCCGTGTGCAGGTGACCGGTGTCCTGCAGGTGCTCGGCGCCCATGCGGTGAAAGGCGTGCTCCATCGGGTCAAAGTGCTCGGGCGCGCTGGCCAGGATGGCGTGTTCCAGCAAGGGGCGGAATGCGGACGTCAGCACCGGCGCAGTACCCGCCATCCACTGCAGCACCTCGGGCGCATCGGCCGCACCCGTGGCCAGTGCACTCACCGCCATGCGGTTCTCGGTCAGGGTACCGGTCTTGTCGGTGCACAGCACGCTGACGGCGCCCAGCGTTTCGATGGCGTTGATGCGCCGGGTCAGGACGCCCTCGCGCGTGAGCCGCCGCGCCCCCAGGGCCGGAAACAGGGTCTGCACCACCGGGTATTCCTCGGGCAGCAAGGCCATGGCCAGGGCGATGGCCGACAGCAGCGCGGCGAGCCAGTCGCCCTGGCGCAGGCCCAGGGTGAGCACCATGAGCAGGCACAGCAAGGCCACCCCCAGCGCCAGTCTGCGCACCAGTGCGGTGGTCTGCTGGCGCAGCGGGCTGGGCGGTTCGCGGCCGCGTGCCAGCGCCGCCCCGATCTGGCCGACCTGGCTGCGCGCGCCGGTGGCCGCGACCTGCGCCAGGCCCTGGCCGCGCACCACGTGGCAGGCGGCAAACACGGCGGGGGTGTCCTCACCGCCCGGGGGCAGGTTCGCGGCAGGCTCAAGCGCGGCTGCGCGCTTGCCCACCGGCACCGATTCACCGGTCAGCAGCGATTCGTCGACCTGCAGGCTGTCGGCCTGCAGCAGCCAGCCATCGGCGGCGATGCGGTCGCCCTCGGCGAGCAGCAGCAGGTCGCCCGGCACCACGGCCTGCGCCGGGATGCGCTGCAGCTGGCCATCCCGCAGCACGCGTGCCTGCGGCTGGGTCAGGCTGCGCAGGGCTTGCAGGGCGGCATCGGCCCGGCCCTCCTGCCAGAAGGTCATGCCCAGCACCGCCAGCACGAACAGCGACAGGATCAGGCCCTCCACCACATCCCCCAGCGCGATGTAGAGCACGGCCGCCGCCACCAGCAGCATGAACATCGGTTCGCGGCCCATGTCCAGCAGGCGGCGCAGCGCGGTGCGCGGCGGTTCGGTGTCCAGGGCGTTGGGGCCGTGCTGCTGCAGCCGCTCGGCGGCTTCACTGGCGCTCAGGCCACGCAGACCGGGCAGGCCTGCAGGTGGCTCGGGCGGGGTCGGCGGCAGGGGCATGCGTCCAGTGTGGGCGGGCTGACGCCGCCAGGGCTTGAGCCAGGTCAAGCCTGTCGCGCCATGGACAGTGGCGCACTGTGGGTTTGCCTACAGTGGGGCGCATGAAAGTCTTTGCCCAACTCTCCGATCTGGCCGCCTGCGTCGGCCAGCATGTGGCCACCACCGACTGGCTGACCGTCACGCAGGACCAGGTCAACCAGTTCGCCGACGCGACCCACGACCAGCAATGGATCCATGTGGACGTGGCGCGTGCGAAGCAGGGGCCGTTTGGCGCGCCGATCGCACACGGTTTCCTCACACTCTCGCTGCTGCCCAAATTCATGGGCGATGCGGTGCATGTGCAGCAGGCCCGAATGGGTGTGAACTAGGGCCTCAACAAGGTGCGCTTTCCGGCGCCGGTGCCGGTGGGCAGCCGCCTGCGCGCCCACCTCACACTGGCCGAGGCCACACCGATCGACGGTGGCCTTCAGATCCAGTGGAATGTGACGGTGGAGCGCGAGGGCAGTGACAAGCCCGTCTGCGTGGCCGAGTCGCTGGCGCGGCTCTACGCCTGAACCACAGGGCGGCTGGCGCCGCCAAAGCCGTTTTGCCGCCAGGCCTCGAACACCGTCACCGCCACCGCATTCGACAGGTTCAGGCTGCGCTGTCCATCGCGCATGGGCAGGCGGATGCGCTGGTCCGGCGCAAAAGCCTCGCGCAATGCGGGCGCCAGGCCACGGCTTTCCGATCCGAACACCAGCCAGTCGCCAGGCCCAAAGGCCACCTCGTGGGCGTGGCGGCTGCCGCGCGTGGTCAGCGCGAACATGCGCCCGGGCTCTGGCCTTTCCTGCGCCAGGAAGGCCTGCCAGTGCGCATGGCGCCTGACGTCGGCGTATTCGTGGTAGTCGAGTCCGGCGCGGCGCATGAGCTTGTCGTCCATCGAAAAACCCAGCGGCTCGATCAGGTGCAGGGCGCAGCCGGTGTTGGCGGCCAGGCGGATGATGTTGCCGGTGTTGGGCGGGATTTCGGGTTCGACGAGGACGATGCGGAACATGGCGAGATTGTCGCAGCCGCTCAGCCCGTCTCGTCCGGTCCGGCGTCGCTTTCCCCCAATCCCGTGCGGGCCAGCACGAGGGCGCTCACCTGGGCAGCGCCGGCCTGCAGCAGCACCTCTGAGGCCGCGCGCAGGGAGGCGCCGCTGGTCATCACGTCGTCCACCAGCACCAGCCTGCGTCCGCGCACTTCACGCGATCGCAGCGGGTCCACCGCAAACGCCCCCTGCAGATTGGTCAGCCGTTCGGTGCGGGGCAGGGTGCGCTGGGGCGGGGTGTGGCGGATGCGCAGCAGCAGCTCGGCATCGGCCTTGTCGGGCGCCAGGCGCCGGGCCAGCAGCCAGGACTGGTTGTAGCCGCGCTCGGCCAGCCGCTGCCGCGACAGCGGGATCGGCAGCACCCGGTCGGCCTCGTCCAGCGTGTCCTCGGCCCAGGTGGCGCCGCGCATGAGCCAGGCCAGCTGCCGGTCCCAGCCGGGTTGTTCGCGGAACTTGAAGCGTGCCACCAGACCCCGCCAGGGCCAG
>JACCDV010788269.1_pt1 | contig 10519 bp, 4 predicted proteins | sample 7446131 | NCBI WGS metagenome assembly JACCDV01 (sample SAMN15323448, study PRJNA562643) | freshwater metagenome | isolation source: river surface water | place: USA:Blue River Watershed | collected 2017-08-17
CTCAATCAAAGAAGTTAATTCTTCTAAATCAATTATATAATCAATATCTTTAATAACATTATCTATATTAAGCGAATTATAGTCCAAAAAGTGTTAATTTACTGGTATAGAAATATTTTCAAATTGCTTGAAATAATTAATAATGTTATTAACAAGATTTTATTCTTAATTAGCAATAACAGAAATTTATATTAATTACGAAAAAAGTCCTTATAATTGCTATTCATTTTATTCTTAATCTAAATATTATATGTTATTTTAATCAATTTTATCAGCATTTATCTATTTTATATTTTATCTAATTTATAAGAATATTTATTTTTTTCATTATTTTATTTTATTATGTTATTTTATCACTTTTTGTTATGTCTTTATTAATTGTCAAGTTTTTTATTACTATTAAAGCAATATTTCCTTTTATTATGCTTTAATATTAAGCGCATTTTAATATTTAATATAAGAAATTTTATTTAAATATAATATTTAGGCAATAGAATTAAGGTTAATAACATATTATTTTGCAATAAGTCTACATTCATCCTCAAAAATTTATTATATATTATATTTTAGTTTTTCCACAAATTAAATTGATTATATATTTTAACCATTTTGAAAAGAAGGGTTTTAATTTAATAAGTTTTAAATTTTTTATTTTATTTAATTACTCTAAAGAACTTCTTTAGCAATATTTTTACACAAAATCTTTTATAAAAAACACTAGTTTTATTATACTTATAAATAGTTCTATCTTTTTCTTCATTAATTTTCTTCTTCAAAAATTATATTTTCTCTTCTCAATTATCTTAGTTATAAATCAAAAATATTTTCTTTTATTTGGAATGTTCTATTTTATTTTAATCATATTTGCTCTTATTATTCATAAACACATTCATCTAAAGCCATCTAAGTTATTTTTCATATTAATATTTATAATATTGGCTTTATTTCATAATCAAAATCATATAAATCTTTATCATTTAGTTCAATTTAGGTTTGTTTATCTTATTTGTTATCATAATTCTAAAAAACGCTTTAAGGTTTTGAATTGATTTTAAAATAATTTGGCTAAATATTTTCTTGCTCCTAATTACTTTAAATAATTAATAATCATTTTTAAACTTTTTTCTAATTTATTTATTATTCATTCTCTTATTTTGTTTAAATATAATACTTTGCCAATGTTTTATTTACTTTGATTTATTATTTATTTTTATTTATTATCATTAATTATAAAATAAAATTATTAAATATTTCCAGCCGGCATGCCTGTTAGATTGCTAGTTGATATTCCTAAAAACTATAAACCAGTTTTATAAAGCAAATTACTTTGAACTTTGTATTGATAATCTTGAATGATTCTGAACATATGTTAAAACTCATCTTATTCCCAAACATCAATAAGCTCTTATCCCAACTTAACAGATTAATCTATAGTTTGATTATTATATTCCCAGTCTTATTAGGAGATTCCTTCCTCATAGACTATTCACATTAAATACTCTTAAGCTTGATTTATTTTCATTTATTAAAGCATATCGTTAGCTTAGCTAATAAAACTCATTTTAGTGGGATCAGTTGTATATCTCTAAGAAAGCTTTTCGGATATCAAACTAAGTTATTTAAATCATAAATAATATTCGAACGCTGTATTTTTTAAAGGATCAATTATAAGGTTTTAAGGATGATGAATAAATGTAGACTCCGGATTTCACATCTCTGGATCTCCATGAGCAAAAGAACATTTATTTTAATATTTACATTTTCCTTATTCCCAGTATTTACAAATGACTGTTTTATAGTTATGAACACCAATATTTTAATCTGTTGGTTGTTACTAGCCTTCTTCTGTTACCGCTCTTGGACCAGTAATTATCGGTGCTGACTCTGGTAAAGTATCATCAATTTTTCTTAGCTCCTGTTTTCCATGAGCATAGTGACATCAAATACCTAAAGGACAAGGCTTACTTGCAATAAAGAATCAGCACATGACTGTCTTATATTTTACATTTTGCATTATAAATATAATAAGAGGTAATTTACACTTATTCAATTATGTGAATAAACATGACGTCTCTTATTTTACTTTAGAATTTGCTTTAAACTCAAAAATAACTTTTAAGCCCCTTACAATTCATTTATAAAAAATAAATTAATTATTAATTTTTCTTTTTATACTTCTAATACATCGATTTCATTTTATCCGAAAAAGCACTATCTTTTTGACTTTAAGAATTTGCTAAGTTTGGTAAGGTTGTTGACTGTTCTTTTTAAAAATAATTATTTTTACTTCGATTTTTATTAATATTTGAGTTTTGGTCTAAAGTAAATTAGGAATTTATTATAAATGGATGTTATAATAGTTTTTTTACATTTAGTCTTTTATATGGATTTTTCTTTAAACAAGTTTCAACAAAATCTTTAGCATATATAGAAAGGTTGTTAGGATATTTTAATGTATTCTCGTAATAATTTATTATTTTTAAAGAAATTTCATAATGACTTTTACCAATAAATGGAGGATGACCAACTAACATTTCATAAACTGTGCAGCCCAATGACCAAATATCCGCAAATCATTCATATTATTTATCAAGTATAATTTCTGGAGCCATCCAACTTGTAGTTCCAATATAGCTTGATAGATGTTAATTGTTCATTTTTTTTGCTGAGCCAAAATCTGAAAGTTTAACCGTTCCATCATGATTTACTAATATATTAGGGCCTTTTATATCTCTATGGATTACACCGTGACTATGAAGATACTCTAAACCTAACAAAATCTATTTTGTGTAACAGGCAACAATATCTTCTTATAAAGGTCCATAGTTTTTAAGAATACAAGTAATAGATCCCATATCAACATACTCTAGATAAATTTTTAAATATTCTCCTTAAATTTCATAACCATAGTAAGAAACTATATTAGTGTGTTTAAGTTCTTTAAGAAAATCCACTTCTCTTTAAAACTCTTATAAACCTTTCTCGTTTTAGCCATGTATATTAATTCTTTTGACAGCCATTGTTATACGATTATTTAAATCAAAACCTCTGGTTACAGTGCCAAAAGAGCCGTTACCAAGTAGTTTATCTTCTTTACATTTTATAGATTTCATAATGCAATTATTCAAATTTATTTGATTATCTTTATTTAAATCGTAAAAACTTATTTCTTCTTTAGTAAAGTAACTTGTCTAAATTTAATTAAATCTATCATGATATTCATTTAATTTACTTTCAGGTGTGATCGTTTTATTTTCTATATCGACTTAAGCTAAATTTGAACTTTGTTTATTGTCTAATTTTTCATTAATTTCTTTACATTTTTTCGTTATAATTTCCTCTAAAGAGCTTAATTAAGCTTTCTTTTAGTTGAAACTTATTTTTCTATTTTTAATATTTTCTTATGAACAAACGGTTCCCATTGTTATAAATTATAAATCTAAAAATTAAAGTAAATTAATAATTTCTTTTATTGTGGCCAAATTTATAAGATTTTTCAAATATATTTTCTATTGATAAATTTTCATAATCGTTTTATTTTAATTTATTTTAATTCTTTTTATATAATTAGTCTGTTTATGTTTTATCTATTTTACATAAAGGGTTATGTTATTATAAACAAATAATGCATTTTCTTTAATCTATATCAATTATGTTTTAAAAAAATAAAGTTTTACAGGTTTCAATTTTGTGACCTTTTTAATTACATTTTATACATTAAAGAAAAAGCTTTTATTAACAATTATATCGGGAATGACCATTGAGGTCGCATCTTTTACATTTTCTTCATAAATAACAATCGAAAGATATATGATCTGTAGATAAGCAATAATAACACGATTTTATTTACTTTTTAGGGCTGATAATAATTTCTTATGAATTCTAATTAAAATATCTGTCATTAATATTTTCTTAGTTTTCTTATATTTCTTTTTCATCAATTAAAAACTCATATTCTTTAGTTTCTTCATTAGATTCCTTTAATATCTTCTTTTATTATTATAATTCTCATTAATGCTTTTTTTATAGTAACTTTATTAAATCTTTCTTATTTTTTTTGAAACTATTTTAAAATTATTACTAAAATTACTTTTATGATCTTTTTGTTTTTTTCTTTTTAAATGTTTATTAATAAACTCACATTTATAAATATTCATAAATTATTAATTATTTTTAAAATATTTCAAAATACAATAAACAATATGATTAATTCAAAATAAACAAATTAAAAGTAATTATATAATCACTTCTTTAAAATCCTCTATTCCAAGCTGATTTTAATTCATTATTTATTATAATTATTTATATTTAATATTTTTGAAAGTTTTATTAATTTTGCTTTATACGCTTTAAATTTTATCAAGTTGGGATTATATTTAATATTTTTATAATAATTTTTCACTCTATGTTAAAAGATTGTTTTTTATTTTATATTCTAATTTATCTTATTATTATTTATTTGGTATTCCCATTTTTCATCAAAACTATTATTTTAAAAATAATTTCAGTTATTTTTTTAGTTTCTTAGCTTTGTTAAAATATCAATAATCATCTATAAGATAAACATCTTTAATTTATTATTCATTATTTGGAAGTTTAATAGTCATTTCGTTTTAAGGTATAGGTAATACTCCTGGTAATATTGGATTATTTGGAGCATTAAAGGTTTAAATAGCGATTCTTGGATCACTAATCTAGGGTATAAATGTTGGTGCTATGGTATTACTAATTAACATTTCTTAGTTTTTAAGTAGTTTTTATAATAATTGTCTTTCAGTTGAGAATTTAATTATAAATACAATAAATATCATAACAGAATATTAAACTTATAAATTTAATAATATTTATTAGTCTCTATTTTTAAAGTTGAATTTTGGACCTTTTTTAATAGCAACATTTAGAGAGATTTAAAATATGTCTTTCTTCTATTCCTCTTTTGGATCTAATTTCTAGCTTTCTGTTGAGATCTTTGTTACTATAATTTGTTTTTGGTTTTAAAGATCAAATATCATTTTCATTGCTTTGGTTGTTGTTAATCCAATAGCTTTTACAACTATTTCTTCCTTTTTTGTCAGAGAAAGTTTGATTAAAAACTACAGCTATTAATCAGAGGATTTTTAAGATATATAAACAACACCATTTTCAGCATTAAATTATCTCTTGTTAACTTCGTTGTTGCTTTTTACTACAGCTGCCATTTATAAATATTATATTTTTAATCAAATTTATAATGCTTTAATCATTATAAGAAGTTGAAAGATGTTTTTAAGAAATAAAATAAAACTAAGAACATATTAACGATCTAATAAACTAGCTAGAGAGAATTAACAATTAAAATTCATCAAATAGTATTTAATATGTTTTCTAATAATTTTTAATTGATTATAAGGAATATAAGAATAAACAATCAAACAAAAAAATATATTCATTATTATATTAAAGACTATTTAAGAAAAAAATCTCCAACAAGTATGCCTGATAACTAATAAAATAAAAATATTAAACAATAAGAGATTTTATTTAAGAAATATAATTGAAAAATTATGATTAAATTGTTTAAAACATTTAATAAAAACCAATATGTGATAATATTATGGATATTGAAAACAAAAGCAATATTATGGAGAAAATTATATTAACAAAATCAGTAGTTTCATTGAATGAATATTAGGATTAAGAATTTCAATAAAATAACTTAACTGTAAATGATATTAATTTTAAAGATTTAAATAATACAATATAAGATTTATAACCAATAATAAAATAAAAAAAGTTAAAATGAAAAAAAGTATAAAAAAATGTTAAAAGCAATTATATGTCAGATGAGGATTTATAAAAAATAGAAATTTCAGAATAATTAAGTGAAAAAGATATTTTTATAAAAGCAAAAAATATAACTCAGCCTTTTACTAAGGATACACATTTATTTGATTAAATTTATGAAATACACAAATAATAAAAAAGTTAGAAAAAAGAAATATTATAATAAGAAGCATAAATGTTAAATATACAAAATCCATTTACTTCTTTAGATTAAATTTTAGAAGAAAATTCTGGGCAGGAGCTAACATCAAAGTAAGTATTTTTTGATAAAGAATAATTTTAGAAAAAATGATTTAAGTCTATTAATTGAATTTAAAATAATATTAAATCATGTGAATAAATACAAAATAGAAAAAGTTATTCCATAAAAAAGGTAATTTAAGAAACTATGAAAAACTCTCCTTTAGATTAATTAGAGAATTTTTTTACTAAAAATTATTAAAATAAAATTCAGAATTACTAATAAGAAAGTAAACATAAAAGTTTAAAAAATTTATTATCAGATCCTCAGTAGACAAAAAATAATTATTTTACTTTAAATACAAATAAAGAATAAAAAATAATAATATTTATAATGAATTAAGAATGAGCTAATATTAAAAAATAATATAACAATAAAAGAACTTAAAGCTAATAATTAACTATTAATAATAAGGAAAATGAAACTAGTTTAATTTAAATAAATATTAATAAATATAAAATAAAAAATATAATTAACTCATAATAAGAATTAAAATAACAAATTTTATATAAATAAAAACAAAAATTGTTATTTAAATTAAATTTATTAAAATAAAAATATCATATAAGTATTAATAATTAATATAAGTCTTAAAATATTATTTTTTTTGAATCATAAGATAATCACTTAAAATAAGAATTATAAGCTTAGGGTTATCTTTGTACAAACGATATTGATAAAATTAATCAATGTGAAATAATTTATACAAATAAATAAAAATTTATGTTTTAATAAAAATTCTGCAATTTCATAGTTGGAACATAAATTTTAACAAATAAATAAAATTTTTATAATTTCTATTAATAATGATTAACTGATTAAAAATTCTATCCAAAAACATATGATTTCACTAATCAACTTTGTAAAGATAATTTTAATGATTAACGCTTTTTTTAATATTCTTTAACTTTATTAAATAATATTTATTAATAAATAAAAGATAAATATTAAGATAAGATTAAATTTTTTAAGTTTAATAAAAATTTAATTTCTAATAATATCAATATATAGTTTTAACCAAAAAACATTAAAAGTAAATATAAAAAATTAACCTCGAAAAATAATAAAAAGAATATTATAATAAATTCTTATATAATTGAAATTTTATTGATATATTGGGATTATTTTTATCAAATAAATAATAAAATTCTCTTTTCTCAATAAATTATAAAAAGAAAGAATTTAAATAATTGTTTTATAAAATATTTATTTTAATATTCTTAAATTGTCAAACAATAGGATTTATAAATCTTAATAAAAAAAGGAAATATATTTGACCAAGAATATTGGAAATATCCTAGTGATTTTTGTATCTATGAAATAATAAAATTTTATAAATATTTTAAATAACTTAATTCTATTAATAAAAGCAACGTTAAATAAATATACATAATAAAACCTATAGATTAGTCGAAAGGTGCTGGCATACAAATATAATAAAGTTTATAAAAAATTCTTGAAATATCAAAACATAAAAATATAATTGTCCAACGATATATACATAATCCTTTTTTATATAAAAATACGAAGTTCGATTTAAGAGTTTGGGTTTTATTAGTATATTCAGAAGATTTATAATTATAGGTTTATTACTATTAAAAATTTTATGGTTGATTATGTTCATAAGAATTCGATATAAACTAAATTAATAATTTATACTCTCATCTTACGAATTACTCTATAAACTAATTGTAGTTTGATGATAAAAATGACAGTATTTTAACGTTTGATTAATTATTAGATATTTTCTCTTTCAATTTCATAAATATAGAAAAATAAATTATAAATATTATATAATAAACCACATAGAACATATAAAACAAATTTTAACAAAATTAAAAGCATTTTTAGCTATTAGGATATGATTTAATAGTTGATAATAATTTAAAAGTTTGGCTATTAGAAATAAACGAGTCACCCGCAGCTAATTATTGATCAGTTAATTTTAACTTATATCTCTAAGACATGGCAAAAGGTTTAGTAAATATTGCAATTAATAGAACTATTTCTAATAACTGGGAATAGATAAAAATAACTTCCTTTGAAGCTAATATAAACGAATATAAAACCTTAATAAAAGGAATAACAATCTCAGAAACAAATTTACAAAAAGAAATAAAAGAAAATACAAAATTAATAAAAAATCTAGCTGCATAAAAAATATAGCAATTTTATAGAAAAATAAAAAATAATAAATAATTATCTTTATGTATTATCATTATTTCTGTTTAAAAATAATGCACTTTAATTTTAAGTTATTTAATTTCCTTTATTTTATTTCTTATTACTATCATAAAGATTATTTTGAGAAACACAACCAAATATAAAGCTTTTTAGATTATTCTTTTTCTCATTTTCACAATTCTATAATGATCTTATATCCAAAGAACATGTTTTTCTTTATTTTCTTTTATTATCTACATTTATATTTTTCTTATTATCTTTAGACTTGATTGTTTCTTCTAAGTTTTTTAATTAGCTTTCTAAGTTTCTAATTTAATTTTCTTAATCTTTGATTTTTTGAACATGATTAGCAGGCTTTACATAGTATTTTATTATAAGTTAATTGTTTTCTAAAAATCCTTCTGTTTCTAAGTCAGTAAGTTTACAAAATCAATTATATCCCCAACATATAGAATTTTCAAAATCGGAAACATATTCTTTCTCTAAATTCTATGATTCTTTTCCAGGTTTAACTAATACAACCTTATAGCAATAGGAACCACCGTTTTCCCAACCCTTTACCATCTCTATAAATAATGATAAAAATACTCCATTATATTAACCTGTACCGTTAGGATATACTTTTACTCACCAAATTAATCCATCTGTCTCTAGTTAATCTGAAAAAACAATCTAATTACTTGCTCAATATTAATTGAAATTTTTTAATACAAAAACTCCTTCATAAAATGGAATCGTCAAATCTTTTCCAAAATCTTTAGCAATTTATTAACAATTAATCTTATTAGATGTTTTTTAATTATACTAACTAAGATTATTAATTAGGGCTTTTCCTGTATTAATAATTTGATTTGGAGTTGATTTATCAATTTTTCATTAAGTATCGGATATCATATTTTCTAGGAAATCCATTTCCATTTAGGCTCTTTATTTTTCCTAACTTAAAACCTTATGCTTTTGTTCTAACTCCTAATCTAGTTTTTGATTTAAAGTTCAATAATTCCATACTAATTCTTTAACTTTTTCCTCTTTTTATTTTTTTAAAGTTTCTTACATTTCTTAAATCTCAACTAAATAAGCTTATTATGCATTAGCTCAAAATCTTAATTGTTTTACTTCTTTATTTAACAAGTTTAATTTTTCTTCATAAATAGACTTGGCTCTTTCAATGTGATGATTTTTGTGATTTAATCCAAACATAACGCAATCTGAGCAAATAATCTGTTAACAATCAATACAAAAATATATTTATTATAGTTGATGCTCTTAGCAAATATCATCTTCCTTTTTTAATGTTTCTACTAAATTATTATTGGAATATTATCTTTACTAGTGTTATTCTATATATTTTGAAATATCATCCAAAAATCTACATTTTATTACTTATGAAACATCCAAATCTCTTCTACACATTGGACATTCTTTTTTCTTTTCTGAAATCCAAATTGTTAGACATTACTTACAAGAGAACCCAGAACAGGAAGGACACATAACAGGCTCTTTGCATTTATTGAAACAAATAAAACATTTCATATATTCGATTATGTTATTCAAACTTTGAGAATCTGAGTTTGGTATTTAGTCACTGTAGTTTTAGTTTTCTTCTTCTCCAGAGATATGGTCTGATTCAACTAAAAATTAACTCGATCTTAAAGTTTAAACATTTTCTAAACCATAATTATAATTGAAAGCTATATCAATCTCTTCAATCTACTAATTATCAGACATTATTAAAAAATATTTAAAATAATTTATTAAATTTCTAAATAGTTTTCTAGAGTTTTTCCTTAATTCTTAGGGATTAACTGTTTGGTTTTTTCTAAAATTTTATCTGATTTATGTTATATAATATGAGTACCTATTGTCGAAATTGCTATTATTGTATAAATCTAATAAGCTTACTAATATTGTATATTTTAATGTATTTTTAATGTTATTTAAAATCTTAAAATCAAGATGCTTATAATTAGCAAATCTATATTAATCTTCTTATATATAAAATATCACACTAAAAAATATAACACCAGAAATACTTAAAATCATTAATTGTAATATATATTAGTTTTATTTTTCGTTCATTAGTTTTTATATAAATATTTTTAATTTAATTATTAATATGATAATTTTAATTATTTCATAAATAATCCTTATTTTTAAATTTAATACTAATTATTAAGAGAAAAGTAATTAAATTATTTAAAATATTCAAAGCTTCTGTTTAGTCCTAAAAAATGATTAAAATAAAAATACTTTTATAGACTATTATAAAGA
>JACCDV010905395.1_pt1 | contig 10517 bp, 2 predicted proteins | sample 7446131 | NCBI WGS metagenome assembly JACCDV01 (sample SAMN15323448, study PRJNA562643) | freshwater metagenome | isolation source: river surface water | place: USA:Blue River Watershed | collected 2017-08-17
GATCTTCCAACTTTCAATGGAGCATGGCCTTCCTAAGCAGGAATTATATATAGAACTCTATCTTGTTTTATTTCTTTATCAGATATGCTTTAAAGCATAATGTAAGGTTGATTAGGCCTGTCAACTGAAACTATTTCCTCAGAACTATCTTAATCGAATTGGATTGTTTATGGGAGTGATGATTTGCATAATTAACACTCTAGTTTTGAAAGGTTGTATGAGATAACCGTACCTTTGGCTTATTTTTTCATTTTATTTTAGATCCAGGATTTAAAACAGCTGACATGCATCCAACTACAAGTTCCTTTACAATTACAAGGGGAAACCATTGGGTCATCTTTGCTTTATTATTAGCATAGACATATTCTGCAGGAAATTTAAGTCTTTTAAGCTATGTTAGTTTATAAAGGTTTATTTTTATTAATGTGAACGACTCTGTTTGTTTCTTATTGTTGGTTTCGATTCCTTATTGAATGCATCTATTCAGAATTGTTTATTTAAACCACTTGAAATTAAACTTTTCCTAATTTGATTAAACTGCCTGTTTTTAAAGCATATCCACGGCTATTATTGATCTGATGATCTCTAACAACTAAATAACTCTTTGGTCCTGCTGCAAACTGACTAAAATGTTGGCTGGCACTTCTCGCTTTGACCTTAAACACAGGGAAAGAATTTTGTCTACTGATCTCAATCTCAGCTACAAAGGCTACAGTCAAGCCACATAAATTTTGGCTATCAAAATACTAGCTTACAATATATTTACTGTCTCTTCTGTGGTGATTTCTTTGTGAACCTTTGAACTATAGTTTACAAAGAACTGCTCTTGCCTAAATGGCGATTATTTTGTTTTGTAGTCATATAGTGAATAAGAGTCTTTGAGAAATATCGACACATTAACTTCAAAACTGTATAATATAGTGAGTACTATGGATCCTTTGGAGGACTTGAATAGGAATAGCACATGACTTATATTTTGATAGGCTTAATTTAGTTAAATTTATAATTAGATTGGAATATTGTAGATAGCCTTTGATGATAATACATCATGAAATATGATGATAAAATTATTAAAGAAATCAAATCATTCTCTATTTAATGCCAAGAGACTCATAATATCTTACACTTAATTTTGACTATCTTTAGCTTGGTGGCTGACTGGATATATATTGCTAGACTTTGTCATTGAGCTTGTGGATCTGATTCAACGATTTCTTGTGCTCTCTTAAGATTTACTAAGAAATATTTCTTTTCTTTTTGTTCGAGGTCATGTTACTTTTTGCCTTTTAATAATCTACAACCTAATTTTTAATTTATATAGCTTTCTTTTATTTCAGTAAGGAAGAGTTCAATGAATCTATAGCACGGCTACTTAGAGGATTAGTTTCATATTTGTAAGGATGATGAATCTTTTCAACCACATCTTTTCGAGTCTATCTTTAAGATTGAGCTTCCTTCACTTCAACATATGCCTTTTTGCTTATATTAAAGCTCTATTGAGCATTCAGGGTTCTTTATTTTGGTGGTGAATCTTGTAAAATAGAGTGACTGATATACTTTCTTTCCAGTTTAGAAGCTGATTTGCAGTTTTAACAATTTCTCTATGTATTATCTTCATCTTTCTTTGATTTCTATGGTGATTATTTATAAAGCTTTAATTTATTCTATTTTTAGGCTAGCTCTTTTAGAACCCGAGATCTTTCCTATCTATCAAGTCTTTCCTTTTGCTCAATTTATTTTATTCTTCTCTACCTTTATTATCTTTCTTTTAGCATTTTCTCCCTTTGCTCTTTTTGTTTCAATAAAAGCTATCTTTCCTCTTTTTAAATAAGTATTTTATATTTTTCCTCCTTTTCTTTTATCATCTTTTACATCCTTTACTTTTATTTTAATATTCTTTCGCGCTAATATTTTTCTTGTTTGCTATTACTCTTTTATCTTAAGGCTTCATCCTATTGCTTAAATAAGCTCAATATCTTTTATCTTCTTAGTAATTTTAAACACTATAAGCACAAGTTAATAAAATCTTTTTTGTTAAAACTATCGTTACAAAATTTGATACGATAGAAAATAACACCAAATATAAGCTGAAACTATTCTTTGATGTACTTTATCCCACAATTGTTTTTTTCAATTTTTCCAGTTTTGCTTAAATCCAAAGTTTAGAATATTTTTTATAAGTGGGGAGTTTCAGTCGATTCTATTTGAAATTTAAGATTTTATCTTTCTGTACTCACATTTTGACCTATACTTCTATCTGTTAACTGTTTCGTCAATGGTATTATTTAATCTCTTTCCTTCTTATCTTTTATCACTACTTTTTGAAATGCTTTATCTAAGTGCCTTTAGCTTTAGCCGCCCTCTTTTGCATATTTATTCTTGGAAAAACTATCTAATTAATTGAGTTATTTCTATTCATCAATTATTTTAATCTTTGATCCTGTTTTGCTTAGTTATTTGCTTCCGTTATACTTACTTTTTATCTTCTCCATATTTATATTAATTGATTATTCCTTATTAATCTATTTGGATGTTTTTTTAATAAAAGCTTCATTCTTGTGAGTATTTGATATTTTAGAGTACTAATTATGGTACTTTGTCACCAACTCATTATAGTTCGACTACTTAGAGTCTTTATCCTTACTTTAGTTGTTATTAAAACTAAATTTCATCTCATCGACAACCCTTGTATCGAAAATCTTCTCTTTGTTCTACTCGAACACAGATGAACTAGAAATAGGATCGTTTTAAAAGACTATTTTTTCAAGGAGGCTTGCCTCACTTCTCCCAAGATTTTTCATCGATTGAGGATTCTAAACTACTGCAGAATAATCTGGCAAATCTATCAAGTAGCGGTATCTATTTCTTTAGTATTATCGTTAGTTAGTAGAAGCTATCTTTACCCCCTTTTCTTATTAAGCTTGTAGATTTCTGTGGATCATTGGCTTTATTAGTAAAAATAATAAATTTAACTGTCAAATGGGTATTAATAAAAATCTGAGGGAAAGTCAATCAAATAATAAATTTGTTCTTATTTGTTAATCATTGAAAATTCAAATTATTAATTTGTTTAAATATGCCTAAGATAGACGTCACTATCAAAAACGCAACAAAAATTCCTTTATTAGGGGTTAAGTCATAGCCAAGTCCGTATATGTATGCTCTTAGTAACTTAGAATAATGTAATGTTAATAAGTGAGCTATACATCTTCAATAGCCAAATATTCACAAAATCCTATATGGAACTATCACACTACTATCTAAGCAAAGAAGGTAACATCGTATATCAACTTCTACGTATCACTCTTATATAGTTAGATTTACAACAATAATCCAAATGCGGTTGATGAACTCTTGGCTTATAGCAAAATATAGTTCGGATAACTAATGACTAGAACCAACACTGAATCTAAGTTGAGGTTAATGAACTCTTTATAAGAGCCTATCAATTCTTATCTATTTGTTGAACATTATGACTGTAATCCTGCTGATTTGCATTTGCCTCTCGGAGAGAGAACATGCATTAAGTTGAGATTGATCAATGATATTCCTGAGGACAGTAATTTAATCTGCTAGTATGGAGACTCCTCATTCAATTTATCCTAGTAAATGAGAGAGAATGCATTTAGATACAACGCCAAATACGATCGGATTAAATGCATTTTACAAATTCGTAGCTCTAAATAGGAAAAGTTATAAAACTAAATCTTAATCTCGAACATTGGAGTCAATAATTGCATTACTATGCATTTCTATAGCTCCAAAAAAGAACATAAAGTGTTTCTATCAGCATGCATCATCCTCAACGGATTATTACCATAGAATTACAATATACTGAGTGCTAAAATTCTTGATGTGAAGAAAAGCAACGGCAAAAAGAATAATAACTACAAAATACGGATGAATGGCCCACTTAATTAATGCATATTTAACTAAAAAGCGTAATCAGAAATATATGTTTAAAACAACTCTCAAGTTTTGATTTAATACTATTAGTAAAATGAAGGTTAAGGATTTTAGCCTTATTGCAGTTTCCAGATAATATTGAACTCCTTAAATTGGTCTAAATAACTATTGTAATGTTAGCATGAAATTCAACACTACGATAATTATAAGAATATCGGTACATCCATCGTTTTCAAATTTAGCATTAGAAAAAACTTTGAATTATCAAAGATAATTCCTAAGCTTATTAACACTTAGATTGTATTGGATTATAATTCGCCTTTGGTGATATAGCAAATTAAGATGCAAAATGTGTTTTTATATTAAGTAATAAAAAATAATTAAGTAGGCTTCGTCCATAGGGACAGTAAGCGAAAGATAACAATGCTAAATAGATTTAGATTGAGTTAAAATAAAATAGACTTTGTTATTTAGACAAGGCAAATCCTAAACAATTTAGGCAAGGGAACTTTATACCTCATTAACCTTGATCAATCGTTTATTGAAGGGCCTAATAAGACTTTCTAGGATTCCTTAATTTTTCAGATCAATATAGAGTAATTTAATAAAATATAAGAATCTAAGGTGATATATTCATCTAAATTTTTAGCCTTTGCCAAGAAAGCATCAGTTGTCAATATCTGCAAGAAACTAAACAAGATGATACATGATGATTTACTAAAGTTTAAAGTTAAAAGTAGATCCACTGGCACTATTAAAAAAGGAATTCTAAAAATCATCAATATGAAATGTACTGGACCTTTTGGCCAAAGTCAAGTTAGCATTACTGTAGATTCAATAAATAAACAAGCTGTTGGGCAAATAGGTAATTATCTCATGGATAAAAATATAAGTTTTTATGTCGATTAAGGTAATATTAATATTAAGGTTACTATTTAAAATCTGCAGGAAAAATTGTAAGCAAACAATCAAAATAAGCACAAAATCGAAAGCTGTTATTTTGGTAATTTTTGTGATTTCTTTGGAACTCCAACAAACTTCAAGATGTACAGTCAATAAATCAAACTTACTTCTGAACATAAATTACAAATCATTTATTCTTTCTAATAAGGAGAAAAATTGATGTAATTGGCATAGAGGCCTACTGAGCCTACCTTTTTTCGTGCAAAAGATAATATCTGCTTGAGGCTTAAGCGAGCATTCGTTGGGATCAACAATAAGCCTTACATCTTCAAAATAAGCAGGGGCAATTATACTTACGAAAGCCATTAGTATAGATGCAGTAACAATAAAATATACTTTTCTTAAAGTGAAACGTTAAACTTAGCTATTCCTCATGGCCAATAAATCAACCCTATCTTTGTCAGCTGCTACTCCTATGACTAATAAGACAGATTAATGATCTACAATGGCTTTATCAATGTAACTGATATTTGCGGCAAAGGATAATACGAAATAATTCTACTCTACTAAAAATAATAAAAAAGAAAAGAGATATTCTTTATAATGTAAGTGCCTCACTCACTATTTTTGGTTGATTAAATATCAGCACTAATAAAACTGACTAAAATATCAAGCAACACAACTTCTCAGTTATTTCGAACCATATATAAACACTATCTACTGATAAAAGTAAATAACTATCAATATTAAATTTGTTAATGCACCATGAATGAACAGTCCTTAACCTTAAATGCTTCAATCAATCTTAGGAAATCAGATATACTTATCTTTTAGCTTTATTCTTCATATAAGCCCATAAGCAAATAGTTGTTCCTTACTTCTTAAAAGGAGCTGATTGGATGTGCTTACTATATTTGGTAGCAAATTTAGCAGAGTGGTAGTTTTATTTTGAGTTACTTCCCTAAAAAAGAAAGTCAACTAAAATACACAAAAAACAGTTTGATCATGCAATAGAGAAGTTACCAACTATACATTTTTTACGAGACACAGCAGTCTAAACTTTAAGCAAGAGCATAACCCATTCGATCTAAACCCTCATTAACAGATATTGATGTTCTAAACAAAGGAGTGATAAACCTCTACATCAAATAATTTTGGCCTGTGCAACTTGATAATAAAATCATCTCAGTTTAGATCAGGCCAATACACTTATTACTGTCTTCGCAGTCAGGGTGTAAAATTAATCGATCTTTTATGGTTGCAGCTAATAACATGGAATTTTAGCTTTAAGCATGCATAACCACAAAGGAAGGAGAGAAATACAAAAGAATAACATGCAAGGCATATGTTAAATTGAGAAGCCATCATTATAAAACTAATACCCTTACATCGCTTATTATTCATTTTTAGAAATATTTCTACCTTACATCTGATTTCGTTATCTTGCACAATAAATTCATTTCTACTCCTGAGGGAACTCTTAATATCAAATAGATTGCCACAAGAGGGGTAAAAATCGATAAATTCGATGTTTCATTTGCAAATTAGATGATAAATTAGTAAATTTTAGATGAGCTGATAAAGAAAGAAGGTTCAGAAGCAAAATGCAACATCTCAGTCAAAACAAATTATGTGCTAAATTCACTCAACTTTAACCTCTAGACAAAGAAGGCAAAAATAAAATAAAAGATATATCTTTCCTAGATAAATATCCAGAAATATGAAGAATAATTTCTATATGAAAGGCAAATACTAGTTTCAGGATAAAGTCTCATCCTGTCTCTGACAGTCAGCTATTCTTGTGTGAAGCAGAATCAAAAATAATAAATTTCCATCAAATACATTCTTTAAAACTCAAAAAATATCACTATTATGTACCCTCTTTAGCATTTCAATATGCTTACAACGATAAAGTAGAAATAATAGCAGCCCAATAAAAACATAGGATTTCATTTGAAGTTTACTCTGCCGATTGACATCGCAATCGACACGAAATAGCTGCAAGTTTATATTGGTAAGAAAGAGCCAATTAAACTCAATCCGTCAGTTTCTAAAAACTAAGAGTATACATATTACTCCAATACGATGTAATAAGTAAAAACCCTAAAGTTAATAAATAAGCAATTTGTTGACAAACCTGTGGAGGCATTAGGGAAGCAAAAGAATGTATGGAAGTTTATGATAGATCAAAATCCAAAGCTTATTGTTACATTAGAACAGACTTCATGTTCCATCTCTAGTATTGCAAATTAGAATTGGACCTTTAAGTTTCATCTCCATCGCCTTATTGCCTTAAACCGTAAACGTCTTCTCTCCTTAAAGAATACTCCTAATGATTAAATATTAACCAAATAACTTGCCATAGTTGTAAAGCATGGTAAGCAACATCATTTTATAAGAAATCTCGATGAATTCGGATCAATTAAAACAATAGAATCTACTTTACTATAGTTTGGATATGATAATAGCTGTAATATTGTCTAAGTCTTCCTCATTATTGATAACTACTTCAATAGGCAGACGAACAATTTTTAAAAACTTTCATTAAATTGGATGTAGTTGTTCCCAATTAGTTATGGAGTCATTAATCTCTCGTATATATCACCAGGTTAACCATTTGGCTTTGAGCTCAAGCCTCTTGAAAACCATTCTTACAACTTATAAAAAGCAATAAACAGACTAGTAATAAGATAGTAAGACATTAACTGTCTTTGCTCGGTTTCATTTTCCAAGAAATCTTGGGGATTCATCACTCTTAAGCTGATAGGCTGCACAGCAATAAATTTTATTGGAAGATAAAAAGAGTAAATGTATATTTATTTTAAAGTATAGGTTTAGGATAGTAATAGAATAGTGGCCTGCTCGTTCAACAGTGAAGCTCGAGCTGTTAGCAAAACATAAAACCTCGAATTTACTACCAATAAAATGGACTTCTTGTTTATTCAAAAGAATATTGAAGATAATTATAGCTTAAAGATAACTGCCTTTCTTCTTGACAATGGCAAACACTTTGCCTTTGTCGAAAAAAAACAAGAAATATCCGATTACCTGCAAAGAAGAGGGAATCATGATATTAATATTCAAATTAAATCCAATTAGACCAATAACCTCTGTAAAAATACTTTCCAAATTGCCTTGGAACTATCAAATGCAATGTCCCCTCCTTAGAAATAAAACCTCATATAAAAAGCAAAATCAATTAATAAGGTTGATGCATTATCATTTAGAGAAATCGGAAATATATAATTCTTTTAAAGATTAATTGGATGTCAACAACTTTCACATTTTAATTAATGCTTGGAATAAATAAAAGAAAGCTTTATCTATCAATAAGATTCCCAATACGTCTCTTTTGTATTCTTAGTGGAGTACTTATCATACAATTTTGATGCTAAATTAATAGGAGAAATATGTGAAATTATACATTTGAATCTTCTAAAATGTCCTTAGATTATAAGCAAACTTGAGTAATAAGAAATCACTAAGATATTATACGACTTTTTCAAATTAATTTGTGAGAGGCAAAGGAGGAAAGTTCCAAGCAAAGTCGCAAAAGTAACAAATGAAGAATATATGATAACTGTTGGTGAATTCAAGGAAAAGAAGAATCTATCCTCCCTAAGACAAGTACTATAGAAACAGCAGTATCTACTTTACACTCCAGACCAACTTCTAGCAAGTCTTTCATCGAGAAATAACTAAATTGTCTTAAATATTATCAATCTTCTTCTAAAGAATTCAAATCACATAAAAAATAGCCTTTCTCAAGATATTGACCAATGGATTTAAATGTTTGGATTCACAACATAAGAAAATTAATTTTAGCTATTTTTATTGGTACTCAAGAACTGCCTTCTCTATGGTGAAAAGCTGAATCAACAAAAATTGCATAGATTAATTGATATTCTTTTGCAAAGGCTCTATAATCTGTCAATGGTCTTCTAATTTTGGCAGCAAATCGAATAACAACAGGAAAAGATTAATCTTTACTAATCTGTTTTGAATAAATACGAAAGAGAGCTATCTAAGAGCTGTGTGTAAACATGTCGAGGCTTGAAAATGATGGTAAGTTAGCTGATAAACTCAAAAGATGCTCAATCAATTGAGTATTTCTCCAAGCTTCACGGTGCTATTAATAAAGTCATACTATAAAATATTAGTAGCTCTTCCGACATAATTCTTTTAAGTTCTCATCTTGATTTCCTTTCTTTTCTATTCGAGAAAAAACTCATAGAGGAAAAGATCAAAGATGAAATCAGCCACATCATAAAGAATAAACTATAAACAGTAAAAGATAACAGTGCCAAGCTAATCTTAAATAACTATGCAAATAAATTCAAAGTAAAACTTCCCAAAATTGTGAACTCAAACAAGAAATAAGTTCTAAAGGACGAAATGGCAAACAAGGCAGGCTTCTATAAGAAATATCTAATTACGAATGATTGATGCTGATCATTTAATATCCATCATTAATTATACTATTAATAAAATAGTATATGAATTCTATTTATTATTATAACAAAAAATGAACAAAATTGATCAAATTCAGAAAAATGTTGCTCTCTCCATAGAGAGATTAGCTTCTCTTCTTAAGATATAAGATGAAAGTAGGGTCCTCGCTGCGTTTGCGTACACTGTACTCATATATTTATTGTAGGGCACATTACTAGATAAATATTTGGAAAAAGAGGATGATCATAATAAAGCTAAGTATTATTATGAATCTTTCTAAAGGTAAGTCAGCTCGTTTAATTGTTAGAATAATTTTCGAGGATAGTTTAAGATTAAAAGTCGTAACCGAATAGAAATTATGCGATAGATCAAAGAAATTCTTCAAAAACATAGGCATATCAAAGATGGGGTTGGATGGTAAATTTAGATGGAAAAAGCCATTAAATAAAAAGATACAAGGTATTTTAATTAACACCTGTAGAAGATAAAGCTATTGTATGAAGAACATAATATTGACTAAGTGATGCGTGAAATCAATTCCTTAAGGGCTATGGCTTAAACTAACAAAAACATCAAATAACTTTTGCTGGCTTATAATGTTGCGAATCAGTTCACTCGCTATGAATAATAATACCAGAATATGATTTCATTCTATGGTATCTTCTAATAATCAGATGGATGGATCTTTGATAAATAGTAAGACAATATCAAAGTCTAATACAAGGTGTTTGAAGAGTAGAGAACTATCGCAGTAAGAATTGACGGTTAGATTTAAATATAAATGTTGCCATTTATGGCTATTGTTTGCTAAATCGATCTCACTAAATATTGTGTTCCATTCGTAGAAATAAGTGAAGAGAAAAAAGATAATTTCAAGGAAAAACCTCCAAGAAATCTGAAGATCGGATTTACTCTAACTTCAGTACCACTATTAGCAGATAGAGAATGCTATTATTATGCATACGGATACGATAGGATGAAGACTACTGAATCAATTTTTATCCTTTCTAAATCGTTCTAAGACGATAGGAAATTCCAATAAAAATATAACTATGTGATCAACCACTAAGGTAAAATATTCCTGAAAGTCTATTACTTCTGTTTGTAATATCAGCCGATAAGTAAAACCAGGGCAAAGATAAGAATAGCTTCGAAGGTCAACTTTAAACTTACCTTTCTACCATTGTTTATCTTAAGGCTGTCTGCTAGGAAATTCGCATTTGACTATCTTGAAAATCTTGTCGAAAAGTCAAAAA
>JACCDV010245008.1_pt1 | contig 10516 bp, 9 predicted proteins | sample 7446131 | NCBI WGS metagenome assembly JACCDV01 (sample SAMN15323448, study PRJNA562643) | freshwater metagenome | isolation source: river surface water | place: USA:Blue River Watershed | collected 2017-08-17
ACCGGACACCGGGCCATCGCGGAATATTTCACCCCGGTGGAGGAGATTCGGGTCAAGGCGGAGCATGCAGTCCAACGGGCTCGGTCACTCGGCGATTTCGTGATCGGGGTCCATATCCGCCAAGGGGATTACAGGGCATGGAAGGGAGGGGTCCATTACTTTGAGACGGAGCAGTATGCACACTGGATGAGAGAGACTGTCGCCCTGCATCCCGGCAAAAGGATTTCGTTTCTTGTCTGCGCGAGTGATCGAATCGATTTCAATCAGTTCATGAACCTCCCCGTGACGGCTGGCCCCGGTGAGGTGGTTGCCGACCTTCATGCCCTTTCCCTCTGTGACGCCATCATGGGGCCTCCCAGCACCTTTTCCACTTGGGCTTCCTACCGAGGTCGGACGCCGCTTTGCATGTTGCAGCATCACCGTCAGGAGCTGAAGAAAGGCGATTTTGTGCTGCACGACCGGGTCTGATTCGCCCGGTTTGCTTATTGGCCCGGGGGAAGCCGTTTCAGAATCACCAACCTCTCGACGAGGAAGTCGACGTGCGAGGGATAAGTCCACGGGATTCTCGGCATCCACATCCCGTCAAAGACCTTTTTGTATCCGAATTCCTCCCGATCAAGCGCGGCATAGAACCTCTGTGCGTCATTATCCCCGCTGAACTGAAAAACTTGGTTGCTGAAGCAGACATAGTCGGGATTTCTTTTCGCAATTCCCGCCTCGGTGAAGGTATCGGCGGGATAGTCGGCAACCTCGTATTGTTCGATACCCTTCCGGATTACCTCGTTGTTTCCGAAGATTTTTCCGAACGTGCCGGCGCGGCCAGTGGCGCAAGGCAGCGTGGCGATGCGAACGCGGATGCCCGGGATATGGTCCCACCTCGGGGCATAGCTGTTCTCGATGGTCGCGCCGGTCGGGAATTCCTTCATGGCAAAAATCTGGGCCCTCATCCTTGGGTCGGAGAGGAAGCGCAGATCCAGCGCAACGGAGCAGAAGAGATTGTAGACCAGAACAGCCAGGATTAGAGCCCTCGGGATGGTACGACTCCACGGCACCCTGCCCAGAGCGGGCGCAGCGAGAAACAGGACGAAGGGTAGCACCGGCAACACAAACCTGTCCGGGATGCGCGGGGAACGCCCCATGATAAGGTAATAAAAAACCACCATGGCACCTGCCCCAAGGGTCAAGAGTCGCTCCTCGCGGGTGAGTTTTCCCCCAAGTGCCAGCAGTAGGGTTCCTGAAACCGCCGCAGTAACCAGAAGCGTCGCCGGCCAACCTATTAATTCGGGGAATGCCAGAAGGAAGTCGGCATACCCCGTTCCCTTTGTCTGCCCGCCGTAGACCGGTGTCGTGTAGAGGTTGTAGAGGAAGTCCTGAACGAACTTCCCCGTGTCGAAAACTGAGCCCGGGTTGCCGATGGCAAATCCAAGAACCACACCAAGGGCTCCAATCCAGGCTGGTTTTCCGAAACACCCTTTCCACCCCCGTGTTGCCAGCAGGCATGCCGGTATGGCGACCGCCACTCCAAGTCCGTTGTATTTGTCGGCGGCGGCAAGTCCAGCCAGAGCTCCCGCAAGCAGCGCGTCGGTGATCTTGCCCGAAAGCGCTGCACGCACTGCCATGGCGAAGGAGGCGACCATCCAGAATAGCAGGGGGGAGTCGGCAGTGGCGAAGTGGTTGAACTTGACTAGGCCCGCACTGGTCGCCGCGAGCAGGGCAATCAACACGGCCGGCTTCTTGCCCGCAAGCCGGTCCACCGTCCTGTAAAGGAGGACGATCATACCGCAGAAAAGGGTGAGGGTCAGCAAACGCGCCCCTAGGAGCTGGAAGGGATATTGACAGCTGTGGTCCACCCCGAGAATTGTGCGCACCGCCTCCGCCGGCTTCATCACAAGCACGTGGTTGAGGTAGGTGTGGAGGGGGGGCTTGAGATAGCCCCAGGGAAGGCCGTTCGATTGGGTGCCGCGGAAGGCCATTTCGTCCAGGTTCCAGCATTCCACCCTCCCCCAGTTCGAGCCGATCAAGGAGAGAAGAATGGATAGGAACAGTGCTGCCAGCAGCCCGGGATTGAGTTTGAAGTAAGTGATTAGGAGTCGCTTCCGGTCAATCATAGCCTCTGTTTTAAAGCCCATAAGGGTCAGGTGCCATCACGAAAAAGATCGTCACTCCTTCCTGGATTCCATCATGCTTTGACTCTCATCCACCATGCTGATCAGCGTTGTTATCCCGACTTACAACCGAGCCCACTGCATTCGGCGCGCCTTGGAAAGTGTTCGTGCCCAAAGAGTCGGAGATCTTGAGGTGATTGTCGGCGACGATGCCTCCACCGATGGCACGCCGGAAAAGGTTTTGGAACTCATGCCTGAGGCAAAAGTGATCCGTCTACACGCAAATCGTGGTGCTGCGGCCGCGAGAAACGCTGTTTTGGGATTGGCTCAGGGTGAGTTTGTCGCCTGCCTCGATTCGGACGACGAGTGGCTCCCCGGAAAGTTAGAGAAGCAGCTGGCCTTCCTGAGGGTTCATCCGGAGGTCGCACTGGTGGGAACGGGTCACTTTCTGGCCTGCAAGGACGGATCTCGCATTGCATTCCCGGGAAAAAATCCCTCCGACTGGAGGCGTGAGCTGCATTCCGCGGCCAGCTTCCACGGAGCCTCCAGCCCCTTGGTCAGAAAAAGCGTGCTGGAGGATGTCGGGTTGCAGGACGAGCGGCTGAGGGTGCTAGAAGATTGGGACTGGATGCTCAGGATTGCGGAACGGTTTCCGATCCATGTCCTTCCCGGGCTGCTTACCGTTATCCATGAGAACAATCCGTCTGATCCCGACAGGACGGTCGAGTCCATGGGAATTTTTCTCGAAAAGCACAGGGAAGAGTTCCTCCGTTACGGTCGACGCCATGTGCGTCGCGTGTTTTCTCAGCATCAAGAAAATGCTGCACGCACCCTCTTCCGTCACGGAAGAACCCGTGAGGGGAGCCGGCTGCTTTGGCGATCGGTAGTATCCGCTCCTTTCAGAAATCCTGCCTGTCTCGCGGCCTTTCCAGTCGCGTTTTGGGATTCACTCGCCGGCACCTCGCTGCTGTCATCCGTACTGGCAGGTAGAAACCGCCAACCCCTGCGCGACGTTTCTTGACCCAATCAGCACTTCCGAAATGAGGTTTCTTTTCCTCTCAAGTCACGCCCACTATGCGCTGGACCCGCAAGAGACCCGAGTGTCGGGAGGGGCGGAGCTTCAGGTCGCGTTGTTGGCGAAAGAGCTCGTCAGTCGTGGGTATGAGGCGGTGATTGCGGGAGGGGAGGCTGGCCAGGAAGACGGCAGGGTCTTTGACGGAGTGGTGACAAGGAATGCCGGGCGTTTTCATACAGGCGGCCTGCTAGAAACACTGATGGCGCTGCCCAAGGTAATCGGCCTGCTCGCCGAGTATCGCCCCGAATTTGTCTGTGTGCTGGGATGGACGGCATGGCTTTACGTCCTGTGTATATTCAGGCCATTGTTCGGTTACAGGATGGTCTTTATCTGTGGTCTCGACACGGAAATCGACGGGAGTTTCGGGAAGAGCCATGGCTGGAAGGGGCTGCTTTTTGAACGTGGCGTTGCCCTCTCCAATATCAGGTTCGCCATGTCGGAATACCAGAGGGGTCTTTTTCGAAAGCTCGGCCTCTCCTGCGGGATGTACCGGAATCTTATCCTTTCCTGCGATCATGAACGGTCTGTGGATAAGCTGATCGACCTGATCTGGGTGGGGCGTTGCCAACACATCAAGCGCCCCCATCTCTTTCTTGATCTGGTGGAGAGACTTCCGGAAGCCCGTTGTGAAATGATCTGCCCGAGGGAGGATGTGGAACTTTGGGAAACCGTCAAAGCAAGGGCTGCCACTCTTCCGAATCTGACGTTCCGGGAACGGGTTCCTTATCATGAAATCCAAGGGCATTACGATGGGGCTCGTTTCCTCGTCAGCACATCCGAGGCGGAGGGTTTTCCCAACGTGATGATTCAGGCTGCGCAGGGAGGCGCCGGCATCCTCTCTCTAGATCTTGATCCCGATGGCTTGACCGAGATCTTTGGCGCGGGTTTTTGTTCCCATGGTGATTTTGACCTGCTTGTCGCGAAGACGCGGGAGTTACTGGTGGACAAGATGGCTTCACGCCGTGCGGGGGAGGGGGCGCGGCGCATGCTCTCGGAGTGGCTTGATAACCGGAAAAACACGGATGCTTTCCTGGAGGGATTGGCATGAGCGCTCCACGCAGGGTTCTCCATCTGATCGACAGTCTTGATCTGGGGGGTGCGCAGACCTTTCTGCTGGGTTTGGTCAAACATCTCGACCGCTCACGTTATCTCCCGGAAGTGGCGTGCATGCACGGGAGAGGTGTTTATGCGGATGCATTTGCAAAAGAGGGGGTCAAGATACATTCTCTCTCCCCCGGGAAGTTTCCGCCCCTTTATCTCCCGAATTTCTGGCGACTGATGCGGCGTGGTCGTTATGACCTCATGCACTTTCACCTCTTTGGCTCGAATCTTTGCGCCAAGCCGATTGCGCTCATGTCGGGTCACCCTGCGGTCATTGTGCATGACCAGTGCAATGATGCATCGAGGGAGACAAACCCGCTCCTGCTCGGAGCGGACGCCTTCTGGAACCGGTGTTCCGATCGCGTGATTGCGGTCTCGGAAAGCACGCGTCGCTATTTGCTGGACCGGGAGGATCTTCCCGATGATCTGGTGGAGATGATTCCCAACGGAATCGACGCGGAGGAATTTCAACCACCGAACAAGGGTGTAAGAGGTGATGCCAGAATGGCACTGGGGATTCCCCTCGGTGCATTCGTGATCGGGGGAATTGGAAGACTTGTTGCCCAGAAAAACCTCACCTTATTCCTGGAGGTTGCGGCACGCCTCCTCTCACGGCATCCCTCGGCATTCTTTGTGATTGCCGGTACGGGTCCTCAGGAGGAAATGCTGAAGGCAAAGGCCTTGGCATTGGGGATCAATGAGAGGGTCAATTTCCTTGGGCATGTTACAGATCGTACGGGCCTCTACCATTCTCTGGATGCGCTTCTGATGACTTCCGATTTTGAAGGAACGCCGATGGTTCTTCTTGAGGCGATGGCCTGCGGTCTTCCCGTGGTGGCCTCGTCGGTGGACGGGATTGCCGAGGTCTGCACCCATGACAAGGATGCGCTCCTGGTTCAGTCCGGCGATGCCGATGGATTTGTTGCCTTCATGGACAAGCTGATCAGCGATGGATCGTTGGGGAGCCAACTCGGTGCTGGTGCCCGCGGAACCATTCTTGAGCGTTACGAGATCCGCTGCCTGACACGGCGCATCGAGGGAATTTACGAAGAAGTGCTCTCATAAAATCTCCCAATGGTAGATTGGGCTTGGCAGGAGACCTTGGAGCAAGCATAGGAAATGCCGTCGTTTCCGATGCCTAATCCGATCACATGGTTTTTGCCAATGATTCCGGTTCTCTTTGCCGGAGCAATGAATGCCGCCCCCCCTGTGCGGGAAGCAATGGTCGTCGCGGATAAGACAGCACCTTTTTTCCATGCGCCGCAGGTTGATCCAAACGGAACCGATTACCTGCTGTTCAAGGGCAACCTGGTCGATCTGCTGAAAAAGGAGGCTGCTCGGAGCTATGTGAAGCTGCCCACAGGGCAGTCTGGACTTGTGGCCAGCAATGCCCTTGAAGTCAAAGTGACGCCGGCGATCCACTCTCATTCCTTTTCCCGGAAAAAATCAATCCGCTTGGGATCCGGGCAGCGTGTTCGCAAGATGGTTGTCGCGGATAGGGAGCCGTCCCCCGTCCCCGTCCCAGTGTTCCGCTATTAGGCGGATTCGCGTTCCGGGCCACCGGTGAGGATATCGTCCAGATCGGTCATGGCTTTCCAGCGAATCTTGAAATCCCGGGCATAACGCTGGTCCTGCCATTCGCTCATGATCCTGCGATGGGCGACGATCTGCTCCAGCTTTTCCGCCAGAGTGGCGTGGGTTTCCCTCACGAAGCGCAGGGCCGCCGGATCGCGATCCCAGAGGGTGGCATACGATTGAATAAAATCCTGGGCATAGGAAAGTTCCGATCGGTCGTTCGGATGACATAGATCGCCAGGGGGCAGAGGCACATCAAGTAGGAGAGGCGCGATATAGATGTTCTTCAGCATCGCAGTGCCGTAGATGGCCGCCGCCGCTTCCTCGTCACCCGCGCGCCATGCGGCCAACGCCTTTCCGAAAAGCAGTGAGGGTTCGCAGTAATCGCCTGGATAGGCTTCCTCATAGGCATTCAGCGCTGTCAGGGCCGCATCGTCGTCGTCGCCCAGTAGATGAACCATCGGTATAAGGAAGCGCACTCCCTGGTTATCGACGGGATTGAGTTCCAGGATGCGCTGCAGTTCCCGGGCGGTGATGGAAAATTTTCCCTGCTGCCATTCCGTCATGGCACGGCCGTAGAGCGCACGTAGGTAGGGGCGGGTCTCGGGATCGCTCCACCACCGGGGAGACTCTCCCTTCCACCGTTTTTCCTCGATCCCGATCACTTCCAGATAGCCTCGACGGCATTCGCTCCATCGTCCCGACTGGTAATCGGCATCGGCCAATTCAATCCGTGCCTCGGAGCATGCTGCATCGTGCTCGATCGCCTTGCGGAGATGGGCTGCTTTCCGTTCGGGTGACTGCAGTCTCCTCGCGGTGGCGACGAGTCCCCTCGCCACGGTCGCCGGGGGGTGGAAGTCCTCTCCCATGAGGCGCTGGGCGATTTTTCGGGCTGCCTGGCGCAGATCCCCTGGCTGCGGGGCAGGGAAGGAGCCGAACGAAACCTCGACATGGTAATCCGTTGCAAAGTTGCGCCATGCGGCGGCATCCCATTCGCCGCTCTCGGCGATGGAGAGACGTTCCGGGGTGCCGTGTTCGTCGAAAAGTTTGCCGAGCAGTTCCTCGGCATGGGGTTGGTCAAGCTCCTCCAGGATTTCCGGCGGGCAGATCGGGCGCCCTCCCGCAGTCGTGACCAACAGGCAGGTGGGAAGGTAATATTCCGTTGCGGTCCCGCCCGGAGATCCGGTGGAGGTTTTGGGAATCGGCTCCTCAAGGTCAAACCACAGCAGGCGCCATGTGTTCCGTGATGTGTCGAGGGGCTGGATCATGGGGTGTCTCCAGACGTTCCAAGATCCACCTTGAGGGTCTGCCGGCGCCCGAAGCGGTCGACGTAGTGGAGTTCCCCGTGCTGCGCCGCGTATTCGTGGACAAGCTTCGTCACCTTCACGTCGAAGCAGCAGTACTCGGCGATTTCCATCACCTTGCCCTCGCGCCACCAACGGATGGCGTCAAGACCATCGCCTGTCTTTCCGATCCCGAGAGTCGCCTGCGCCACTGCATCAAGCGGCAGTTTGAAACCGGCTGCCTTCTCCACAACCTCGAGCATGTCAAGTGTCTGGAGGTGGTGGGGGAGGTCCAGGATGGTGTACCCCATGAGGACCTCGTAATCGAAGCGGCGATTGTTATATCCGATGACCAGATCCGCCCTGCTGAGTTGATCAATGAGATCCGAGGCACGCTTTTCGGGAAAAATCTCATACCTCTGGGTGGCCGTGCTGTAAGTGACGCCCAGTGACATGCCCATATCGCTTTTCTTGTCCCATCCGCCGACGTCATTGGCCGTGCGTTGGGTTTCCAAATCAAAATAGACGATGTTTTTCAAGGAGGACACAAGTGGAAGATCTTAGGACAAGCCCACTGGGGTTGAAAGGATGGAAAAGCTGGAAAAAGCACGCTCTCTTGGGGAAATCTCCCAAAATAGGACTGTTTTTGCAAAAAATAGGACATTTTATCTTGAGTAAATCAAGAAAAGACCCTACTAACTATCTCCTTTATGGCTAAAGAAGAAGCAATCACAACGGAAGGCGTTGTCGTCGAGGTCCTCCCCGGCACGATGTTTCGTGTCGAACTCGGCAACGGCCATGTGGTGCTGGCCCATATTTCAGGGAAAATGCGCAAGCATTTCATCCGAATTGTTCCGGGTGACAAGGTGACTGTCGAAATGTCTCCTTATGACCTGAGCAAGGCCCGCATCACCTTCCGTACCGCATAAGCAATCATCCCGATTACCGATAACCCAATCCCTATCACCTAAAACCACCATGACCATCCCTGATTGATGGCACTTGCCTCCCGGCAAGCTGTGCCACCCCTTTGGGGCTGTGCGCTTCGCTATCAGTCTACCGCGCCCGTTGCCACGGGCTTGGTTCCCTAACCACATCACACACTACCAATAACCATGACTATCCCTGATTCCCTAACGTTGAAGAAGGCGATGAAAATCGCCGTCAAAATCGAGCGTCTCCAAGAGAAGCTCCACGAACTTCTCGGCGCCAAGCTGGAGCTGCCTCCGGCCACGGAGACCATGAAAAACCAGCTTCTTCAGGTCGCCGCCGTGCCTCGCCGCCGCGGACGCCCACCGGGCTCCGGTCGCAAGTCGGCGGAAGCGGGCTCCCGCGGCACTTCCCCGCTGGCCGGCCGCAAGCGCCCTTCCTCCCCCTCGGGTCCCTTGGCTCCCGCCGTGGTGAAGGTTCTTCAGCGCTACAATCGTCCGATGAAGGTCACCGAGATTCTCATCGGACTCGAGCAGGACAACTATGTTTGGACCGCCAAGAATCCCAAGCAGACCCTCTATGTCCGCATCGGCAAGCTTGCTGGCGTGAGGAAGGCCGACGAGGGACTCTATGTTGCCGAGGGGGTCTCCTCCTTCGGGATCGTTCCCGAGACGGTTGCTCCCGTCTCCACGGAGCCTGCGGCGTTTTAGTCTTTTCTGACGGTCGTCTTTCATGGTCGGCCGCATCCAATCACCGAACCTCGCCTCCCTCTTTCTGGAGGTGGGGGATCGGTGGGGGGATCTCCCCTCTTTTTCCACCCGCCGGCATGACGGGACGTTTCATGCCGTTTCGTATCGCCAGTGGCGGGACCGGTCCCTGTCACTTGCCTCCGCCCTGATCGAGCTTGGAGTAAAAGCTGGCGATCATGTGGCCATCCTCTCCGACAACTGCTTCGAATGGATCCTAGCCGATGCCGCCGTGCAGATGTGTGGTGCGGCCGATGTGCCCCGTGCCGCCGATGTCACGGTCGGGGAGATCGCTTACATCCTCGATCATGCCGATGTAGGCGTGGCCTTTGTCGAGAATATCGCTGTCCTTGAGAGGGTGCTCTCCGTCAGGGATAGCCTCCCCAAGCTGCGTCATCTGGTCGTCATGGAGCATGGCCTCGATGAACATCCGCTCCCCGGGGATGCACTGCGGTTGCGCGATCTGGAGATCAGAGGGGAGGTGCTTCGGCTTGAGGGGGATTGCCGACCCGAGGAGCGGATCGCCGCGATCCGTCCGGAGGATCTCTACACCATTATTTACACGTCCGGGACCACCGGTGTGCCCAAGGGGGTGCAGCTCTCCCACCGCTCCATCCTCTCGCAGGTCAAGAATCTGCCGTTTTCGCTAAGCCCTTCGGATCGCGCCCTTTCCATCCTGCCCGTCTGGCATGTGTACGAGCGGGTTTTTGAGATGCTCTCGGTGGCGAGCGGCCTGCACACCTATTACAGCTCGCTTCGTCATCTCGGGGAGGATCTGAGGGCGGTTCGCCCAACGATCATGGCCTCCGCCCCCCGGCTCTGGGAGGGGCTTCACCGCAGGATTCTCTCCACGGTGGAAAAGGCCTCGCCTCTTCGGCGCTCTCTCTTTCATGCGGCGAGGATTTCCTCCCATGCTGTGCGCCGGGGGGAGGCATTCTTCTCTAGGAGACAGGTTGATCTCACGGGCCGTTCCCTGCCCGTTTCACTCCTCCTTGGGGTGCGTCATGCCGCAGCTTGGTTAGTCTTCCTCCTCCCCTTCCTGCTGCTCGATGCCATTGTTCTGAGTAAGCTCCGCGAAGTGGTCGGAGGATGTTTCCGGGGAACGATCTCAGGTGGAGGAGCCTTACCTCCGCATGTCGACGACTTCTTTAATGACATTGGGATTCCGGTTCTCGAGGGGTATGGCCTGACGGAATCGGGCACCGTGCTGGCGGTAAGGACCTGGGAGCATCTTGTCATCGGAACGGTCGGCCCCGCCTTTCCCGGAACCGATCTCCGAATCGTTGACACCGTCACCGGGGCCATCCTCTATCCCGATCCCTCCCGCCATGATCTCGGGCGGGGGCGCCGCGGCGAGATCCACGCAAAGGGACCTCAGCTCATGTCGGGCTACCACAAGGATCCTGCAAAGACGGAACAGGTGCTTCGGGATGGCTGGCTGGCGACGGGGGATCTGGGGCTAATAACCTTCAACGGGTGCCTCAAGATTGTGGGGCGCTGCAAGGAGACGATCGTCCTGCTGGGTGGGGAGAACGTTGAGCCTCTCCCGATCGAGTCAAAGTTGCTCGAGTCACCGCTCATCGACCAATGCATGGTCGTCGGCCAGGATCAGAAGCAACTCGGCGTGCTGGTGGTGCCCTCGCTGGCAGGATTCGCCGCCGCCGGGATTGAGGCGGCGGAGTTGCCTGCTCTCAATGCCCG
>JACCDV010104114.1_pt1 | contig 10514 bp, 8 predicted proteins | sample 7446131 | NCBI WGS metagenome assembly JACCDV01 (sample SAMN15323448, study PRJNA562643) | freshwater metagenome | isolation source: river surface water | place: USA:Blue River Watershed | collected 2017-08-17
ACCTGGCGCTCGGTAAACACCGGCGTGATCCTTATGTCGACACTCTTTCCATCGCGCAACACCTGCAGGGTTGACTCGCCTTGGCGCTTATTTAGCAGGGTGACTGCGTCTTCCCACTTAGAAATACTTGTGCCATCGACAGCAGTAATCACATCCCCCGGCAACATTCCAGCCTGCTTGGCGGGTGATACCGCTTGGCCCTCGCAAACCTCACCCTCGATGCAGCCATAGACCTGGCTTACGGTCAAGTTTGGCTGCATCGGGCCAATGGCCCCCAGGGCAGTCACGATCAAGACCACACCCAGGATTAGGTTCATCACCGGGCCGCCGAGCATGACGATCAATTTCTTTGGGGCAGAAAGCAGATAGAACTGGCGGGACTCTTCTCCCTCAAGCACATCTTTGCGAACCTCTAGCCGAGCCTCAGCAATCCACGTCGCAAAGGGGCCCTTGTAGGGCTTCTTTTCAGGCGGGTACATTCCGGTCATCAAGATGTAGCCGCCAAGTGGAATTGCCTTGATTCCGTACTCGGTCTCGCCCTTGGTCTTTGACCAGACAGTGGGCCCAAAGCCAATCATGTATTGGCGCACTTTGACACCAAAGAGCTTGGCTGGGACTAGGTGCCCGATCTCGTGAATGCCAATAGACAAGGCAATGCCGATCAGCACAATCAGCAGGCCGAGTATGTACAGCAGCGCATCCATTGCCCTAAGGCTACCTTCGAACTAGCGGGTTCATAACTTAGCTATCAGAGAATCAGCAGTTTCCCTAGCCCAGCGCTCGGCTTCCAGCACTGAATCCAGACTTAGCTCGGAACTGGCAGAGTGCAGCCCGACAACCTCAGAAACCAGATCGACGATTCCCAAAAAGCTGAGCCTTCCCTCATGGAATGCATCAACGGCCTGCTCATTTGCGGCATTGAAAACTGCTGGGTAGGTGAGGCCCGCACTCCCCACCTGTCTAGCTAACGCGACAGCTCCAAAAACACTCTCGTCTAGGGGCTCAAACACCCAGGTGTGGGCTTTGGTCCAGTCCACCGGAATTGAAACATCTGGCACCCGATCCGGCCAGCTCATCCCAAGCGCAATCGGAAGCTTCATATCCGGAGGCGAGCACTGTGCAATGACTGAACCATCGTGAAACTCAACCATTGAATGCACCACAGACTGCGGGTGCACGGTGACATCAATCCGATCGAACGGGATGTCGAAGAGCAGGTGAGCTTCAATCAGCTCAAGGCCCTTGTTTACTAATGTCGCTGAGTTGGTTGTCACAACACGACCCATGTCCCAAGTCGGATGCTTTAGTGCCTGGGCCGGAGTGACAGCGGCGAGTTGCTCCCGACTAAATCCTCTGAAGGGTCCTCCGGATGCGGTCAAAACTAACTTTCGAACCTCTTGCTTTGCTCCTGCGCGAAGGCACTGAGCCAAGGCGGAATGCTCTGAGTCAACCGGCACTATTTGTCCGGGAGCGGCGAGCGAGGTGACCAGCCTGCCGCCGACTATCAAAGATTCCTTGTTTGCCAGGGCCAAGGTCTTGCCTGTGGTGAGTGTGTTGATCGTTGCCTTCAGGCCAGCCGACCCGGTAATTCCATTCACTACGACATCAGCGCTGGATTCCAAAACCAACTCTGCAGCGGCCTCAGATCCAATAGCGCAAGCGGATTCGCTGAGACCAAACTCTTTGGCTTGAGCAGAGAGTAGTTCGGCATTGCTGAACGCCGAGAGCCCAACAAGCTCGAAGCGTTCGGGATTAGCGCGAATCACATCTAGCGCTTGAGTTCCAATTGAGCCGGTTGACCCCAGAACCAAAACTTTTCGCATTCGCCAGAACTCCTCAGCATTTGGTGAGCTAAACCAAGGTTACTGGGCTTAAACTGAAGCCATGAGCCTTGAGCAAAAGCGAATTCTGGTAACTCCGATTCCTGGTCCAATCTCCACGCAGATGCAGGAACGCCGCAAGAAGGTTGTCTCCGCTGGTGTCGGCACACTGCTGCCGGTATTCATCGATGAAGCCCACGGCGCAATCATGCGAGATGTTGATGGCAATCAATTCATCGACTTAGGTTCGGGCATTGGTGTTGTCACCATTGGTCACACCAACGATCGAGTGGTTGAAGCCGTGCAGAAGCAGGTGGCGAAGCTAACCCACACACTGTTTACTGTTGCGCCATACGAGCCTTATGTCCGAGTAGCAGAACTGGTAACCGCTCACGCACCTGGAAACTTTGCCAAGAAGGCGGCCTTCTTCAACTCAGGCGCCGAGGCAGTTGAGAATGCTGTGAAGATTGCCCGCAAGGCAACCGGACGCACCGAGATTGCTGTGTTTGACCACGCCTACCACGGTCGTACAAACCTGACCATGTCCATGAACTTCAAGGTGCACCCTTACGGAACAGGATTTGGCCCGCTTGCGGGAAGCGTTCACCACGCTCCGATGAGCTACCCATTCCGTGACGCTGATGGTTTGACAGGCGAAGAGGCAGCGACCCGCGCTATCACCTACCTAGAGAAGCGAGTCGGTGCGGCGCAACTTGCTGCAGTATTCATTGAGCCGATTCAGGGTGAAGGTGGCTTCATCGTTCCTGCCCCGGGATTCCTTCGCACCCTGAATGCATGGTGTAAGGCAAATGGCATTCTGATGGTCGCCGACGAAGTGCAGTCTGGAATTGCCAGAACCGGAAAGTGGTTCGCGAGCGAGTGGGAGGAAGGCTTTGAGCCTGACCTAGTCACCGTTGCAAAGGGTATCGCCGGAGGATTGCCGCTTTCAGGTGTGGTTGGTCGTGCTGAGGTCATGGACGCGGCTCACGCCGGTGGTCTCGGAGGAACCTTCGGAGGTTCGCCAACCGCAGTGGCTGCTGGAATAGCAGTTCTTGAGCAGATCGAGGAAGGCGGCTGGCTTGAGCGAGCCACTGAGATCGGCGAGGTACTTACCTCGCGACTAACCGCCTTGCAGGCCCAGTATCCAGTCATCGGAGATGTTCGCGGCAAGGGCGCAATGATTGCCATCGAGCTGGTTGAGCCTGGAACCAAGACGCCTAACTCCAAGGCTGTGGATGAGCTGGTTAGACACTGCCACACCAATGGTGTTCTTATCCTGAATGCTGGTACCTACAACAATGTGATTCGCTTCTTGCCACCGCTTGCAATCAGCAACGAGTTGCTCAACGATGCACTCGATGTTGTAGCAGCTGGTTTGGCAAAGCTGTAGTACTGCGCTTAGTGTTTGAGTAGGAGCTATCGCAGCTCCTGAGTTTTAAACGCAGATTCGAAGGTGATTCATCGTGCAGGCCTATGGCGACAGAGAGCGCCTAGACAACCTCTTCCGTGAAGAGATAAACCGTTTCATTTCCACCCATCCAAGATCTCGTGAGCTCTACGAGCAGGCTATTGAGCCTCTGCTCAGTGGAGTTCCGATGATTTGGATGTCCAAGTGGCCAGGTCCCTACCCGCTCTATGTTGAGCACGCTAAGGGCGCTCACTTCACCGATGTTGATGGGCTTATGTATACCGACTTTTGCCTGGGTGACACCGGCGCAATGTGCGGTCACGCGCCAGACCCAACTGTCAAAGCGGTGCAGGCCCAGATTGCCAAGGGTTCGACATTCATGTTGCCAACCCCCGACGCCGCCCATAACGGTCGGATTCTGGCCGAGCGATTCGGTGTTCCGAAGTGGCAGTTCACCCTGAGTGCAACAGATGCCAACAGGCACATGCTGCGCTACTCCCGACACGTCACGGGCAGATCAAAGATTGCGGTTCACGACTACTGCTACCACGGCACGGTAGATGAGACCTTCGCAGTTATGGACGACCAGGGAAACACCATCCCAAGGCGCGACAACGTGGGTAAGCCGATTGACCTCAAAGAGACCACGGTCGTGATCCCGTTCAACGATCTGGAAGCTGCAGAGCGGGCTTTTGCAACCGGTGAGGTAGCAGCCATGCTTATGGAACCAGCCCTCACCAACATCGGCATCGTTCTCCCCCAGCCTGGTTACCTAGAGGGCATGCAGGAACTGTGCAACAAATACGACGTGATTTGGATCCTCGACGAAACCCACACACTCTCGGCTGGCATTGGCGGGATGACCGCCAAGCACAACCTCAAGCCCGATGCCGTGGTGCTGGGCAAGACAATTGGTGGCGGTGTTCCGGTGGGTGCCTATGGCCTCACGAACGAGCTGGCATTGCGAATCGAATCGTCCATGCACCTAGAGAGCATCGACATCGGCGGAGTCGGTGGCACGCTAGCGGGTAATGCCCTCTCAATGGCCGCAGTCCGAGCCACGCTCGAGCAAGTCCTCACGCAGGAAAACTTCAAGCGGATGGAAACTCTTGCAGAGCACTGGGTTGCGAACGTTCAGAGCGTTATCGAAGAGCACAACCTGCCTTGGCAAGTTTCTAGAATCGGCTGTCGCGGTGAGTACTCCTTCAGGCCTTCGGCCCCCGTTACTGGGCGCCAAGCCGCAGATGCAGATGACTTTGAGCTGCAGCAGTATTTGCAGCTGCACGCCATCAACCGCGGAATTCTGATGACCCCGTTCCACAACATGGCGTTGATGTCACCAGCTACCGATGAAGAAGATGTCGCGCACCACCATGCGCACTTCCGCGAGGCAGTTGAGTCGCTCTACAACTAGGTTCTAGTTACTTCTTTGCCAGGCGCTTCGCCTTGAGGCTTGATCGCAGCTGAACCACCAGCACGATTGCAATCAGGACGAAGAACACGGCCGAACCCAAAACGTTTGCCTCAGGAGGAATACCCCTGGCGGCAGCGGTGTAGATGAACTTCGGGAAAGTGGTCTCCGCGCCAGCGTTGAACTGAGTGATGATGAAGTCATCAAAACTTAGGGCAAATGCCAGCATTGCGGCAGCCATGATTCCAGGCAAAAGCAATGGGAAGGTGATTCTCCAGAACACACTTGATGGGCTGGCGTAGAGGTCTCTGCCGGCTTCTTCAAGCCTTGGATCAAGCGTTGCCACGCGAGCCTTCACAGTTACCACCACAAAGCTCAGTGTGAACATGATGTGGCCGATGACGATGGTCCAGAAACCCTTGCCAACACCAACGTTCAAGAATTGTGCCGCCAGTCCTGCGCCCATCACAACCTCAGGGGTTGCCATTGGCAAAAACAGCAAGAGGTTGGTAGCGCCACGACCCTTGAACTTGTACCGTCCCAACGCAATAGCGATGGCCGTGCCCAGAACGGTTGCAGCCGCAGTCGCAATGACTGCAATTGCTATGGAGTTGCCAAATGCCTGACATACCTCTTGCTGGTCGCAGACGTTCGCCCAGTTCTCTAAGGTGAAGCGCTTCCAGGCGATGTTTGATTTCTCAGTCTCGTTGAACGAAAAGACGAAGGTGTATGCGATTGGGATCATCAAGAAGATGAACGCAAGCGCAACATAGGTAGGGAGTAGCCACTTGCCAAGCGAAAGCTTCACAGTAGGTCCTCCGTTCCCGAGCGACGAACATAGGTGGAGACAAGAATCACGATTGCCGCCATGAGCATGACCGAAAGTGCTGAGGCGGTCGGGTAATCCTGCATTCTCAGGTAGGTGGCCTCAACCACGTTGCCAAGCATGGACGTATCTGAATCGCCCAAAAAGTCTCTAGATGCGCTGATGTAGTCACCGGAGATCGGGATAAATGTCAGCAGCGTTCCTGAAAGCACACCTGGCATTGAGAGAGGAAGTGTGATTTTCCAGAAGGTCCTGGCGGGCCCGGCGTAAAGGTCGGATCCAGCCTCAACTAGCCTGAGGTCCAAGCGCTCGAGGGATGTGTAGATAGGCAGAGTCATGAATGGAATGAAGTTGTAGGTCAATCCAAAGATGACGGCAAAAGGCGTTCCAATAATGTTCTGGTCTGCTGGCAGCAGAGTCAGTGCCTGCAACACCTGAGTAACCGGTGACTCATTCGAGAAGATCTGCTTCCATGCCAAAGTGCGGAGCAAGAAGCTGATGAAGAACGGTGCGATGACGAGTGTCAGCAGCAGCGCTTGGAGAACCGGACGGTTTCTCGCCTTGACACCGATGAAGTATGCAATCGGATAGCTGATGATGAGCGCCATGACAGTTGCTATCACTGCATAGACGAAAGATCGGAAAATCTGCGGACCATACTGCGAGATGGCGTAGGTGTAGTTACCAAACTCCAGCCCGTAGTCATACATGCCGATAACCCCGGACATGCTCGCAGTCTTCAACGATGTGATGATTAGCGAGATGAGCGGGGTGAGGAAGAACAGACCTAGGTAGATGACCCCGGGGGCCAACAGCACAAAAGCAACTCGAGAAGACTTAGTTGGCTGAGCGGTTTTTGCTCCGCCCTGCCCAAGTGCCGCGAATGCCATTGCTATGCCTCGTCGTTGTCGGCCTTGCTGGGGAGGTCACTGAGCCCGAAACCGTGCTCAACCTTCCAGCTAATCCAAACCTGGGCACCAAGCTCAACCACTGGAGACTTACCAACGTTCTGAGCAAAGACAGTGATGTCTCCAAAGCCAGGAACATCAATCAGATACTGGTTGGAAACACCGGTGAATCGGATGTCGATGATTTCACCCGGTCCAACCAAGTTGTGGTCAGAGCCCAAGTCAGGCTTGCTTTCGTGGAAAGTCACCTTCTCGGGCCTAACGCCAACAGCGATCTTGCCCGAGTGCTTCTCTGAGCGAGCCTTAGGGGTTGCGATGCGCTGGCCATTGCAACTAATCGCAATTACGGAGTCGGTGTTCTCGGTGACCTCACCAACAAAGATGTTGGACTGGCCCAAGAACCTGGCAACGAAGGCAGTCTTTGGTCGATCGTAGAGTGCTTCCGGGGCACCCATCTGCTCGATCTTTCCTAGGTTCATAACCGCGACGGTGTCGGCCATATCCATGGCTTCTTCTTGGTCATGGGTCACATGCAAGAAGGTAAGACCAACTTCCATCTGGATGGCCTTCAACTCGACCTGCATTTGCCTGCGGAGCTTCAGATCAAGCGCGCCTAGCGGCTCATCAAGCAGGAGGAGAGCTGGGCGGTTGACAAGTGCTCGCGCTAGGGCGACACGCTGCTGCTGACCACCCGAGAGCTGCTGGGGTCTGCGCGTCGCTAGGTGCGAAAGTTCTACCATTTCTAGAGCTTCATTGGCCTTGGCTAGCGGGTCAGCAATCTTGCGCTGGCGCAAACCAAATGCCACATTCTCGAGCACAGTCATGTGCGGGAAAAGTGCATAGCTCTGGAAAACGGTGTTTACCGGACGATCGTGAGGCTTAGTGTCGGTGACATCCTTGCCGCCAATTAGGACCTTTCCTACGGTTGGTTGCTCCAAGCCGGCGACGATTCTCAAAGTCGTAGTCTTGCCGCAACCTGAAGGACCCAGCAGGGCGAAGAACTCGCCCGCTGGAATCTTCAAGTCAAGGTCATCAATGGCGGTGAAGCCAGGGAACTCTTTCCTAATGCCTACTAGCTCGAGATCTTGACCTCGAGCCACGAAGTCTTGCGACACCTATGCGCCCAGAAGCAGGTTCTGCCACTTGGTCGAGAAGCGCTGCTCCTCCTGACCTGTTAGTGCACGGAAGGCCTGGGTGTTCTTGAGGAAGTTCTCATCAGGGAAGATCAGCGGGTTGGCTGCCATCTCTGGGTCGGTGGCCTCCAAAACCTCCTTGGCACCAACTACAGGCGTTACGTAGTTCACCCAAGCTGCAAGCTCCGCAGCATTCACTGGGTCGTAGTAGTAGTTGATTAGCGCTTCAACGTTCTTCTTGTGGGTAGCACCCATTGGAACGATAAACATGTCTGCGGAGATGGTTGAGCCGGACTCTGGCACAACGAATGCGAAGTCGTCAGACTCGGTCTCGAAGTTGATCAGGGTCACGTCACCAGACCAAACGGTAGCAGCGATGGTGTTTCCGTTCTTGAGGTCCTCAACGTAGGAGTTACCGCGGATGTTGAAGATCTGGCCGCTGGAAACCTGAGCGGCTACGAAGTCCACTGCAGCGTTGAATGCGTCCTCAGTCAGGGATGAAGCATCTGTGATGTCGATGCCCTGGGACATTAGAACCAAGCCCACGGTGTCGCGCATCTCTGAAAGCAAGCCGACGCGGCCCTTTAGCTCTGGCAGCCATAGGTCGTCCATCGAGGTTGGGGCATCCTTGCCGGTTGCCTCCTTGAAGCGGCCCTTGTGGTAACCGATGCCGCCCAAGATTCCCTGGAAAGGAATCGATAGGTTGCGCTCTGGGTCGTTAGCTGCGCCTAGGTAGGCAGGGTTCAGGTTCTTCTTGTTTGGAATGTTTGCTGGGTCCATTGCCTGAAGGTAGCCCAGACCGATTAGTCGGTCGGCAAGCCAAGAGGTTGGGCAAGCAACATCGGCACCGATGTCCTGGCCAAGAGCTAGCTGGTCCTTGACCTTTGCATACCAGGTGTCGTTGTCGTCAATCTCAATGAGGTACTCAACTGTGATGCCGGACTGCTCTTCAAAACGGTCGAGGGTCGGGGTGTTTCCGTTCTCGTCCTCATCCATGTAGCCGGTCCAGTTGTGCCAGGTGAGAACCTTCTCGGTGTCCGACATGTCGGTGGCTGGAACCAAAGTTGCGGTTGCAGGTGCGCAGGATGCCAAGGAAAGAGCCGCGGCTGTTCCACCGATACCGGCAAGTGCTGCTCGTCTTGAGATCATGCTGTTTCGGGCCATCTGCACTAGCTGGCGCATCATTGGGTCTTCAGGAAGTCCACGCTTCATTACTTGTCTCCTAGTTTGGGGGCCTAAGCCCATCTACCAACAGTCCTTGGCCCCAATGGCTTCCGGAACACTGAAAGTTTCTCATACCGAGGGTTCGATTTGAACCCTGAAGCAAACATTTTTGCCCTAGTCTCCGATGTAGCTCATAACGTGCTTGACTCGGGTGTAATCCTCGAATCCATACTGCGACAGATCCTTGCCGTAACCGGAGTGCTTGAAGCCACCGTGTGGCATCTCAGCAACCAATGGAATGTGAGTGTTGATCCAGACCGCACCGAAGTCCAAGAACTTCGCGAAGCGCATGGCGCGGGTGTGGTTTGAGGTCCAAACCGACGAAGCCAAACCGTAGTTCACGTCATTTGCCCACTTGAGAGCTTGCTCATCGTTTGAGAACTTCTGGACAGTCATAACCGGTCCAAAGATTTCCTCTTGAATGTGCTCATCGTTTTGCTTGAAGCCGGATAGAACCGTTGGCTCCAGGAAGTAACCACTGCCAGCAATCAGGTTTCCACCCGTTTCAATCTTGGCGTGGTCAGGGAGTCTGTCAATGAAACCCTTCACTCTGGAGAGCTGGTTGGCGTTATTGAGTGGACCGAAGAGAATGTCCTCTTCGTGCGGCATGCCAACCTTTGCGCTGTTCTTGACCTCAGCCAGAAGCGCTGCCATGAAGTTGTCGTAGGCGCGCTCGTGCACGAGCAAACGAGTTGCGGCCGTGCAGTCCTGGCCTGCGTTGAAGAATCCAGCGGCAACGATTCCGGCGGCTGCCTTCTCGAAGTCGGCATCATCAAAGACGATTACTGGTGCCTTGCCACCTAGCTCAAGGTGAACTCGCTTCAGGTCGCTGGCTGCACTCTTGGCAACCTCCATACCGGCACGAACCGAACCGGTAATTGAAACCATCTGAGGAATTCTGTCCTCGATCATGGCCCTTCCGGTGTCACGATTTCCAGTCACCACGTTGAAGACACCGGCTGGCAAAAACTCGCTAGCAATTTCGGCCAATAGCAGGGTCGAAGCAGGAGTTGTGTCCGAAGGCTTTAGAACGATGGTGTTTCCAGCGGCGATAGCCGGTGCAAACTTCCAAGTAGCCATGTTCAATGGGTAGTTCCACGGGGTTACCTGCCCAATCACGCCAATTGGCTCGCGACGGATCGATGAGGTGTGGTCGCGCATGTATTCTGCGGTGGCGCGACCCTCCAGGTTGCGTGCAGCTCCAGCAAAGAATCGAATCTGGTCAACCGAAGGCATGATCTCGTAATCAACGAGAGTTCCTCGAGGCTTTCCGGTGTTTTCCGACTCAACGTCGGCGGCCTCCTGCGCGCGTGCCTCAAGGGCGTCTGCAATCCTGAACAGGGCTAGCTGGCGCTCGCTAGGGGTGGTCTGGCTCCACTCTTCAAAAGCCTTCTGGGCTACTTCGTATGCCTTCTTCACATCGGCAGATGATGAGACCGGAGCGGTGGCGTAGACCTGGCCGGTAGAAGGGTTGATTACATCACTGGTTTCTCCAGAAGTAGGTGCTACGTACTGGCCACCAACAAAATTCTTGAGCTGCTTCACAGTCACTCCATGCTCCTCATTGAGATAGTAGGAAGACTCTAATCTCGGGCGGAGGTTATCAAAAGCAAAAATGAAAAATTCGCCTGAATTCGAAGCAAAATCACAAAAAACCTTCGGTTTGGTTTGTAGTTTTCAACTTTTTCTTGGAATACTCAGGTTATGTCTCGAATGCTTCGCACACGGCAGTCTCAGCTCGATGAGATTTCAAAGCTCATCGTTGAGCAGTTGCAGCATGACGG
>JACCDV010108577.1_pt1 | contig 10514 bp, 10 predicted proteins | sample 7446131 | NCBI WGS metagenome assembly JACCDV01 (sample SAMN15323448, study PRJNA562643) | freshwater metagenome | isolation source: river surface water | place: USA:Blue River Watershed | collected 2017-08-17
ACACCGCGTCGAATGGTGGGGGATATACCACGGCTTCAACGTCCTATATATCGACCAACTATAATTTACCGAATACCTTTACGGTGAGTATTGCAGCGGCATTTAATCCAACCACATATTGGGGAACAATTTGGGCCAATGAAAGTTGGACCGCCGGAAGAGGCTACATTTCCTACTTCAAAAACGCATCTGCCATTGATATAGGAAGTCCTACTGGAGTTTCGTCTGTCAATCTTGACAATTATAGTACCGTCCACATCTGGGATTATGTGGTTACGGGTACGAGTTATGTTTTGTATAAAGATGGTGCACAAGTTGGCACAGGGACTTTCGCCGCCCCGGTAGGAGGATTGAGTACGAATGGCCTCTATTTTGGTGCAAGACACAATAACGCAGGAACCTCGGCACAAGACTTTTGTCCGGGAACCTATTACAGCATGCGGGTTTATAATCGAGCCTTAAGTTTCGACGAGATCAAATCGAATTTTGCGGCTTTGCGGTCGACATACGGCTTATAAAAATCCAAGGAGTAGATTTACCTAAAACATTCCCATTAGCTTTCGGGTTAAAATGGGAATGGAAAAACATCCCCAAATCACTTTCAGTCAAATTGATTACAATTTATCCGATTTAGAAAAGGATTGTTGGCAACGATTAGTCACCGGAACTCAAAAAAGCAGACATCCCTTTCACACGCCCTCTGTGGCAAGTTTCGCTAAAGAGGGAATTAGCTTGCGAACGGTCGTGTTACGTAAAGCGATAGCAGAAACGCGCGAATTACGATTCCATACCGATATACGCAGTCCTAAGTGGGAGGAGTTAAGCCTAAATCCAACGACAAGTGCTTTGTTTTATGATGCTAACGAACGCATCCAACTGAGAATTAAGGGACAAGCTGTTTTGCATGTCGACAATGAAATGACGGCAATGGCTTGGGAGAAAACGACCTTATCCAGTCGGCGATGCTATCTTACCGAGTTTAGCCCTTCGAGTTTAACGGATCAGCCTACGAGTGGACTCAGCGAAGCGGTCGAACAAGAAAACCTAAGTTTAGAGGAAAGTGAATCAGGGTACCAAAATTTTGGAATCGTAGCAATACAAGTCCAATCCATCGATTGGTTATGGCTGAATCATGCGGGACACCGCAGGGCATTCTTTGATTATGAAACAATGCAGTTTCAATGGATGATACCATAAGTTCTACAATAATAGTTTCTAGTATAAACCGTTAGATAAATTTATCTATCTAGAATCAGGTTAAAGTGATAAATTGATTTGGTAAAATCTACCATTCATTTTCAATATATCCTGATGAAAAATTCAAGCTATTACTACGTCATTATTTTTCTATTTGCACTGAGCAGTTGCACAACGAAATACTACGAGGGAAACCACATTGATGTAAAAGATGACCTCATTACCTACGACGGAGAAGTTATAAATAAAGGTACCGTAGTAGGATTATATGAGCGAAAATTATGGAGGACCCGATTTGGAGTTCCCAGAGATGGTTTTTTAACGCCATTAAATATTGAATTAGATGTAGACAATGGGCAAATCGTAGCCGTTCGTGTTTTTGGTAAAAAGGAAACTGAAAAAGTGAGAATTGAGACGGTTAATAAAGAAAAATATTGGAGGTATACCACTCTCGAAGGAGAATTTAAGGATGGATATTTTTACCATTACTTCCCAGAAGGGGGAATCGAAGAAAAATTTGAAGGTTATTTTAAAGGAGGTACCTTTTATATCAATGGAAAATATTTCAAGTATGAGAAGGATGGGAAAGTAATAGAGGAGGAGACCTATAAAGACAAATATCTAATGGGCATTAAATAACAATATTCAAACTTTAAACATTTCATACTATCATGCAAAAAGTCACAAAGCAATCATTGGGTTTAATCACATTACTAACACTTTTGTTGGGTTATTTCAATTTATCAGCCCAGAACGAACCGGTTCCCATGCTTTTGAAAAATGGTCGTTTTGCATTTGTTGGAAGAAAAACAAAAACTAGAATTCTTGAACAAGAATTTGATGATGCTCGACCCTTTCATCATGGATTTGCATTCGTTAAAACTCGATCAAAATGGGGAATCATTGAACTGCAAGGGAATTTTGTTTTGGCTCCAAAATCCTTATTTATAACTGAATTATCTAAAAAGATATATGGCGCGACCGAAAATGAGCGTGATGCCGAAGATAATTTTTGGGAAAAAAGTAAAGACTATACATTCGAAAAATCATTTTTAATAAATGAGAAAAATGAAGTTATTAATTTTTGTAATGAAGATAATGGCTGCGAATTTATAACCAATATGTATGATAGTGATTTCTACATGATACATAAAGAAAATGACAAATTTGATAAGTACACGATATTAAAAAAACCAATGTTTTTGGTTTCAGAAATAGTTAAATCGAAAGAAGATGCCGCTGAATCATTTTTTGATAATCTAATAAAAACAAGTAAGTACTACACGGATTCACAAAAATCAAAAGTAGAAAAATTTGGCATTAGTAATTTTAACAATGGTTTTTTCAAAGTATACCTAAAAAATGAAAATGAACTGAGTGTTGAGGGAATCGATTATATGTCGATTACATTCAAACCTTTAATCGGAGAAAAATATTATGAATATATTGAATCAAATTTAGAAAATGGTGATTTTAAAGATAGCCTAGCCCTAGTAAAAAAGAATGAAAAATACGGATTCATTAACAGCAAAGGGGTTGAGGTCGTTCCAACTAAGTATGACGATTTAGGTAGTTTTCATGAAGGATTTGCAATCGCTAAATTGAATGGTGCAATAGGTTACATTAACAAAAAGGGTGAGTTTTTATTTAAACCAAGTGAAAATTTTGAATTAACAAACTTTCAGGAGGGACGAGCCATTGTGGAAAATAAAGAAAATGATAGTGTTTATGCGATTAACACAAAAGGAGAAAAAGTATTTTCATTCCCACATAAATTCTATTCTGAACATTTGCAATTCAGCAATGGTAAAATCATTTTTGATACCCAAAATGATAAAATATTCAATCACTTTGTCTATGACTTATCAGGTAATATAGTCTATAAATTAAAAGATGAATATGTGTCAAAATTTAGCAAAGATGGTTTTGCATTCGTTTCTTCAGATAATTATTCGGACAAAGGAAAAAATTTAATTAATCATTCTAATGGCCAGAAATTATATACATCGGATTTTGATAAAATTTTTTCAATCAGTACCGACAGCAAGGAATTGAAGTTAAATACTAATGAATTTGAAGAATTAAATAGTACTACCAATGAAAGTGTTTACGATGCTATTTTGAATTCAAATTTATTTTGGAATAATCTATTATTCGTTCAAAGATCCGGGTTTAAGTTTTATGTAGAAAAGGATGGATTTGAATATGTTGAATAAAATTCGGAATACCCCTAAATCAAAAAATCCTGCAACATAAATGTTACAGGATTTTTTTTGAGTGATCCCGCTGGGGCGTTTCAATTTATACTAACATACACATAGACAAGAATTTACAACATTATTTAGTTCCCTTGACTCAAAGTCGAGCCACAAATTTTAACAAATTATTGCTGGTATAAATTTTATTTCTGACATTTGTGTCAAACTTAAATGTCAGCATGAATACTCCTGAAGAGGAAATCCTGGTATCAGCATTTCAAGTCTTTGTAGAAAAAGGATTTGAGAATGCTACCATGCAAGAAATTGCGGAAAGGGCAGGCATAAAACGGACCGTTTTAAATTACTATTTTAGGTCAAAAAAACTTTTATACCATCAAATCGCGAAAACATTAATGCGGCAGGCTCTTCCGCAAATGTTAAAAGTCTTAAATGGTGATCTTCCTTTCGAGGAAAAAATATCATCATTCGTTAATAATTACATTGAGTTAGGATTAATAAATCCATTTATGCCGCTCTTCATCATCAACGAGTTGAATAGCCTTGGAATAAAATTTGTTGAAAATTTGTTAGAAGGAGAGAAACCTACCATTGAACCTTTTATTACTCAAGTTAACACTGAAATTAAAGAAGGACGAATTAGTCCGATTGAACCCATCCAATTATTCATGCACATCATTTCTCTGTGTGCATTTCCTGTATTAGCAAAACCCATGATCATGTTGGTTACACAGAAAAACGAAAATGAATTTAAAGAGCTCTTAAAATCTCGTAAAATGGAGGTTACAAGGATGATATTAAAAAGCATTAAACCTTAAAAAAATTTACCTATAAACTGACATTAATGTCAGACACAAAAGTCAAAAAAATATGAATATAAAAATTTATACTGCTTGGTTTATTTTACTAGTTGTGGCACCTGCATTTAGTCAACATATCACACTGGGAACTTGTCTTTATGCTGCTCAAAAAACAGCAGCAAGTATTAAAAAAGAAGAGATCGAACATGAGTTAGGAAAGCTTAATGCTCAAATCATTCAAACAGGATGGCTACCCCAAATTTCTCTCAATGGACAATCAACCTATCAATCAGATGTAACTGGATTAGTAGTTGAAATACCAAATCTTCGAATGAATCCAATTAATAAAGATCAATACAAAACTTTTGTAGATATAAATCAACTGATCTACGATGGTGGGGCAAGTAAGATCAAAGCATCAATTCAAGAGATTAATACAAAAAACGCGCTAACTAGAATCCAATTAGCAAATCGAAATATTCTCCAAGAAACTCAGAAAATTTACTTCAGTGCATTGTTAGCTCAAGAAAATCGAATGATTTGGGAAACGGCAAGAGAAGAAATTCTGACAAGAAAAAATGTCATAGAAACGGGTATTCGATTCGGAGCTGGTACAAAAAACCAATTAGATATATTAACTGTTGAACTGCTAAAAATCGAGCAACAAATTACAGACATCAGTGCTGCAAAAAAAATCGCTGTCGAAATGCTAAATCTAATCACAGGCTTGAATTTGAAGAGCTCAACTTCATTTCAAATCCCTGATGATAGACAAAATATGATTCCCCTTTCATTTGAAACCTATGAAATGAAGCTTCTTCATAACCAACAATTATTGGTAGCAAAAAATGAAGACCTCAATCAATCAAAATTACGTCCTAAAGCATTACTTTTTGGTCAAAGTGGATATGGAAATCCTGCTTTAAATATGTTAAAAAACGAATTTGAAACTTACTATTTGATGGGAATTCGCTTGAATTGGGATCTTTCTACTTTATATACAAGAAAAATAAACCAAAAAAGCCAACAGATGCAAAATGAACTTATCAATCAACAACAAAATGATTTAAAGATAAATCTATCTATGCAACACAAAAGAATGTCTGAAGAGGTTGAACGATTTGAACAGTTAATCCTACAAGACCAAGCGATGATCTCAATCAGAGAACGCATTAGCAAAACCGCAGAATCCGAGTTAGATCAGGGGACGATCACCGCTACCCAATTTATAACGGAAAAAAATGCTGAAAAATTAGCTAAACAAGCTTTTCTAATCCACAAAATCCAAAAACTCGCATTCCTTCAAGATGCTAATCTATTATTTGAATCTAATTCATCCCTATAAAATCAACCAATGAAATCAACTATCTACCTATCCATCTTTGTTAGTACCTTTTTGGTGAGTTGTAATCAGCAAAAAGAAGCTGATGCATACGGAAATTTCGAAGCCACAGAAACCATTGTCTCTGCTGAATCTAATGGAAAAATCAAATCTCTTTTACTTTCTGAAGGAGATTTACTTGAAGCAAATAAAATCGTGGCAGAAATTGACCCGACCATTTTAACTCAACAAAAAAATATAATTGAAGCGAATATACGTACGGTTAAAAGCAAATCCCCGGCAATAGAGGCCCAATTAAATGTATTATACAACCAGATTTCTAGCTCTGAAAGCCAGCGAAAAAACTTGGCTATTGAATTAAGCCGAGTAACTAATTTATTGGCAAGTGGTGCAGCTACCGCTAAACAAGTAGATGACATCCAAGCGCAAATCACGTTGATAGATAAACAAATTATCACTCAAAAAAGCCAATTAAAAGCTCAAGAAATTGCTCTAAAAAGTCAAACACAAACGATAAACAATGAGGCGAATGGTTTGAAAGAACAAATCAATCAAATTCAACTTCAATTAAATCTGACAAAGGTTATAAATCCAATAAAGGGTACAGTCACGGCAAAATTTGTAGAAGAAAGTGAAATCGTAGCCTATGGAAAACCATTATACAAAATCGCAGATTTGTCCAACCTGATTTTACGTGCTTATTTTTCAGGCGAACAATTAAGTCAACTAAAACTCAATCAAAAGGTTAATGTCCGCATTGATGCTGCTGAAGGAAAATATAAATCCTACCAAGGTCGCATTATATGGGTGAGCCCAAAATCTGAATTTACACCCAAGATTATTCAAACGAAACAGGATCGTGTCAACTTTGTGTATGCCGTAAAAATAAAAGTAGCGAATGACGGTGGATTAAAAATGGGAATGCCTGCTGAAGTTATTTTAAATTGATAGTAGATTGAAAAAGAAGGCCATACATATTGAATTGATTTCCAAAAAAATTAAAGAAACTCAAGCTTTGGATTCTGTAAGTCTCCAAATTAATGAAGGTGAATTATTTGGATTAATCGGACCCGATGGTGCAGGGAAGACAACTTTGATTAAAATTTTAGTAACTCTGTTGGATTCAGATGTGGGACAAGCTACCATTTTAGGGATGGATACCCTTCATTCGAAGGATGCTATTCGACAAATCATCGGATATATGCCTGGTCGATTCTCATTATATCCAGACCTCACAGTTGAAGAAAACTTATCCTTTTTTGCTCGTGCTTTTGATACGACTATAGAAGAAAACTATTCGTTAATCCAATCCATTTATGACCAAATAAAGCCATTTAAAAATCGTAAATCGGGAGCTCTTTCTGGAGGGATGAAACAAAAGTTAGCATTATGTTGCGCTTTAGTACACCGACCAAAAATCTTAATTCTTGACGAACCTACCACTGGAGTCGATGCTGTTTCTAGAAAGGAGTTTTGGAAAATGCTACAAGAGATTAAATCCCAAGGGATTACTATTTTAGTGTCAACACCTTATATGGATGAAGCAAATTTATGTGATCGAATAGCATTCATACAAAATGGAAAAATTTTGTCAATTGATATGCCGAATAATATTACAGATCAATTTCCATGGCAACTATTTGCCTTAAAAAGTAAACGGAAGTATGATTTAATTGAATGGCTAAGAAAGTGGTCAAAAATAAGTTATTGCTATGCATTTGGTGAATACCTACATGTTGCCTTTAGTGATCAAAACATTCAAACCAGTCAAATTAATAAGTACTTGTCTGAAGGAGCAATTTCAGATGCAGAAATTAAACTAATTCCTCCGACTATCGAAGACACCTTTATATACCTCATGGAGAATGGAAGCAGTCGTTAAAGTAGAACAGCTTACAAAGCAATTTGGCTCATTCATTGCCACAAATTCAATTAGTTTCGAAGTCAAACGAGGAGAAATTTTTGGATTTCTAGGAGCGAATGGGGCAGGGAAGACTACAGCCATGCGCATGTTGAGTGGACTTTTAACTCCTACATCTGGAAAGGCTAGTGTCGCTGGATTTGATGTGGCTAAACAAGCAGAACTTGTAAAGAAAAACATAGGTTACATGAGTCAAAAATTCTCGCTCTATGAGGATTTGACCATTCAAGAAAATATTAATTTTTATGGAGGTATTTATGGTTTAAATCGCCAAGAATTAATCGTTCGTTCTAAAGGAATCATTACCAAGTTTAACTTAGAATCTGTACAGGATAAATTAGTTAAATCGATTCCATTAGGTTGGAAACAAAAATTAGCTTTCGCTTTGGCACTTATCCATAATCCGAAAGTCGTTTTTTTAGATGAACCTACAGGTGGAGTAGACCCCATTACCCGAAGACAATTCTGGGACTTGATTTATGAGGCAGCTAATGAAGGAGTAACTATTTTTATTACCACACACTATATGGATGAAGCTGAATATTGCGACCGCGTATCCATCATGGTTGATGGCCTTATAAAGGCATTGGGGACACCAAATGAACTTAAGAAATCCTTTGATGTAGAAAGTATGGATGATGTTTTTCAACTTCTTGCCCGAGGAACAGCCAATAAATTATAAGACCCATGAAAAAATTCTATGCTTTTGTCCAAAAGGAATTTTATCATATTTTCCGTGATACTCGGACAATGATGATACTTTTTGCATTACCCATCGCATTAGTCATCATTTTTGGCTACGCACTTAATAATGACTTTAAGAATATCCCCATTGGAGTTTTAAATCAATCAAAAGATCAAACTTCACAAAAACTAATTCATAGGATTATAGGTTCAGGATATTTTGTTGTAGAAAAAACGATTGATAAACCCCAAGAAATTTCAAAAGCCTTTAAATCTGGGAAAATCAAACTTTTCCTGTTCATACCATCTTACTTCCAACAAGATTTGTATCATTTAAAAAAAGCACAAGTACAATTAATTGCTGATGCGAGTGATATTAACACTGCAATAAATTCCACTAGTTATCTAAATGGAATTATTGAAGATTTTAACACTGAAAATGGCCGAGAAAATAATTTAGGAATTCAATTAAGTACTCGAATGATCTTCAATCAACGTTTACTTTCCGTCTATTTATTTATTCCAGGTGTCATAGCTTTAATTCTTTTGATTATTTCAGCATTATTAACTTCAGTAACCCTAGCACGTGAAAAAGAAACAGGGACTTTGGAGTTATTATCCATTTCACCCATCAGTCCCTATATGGTCATCATTGGTAAAGTGATTCCTTATTTAATCCTTTCTTTAATAAATAGTTTTCTGATCATTTTATTAGGAATTTTTGTTTTTGGATTGCCCATGGAAGGATCCGTGACTTTATTGATTTTAGCATGTTTAGTCTATACTGTTGCATCACTGTCTCTTGGTATTCTAATATCAACACAAGTAGAAACACAACAAGCAGCTATGTTTGCTAGCTTAGTTTCACTCATGATGCCCACCATGTTACTTTCAGGCTTCATATTCCCCATTGAAAGTTTACCATTACCCTTGCGGTTAATTTCGAATATCATTCCTGCCACTCACTTTATTATATTGATTAAAAGCATAATGATTAAGGGAGCAGGGCTTACGCTTATATGGAAGCCATTTTTGATATTGTCGGCCATGACCGCAGTCTATATTTCACTGAGTATTCAAAGCCTAAAACGAAATAAATAATATGCGAAATATACTAGTTCTTGTAAAGAAAGAATTTCTACAAATCTTTAGAAACAGGCAATTATTACCCTTCATGACTATATTGCCCGTAATTCAAGTTATTTTGCTCACTTTTGCGGCAAATTATGAGATAAAAAATCTGCGTTTGGGTGTGTGGGATTTAGACAAAAGTTCAAGCTCATCTCATTTAATTCACAAATTTACAGGAGCTAATTTCTTCCAGGAAAAAGCAGTTATTACGAATCAAAAAAATGCGGATGACCTTTTAATGAAAGATGAAGTGGATATCGTATTAGTTATACCCAAAGGCTTCGAAAAAAATATAAAATCACAACAAAGTCCACGATCCATTCAATTTCAAATTAATGCCTTAAATAACTCCAAAGCTGGTATTGTCCAAAATTATGCTAGCGCCATCTTCCAAGACTATATCAGTGAAATTAAGAATAAGGATATAACATCACAAAGTGCTAAAATTATACCAATAACTAATTTTTGGTATAACCCAACTTTAAATTATAAAACAATCATGCTACCTGGAATCGTAGCGGAGGTGATGACTTTAATAATAATCTTAATTTGTGCGTTAAATATAGTTCGCGAAAAGGAAATTGGAACAATCGAACAACTAAATGTCACACCATTAAAAAAACATGAATTTATCATCGGTAAATTAATTCCATTTTGGATTATTGGCCACTTTATATTTTGGGCAGGCTTAGCATTAGGAAAACTATTCTTTAATATACCGATGGTAGGTAGCTTAGGCTTGCTTGAGTTATTCTTAGCTGTATTTCTCTTTGTTCCATTGGGAATAGGCTTATTTATCTCAACTGCTGTAGAAACCCAACAACAAGCCTTATTCACATCCTTCTTTTTTATAATACTCTTTATATTGATGTGCGGATTATTTACACCAGTAGAAACCATGCCAGATTGGGCTCAATTTATAAATCACTTGAATCCATTGAAATACTTTGTTGAAGTAAATCGATTAATACTCCTCAAAGGAAGTGGAACAGCAGAGATCTATCCATTTATACAAAAAATGCTTGTTTATGGAGTAACAATAAATCTTCTAGCAATATGGCGATTTAAAAAGACTAATTAGTTTTTACTTGAGACCAAAACCGAGCCAAACAAATCAATACAATAGGGGAGAAAAACGTACCTAAAAGGCATAAAAAAACTCCGAAATCGTTAGAAATCGGAGTTTTAAGAAGTGATCCCGCTGGGATTCGAACCCAGGACCC
>JACCDV011066318.1_pt1 | contig 10512 bp, 8 predicted proteins | sample 7446131 | NCBI WGS metagenome assembly JACCDV01 (sample SAMN15323448, study PRJNA562643) | freshwater metagenome | isolation source: river surface water | place: USA:Blue River Watershed | collected 2017-08-17
GGGCGCCTTCGGAGGTCAATGGACTCAAAGTCCTTTCGCCTGCGCTTGGCTCATGCGCAGCTGCGCCAAGACGTCGGTCACGGCCTGTACCACTGCCTGGGGTTGATCGCGCTGGATGTAATGACCCGCCCCCTTCACAACGCGGTGTTGACCCCGAGTGGACAGGGCCGCCAGCTGGGCATGCAGACGCTCCCACTGGGCTTGCCAGCTTTGCAACTGCTCCACAGTCGCGCCCAGGGTGGTGATGAACTGTGGGTCTGGCTCGCCCGCGCTGAGGACGACCAAAGGTCGGTGCCCCAGGCTGCGAAGTTGCCGGGCCTGGGCGAGGGTGTTGTCGATCTGGGCCATTTCGTGGTTCGCTGCACGCAATGAACGGGACGCGTAAGCGGCAACGGCCTGGCTTTGCCCAGGCGTCAGCCCGGCAAGAGGCTGTTGCCGCCCCGCCAGCCATGTGACCAAGCCCAGATGGCTCAGCAGGTGCATGAATCGGGATGGTGCCGCTGTCGCCTGGCGCAGCGAGTCCCCAAAAATTTCGTCCCAGACCCTGTGCTGATCGGGGTGTGACGGATCAACCCAGACCAAGCCGGCAAGGTCCTGACCGAATTGCTGGGCAAACACCATGGCGTAAGGCCCACCCAAAGAATGCGCGACCAGCACGTACGGTGCGGACACATGCGCGCGCTGCAGCAGCAGCTGCAAATCGCGGGCGATGTCGCTGGCGCTGTACGGCTGCGCAGCGGGCTCGCTCCACATGATGCCGGCGCGGCTGTAAGCGCACACCGTGCTGATCGCTGCCAGCGCATCGAACAGCGGCGCCCAGGCCAACGCGCCATGCAGATCCAAACCGGCCTCCAAGACCACCGCCGGGGCACCGTGGCCGCGGCATTCCAATTGCATGCGGTGGCCGTTGACCTCGATCATGCGTCCAGGGGGTAAGTGGTGCGTGTGCGCGCGCGCCATTGCAGCTTGCTCATACAGCCACCCTGCACACGCCAACACCAGCGCAGCGGCCAGCGCGATGCCCAGCCCGATCAGGAGCCTGCGCCAGCGACCCTGGACGACGGACTCCGCGCTTGGCTTGGGGGTCGGTGGCACGGGCCGAGAAGGCGGGATGCGGCTCATGGACCGGGTGCCACTTTCACGAACACCGCCGGCGTACTGTGCGCATACGGATCGAGCAACACCTCCAGGCGCGTCACCGGTTCGTGCGCATCACCGCTGAAGCTCACCTGCAAGCCCGCCAGCGGATTCGAGAGATCCGCCATGGCGCCGCGTCCCGTCAGCGGCGTCGCAAACACATTGGCATTTTGGTGCTCAAGTGGAGCCCTTTGTTGACCGTACTGAATCAGCAATTGCTCACCCACATGGTCAATCTGCAGCGCACCATAGGCTGGGTGTTCGTAAACACCTGCGTAGGCTCGCAAGGCGGCAAAAGCAGGCACAGGCTTGGCGGGCAGGCGGATCGCTGCTGCTGCCAGTGCCTGAGCGCGCTCTTCAAAGGCCCGCTGCGCCGGACCCGGCTGGGCCAGGGGCGCAGGCACCAGGGGGCCCCGCAACTCATCGAGGATCAGCTGGCTGACCTCATCGGCCACACCCGCATAGGTATTGCTGAGCACCACCACGCCGATGTTCCGAGCGGGCATCCACAGCATGCGCGAAGAAAAATCATCGATGCCGCCCGAATGGAAAACCACTTCATCATGCCCACGCCAGGAAAACTGCACCCCCAAGCCGTAACTCACGGGCTGCCCGAGCCAGGTGAAACCTGTGGGGATGTGGGGCCGATCCAGAACCTGCGCCAGGGACGGCGGGAGCAAGGCTTGCCCGTCCACGCGGTAGCCGTCTAAACGGAATTGCAGATAGCGCAGCATGTCGGGCACGTTGGAATAGATGGCCCCGGCGCCTTGAGCAAAACGGCCATCGAACGGCGGCTCGACCCGCCATTGCTGCTGCACCCATTGGTGGCCCACGGCCACATCGGCGCTGGCCCGGGCTTGCGCCAGCACAGCGGTGCTGCTCGTCATACCCAGAGGCTGCAGTAATTTGTTGTCCAGCAGTTCCTCCCAGCTTTGCTGCGCAACAGCGGACTGCACCTGACTGGCCACCATGTAGCCGATGTTGCTGTACTGAAACTGCTGACGGAATGAAACCGACGGCGGCAGGTGAGCCCAGATGCGCAGGAGCGTCTGGGGATCAGGAAAGCGCGGCCCCCGCAAGGCAGCCATGTAATCGGGCATGCCGGTGTCGTGAATCAACAGGTCGCGCATGCTGGCGTGGCTGCTGGCGTATTCGTCCTGGAGCCTGAAAGACGGGAGATAGGCCTGGATAGGCCGGTCAAGGTCCAGGCGCTTGTCATCCACCAGCATGGCAGCCAAAACGCCGGTGAACGATTTGGACATGGACCCAATGGCCATCAGGGTCTGCGGGCTCATGGGCAGCTGCTGGCGGGCATCGCGCCAACCCCATGCATCCATGTACTTGATCTGGCCGCCCTCGATCACGCCCAGGCTCAGGCCAGGCACCTGCTGCTCGCGCATCAGGCTGAGGATGCGCGCCTGCAGTGCAGCGGGCAGTGTGGCCGCTGCACTGCCCACGGATGCAGCTGAGGCCGCTGCAGGCATCGTCTGAGCGTGGGTCTGCACAGATCCCAAACCCAGCAGACCGCCCAAAACCAGGGCGCGGGCCCGAGCCTGGAAGTGCATGGGACGGGGCGCAGGGCGCGCCACTGACGAGCGGGCTGCATTCAGCATGGGTTGGTCCTTCTCATTTCGACGCTGCTTGCCGCACAAAGCGCTGAGGCTTGGCCCAGACCTCACTGCTCACCTCCAAGGCCGCCACCTTGCCATCGGCATCCGTGACAAAGCCCAAAGGCTGATGAAGCCAAAACGCCTTGGCTCCACCCATGGCGCCTCGGTCCCCATCGGCGGCGTAAAACACATCACGGTGTCGGTGTGTCAATGGCCAGGCATGGTCGCCCCACTGCAAGGCCAGGCCTTGGCCCGCGAACTGAATGTGGACCTCGCCGTAAAAGGGATGCACATAGCAGCCTGCAAATTCAGCCAGGTCCCGGCTGGGTCGTGCGCCCTCGATCTGGCCCTTGAAAAAGGCTTGCTGCTGCGCCTGTTCGGCCTCTTGCGTCTTGGCCTGTTCGACCAAGGCCTGCTGCAGGCGATCGGGGCCTTGGGCACCCACAGCGCGATCGGCCAATGTCTGAAACAGCACGAGCGCTGCGCTGCTCATGCTGTTGGTGAGCACCACCAGCGCCCATTTCTTTTCAGGGATCCAGGCGATTGCGGAGGTAAAGCCATCGATGCCGCCCGTGTGCCAGAGCACGGTGTAGCCGCGATGGTTTTCGCGCATCGCACCCAGGGCGTAGGTCAGCGATTCGGGGCGCGACAGCGCCGCCTGATTGATGGGGCTGTCCACCAGAATTTGCGGCTGATCCAGATACGCTGCCTGGCCCGGGCTGAGCAAGTCCTTGCCGCTGAGCCCCAGGCGAAAGCGGAGGTACTTGAGCACATCGTCCACGGTGGAGTTGATGGCTCCTGCGCCCTTGATCGCGTCAATGTTCTTGTAGGCGATTGCGCGGGTCTGACCGCCTTGTACCTCGTAGATCTTGGCCGCTTGCGGATGGCGGATCAGCCCCGATTCCAAACTGGCGCTGCTGCTGTGCATGCCCAAAGGCACAAACAGGCGCTGATGCACCAGTTGGGCCCACGACTGCCTGCTCACGCGCTCTTGCGCCAGGCTGGCGGTGGTGTACATGAGGTTTTGGTACTGAAACCTGCGCCGAAACGAAGCCGTGGGCTCCAGGTGGGGAAGGCGATCCAGCAGTTGCGCTCCCGTCAACGCCTGCATGTACCAAGCCACGTCGTCTTGCGGCAAACCGCTGTTGTGGATGTGCAAGTCCCGCAGGGTGATGTGCCGCCCCGCATAAGCGTCTTTGAGCCTGAATTCAGGCAGAACCGCTTGCACCGGTTGATCCCAGGCGAGCTTTTGATCATCCACCAGCATCGCGGAGAGCACTGCATTGAAAGACTCGCTGTTCGAGGCAATGCCCAGAACGGTTTGCGCGGTCATCGGTTCTTGACCATCGATGTCTCGCCAGCCATAACCCTTTGCCAGGGTCACCCGGCCATCTTCAATCAAGCCCAGCGCCACGCCGGGCACTTGCCAGGCCTGCATCACCCGCGCCCCCAGTTCGTCGATGTCAGGCCGGGTATCCGGTGCAGCAAAGCTCGCCATCGGTAAGAGGCATGCACACGCACACCATTTTTTCAAGTTCACCATCGTTGAATCTCCGTGCGTGCACAGCAGGGGGGGGCGGCTGCATCAGGGCCTGGCCATGAGGTGCTGGTCCAAGAAGCGGCCTACCGCCTGGTACATGTCAAAGAGGTTTTCTTCCTTGTTGAATCCGTGCCCTTCGTCCTCCTTGACCATGTACTCCACCGCCACGCCGCGCTGGCGCAGCCGCTGGACGATCTGGTCGCTCTGCACCTTTTTCACCCGAGGGTCGGTCGCGCCCTGCACCACCATCAAGGGGGTACGGATGCGGTCGGTGTGCAGCGCGGAGGACACCGCCTTGAGCGCCTGAGCATCGTGGATGGGGTGCCCGATGCGGATCTCGAACATCCGCCTCATGAATTCCCAGTGCGGCGGCAATTGCTCAAACAATTGCAGCGGGTTGGACACGCCCACAACTTCTACAGCAGCGGCAAACAAATCTGGGGTGAAGGCCACGGCCGCCAGCGTCGCATAGCCGCCATAGCTGGCGCCGTAGATGGCCAGCTTGTCAGACGAGGCGAGGCCTTGGGAAATCAGCCACTGCGCGGCGTCGCTCACATCGTCTTGCATGGGCAGGCCCCACTGGCGGTAGGAGGCCTTGAGAAATTCACGACCATAGCCCGTAGAGCCCCGGAAGTTCAGCTGCATCACGCAATAGCGCCGACTGGCGAGGTACTGGCTGGCGGCGTGAAAGCCCCACGCGTCCCGGCCCCAGGGGCCGCCATGCACATGAAGAACGCAGGCCTGACCGCGCTGGGCCGTCGCAGGCTCGGTGAGGTAGCCGTGAATGGTCAGATCGTCGCGTGCCCGAAAACTCACGGGCTTCATGGGCAGAAGCTGCGCGCTGCTCAGCTCAGGGCGCTCCTGACCCAGCGTGGTCAGTGTGCGCCCAAAGGTTTGGCGTGTCATTGATTCCTCGGCACTCAGGGACACGCCACCACCGCGCACACCTGCGTACGGAGGCGCTCAACCTCGGCGGCCACCAAACGCACCGGCTCGACGGCGTTCTCGCCACCGATCTGCAGGTGCGACAGGTCTGTGGCCAGGTAATCACCGTCGAGGCTGGCCACCTCGATGCCGAAGTGCGCCATATCCCGCGCCGACAAGATGTAGAAATTGCGGGCCGAAAAGGGCGGCAACTTGCCGACCCAGGCGATGAAGCCGTCAATGCCCAGGCTGCGAAAAAACGCCACCTCCTGCGCAGCCGTCTTCTGCACGTAAGCCAGCGCCGGCACATCGAGCAGGCGCTGCCCCATGCGGTGCAGGTACAGCAGGTGGCTGGCCGTGCCGTGCCAGGCCACCACCGCCCCCGGTGCGATGTGGCGCGTGCGGGCGGCGGTGAAGATGTAGTTGGCGCACGAGGACATGCAGCGCGCCAGCACCGTGACCGACAGGCCCTGCTCGGCCACGATGCGGGCGATCGCCATACCGGCGGTGACGTCGCCGCCACCAGAATCGATCTCCAGATGCGCCAGTTGCTGCGTGCGGCTGAGCTGCTCAAAAGCCTGGGCCATCTCAGGCTGCAGCGAGCCGACCAGACGCGCAGTCTGGCCGGAAACCGTCAAGCCAGGACAGGCCACTGCGGTGCACGTTTGCGCCCCAGCAAGGCCAGGAAAAGCCGCAAGAAAGGCCCACACCATGCACCACCCCCTCGGCCACCGTCGAATTGAAGCTGCCACGACCACCTCCGCTTGCTGTGACCGGGCGACTATATTTACAACACCAAGGTATTCATTGACTCAGCGCAATGCGTTTTTTGAATTCACATAAGTTTTCATTTTTGCAGCCGCACCGCCCCCTGCCGGGGCTGCTGCTCGTCGGCGCCGTGGCGCATGTCAGCGTGAGTCTGGCGCCCTCGCCCGCACCGCTGCCGCATGCGCTGGGGGTAGCGGCACTGTGCATGCTGGCCCATGCGCTGTGGGTGCGCTGGGGTGAGGGGCGGCGGGTGCAGGAAATGGCCGGACCCGGCGCCCTGCGAGAGGCGCTGGCGGGAGTGGGCCTGGGTATGGGGCTGATCGCCGGCATCGTGGGGATGCTGTGGGCCTCGGGGGCCTACGAGGTGCAGGCTGTCCACGGCTGGCACCAGGCGGAAGCGGCACTGGCCGCAGCCGTGATGGCGGGTGTGGTCGAGGAGCTGCTGTTTCGCGGCCTGCTGCTGCGCTGGCTGATGGGCCTGGCCGGAGCGGGATGGGCGCTGGCCCTGACCTCGCTGCTCTTTGGGGCGGCGCATCTGGCCAACCCAGGGGCCAGCGTGCTGGCTGCGCTGGCGGTGGCGCTGGAGGCCGGTGTGCTGCTGGGCGCCTGCTTTCTGCTCACGCGCCGGCTGTGGCTGCCCATCGGTGTGCACCTGGGCTGGAACTTTGCGCTGAGCGGCGTGTTCGGCCTGCAGACCTCAGGCGCGCGCTTCGACGCCGTGCTGTCGGCACAGGTGCAGGGCCCGGCGTGGTGGACCGGGGGCCCATTCGGGCCCGAGGCCTCGGTGCCGGCCGTGGCGCTGTGCCTGGGGTGCAGCGTGTGGATGCTGCGCCGCATCGCCAGGCAAGGGCAAGGCCAGACGCCGCCCTGAGCCGCGCCGGGTGCGCCGCCTAAGGCGCCGCCACGCGGTCGTCCACCCAGCCCGCCTCCAGCCAATGCCAGCGGCCCGGCACGATGGGCCAGGGCACGAGCTGCGTGGCCACGCCGGGCGGCAGCACCTCGGCGGTGTGGTGGTCGATCCATTCGCCGTGGGCCTGCACTGAGCGGAACATCGCCTGCTGCGGCAGCGGCTGGGTCGATTCGGCGGCCCACGGCTGGGCCCAGCAATCGGCCGTGGCCCAGTCGGGGGTGCCCGGGCCGGAGAGCCGGTCGTGCACGCTGCCCCAGAGCCGTCCGCGCAAGCGCTTTTTCAGGGCGCGCAGGCGCCGCTCGGTCAGGTCCACGCTGCGGGTGTAGATGGAGTCGAGCCCCAGGAAGTTGTCGAACAACACGCAGGCCTGCGGCATCTCGCCCAGGGCGCGCTCCAGCAGGCCATGCACCTCGCCGTGCAGAAAGTTCAGCTGCACGCCATGGCGCGCCAGGGTGCGGCCATGGTTGAGCCGGAACAGGCGCGCCGCCCAGGGGTCGAAGTCGACCAGCACGATGCGCGAAAAACCCGCCAGGAACGCCGGCGACATCATCCAGCCGGCACTGCCGCCAAGCAGCAGCAAGTCGCGGGCCTGGGGCTGCGGGGGCACCGACTGCAACCAGGCCGCCAACCGCGCGCGCGTGGCCGCCCAGCGCCTGCGCGCCATGAAGGCACGCGCGTGCCAATGCCAGTCGGTTCCGGAGCTCATCGGGCGGCATGGTAGCGCCTGGGCCGGTTTCAGGGCCGGCACGGTGGCGCCAATGCGCTAAAACTGGAACCGCCGCCCCAGCTGCAAAAAGCCATTGCTCGCCCCCTGCGAGCCACGCGCTGCGCCCACATAGAACTCGCCGATGCGGCTGTCCAGCGCCAGAAACACCGTCAGGCTTTGGCGCAGCCGAAAGGGCTGACCCGCGTACCAGGCCTCGCCCACCTCGCCCATCAGCCCCCAAAAAGACTTCTGCTGAAGCAGGCCGCCCTGGGACAGGCGATGCATGTAGGCAGCCGATGCGTGAACGAGTTGATCGCCGCTGAGCTGGCCCATGCGGTAGGCCCCCATGGACTGAAAGCCCCCGAGGTACAGCGAGGTGGGATGACCACACAGGCCGGTGCAGTCGCGTGGGTAGCGGTCGCGCGCGAGCTGCCCGCCCAGATTCAGGACATGCGCCCCCCAAGAATGCGCCCATTGCCCGCGTGCGCGGATGCGCTGGAAAGTCGCACCAGAAAGGCCGGACTCCAGCTGCACCCCCAGGGCATATCCCTGTGTCGGAAAGCTCGCCGAGTCGAGCTGATCCATGTCCCACTGGCCACGCAGGGCGCTGTAGCGAAAGCGCGCATCCTGCGGGGTGAACAGCGAACCATCGTCGAGCTGCACACTGCGGGTCACATCCACGTCATAACGCTGCGTGGCCCGCAGCAGGCTCCAGGTCAGCAGCGAGGTTCGCCCAAAGGCGCGGGTCAGCGACGCCGAGACCTCGTCGCGCTCGTCGCTGAAATACGCCAGCTTTGACCAGTGGGAGCCGCCTTCGCGATCGGGCAGGTAATACGGCAAGATGTTGCTGCGCTTGACCGCCCCAAGCTCCACCGTCCAGGCCGGCCCCAGCGGCTGAATCAGGCGCACCTCTGCCTCATTGAGCGTGCCCACACGCCCGCCCAGCTGAAGCACCAGACCCTGCGCATTGAGCCAGGGCCGGCGGTAACTCCCACCCACCGAGAACTGGGTCACGCCATCGCGCTCCGTCGAAAAGCCCAGCGCCGTGCGGATGTAGTGCGGCCCATAGGTTTTCTCCTGAAGCTGCACCACAAGCACATGCCGCTGCTCGTCCAGGGGCTCAAGCGCATAGCTCACCTGCTCGAAATGGCCGCTGGTGTACAAGCGGTCCAGGCGCCGCGCCACTTCGGCCGGCTCAAAGGGCTGGCCCTGCAGGTCGGCCAGGTGCGCACGCACGAATCTCGGCGAGACGTGCCGCAAGGCCGAAAGCCGAATGTCGTCGATGCGAACCTCGCGCGGCTGCAGGATGACTTCGGCGGCCTGCGGCAGGCGCAGGCCGCCGTGGGCCTGGACCATGGCTTGCCACTCAGGGGTCACAGCGCGCAAAGCCCCTTCGCCCCGGGCCACGACATCGGCCGCCCGATGAAAGTCGGCAAATCCCACATCACTGAGTTCAGGGCGCACCAAGATGTCCTGGGGGCGCAGCAAGGCCAGGTTGCGCCGCTCGTTTTGCTGGAGCAGGAGGTTGATCATGTGCTGGGCGACCACCAGCGCGTTGTCGGCCGAGGGCGGTGCCTCGGTCTGGCCCAGATAAGAAGCCACGATCTGCTCGGCCCCCTCCTTGAGCGCGATGTCCACCGGCAGATTGGCCACCAAAGCGCCATCGACGTAGACCTCACCGCCTATTTCCACCGGCGCAAACACACCTGGGGCCGCCGTGCTGGCGCGCACCGCCAGGTGGAGCGGACCCCGGTCAAAGACCTGCGCCTGGCCATCGCGGTAGCGCGTGGCCACGATGCGCAGCGGGATCTTGAGCTGATTGAAGTCCAAATCCGACGGCAGGTGCGCAAACAAGCGCTGCAGCAGGGCCAGCAGCCGCTGCCCGTCACTGACGCCGCGGGCGAAGCTCAGGCTGCCGTCCTTGAGGCCGAACTCAAACACCGGGTACTGCTGCTGGTAGGCGCGCTCGCTCGGCGAGAGCTCCAGGCGGCTGACCTGATCCAGGGCCACCCGGGTTGGGTCGAGCGAGGCCATCACGCGCTCAATGTCCTCGGTGCGCATGCCCGTGGCATAGAGGCTCCCAATGACCGCGCCCATGCTGGTGCCCACGATGCGCGCAATCGGCACGCGATCGCGTTCGAGCTGACGCAAGACCGCCAGGTGCGCGAAGCCCTTGGCCCCGCCTCCGGCCAGGACCACCACGACGCCGGGAGGCGGCTCAGGCGCGGCACCCAGGTGGCCTTGCGCTCCCGCCCCGAGCATCCACAGGCTGCCGGCAACAGTCAGGCAAGCGCGCATGAACCGCAGGGGCCACAGGCGCTTAGAGAGGCGGTCTTGTTCGTTCTTGCTCATGGAATGCCACGCGTCCAGACTGGAAGGACAGGCCTTCGGTCGCGGGATGCTAGGGGCGCACGGGCCGACTGCAGCCCGTTAAAAGTTAAGAATCATTAACCCGGGAGCCCGGCCGGCTGCGGGCTGTGCCCGGACCGCCGTCAGCCTCGCTTCAGCCCGTCAGCTACAATCCCACCTTATGTCTGCCGCCCGCCCGTTCGCCCTGAACACTGTGTCCACCGCCTCGGTGGGTCTGGCCGCGCGCGCATTCACCATCAAAACCACGACCATCAAGGGCTGAACGGCTCGGGTTCGTCGTGCGCCCTCCCCGGCCAGACGAGCCGGGCAAGACAGTCAATCGTGGCACTGTTTATTTTTGAAAGGGCGTTGAAATGAGCAAGTTGGTAGGTTTGGTCGGCTGGCGCGGCATGGTCGGCTCGGTCCTGATGGACCGCATGGTGCAGGAAAAGGACTTCGACCTTATCGAGCCGGTGTTCTTCTCCACCTCCAGCGCCGGCGGCAAGGCCCCGGCCATGGCCAAGAACGAAGCCACGCTGCAGGACGCCCACAACATCGACGCGCTCAA
>JACCDV010088327.1_pt1 | contig 10511 bp, 4 predicted proteins | sample 7446131 | NCBI WGS metagenome assembly JACCDV01 (sample SAMN15323448, study PRJNA562643) | freshwater metagenome | isolation source: river surface water | place: USA:Blue River Watershed | collected 2017-08-17
ACTTATTTTGATACGAGCAAGCTGCACTATAGCTTCTTATTGATATATTCTTCCCAATTATTTTGCATTACTTCCATTTGTGGTTGCTTGAAAACACCTTAGAAACTGCTAACTGTGGTGGTCGCTTTTATTTAGCTTTGGAGTGCTGTGAAGAGCTCGCATTTTATCCTCCAAATAATCCGATTTAGTTCATGATTAAATCAATAAAAGTTACAAATTATGAGCAATTAAAATTGTGTAGTAATAGATAGCATTTTATATGAGGATTTTGGCTTATAAAAGAAATTTACAATAAACTACAAACCAAGCCTGGTTGCTAAATTTAGAGTTAGTAACTATATATTTATATTTTTCATGTAAAACTATAGGATTGAATGTAAGAAAGGAGAAGGAACGTATTCACAAGTTTTTATGGCAGTGTCCCGCCTCGATGGCCACAAGTACGCCTTAAAAGTGATGAAACATCGTTATGCAAATATCAACAAGATAAAAAAAGATAAATAAATCAAAGCCCTCAAAAGCTTATCCCACCCCAACATAATCAAATTAATTGATGTGCTGTATGATCAAAGTTAAGGTAATCGAATATTAATATTAGAAAAAATGGCTCTTGTATTCGAACTTATGGATTGCAATCTGTACTAAATGTACAAAAATAAAAGATCACTGTTTAATCTGTAAAAAATACGAGCGGTTGGCCATGATATCCTTGAGGCAACCGCATTCATTCACGAAAAAGGAATTTTTCATAGGGATCTAAAGCCATAGAATATTTTAGTCTCTGCAGATCGAGAAATAAAGTTAGCTGACTTCGGCTCATGCAAAAGTAATCGAACCCTAAATAAGATATACATTCTTCTCAGCCATATACAGAGTACATATCAACAAGGTGGTATCGATCCCCATAGTGCTTGCTTACGGAAGGGTACTACTCCTAAAAGATGGATGTTTGGAGTATAGGATGTATTTTGTTCGAGCTTTATACTCAATATCCTTTGTTTCCTGGCAAAAGTTAGATTGATCAAATTTCAACTATCTTTGCTATAATGGGAACACCTTAGCCTAGAATAATGATCTAATACAGCAAGAAATCAAGAAAATTGCATGAGCACTTTTAAAAAATAGAAGGAATCGGTCTGTAGTCTTTGATACCAGATGCTCCATAGGACTTTATGAATCTATTAAAGAAAATGCTTGATATGAATCCGAGTACAAGAATTGATGCAAAGGAAGCATTAAATCATCCATTCTTTTACTCTTTAACCGAACTAAAAAAATACAGGAAATCAATCATATCTAAAATTTCATAAGGGAAAGAACTAATTTTACCTTCCCTAAAACAATCTAAAAAGTACTGATTTATTTATTTTTATGAGTGCTCAAACATAACTTATTAAGGATTATTTCTTGGGTTAAAAGAACTCTTTTGCTTAATATAATACTGAGCACAAATGTCCGAGCGGTCTAAGGAGTCGCACTCAAGATGCGATGTGGCAACACTCGAGGGTTCAAATCCCTCTTTGTGCATTTTTTATTTTTGCAAAGTAAAAATTAATTAAAATTTATGTATATAATTGAACTATTAAGGCTTATCAAATAAAAATGAATGTATTGTATCCATTGGCGAGTCCAAGAGTCAAAAAGCCAATTAGATAGGCCAAAGCTAAGCCATAGATTTTCCATTAGCTCATCTTAGTCATTTTTTAAACAAGACTTCCTATCAAATAAAATAGATTGCTTCCAATGAACCATATTCCAATATAGTTAATTCTTTAATAATCCACCAATTTGGCCAAATCTGCCTAAATAGCTAAGTACTTGAGCGATGAGGTTGGTTGAGGTACGCGTAGGCTCCTATCGATATCAGCAACAGGAATAAATACACAGCCTGATTTAGTGACTCAAAGATAATTTAGTGGGTATATTTTTCCCCATTCGGCAATTGAGGCAATTTGAATTATTTAATTGGCTATTAAACGGGAATCTAATCGTACTAGTCCTTCTTTGCTGGTGGCCTTTCAGCCCTTCGCTTGAGAGTGTACCCAACAACATTCCAGAAAATCAAATACAGAGAAAAGATAAAAGTCAATTGTGGGATACTGTCAGCACTTCGCAGCTTAATTGTAGTTATTTTTTCAAATATGGTTGGAAACTGATAGGTCAAAGAAACGGTGTAATATGCAACTAGATATCATTCAACTATACGGATGACGGATAGGAAGGTGACGATGTCTTGGAATAATTTCTTATAGTCGAATGATCGAATACGTTTAAGGATATATCTTGAGTTCTATAGATACTTTTATATGTTGATGGGTTAAGGCTGCTCGCTCATGTGCTAATAAGATAAGATATATTAAGTTAAATTAAAGGCAATAACTTTTATCAATACATACTCATCTTCGTGGATTAGGAGGCCTTGTTATCAGAGAATAACTTGTTCTAGCTCGTTATAAGGTGGTCTGCACTGCACTTTCGCTTGGTTTGCAACGGCATAAGCAAAGCAAAAGGAGGCAGGGCATAGTTTTGACTAACATGCTTAAGAAGAGAAGGATAAAGGCATAAGCTCGTTTATAAGTTATATGAGCTTTTGATTTATCGACTATAAATTGGCTTTAGTTGTATGTAGCCCTAAAGTTTTTCCCGTCGTTAAATTAAAAACTGATCTTATAACCGTACATATAGTCTTCATCTTACTTTTTATACAATTGCGTTTAAATAGATTTTTATTTACCATTTTTCTTATATCCTCCTTTCTTTTCTTTTGTTTTTACAAGGTGCGCCTTTTAGATCTTTGATTTTTACTTCGCGTTGTTTTTATTCTTCTTTCTAAGTTTTTTGTATTCCTTATCAGCCTCATTTTGACTCAATTTACTGTTAATTTTAAGGATAGAATAAGGGTCTGTTATTAGCTTTTGCGAAAGTATCTTGGCTATTAAAGTTAGAATGATTATGAATATGGTGCGAATTTTCATCTTTTCTTCCAAATCAAAAATATATTTGTATCCAAAAGAAGCCTGACTTAGATTAATAAAAAGAATTTTTATTTTCTTTGTTTAAGCAATAAATATTATCAAAGACTTTTCATATATGAAATTTGGCTTTGTTGTATTGAATTAATATTCTTTTACTATTGTTGAATCCACATGAGCAGTGAATCTAAGATAGTTTCTCCCTAGACAGTTGAATAGCAAGTCAAGTAGCTCTTCTCCAAGAACAAGGACCTTTAGACAAAGGTTGTGAAAGGTTATGACTTCAACAAGGGTGTCAACTATGAGGAACTCTTTAAAAGCTTTGCCACAATGGGATTTCAAGCCACTCACCTTCACAAAGCCATTGAAATTATCAATAGCATGATAAGCTGGAGACTTTCTGACTAGCCTATTAATGAAAGAGATGATGAATAAACGAGTGACCCTGAATATAGAAAAAAAACTAGATGTACTATCTTCCTGGGATATACTTCCAACATGTCTTCTTGCGGAATGAGGGAAATTATAAGATACTTGGCTCAGCATAGAATGATAGATTGCATTGTGACTACTGCTGGAGGAATTGAGGAAGATTTAATGAAATGCATGGGAACATTCCATTTAGGAGAGTTCAACATGAATGACATCTAAAACAGATTGAATGGCCATTGCAGAATCGGCAATATCCTTGTTCCTAATGAAGCATACATCAAATTGTAAAACTTTTTGCTTCCTCTTTTCAAAAAGATGGCTAAGGAGCAATAAAAGAATGGAGTTAAGTGGAGTCCTAGTAAGGTCATTGAAAGATTTGGGAAATAGATCAATAATGAAGAAAGTATTTATTATTGGTGTTATGTAAATAAAATCCCCGTATTTTGCCCAGCACTAACTGACGGTGGAATCGGAGATGTTCTCTTCACAAATTCATTCAAAAACGATCTCGTAATTGACCTGATACAAGATACAAAGTAAATCTGCAAGCTTGCTATGAAGTCTCCCAAATCAGGAGCTATTGTGATGGGTGGAGGTATTCCAAAGCATCACATCCTCAACTCCAATATTTGGAGAAATGGATTAGACTATGCAGTATACATGAATACAGGTTTATATGAGGATGGAAGTGATTCAGGAGCAAAGGCCTCGTAGGGTTACACTTGGGCAAAATTAAGACTGGATGCAAAATACGTGAAGATATTTGCCGAGGCTACTTTAGTTTTTCCTATTATTGTTGCTGAAACCTTCGCTAAAAGATAGAAAGAAGCAAGCAAGGTTTAGAAAAAAGTATAAAAGGAGATCGTTTAAAAGAAAGTATAAAAGAAGGAAACAGTCGAGACGAAAGTATAAACTTAAGTTAAATAAGCTGAGAAGAAATGAAGTATTATTTGATGATTTTATGCATTTAAACTAAATAAATCATTTTTTCTTAGTATAAATCTCCATCTTTATTAAAAAATCCCAAATTGAGCTGTTTTCCTGAATAATACTCTTAACCTTAGTGTCACTTTGATGATAGTTTGTATCTTTTTCCATGAAAGATGTACTCCTAAAGGATTAAACAACTTCCTGTGCGGTTTTCAAAGGATGCTCATCGTATATGTACCCAGTGAAAAGATATAAATCTAAAATAAGCTAATATAATCTTTTCTACTATTGAGTAATATTAGTATTTTTACCAAGATAGATTTAAAGATAATGCTGAGGAGATGTATATGCTAGTTTGAAATCCATTGTTTTTAGAATCTTAGACTATTGCTAAACTATTATCTTCTCTCTTCCCTTGGCCCACCGGCTCAGTAAAGGAGGGTATATTTCCTAGTACTTCATTGCGATTAATAGTGCTGCTTAGGCAATCAGATCATGACGAGAAACATCTTTTTAATTGGTTAATTTAATATATTTGTCAAAGTAGTAAATGGATAGAAACAAAGTAGTCCTCTTTAGTTTATATGTCCTTGCTAATTTGTAAATTTTCTATATGACAAACATCCTTTTGTTCTTTTTATTCTTAAGCTTCTTCTTGAAAGCAAGTGGAAAGTCATATTGTTCGTGAGTTTAGATGATATACTCGATGATGGATTCCTCATAGGGTGCTATTTCGCTATTGAATGCAGTAGCCTTAATTAAGAACTAGGGGAGTTTTATTATATCCCTATGATTTTTGTTAATAAATCTGTTTCTTTAGTTCGGTGGCTCATTCATCTTTTTTGTAATGTCATCACCGAATGTACTCTTTGATCTTGTAATAACTTTGTGCTCCTTTTTGCACTCACTAGCAGGGATATTTTATTTGTTTGACACGATGTGCTTGCAAGTTTGAGGTCTTTCGCTTAGATCTCCTTGATTATTTTTGATTTTCATCTTTAACAGTATAAAATACTAATATTAAAATGATAAAATGGATAATTAATCAGTAAGATTATGAAGTCAATATGCCAACCCCAAGCCCGATGTAAAACATCCACATTCCTAGACTTAGCATAAAACCTCGTAGAATACATCTCCACCACTTATTTGATGTATATCCAAAGAACAGTTTATTCTTGGATTGCTTCTATAAGATCAAACTCATCACTTCATAAACACTAGTAAGAACCCACACTACAACAGGTTTATAACCTTGTCTTGTATAGATAGAGAAAGATGTGTCTGAGCTGTAGGGAGCAGTGTATAGATGAAGTTAGGAGTATATATAGACTAGCAAGAATAGATGGAAAGAATTGAGGCAAGCATAACCGTTTGCATGAGCAGGTAAGATGGGGTTATGCTCTGCCTTTTCCTTATCTTCTTTGAGCTCTTTCTTGGTTGAAGAACAATATTTGCCTATCTTTACCATAATCCTTAGGAAGAACTGAGTTCTTTCATTTATAATTTGCAGACTGAAGAATACAATCATATACCAAAATTAAATGGTTGAGACATCTCGAGTAAGTATCGTTCCATACTAAAGGCCGGTGATAAATAGGGGTAGCTGTAAGAAGATCATAGCAGTATGATCAATAACCCAAAAGCAATAGGCTATGATATTTCTAATGATAAACATTAAAATGGGAAAGATATAATAATACGCAATTTTAGATTGTAGGGAGCGATATATTGCAGGCAGGATGATTAGCCCATAGATAATTGTGAAGATGAAGGCTAAAACAAAGAGTTGCTTTGACTTATAGCGTTCGTTGAATGACATTACAGCATAATAACAAATTACAATTGAAGGATATGTGAAGTAACTTAGGTTCATAAAGAAATTGGCTATTATGATAGGAATTGAGATTAAGAGTAACAAGCTCGAGGATTTCCAAGGGTCGATGGATACAGTAAAGGCAATGCAGAGTATAATTTCATAGTATGGAAAGTTGGCGAGTTTGATGAAGTAAAGAATGGCAAAAGTGACAGAGTAAGCTACAAAAAGTTCAATGATGAATGATTTAAAACTGAATTTATATGGTACTTTCCTTCTTTCATCGACCTATACAACTTTTTATTCTGATTTTATCTCAATTTTAGACTATTTAAGCCCAGAGTCAACTATAACAATATTGTTCTATTTGGGAGGTGTTTGGTATTATTTGTGAAAACTCTTTGTTGAAGTTTTCTTCTTATGAAGATTGACAACTGATTACTTTCTCAAACTCGTCCTCATGATCTCCTACATCACCTGACTGTATTGTCTCGAGGAATCTTTATCTAGGAACCTCATTTCTATTTATCGGACGGTGGAATTTTACTCAACTAACTTCTTTTTCTCACTGTTTTCATATCTGATCTGCATTTATCTGACAGGAATGTTATATATTAATATAAGAAGTCAAAGCAAATACACTTAATTACATGAAAATATGAATCATTTTAAGGATTGTCTTCGGAAATCGTCGATTTATCGCTATTTATTATGCAAAGTTTAACGGAGGGATTATATTTCTGCAAAGAGGAGGACAAGTAAAATGTGATGGTCTTTGATTTGACGTTATAAGGTATTCTCTTGGGACATTTACAAACGGCATATGTTTAGTTCTTAAATAAGGTTTATCCTTTATGCTTGTAACCTGTCAATTTCTTCACCTAACACCAAAATCTGATGTATAATGAATAAGTACCTTTTGCTATGAAATCTTATTCTTTTGAATAGTCAAGCTCTGCTAATAGTGGTCGCTTTCTAAAAGACTACTTTTGATTTGAAAATCGTGAATTATTCCCTCCATCTTTTTTATTTAATTCTACAAGAGATTGATTCTTCAATTATAAATGAATTACTTTTAGGAGTAATTGAGGAGTATCTTTTTATTCTGTTCTGCCTATCTCTTCCAATGCTAATGCTACATCTTTATATTTTGGTATTGATATTTGACCATCTATTGCTATTGTAAGCTTTATAGCAATTTGTCTAATTGCTGTTTGTAGCCTTTGCACTATGTAAGCTGACTATTGTATCGCATTTAATAATCTTTTAGATGTTGGTTTTATTGAGAAAGGTTGAGAATGGTTGAGCCAGTACGAATCATCTCCTACTTCAAATCACTATTCTATGAAATTAAACGATGGTTTTGATCCTTCAATTTAGATATATGAGCTAAATGCTGTTCATTCGTCTATTATAATTGATATGACAGCTTTTTGATTTAGTGCTCATACTCAATGTGACTTTCCTGACTATTATGCTGTATCTGCTGATATTTCTCTCTTATCTATGCAATTTGCCTATCTTTTTAGTTTATCGTCATTTAATAGTTTTGGCATTTTTGAGCCACCTATCTTCTTTAGTGCTTCAAGGTTTAAACTACTCTATTTTCTTCTGAAAGTGCTGAGTTTATCTGTTGTAATTGTTGATCCTTTGCCTTGATTGAGGCCTTAAGTTACTTTATAATGCTTTATTTTATTGCTGTCTCTTTGCTTTCTTTATCTTTTTCCTCTTAGAGTATGATGAGTGAGGACTGTAGTTTCATTTCGTTTTGTCTCTATTACAATAGCAATATGTTTGACTCCTAAAGCTGAGTCATCAATCTTTTACATATTTAATCTTTCTCCCTTATATTAGCTTCAAAGCTTTAACTGCTCCTATTGATTACCTGTTTAAGCTCCTATATTTGTTTAGATAAATTCTAATTCTCTATATTCCTCTTGCTATTCATCACTTTCAATTCAGTATTTTCTTTAGTGATGATTATAATCTTATTGATAATATCCTTCAATTAGTTATTACTATGGCTATCCCTTTAATTATTTGCTATCTTATCTCTAAGGTCACTAATTTCTAGCTCTTTGCTTTTGATTAGATGACTATGAGCTGACTCCATAAATTATTTATGCTTGTGATAATTAAAAGCAATTCTATTCGTATTTTCTTTTATCTCCTATGTCACTGAAGAGTGTTGTATAAATAGTTTCTTTATCTATTCGATTAGTAAGTAATTATCCTATCTTCTATGAGATTAGTTTGCATTACTTAGGTTTATCAATTTTATTGTCGCCTATCTCAGCAGTTATAACTCTGGTTTTAGCTATCGAATCTATTCTTGGAGAGTTACTATTTCGTTCTTAAGTTTGTCGATTTAACTATCTTTTTGAAGAGAGGATTCACAGAGTGTTTCGATTTCTTTTATCATCGACTCAAAAGTACGGCATTTTTTAAGCTGTTATTTTTAATATTGGCTTTGCTCTAATGAATTTCTAAGACTGTAGACTGTCTTTTAAAGTACTTATTTATTCTAAAATAATGATTTAATTTGTTCATTAGATTTGATGTACCTTTGATTGAGTTATTCCCATTTTTATTAATGAGATCGAGTGTAGCTTTGTATCAGCTATTTCTGCTATCTTCTGTAGCTTTACTCTAAGTTTCTTTTCTAGAGGTAAGATTCTTATAGCTTCTTTCGCAAAATGTCAATATCTTTCATCAATTTATTGGCTTATAATTTGTACTTTTACTATGAGTCGTTAAACCTTTTTGTTTATTTCGCCAGGTTGGAATATAATTATTGCTTATGCAGTTCAAATTATTTGACTTTTACCTACCAATGTATTTGCTTCTTATTCCAACTCTACTCCCTTGCAAGTGACTATCTTTTAATTCTTTATATTTATTTTACGAGATTAGCATTAATCATTTTACATTCTTCGGATTCTTTCTGAAAATAGTGTTATGCCTTACTGAAATGCTGACTATAATTTTCGATTTATTGAGCCAATTTCTTATCTTTAAGTTTCAACTATACATTTTTCTATTCCATAATTAATCCCATCTAATGCAGCTTATTTGTTACTGATGAGAGATTATTCGTTAACCTTGTTATTTACTAATTTTGCTTGTTGAGCTATTATTAGAAAAGATTGTTTTTGTTTCGGTATCTTTCAATCTATCGCTTAAGTCCTTCATATTATTCACTCTTTTTGTTTAGTCTGCTAGTGAACTCTTCAATTTGGCTTTATAGTTATCTAATTTGGGACATTTTGTCTTTTAAGAGATTGTTTAATCGTTGAAGCTCAGTGCCTAATAACACAAAATGCTTTTATCTTTCTTCTTAGTTCTTTTTTTGATTATTAGTGATTTATAGAATGTACTGATTTTTTTCTATAAATTCCTTTTTTAGCCTTTAAAGCTCGCCACTGACCACAATCATTTGGTTACGCTATTGCTACAAAAGAGTTTCATATTTTTGCTTCTAAGAAGTGTGTTTGCTTTCTTATTTATTCAAAATTTATGCCCATCTTTGCTTCTACTGCTTAAACTTATGGATCTAAAAAGCTAACTCGTCGTTTCTTACCCTTTGAAGCTAATCGCGAAGAACTTGATACTCTTAGATACTCCTTTGCTTGAATGCTTCAAAAGTTCGCTCCATTTCTGTTATTTACTCTTTCTGCTGCAAATTTAACGACTCTAACTGTTGTTTGGAAAGATGAGCTTCTTCTATTAACTTCAAAGCCCTCCTATATTTATTTTCGAGAGTCTGCACATACTTAATTTGATCGATAAGTTCCCCCTAAATATAGCAAATACTACTTTTTGATTCTAAGCATACTGATGAATCTTCTTATTTTTAAACTCCAACTAGTCCTTCGCCTGTAGCAGCTCATTAGCCTGGTACTTGAAGGAGTTGTAATCTTTTTCATTGTTCATAATTCTTTTGAATCTATCTAGACTCCGTTTTACTTCATACGATATTAATGCAAGTTCACAGTCAATCTCTCAATTTAAGCAGTCTGTAATAGAACCAACACTTCGAGGTTCTATCCCAGATTTACCTTCTTCCCTGGGAAGTGTTTTATCATGGAGTCTTTATTGAGAGAATACTGTGAGTTGAAGGGCTAAGTTTAATGGAAAGTGAGGTTATTATTAGGAGGGTAGTTATAAGAATCGAATGAAGTGAAGCTGATAGATTGGCCGATGTCCATTTTATATAAACGAACTATTTATTTCAATTTATATTTCAAAAACTCAATGGAAATCCTTTAATTAAGAATTGCTATGGCTTAAACTAAGAAGGTGAAAAACCTTATTTATTACTATTAATAGTTCTGATGGTAGTTATACTATAAATTTAATAT
>JACCDV010237031.1_pt1 | contig 10510 bp, 8 predicted proteins | sample 7446131 | NCBI WGS metagenome assembly JACCDV01 (sample SAMN15323448, study PRJNA562643) | freshwater metagenome | isolation source: river surface water | place: USA:Blue River Watershed | collected 2017-08-17
GGCATCACATGTTTGTCGCGCGGCAGCAGACCGTAGCTCCAGACCGCGTTGTCGGCAAAGTCTTCTTCGCAGTTGGCGAAACCAGTCACGGTCTTGCCCTTGGCAATCAGCTCGCCGTCCGGGCCCTTGGCGTAGGCCAGCACCGCCACGCCGTGGCACAGCGCGGCCGCGACCTTGCCCGCGCTGTGGAACGCTGCAAAGGTGGAGTGCAGGTCAGTCGCCTGCTCGAAGCTGAACATCGGCGCCTGGCCACCGGCCACCACGATGGCGTCAAAGGCCGCGACATCGATGTCGGCCACCTTCCTCGTGTTCTCGACCATTGCCTTGAGTTCGGGTGTGTGAATGAAACCCTGACTGATCAGGTCGGTCTTGCTGTAGCCGCTGGCGTCATTGGGGTCGCTCATGCCGTCGGCTTCGCACTTCCCGCCCGCAGGGCTGAACACCTCGACCGCATAGCCGGCCTCAGTGAAGACATGGTACGGATGGGTCAACTCGCTCCACCAGAAACCCACTGGCCATCCGGTGGTGGTGGAGACGGCGGGGCTGGCAATAACGATGGCCACGCGCTTGCGGGCGTTGGGGTTCACGACGTTGGGGTCTCTGAGGCTCATGGCGGTCTCCTGGAAAAGGTGAAGGGGGATCGGGACGGAGTCTCCACCGTTTCAACATCTGGATAAATCCATGAAAATGAGAATATCTGTTGCCGTATAAATCAACAATGGAACTCAGCCACCTCGACACCTTTGTAAAAGTCGTGCAGACAGGCAGCTTCACCCGCGCAGCCGAGCAACTGCACAGCCAGAAAGCGCACGTTTCACGCGTGGTCAGCCAGCTCGAAGCCGACCTAGGGGTGCGCCTGCTTGAACGCACCACCCGCTCGCTCTCGCTCACCGAGGTAGGGCGCGACTTTTTCGAGCGCGCGATCGGCATCCTGGGCGCGGCAGAGGACGCGCGGCGCGCGGTGCAGCAAGCCCAGGGGGAGCCGCGCGGCACGTTGCGCCTGACCTGCGGCGTGGAGTTCGGGATGCTCGCGGTCAACGGCTGGGTGCGCGACTACCTGCAACGGCACCCCGGCGTGAACGTGGATCTGGAGATGACCGGGCGGGTGGTGGACATCGTGCATGAGGGCTTCGACCTCGCGGTGCGCTTGGGCCCACTGGCCGATTCGACCCTGGCCGCACGCAAGCTCGGCGACCTGCACTACGGCTTGTTCGCCGCTCCTGGCTATCTGCGGCGACAGCCTCCACCTGTGGTCCCACAGGACCTGGCGCAGCACGCACTGATACGCTTCTCGGGCTCACGCCAGCGCTTGGTCTGGACTCTCACCCAGGGAACCGAGACGCAGCGCATCGAACCAGTTGCACGCCTAAACGCCAACAACAGCTTCGCCGTGAGAGACGCCGTCATCGATGGGCTGGGCATCGGCCAACTGCCATGGTTACTGGCTGGTCCCTCAGTGGCAGCAGGCACTTTGCATCCAGTGTTAATCGATTGGCAACTGCCTTCGGTACCCGTCCATGCGGTGTTCGCCAGCGCCCGCTATCTAACTCCCAAGGTCCGGTCCTTTATTGACCTCGCGGTGGCTTCTTTTGCCAGTGTGACCGAGAGTTCGTTGACCAGCGACGAAAAATAGTCTCTGCAGGAACGGCTTTTAGCTGAAAAGTAGACCTGCATGCGGGCTGCATGAATGACCGCCTTGGTTGACTGTGGTCGGCCGATCGGGTCGACCCAAAAGACCCCAACCAGCTTTGAAGAGACCATCGAGTAACAGCTGAGAATTCCGCACCTCCACGCTGCGGCAAGCCCCACAGGGTCGGGCTTGCCGCAGCACACCCCGAAAAGGCAGAGTGCTCACCCCAAGGCCTTCAACTCCTGCCTTGCCGCCGCTGCCATTTCGCGCTCGCGCTTGCGGGTGCTGCGCGCCACCCAGACCGCGTAGCTGACGATGACCACTGTGACGGTGACGATCAGGATGGTGGCCGCCGCGTAAATGGTCGGGTTGATGCCGCGCCGGGCGTAGCCAAAGATCACCTGCGGCAGCGTGTTCACCCCGGGGCCGGATAGAAACTCCGAGATCACCACGTCGTCGAACGACAGCGTGAACGACAGCAAAAACGCTGCCAGAATGGCTTGGAAGATGTTGGGCAGCGTGACCAGGAAGAACACCTGGTGCGGGCGCGCGCCCAGGTCCATGGCAGCTTCCTCGATGGAGCGGTCCATCTCCATGAGCCGGCTCTGCACCACCACCATGGCGTAAGCCATGCCCAGCAGCGTGTGGCCGAGGATGATGGTGAGCATGCCACGCTCAGGCCAGCCAAACAGGTTTTGCGCCCCCACCATCAGCAGCAGCAGCGACAGGCCAATGATCACCTCGGGCATGACCAGCGGGGCGTTGACCATGCCAGAAAACACGGTGCGCCCCAGGAAACGCCGGTAGCGCACCAGCACGAACGCCGCAAAGGTGCCCAGCACCGCCGACAGGACGCCTGTGACGGCCGCCACCTTGATGGAGAGCCAGAAACCCTCGACGATTTTGGTGTCGCGGGTCAGGGCCTCGTACCAGCGCAGCGAGAAGCCGGTGAAGCGCGCGTCCTGCCGGGTGCTGTTGAACGAGAACAGCACCATGAAAAACAGCGGCAGGTACAGGAACAGGAATACCAGCGCCATCCACAGCTTGCCGAAGTGCTTTTCCAACAGAGTCTTCATCGCATCGGCTCCTTCAGGCGCGGCCTTCGGCCTGTTTGCCGCTGTAGTGGTAGTAGAACGACAGCGGCACCACGATCAGCGCGATCATCACCACCGCCAGCGCGGTGGCGCGCGGCCAGTTGTTGCTGGTGAACATTTCGTCCCCCACCACGCGGCCGATCATCAGGTTCTCGGGCCCGCCCAGCAGCGACGGAATGACGAACTCGCCCAGCGCCGGAATGAACACCAGCATGAAGCCCGCCACGATGCCCGCCTTGGACAGCGGCACGGTGATGAGCCAGAACGCCTTGAACGGCGAGGCGCCCAGGTCGTAGGCGGCTTCGAGCAGGCGGAAATCCATCTTCACCAGGTTGGCATACAGGGGCAGGACCATGAAGGGCAGGTACACGTAGGTCATACCCACCAGCATGGAGACGTTGGTGTAAAGCATCTGCACTGGTTCGCTGACCACGCCCAGGCCCATGAGCACCTGGTTGACCACGCCCTGATCGGCCAGGATGCCCTTCCATGCGTACACCCGCAGCAGGAAGGAGGTCCAGAACGGCAGCATCACCATCAGCAGCAGAGCAGGGCGAATGCTGGGCCGCGAACGCGCGATGAAATACGCGAACGGATAGCCCAGCCCCAGACACAACAGTGCGGTGCACAGCGCGTACCAGATGGAGCGCAGGTAGGCTTCGATGTAGAGCGTGTCGAACAGCGCGCCGCCTTCACTGCGGAAGATGGTGCCGTAGTTCTCGTACTTCAGCTTGAGGACGCCGGTCTCCGGATCCCAAAGCGGCTTGAAGGGGTGGATGTCGTTGCCCATGTCCACAAAGCTGATGTACAGCAGGATGAGGAAGGGCAGAAAGAAAAAGACGAACAGCCAGGCGTAGGGCACCCCGATGACGAAGCGCTTGCCAGGCATGGAGAAGGGAGCGGCCATGGTGCGTGTCCCCCCAGGGTCAGTCGCGAAGAACGATGCCGGCCTTGTCGTGCCACCAGAAAAAGACGTTGTCCTCCCAGGTGATGTCCGACAGGTCGTGGCGCGAGGTGTTGGCCTCGGTGATCTTCACCTTGGTGCCGTCGCTGGCGACCACGATGTAGGTGTTGTAGGAGCCAAAGTAGGCGATTTCCTTGACGCGACCGGCGAACAGGTTGTGGGTCACGCCGGCCGGGCGCTCCTTGCCGATTTCGATTTTCTCGGGCCGCACGGCCAGCGCCACCGGCATGTTCAACGCGCCACTGACGCCGTGGCCCACGTGCATCTCGCCCAGCGCGGTGGTGACGGCGCAGTGGTCGGGCTCGTCGGTGGTGAGCTGGCCCTGGAACAGGTTGACGTTGCCAATGAAGTCGGCCACGAAGCGGTTGGCGGGGTGTTCGTACACCTCCTCCGGGCTGCCAACTTGCAGCACGCGGCCCTTGCTCATGACTGCAATGCGGCTGGCCATGGTCATGGCCTCTTCCTGATCGTGGGTGACCATGACCACGGTCACACCCACTTTTTCGATGATGTTGACCAGCTCGAACTGGGTTTGCTCGCGCAGCTTCTTGTCGAGTGCGCCCAGCGGTTCGTCCAGCAACAGCAGTTTGGGCCGTTTGGCCAGGCTGCGCGCCAGCGCCACGCGCTGTTGCTGCCCGCCCGAGAGCTGGTGCGGCTTGCGTTTGGCGTACTGGCCCAGTTGCACCAGGTCCAGCATCTCGCCCACGCGTTGCTGGATCTCGGCCTTGGGCAGGCCTTCGCGTTTGAGACCAAAGGCGATGTTCTCCCAGATGTCCAGGTGCGGGAACAGCGCGTAGGACTGGAACATCATGTTGATCGGGCGCTCGTAAGGCGGCAGCGTGGCCACGTCCTGACCCCCGAGCAAGATGCGCCCCGACGTGGGCTTTTCAAAGCCGGCCAGCATGCGCAGCAAGGTGGACTTGCCACAGCCTGAACTGCCCAGCAGGGCGAAAATCTCGCCGCGCCCGATGGACAGTGACACCTCGTCCACGGCCAGCGCCTCGTCAAAGCGTTTGACCAGCTTTTCCGTGACCAGGTAGCCCTCTTTCGCGCCCGCATCAGCCATCGTCGGTCCTTGTGATTGTGCTCAGGAAAAAGAACAGGGGCTGTTCATACGCGTCGTACAAACAGCCCCTGTGGTGGATCAAGCCGGCTGGGACTTACTTGCCTTGCTTGAAGGTGTTGTAAGCGTTGGCCAGGGCTTCACGCGCTTCGTTGGTGAAGCTGCTGGGCGGGATCATCTTGCTCATGTACCCGCTTTCCACGAAGATGGTCTTGTTGCCCGCAATCTCGGGGTTGACCTTGTCGAGCGCCGCCTTGTTGCCGGTGGGGTAGCTCATCTCGTTGGCCATGGCAGCGGCATTTTCGGCACGCAGGTAGAAGTCGATGAAGGCGTGCGCGTTGCCCGGGTGCTTGGCGTCCTTGGTGATGCCGATGGCGTCGATGAAGATCAGCGCGCCGGTGGAGGGCAGCAGCGCCTCGATCACGTCTTTGGAGCCGTTTTCCTTGGCGCGGTCGGCCGCGATGTTGACGTCACCCGACCAGCCGATGGCCACGCAGGCCTTGCCGCCGGCGATGTCGTCGATCATGGTGGAGCTGAACAGGCGGATGTCCTTGCGCACCTTGGCCAGCATTTCGTTGGCAGCGGCGTAGTCGGCCGGATCGTTGGAGTAGGCGTTCTTGCCGATGTAGTGCAGCGCGACCGGCATGATTTCGGTCGGCGAATCCAGGTAGGCAATGCCGCAGGACTTCAACTTGCTGGTGTACGTCGGGTTGAACACCAGGTCCCAGGCGTTTTCAGGCATCGGGGTCTTGCCCAGGGCTTTCTCAACCTTGGTCTTGTTGATACCGACGGTGGTGAAACCCCAGGCCCACGGCACCAGGTGCTTGTTGTCCGGGTCGGCCGTGACCATGGTCTTCATGAACTCGGGGTCCAGGTTGGCCAGGTTGGGGATCTTGGACTTGTCCAGCGGCTGCAGCAGGCCGCCTTCAATTTGCGGCTTGGCGAACACGGTGCCAGGCACCACGATGTCGTAACCCGAATTGCCGGCGACCAGCTTGGCGTGGAGGGCTTCGTTGGTCTCGAAGGTGTCGTAGTTGACCTTGATGCCGGTTTCCTTCTCGAAGGCGGCGATCATGCCTTCGGGGATGTAATCGGGCCAGTTGTAGATGTTGAGGACTTTTTCCTCGGCGGGTGCGGCGGGCGCGGGCGTGGGGGCCGCAGCGACAGGTTCTTCTTTTTTGCCACATGCCACCAGGAAAACGGCGGACAGGGCCAGGGCCAGCAGGTTCTTGTTCATGCGCATGCTCCAGAGTGGTTCATGATTCCTACAGAAAATGGGACGTTGCCTTGGAGAAGCAATATCCGCACCTGCGGCCATTCTAGTCAGGTATTCGACCAAATTCCGCGTTGCTTCAACTCAGCCAGTGTCAAGTCAAGGGCTTGGCGAATCAAACCGATCATTTCATCGATCTGAGCGCGGGTCATGGTGAGCGGCGGAGCGATGATCATGCGGTCGCCGACGGCGCGCATGATGAGTCCGTTGCCGAAGCAGTGACCACGGCAGATCATGCCAACCGCCAGTTCCTCGGGGAAAGGCTGGCGGGTGGCTTTGTCTTGCACCAGCACCAGACCGGCCACGAAACCGCAGGTTTCGGCATCGCCCACCAGAGGGTGATCCTGCAGTTCGGCAAAGCGCTGCGCGAGGTAGGGGCCGACATCATCGCGAACCCGGCCCGGCAGGTTTTCGCGCTCCATGATCTCCAGGTTGGCGAGCGCCACCGCGCAGGCCACCGGGTGCCCGCTGTAGGTGTAGCCGTGGTTGAACTCGCCGCCTTTGTCGATCAGCACCTGCGCCACGCGGTTGCCCACCATCACCCCGCCCAGCGGGATGTAGCCACTGGTGACGGCCTTGGCGAAGGTGACGAGGTCGGGCTTGTAGCCGAATTTTTCGTAGGCAAACCAGTGGCCCAGGCGACCAAAGGCGCAAATCACCTCGTCGGAGATGAGCAGGATGCCGTACTGGTCAACGATGCGCTGGATTTCGGGCCAATACGTGGAGGGCGGGATGATGACGCCCCCCGCGCCCTGCACCGGCTCGGCGATGAAGGCGGCCACCTTCTCGGGGCCGATGGCCAGAATTTCTTCTTCCAGCCAGCGGGCGGCGCGCACGCCGAAGGCTTCGGGCGTTTCGCCGGGCAAGGCTTTCTCGAACGCGTAGGGCTGATCGATGTGCACCATGTTGGGCAGGGGCAGATCGCCTTGCGCGTGCATGCCGCTCATGCCACCCAGCGAGGCGCCGGCCATGGTGGAGCCGTGGTACGCGTTGTGCCGGCTGATGATGACCTTGCGCTGGGGCTGGCCCATCAGGTCCCAGTAGCGGCGGGCCATGCGCACGTTGGTGTCGTTGCTTTCGCTGCCGCTGGAGCTGAAAAACACGTGTTTGAACTCGCGGTCGCCCATGCGCGGCGCCAGGGACGCGAGCTTGGCCGCCAGCCGCACCGCCGGCTCGTTGGTGGTCTGAAAGAAGCTGTTGTAGAAGGGCAGCTTCATCATCTGGGCGTGGGCGGCGTCGGCCAGCTCGCGCCGGCCGTAGCCGGCATTCACACACCACAGACCGCTCATCGCATCCAGGATCTTTTTGCCCTCGCTGTCCCAGACGTAAATGCCGTCGGCGTGGGTGATGACGCGCGCACCCTTGGCCGCCAGGCCTTTGTGGTCGGTGAAGGGATGCAGGAAGTGGGCGCTGTCCAGCGCTTGCAGCTCGGCGGTGCTCAGGTGCTTGGGGTCGGTGGGGGCGTTCATGGGGACTCTCCGTTCGGCCATCAGACGTGCAACAGCAGGTGTTCGCGCTCCCAGGGCGAGATCACCTTCATGAACTCTTCGAATTCGAGTTCCTTGATTTCGGTGTAGATGCTCACGAAACCTTCGCCCAGCACTTCGTGCAGGTCGGTCTCGCGGCGCAGCCAGTCCAGCGCCTCGCCCAGGCTGCGCGGCAGCGAGTAGGGCGCCAGGTAGGCGTCGCCCTTCATTTCGGGCTTGGGCTGGATCTTGTTTTTCATGCCCAGGTAGCCGCAGGCCAGGGTCATGGCCATGGCCACGTAGGGGTTGGCATCGGCACCGATGACGCGGTTCTCGATCCGGCGCGCCTGCGGGCTGGCAATGGGCGAGCGGATGCCGACGGTGCGGTTGTCGTGACCCCATTCGATGTTGATGGGTGCGGCGGTGTGGCGGCTAAGGCGGCGGTAGCTGTTGACGTAGGGCGCCACCAGGGCCATGGCGGCCGGCACGTAGCGCTGCAGACCACCGATGTAGTGCATGAACGCTTCGGACGCGGTGCCGTCCGGGTTGCTGAACAGGTTGCGGCCGGTGGCCTTGTCCACAATGCTCTGGTGGATGTGCATGGCGCTGCCCGGCTCGCCGGCAATTGGCTTGGCCATGAAGGTGGCGTACATGTCGTGGCGCAGCGCGGCTTCGCGCACCGTGCGCTTGAAGAAGAACACCTCGTCGGCCAGGCCCAGCGGGTGGGCGTGGAAGAAGTTGATCTCCATCTGCCCCGCGCCGATTTCGTGAATCAGCGTGTCCACGTTCAGGCCCATCTTGTCGGAGTAATCGTAGATTTCCTCGAACAGCGGGTCGAACTCGTTGACGGCGTCGATGGAGTAGGCCTGACGCGAGGTTTCGGCCCGGCCGCTGCGGCCGATCGGGGGCTTGAGCGGGGTGTTGCTGTCGGTGTTGCGCGCGGTGAGGTAGAACTCCAGCTCGGGCGCCACCACCGGATCCCAGCCTTCGGCCGCGTACAGGTCGCAAATGCGGCGCAGCACGCTGCGCGGCGCGAACGGCACCAGCTTGCCGGCGTGGTCAAAGCAGTCGTGGATGACCTGCGCGGTCGGGTCGGTGGCCCAGGGCACGATGCGCACGGTGGTCGGGTCCGGGCGCAACTGCATGTCGCGGTCGGTCGGGTCGATCACGTCGTAGTACGGGCCGCTTTCCGGGAACTCCCCGGTCACGCCCATGGCGACGATGGCTTGCGGCAGGCGCATGCCCCGGTCTTCGGTGAATTTTTCGCGCGGCAGGATCTTGCCGCGGGCGACGCCGGTGAGGTCGGGCACCAGGCACTCCACTTCGGTGACACGGCGCTGGTTGAGCCACTGCTCCAGATCGTTGAAATTTTGGGGGGTTTTGTGGTCGGTCGTCATGTTGGGCCTCTGAGGGTTCGCTGCAGGCATTGTGAAGGCAATGCCACCAGGCGGGGTCAGGGCTTTTCCGGTTCGCTGGCCCAGGCGTGGTCTTGGCCCAGGCGGGTGGCCTGGCGCTGGCGCACGGCGTCGCCAAACGCACGGAAGATGGCGCTGTAAAACGGGTTCTCCCAGCAACGCCACTCGGGGTGCCATTGCACGGCCACGGCAAAGGTGCGGGCACCTTCGACCTGGAAAGCCTCCACCAGGCCATCGGGCGCGTGGGCCAGGGGTTGCAAACCCGGCGCCAGGCGCGCCACGCCCTGCCCGTGCAGGGAATTGACCATGGCCTGCGGGCCACCTGCCCACTGCGCCATGACGCTGTCTGCCACGATGTGCACTGGGTGGCTGGGGGCGTACTGCTGGTCGGGGGTGCCCTCGGGTTCGCGGTGGTTCATGAGGCCGGGCACCTGGTGCACCGCCTGGTGCAGGCTGCCACCCATGGCAACGTTGATTTCCTGAAACCCACGGCAGATACCGAGCAGCGGCACACCCTGTTCGACGCAGGCGCGCACCAGGGTGAGCGTCAGCGAATCGCGCTCCACGTCCAGCGGCAGGCTGGGGTCGTGCACGGCTTCGTCAAAGTGCGACGGATGCACGTTGGAGGGGGAGCCAGTGAGCATCACCCCATCGACCCAGGACAGCAGTTGCGGGACCTGGGCAGCGTCGGCCAGCGGGAACATGACCGGCTGTGCGTGTGCGCCGACCTTGACGGCGCGGGCGTACTTGTCGCCCAGCAGCAGAAAAGGCATCTGGTGATCATGGTCACCCAGCAGGCGGTGGTCGGCGGGAAGCCAGACCATGCTCGGACGGACACTCATTTAACACTCCAAAGATTGGTTTTCATTCTGGCCGGGAAATTGGTTCAGAATAAGGGCCATTTGAGGCAGCTCGTTGGAGCCAATTATGTTGTCTGAATACCTGTTGGCCGAAATGAACCGCCTGGGGCAAGCGGGCGAATTGCCGCTGCACCGCCAGCTGTACGAAGCGCTGCGGCGTGCGCTGCTGGATGGGAAACTGGGCGCTGGCGACCGGCTGCCTTCGAGCCGTGATTTGGCGCAGGACCTGAACCTGTCGCGCAACACGGTGGTGGCGGCTCTGGGGCAGCTGACGGTGGAGGGCTACCTGGTGAGCCAGGTGGGCAGTGGCACCTTTGTGCACGACCACGTGCCACAGCGTGCCCTGCGGTTGTGGTCGCCCAGCGCAGAGCCGGCCCGCCTGTCCCAACGCGGCGAAGCGCTGGCGCACCGCCACTGCGCGCGCGACCTGGAAATCCAGCCCTTCACGCCGGGCACGGCCGACTTCAGCGCCTTCCCCGTGGCGCTGTGGCAGCGACTGCAGAACAAGCACTGGCGCGCGGCCTACCCCGAAATGCTGGACTACAACGACTCTGGCGGCTACGGCCCGCTGCGACGCGCGGTGGCGGATTACCTGCGCGTGTTCCGCAGCGTGCGGCTGGACGCCGACCAGGTCCTCATCACCAGCGGCACACAGCAGTCGCTGGAACTGTGCGCGCACCTGCTGGCCGACCATGGCGACACGGTGTGGCTGGAAGACCCGGCGTACTGGGGCGCGGTCAAGGCC
>JACCDV010443666.1_pt1 | contig 10509 bp, 7 predicted proteins | sample 7446131 | NCBI WGS metagenome assembly JACCDV01 (sample SAMN15323448, study PRJNA562643) | freshwater metagenome | isolation source: river surface water | place: USA:Blue River Watershed | collected 2017-08-17
AACCCCAACCCCAACCCCAACCCCTCTATTTATTTATCAAATATAAATTAAACAAAGAATCAATAGCTATATTTTACTTAGTAACAGAGGATCAATAAATAACTTTTATTGGCTAATTTGCATATAAGCATTTATATTATTATCAAATTCTTTAGAAAATATAAATGGAAAATCAATTCAAATAACTCTGTGCCTGCCTCGCAGAACTATCCAAGATCGAAGACATAATCGAAGCAAACAAGCTAAGTTTTGTTGAAATAAAAGCTATGATGGATCTAATTGACGTTAAACGTAAAGGTTTTCTTGACCTCAATGGCATTTTCGAACTTGTGGGCAAGGTCACAGAAAAGGAACTTTTCGACATCTTTAAGTGGCTTGATAGAAACAGAACTGGAGAAATAAAAACTGAGGAGTTACAAATGGCCCTAGGAAACCCAGACCTCAATACTAAGAATACAACCAAGGAGTACATCTTCCCCAGGTTCTATCAAATGATTGATACTGTCAAAGACAAACCTAAGACAATTGCACAAATAAAGCAGAAATATCCCTTTGATTCTAATTCACTCAAAGCCATATACCAATACATATGTGGATTGGTCCAAAGTAAATACCTCTCCCAGGAAGAACTTGTCTCCGTATTCAAGACACAGTTTATTAAGAATAGCTTAAAGTGGTCACTTGGATGTGAGAGCATTTTGAAATAGCTTTTCCCCTCACAAAATATTTCCGAGGGTAAGTTCGTTGATTCCTTCTCAAGTAAAGGCACTTTTGTTGAAGAAGATGATGAGGATTCTATGATGAAAGGAACTGCAGACAATACATTTAACAAAAGTTAATCCACATATGCCAAGCATAAAATTAATTAATACTCATACAGCCTTCCAACTAAATAAAAATCTCCATCTTTCTCAAGAAAAATCAATAATTTCCTTGATTCTCCTGAATTCAAAAGCTATCCCAACGAAGAAAAGGTCAATCGCAGCCCTTCCAGTAATGAAAAGTCCCAATACAAGACAAATTTTGATCAGATTGAAAACAGCATAAGCTCTGTCCTTGAAAATATTCAACAACGAAGAGACAAGCTAAGGCAAGACTCACAAGAACGTAAGAGGCTGATTGAAGACGTTATGCAACGTAAGAAGCAGCTTTATAATTCTAATGATCGGAGCGATAACGGGTTTGAATGGAATATTTAAAGATAGCAAAACCAAAGGAATGCGAGCACTACTAATGTTAAAAAAGTAGCAAAGAGCTATCTCAATTATCAGCCAACGTTCTACCAAAATACCAACTCGTATAGCTCTACAGTAGCTGAGTAAAAACAGCTGTACAGAAAGAATGTGTATGATAATAACGTGAAGGAAAGCTCTATACATTCCTATGAGCGAGCTTGTGGGCATATAAAGAGCGCATTAACGCCAAATTTCTCTCCTTATGAGCCTCAAAAGCGGCAAAGCACTCCAACTGCTAATACTTAGATTTCTCAAATCCTCCAAAAGTATTCCTCTCCTATTTCTGATCAAGACGACAATGAATCCACCTTAAAGTTGTTATGCAAATCTAAAAGCGGATTCATGCATTAAAACACCAGCCACATCAGATAGTCCCCTAAGTACTATCAGCCCAGATAATAGCAATATGAACACTATGGGCTTCTCAGGGGAGGGTTGAGTAATTCTGCAAGCAAACTCAAAGATTCGAGCTACAAGGAAAATGTTATGAAGAGAGCTGAAGAGGAGGCAGCTAAAAAGATTGAATAAATTGAAAGAAAGGCTAGAATGAAAGTTCTCGAGAAAAAGGGAGGATTTCGCAACAAGCAAGAGGTTGAGTGGAACAGATTGGCAAGACATAACTATTGAATGATATACCATACTTTAATTTATCAATATCCTACCTTCTGCTTGCCTTATCAAGGTAAGGCCTCATTGATTAATTGATTGAGTTACTTTGAAGATTAGTTTATAAAGTAATAATGTTTAACTAATATCACTCAGCAAACAACATGCTGCTTGGCATTTTTTTTCATCATTACTGTATTGAAATTTTATTCAATTTTGGGCTCTTCCATTTTATCCTCAATCTATATTAATTTTGTTAGATCGCAATTGTACTGTTTTCTATCGACCATACTTTCTCTCCATGGATTTTTCATGGAATTTTTGACCATATAGCTTTTCCTTGCTTATGAATCATCATCTAAATTTTGAAAGTATTTCTTAATATTTTCTTACTAGCTCGAAAGATGCTTCATCATCTCAACGAGTATCGCAATCCACTTCTATTTGATGTAATGGTTATCGCAGGTGAATTTCCATGTGGATTAATTTTTATCGTTCTTTGGTTGGAATTCATAGCTTTCATTGGTGAGGGTTTTGCGAATGTCTTCCCTTTACATGAGGTTTTTGTTATCGAAGTAGATTTAGAATGTAGGACTTGTTTTACTCGGACTTGTTATTTTCTTTATTTTTGTTATCTAGATTGAGCCTTTTGGGAGTTAATGAAAGTAATCTAAAACCTTGGGGTCCCCTAAGTTTCACTAAGCTTACCATCGAATGATTTGGGCACCGTTGAGTAGTAATACAGATGCCCGCCTTTGATGACCAAAAGTCTCCGATTTGAACTTATTCCAGCTAAGTAAACTCTATCGTACTTTTACTGTCCTTGGTGACTACAGTGGCGTATTGGAAATTATCAGGATCCTCAATTTTCATTTCCAGCATTTTTAATAATTATAAATGAATAGTTAGTTTATTGAGAAGGCAAAAATAATTGCGGATGGGTAACAAAATATTGATGCGAACTTTATCGAGAGTGGATAAGAAAGATGAAGAATCACTTTTTTATAGATCCAAATTCTGAAAATTAATCGTAATAGCCTGGACCTAAAGGGTCTGAAGTCTTCACAATGTATGAATACCTTTATTTAGGCGGACTGCTTCCAAATCGATAGCCAGGTGAATTTCTATATAGGACAGTTCTTACCGTATTTTTGAGGTCGGATATTTCCCGTCGGGGGATAGCTCGGTACCTGTTGGATAATAACCGTTTATTGTGATGTTTTTTGAAACATGGTCTATTTGATGGAGTTGCTGTGTGAATGTTTTACTTGGAGATTTACTTAGTTTTCTTGTTGATTTTTTAGGGCTCTTCGAAGGAGAATCATAGAAGGAAGTTGCGTGGGCGTTGGGTGTGTATTTAGCAGAATAATCGTGAACTTTGTATTACTCTTTATTATCGATAAAATTGCTATTTTATTTTTTGGTCAAGTTTCGAGAGTAGGAGGGCAAAGGCGATTTTGATCGGCTTTTTAAGTATCTTTAACTTTTTCTAGAAGGCCCCTCCATTAATCTTTCAGGCGTTTCGATATATTTCTTGCTTATTTTAGCAAACTACTCGTTTTATTTGCGCTATCTATAGATTTGGTGTTGATTTGGCTGGTCTGCATGAACTGCCTGAGCATATCTTTGAGCCCCATCTCGATACTAAAATCCATTAGCCTGCATAAAAGGCTACACAATGGCTTTTTCTGACTTGGAAGGTGGAAATCTCTCAGCTTTGGCAAAGCTATAAGTAGTTTTAGATGGAGATCTATTGAGGATATGGTTGACATACTCAGTGTAGGCGTGAGTGTACATTAATATTAAAATTAATTAATTCAATCTAACCTCAATTATATATACTATTCTTCTATTAGAATCAAATATTTGTGCTATCTACTTTCAAACAGTATTGCAATCATAGCAGGGAGTATAATTCTAAACTACTTTTTTGTTTTATAAAAATTTAAAATGCACAAACAGCTCATCATCCTACTATTAATAAGCCTAGCATTAAAAGAAGGAATGTCAGTATTGATATAGCCTAAGAAACTCTCTACTCTCTAGCCTTCCTCTCCCCAGTAAAAAACGCCATAAACTTTCGATATATAAAAAGATAAAGAAATCGACGGAATACCAAATCAATAGCTCAAAAAGATAGTCGAAACAGTTAAATCCAAGTTTACTTCTCCTGCCAAATCCATATTCCCACAGACCAATAATATTTATCAAAATGATGTGGATGAAGATGACACTTCGACGTAGTAAAATTCAAGTGAATCAAGTGAAAATTAGTAAAAAAAGTTGAAAAAGAAAAATAAGAAATAGAATGCAAAAAAATAAAAGAAATAAAAAAAACTAAAAAATGGGAAAAACAAAAAGGAAAAGAAAGACAAATCAGAGGAAAATTGATTCCGACGAAGACGTAAAATACTTGAAAATTTATTTATTTAATATTATCATGAGGCATTCATAACGGATAGACCCTCTTTGTTTTTTTAGTCTTCACTCTCCTTTTGCTATCAAAAGAAAGTAGTTTTGTTTGTTTGTGCATAAAGAAATTTATGATTAATGAGTAAAGCATAACGATTTCCATGATGACTAAGAATACAAATGTACAGCTAATTACACCTGTAGAAATAAGGTCCCTCCCAAATGAACTAACGTTTGAAGCTTGCATAAAATAGGCAATCAATATTAATGCAAAGAGGGTCAGCACCATGAGAACCGTAAATATTATAAAAGAAGCCCAATTTTTATTTATCCTCTCCTTCACTTACACACAGCTCAAACATTTTAGATTTATTTAAAAAATTAAATAGTTTTTTTGCTTACAGATCTCACACTATAACCCTTCATCTTTTATCTTTTGCTGCTCCTTTGAAGACTTGGAGCTGAACTGCTTTTCCAACCAAGTTACATAGCAGGTTTGGTGTACAAATTTAAGGGTTCCAATGCACTTGCAGGGTGAAACGAAGACATGCTAATTATCTTCGTTATTCTGCAGGCAAATCCTACATTATTTGGGATTGTTCTCTATTTGAAAAACGCAGGAATATTAAATGAGGTCGATATCTGCGAGACTAGCAACTGCTAAACTCTCACTGGTCTTGCGGCTGAAATTGGGCTAAAAATCATCTAGATTTAAAACCTGAAGCATGGCTTTTTATTGTGATTAATAATAAATGGTGATTAATATTAGGATATTTTTGGTTCATAATAGTTGTTTTTATCGAAACTAATAACACCCGGAAAATCATATCAAGATATCGCCTTCGATAATCAATAAAATATTGCATGGAAAGATAGGTTTATATAGAAAATAACAATATATGCTTAATTATTAATAGTTGTCAATGCTTGTAATGTTTCATTTCAGTAATGGTCTTACTTCTTTGGCAGATTCTGTCAACAATACATAAAAAAATCATTGTGTTCTTTAGCACTTTCCTTTAAGATTAATGGCCTTCCGCATAAGCAGCATAAATTATTGAAGACTAATTCTAATTCAACAATCTTACTTTATGGATGCACTGATCATCGATCTGGCAAGCTTAAAGCAAACATTTAAATTAAATAGTTAAACCATTCAAATCTTATAAAACCAACAAACGTGCATAAATTTTGATAGCTGTGTGCACCCCTTATAGACAAGTTTCAATTAGCATAAAAAGACTCATCAAAAATTAATTTAATAAAATAAAGTAAAGTGTGTCTTAGCAAATGAGATAAAGTCTATAGCAGATGAAATCAATCATAGACTCTACTTTGCATGGTAACTCTATAGCTTTGTTGAATATTAGTGTCTATTTTTATATTTGCATACTTAGTACAATGAATCAACACAGGCAACTATTTCTACAAATATGTAAGTCACAATGCTATATATCGACTTCATTATTGACATACTTTAAAATATTCATGTAGAACTCCAAAAACCACTAAGATCTCGACAGGCAACTTCAGACCATCCTTCAAAATACAATCCAGGGTAAGGTTTAAGACCAACACTTGAAAGAATTCGGTAAAAGTTTATTTCCTATCATGCACGACAACAATAATATTTACAAGGGATTTTACGATGCCATTAGCACATATTATTTAATTAAGGCCAATAAGAATACTTTCGATTAAATTACAATTTAATTCAATAAAAAATGTGAAGAAGCTGGCCACGGCTTACCGTAAGTCATGAAAAATTTATTTGAAACCGAATTTCTATAAAAATTCAAGTTGAAACACGCATTTCTCAAGGATACCAAGAATATGCAGGCTCAGCTCAATGTTACTCACGCTCATCACTCGAAGTAGCAGAAGTAATAGAGAAAAATCAACGATCTATCCAAGGGTAATGATGTGGTTATTGTGGGAGGCAGCAAGCCAAAATAGCACATAAAGCAACCAAACGGAAGTAACAAATCAGCAAACGGCAAGCATGAACACAAAAAACACTCTAATGGTAACTCTGAGGTGGATTATGTCAATAACCTATTCGATAGAGGTGTCTGCCTTTGTGAAAAATAAGTCAATTTTCAAAATTAAAGCACTTTCGTATGCACGCATTGTGGATACACCTATCATCTATAGTGCATGAAGAAAAAGCAAGGAACCAAACATTGTAGTATGTGCCACCTACGTAAAATGCTTCCCAACAAAGAAGTTAAAAAAGTTCTTTTTATGGGCGTACTTAAAAAGAGTAAGAAAAAACATGAGTTTAATATATACCTATCCGATGACGATCTTTCATTGAAGTATAAGCTTCAGATTCGATGCTTTAGATTGAAGGAGCAAACGCAATATTCTGTTCTTTTTCCAGATTACACAAATATCGTTCTCAATAATTATTCAGTTAAATAGTTTCAACCTCTACATCGCCAATCAAGCCTAAAATATAGAAAAGACGAGCCATTCTATGCTGAAATAAAGCACCTCCTTCCTAAAGAAAACAGAGTGGTTATCCATGAGAAAATGCCCTCAAAGGAAAATAAATAGGAAAGAATTGATGTTGAAAACCATTTGATTGGATTTTTCATGGTGGAAGATAAGAAGATCGAGCCTTCATTTGTTAAGGAAATAGTAGCGACATCAAAGACCACTTTCTAAGAGTCAAAGAAGATCCTTGACACGTCATTCCGAGTGGGATCTTCAACATCTGACGAAGTCACTTGTGAAGTGGTCAAGATACCTTTAGTGTGCACCATGACAACATAGATCCTCAAATATCCAGCTCGAGGATTGTTCTGTACACACTACCAATGCTTCGACCTGAGTTACTTTATCAGCTTCATCTCTCATACGGCCAACCCCAAATGGATATGCCCCTTGTGCAAAATTCCTTGCTATATATTCAGGATCGATTCCATTTTATTGGCAATACTCGAATAATTCTCATAGGAGAAAGGAACTGAAGTAATGTTTTTCAAATCAGGGGAGTTCACTGTCCATTCGGGTGACAAGTTGATCCAAGGCAAAATTAGTAATATTAGTGACCTACCTATATAAACTCAAGGGAAGAGAGTGATGGAGCCGGCTGTCTAGCCCGAAAAGAAGAAGAAAAGAGCACCGATAATTCCAGAGAATGTGATAGCCCTTGATGAGTGATGTTTATATAAGTTTTTATATGTTTGTTAATATAATAAAGTCAATGCATCACGATGATTTAAGATGCCACAGCTTTACAACCAAATCGTTTCCTCCTGAGCCGAGAACTCCATACTTAGGGTTAAATTTGACAACTGAAATAAAGTGCTCATGAGCATCTATCTTCTTCTTCTCCTTTCCGAAATTCAAATCCCATATCCTTATCGTTTTATCATCAGAAGAAGAGTAGAGATACTTATTATTGGAGTGGATTGATAAACTACGAATCCAGTTGTCGTGGCCTGTAAATGTATGCAAATGCTATCCTGTCTGGCAGAGGAACAGCTTTATTAGCTTATCTCGACCTCCTGTCAGGATCAAAGACTGGAAATAATTCGAAATGCCGTTTTTGCCTGCCTAGTTTAGTTACTTTAATGCGTTCATACGTGCCTCGGGTGTAAATTTATGCTTGAGAAATTATGAGTTCATTAACTTAGCACTTGTTTCTCCTTCGACCAGTAAGACGGTCTCAATGACATTGTCATGGGCAAAGAACCTGAGTGTAGGAGTTTATTTGTTGATATTCCAAACAATCACGCTTTGATCGTCTGAAGCACTGACGAATGTCTGCCCATCTTGCGAAATAGACAATCTCCTTACCCATCCCTAATGACCCGAGAAAGTTTTCTTACAATATCCAGTACTTATTTCCCACAATCGAATGGTTTTATCTCGTGAGCAGGAATAAATCATATCGCCTTCGGGGTTAAAGTTCACGTAGGATACATTATGGTTGTGCCCGTTGAGTGTTTTGAAGCAAAGGTAGTCGTTGTTGATATCCCACAACTTTATGGAGAGGTCCGATGAGCAAGAGGCAAGATAACGTCCTTGATGATCATAGTTTACATTGTTCACTGGGTCTAAATATATTTTTGTAGATACTTGTGTGTCCACGAAGCGTTCTTTCCAAATCTCCTGTCTCGAATTCCCAAACCTTCACAGTGCCGTCTTCCGAACTTGTAGCAAGGGTAGAATATTGAGGATGAAAAGCAAGAGCAGTAATGTTGGATTTATGTCCTTTTAGTTCGAATTTGGGTGGGTTAATGGGGATATACATGTCGTCTGCGTTGGCATCAACTGGGCCTTTTTTGACAGCCCCTTTCGACATTTATTGTAGATTCTTTACCTGCTACTAAAGGTTCGTTATTTTCTTCTGCAGCGCCAGAATTGACTTCCATTTCTGCTCAAGTTTATTGCCCTATGGATCGACATCAGCAAGGCTGACGCCGATCTACTACGACAATTTTTATGCAGTCGATGTAAAATTATTTTTGACTAGGTACTAAAGGATATCTTTATTAAGTTGAGTTCTTTGGGATTGAGTCAACATAACTTTCAATTTAATTTATAAGCCCTTTATAATATTCCCTCAAACTTTCAAACCAGTAAACTACCCAGAGATCGCCTCAAAAAGATCACCAAAAAAATATTCCAAGAGGAAAGGCGATGGTTGGTCAGTTATCATCAGTTATGCGGATATTATATTTGTAAATATACAAAAATAATTAAAGAATTAATATTTGTTAATGTAGAAATAAGAAAGAAGGCAAAAGTATGTGGTGAGAGCCAGACATTAACGAAAGGAGAAGCTCGAAAGAAAGGAGACCTAAGTTGTGAACTAATAGTTGATTGATAAGATAAAGAGGTTTGAGCTGAGGGAGATCATTTCCTTTATGAATAATGATTACTAAAAGATCGTCAAGAAATAAAAAGATATCGAGAGTGAAGTCAATGCAAGTATCCTCAAAAGAGTTTAAAGGCTAAAAAGTTTGTGGGAATCTTTCCATCGCCGCAGACTAATTTCGTTCCTGCAGAAGCATTCGATTCCTTTCAACAATGATCCACAGGCTACTCTTCGCTCAATTATAGGGCCTCTTGGTAAGAAAGGTTAGTATTATTGGCACACTTAAGCTGGTAAAAAGCAGCATACAGCAGCAACTATGACTATTGCCCATCCAATTAACACCAAAGAAACCTTTTATATTGATGAGCTCGATTAAAGCATTAACTTCCGCATTGATTTCAAGAGAATGGCCAAAGATACTGTATTCCTTTGCACGAATTTTGCAGAACTTGTTTAGGACGTGGAAAATTCGTTCAAAATTAAATGGGTACAGTAGTGATATTTAACTCTTTTATCAGAAACTATTATTCTTAGACATTTACATAAGAAGATTATCTTTCCATAATAAAAGAATTATTTTGGGCAAATGGAGAAATAATTAAGAAGACAAGACTACGCCGTCAAGAGAAAACACTAAAAGAAATCACCCTACCATAAACAAAACCCTGTCGATCAGACTAGTTTTTAAAAGATAAAGAGATCAGATTTGAGTGGTTTGATAACATTTTTGAATGAGGAATACTAAGAAACAATCCGCAAAAATTAAAACATAGAAAATGAGCTCAATAAAGCCATTATAAAAAGAGTATAATAACTCAAAAGATTATGGATCTCCTTCCACAAAGAAAGACTACTAACTTTCCTTAAACAACACAACATACCTTTAGAATATGACAACTCAATGAGCCTCTAAGCCAATGCTAACAAAATATCTTTCATCAAAAACTTTCTCTATATAAACAAAAGACTAACTCAGAGAGAAAACAAATAGAATGGATACGTGGAAATAACTAACTTGCTGATTATGCAGGACAAATACAGAAGAACTTATTACCCATTTTACTGCAAAGATTTCGACTAAAGAATTAATTTTAAGATAAACTTCAAGCGAATGCTCAAGGACAGCATTTATCAATGCAACAATTTCCAAGCCCTTGTCCAAGACGTCTAAAGAGAACTGAAGATTACTTGGAAGGCAACACCTAACTGAATGATTTTTAATGTGTTATGATGGATGATTATGTTTGGATAGTTGTTAACATTATATTAATTAATCAATTGATGAAAAAATACGCAATAAACTATTCACGAGTCTTCCCAGATCACCGTGTCGCCCCTGATTTCAAATTCAACAAATAACTAATGAGCGGTCCCTCCACCTATTTCCGAGTAGAAATGGCCTAACTCAGCTGCTGAAGGATTCAT